>OLWJ01000087.1_pt1 | contig 25247 bp, 20 predicted proteins | sample 1674291 | NCBI WGS metagenome assembly OLWJ01 (sample SAMEA103958159, study PRJEB25191) | human gut metagenome | biome: human-associated habitat [ENVO:00009003]; feature: intestine environment [ENVO:2100002]; material: feces | place: Germany | collected 2013/2015
GGAAGGCGTCCTCGCGCTCCTCGCTCGACAGATGACGGCGGCGGCGACGTGTGGGATTCATGCCGCCGCCGCGATTCTGCTGCTGGGGCTGCTGAACCTCGCGCTCGCGAGAGGCGTTCTTACCCGCGGCTGCAGCCTCGGTAGCATCGCCCGAGCCCGCGCGCTTGCGACGACGACGGCCACCGGCGGCCTCCTCGGCCTCGGGTGCCTCGGCCTTACCGCGGCCCTTTCCGCGGCCACGGCCCTCGCCCTGACCCTGACCGGCGCGAGCATCGGATTCAGCATCGCGACGACGGCGCTTGGGCATCGACGTGCCGGCAAGACGGTCGGCGCTCGACAGGCCATCGCCCACGTCGACGCCGTTCTCGCGATCGAGCTCCATGAGCGCCAGGCGCATCTCGGGTGACTCGATGCGCTCGAGCACGTCGCGCGTCACGCAGTCGGGGCGGCAGTTGCAGCCCTGCTCGGCGGCCTTCTTTTTGCAGCCCTCCGAGCACGTCATATCGGCCAGGTTGACCTTAAAGACTTTACCGTTCTCCAGGCGCAGCACCAGCTGCTCACGCGGCGTGTCATACTCCTGAATACGCGCCTTGCCAAGCGGCGTATCGATGAGCGTCTTCTTTTTGGGCGCACGGCTCTTAAAGTCCTTGTACGCCTCGAACTCATAGCGCAGGCAGCACATCAGGCGGCCGCATACGCCGCTGATCTTGGACGAGTTGAGCGGTAGGTCCTGCTCTTTTGCCATGCGAATCGAGACGGGCTCAAACTGTCCGCCAAAGCGCGTGCAGCAGAGCTCCTGTCCGCATTGGGCATAGCCGCCCACCAGGCGGGTCTCGTCGCGCACGCCGATCTGGCGCATGTCGACGCGAATGTGCAGCGTCGAGGACAGGTCCTTGACGAGCTGACGAAAATCGACGCGCTCCTCGGCCGCAAAGTAGAACACGGCCTTCTCGCCGCCAAACAGGTACTCGACGCCGACCGGCTTCATCTCGAGGTCGAGCTCCTTGACCAGGCGACGAAAATCGACCATGGCCTCGTCGCCTTGGATGGCCAGATCATCGGCAAGCTGCAGGTCGATGTCGCTCGCCACGCGCAGCACGGGCTTGAGCGGCTGACCGATCTCGTCCTGCGGCACCTCGAAGGGATCGGCCGTAACCAGGCCGATCTCGGTTCCGCGCTCGGTGGAGCAGATAGCGTAGTCTGCCTCGAGGATATCCAGATCCTGCGGGTCGAACCACAGGTCGCGCGAGGCGTAGGTAAACTTAACGGGTACGACTAACGGCATTTCAGTGCCTTCCTGATATCGAACAGCATGACCTCGATGGCCAGCTGGGGAGTAACGTTTCTGGCGATGTTGCGCTCGGCGGTCGCGACTGCCTCGAGCGCCCGCGTGGCACCCGCAACATTGGTCGCGGCGGCAAGCCGACCGATCGCGTCGCGCACGTCTTCGTTCACCACGTCGGCTGCCTCGTCCTGAAGCGTCAGCAGCACGTCGCGCATGAGCGTCCGCGCGCTCGCCAGCGCTTCCATGATACCCGAACGCTCGCGCGCGTTGAGTTCGCGCTTGTTGCGGTCCTCAAGCTGCTTCAATGCTCCACGCGACAGGTAGTCGGCGTTTTGCTCGAGCACCTTTTCCTGTGTGGACTTGACCTCGGCGAGCGGCGCCTTAACGGCGACGATGAGTGACTTGGCGCGGCTGAGCACGTCGGCCTCGTCGGCGGCGATAAGCGAATCGATGGCGCGAACCATCTGACGGCGGGCGTCCTGGCGCTCGGCGCTCTTGAGGAACTCGATGCCACGCGTGGGGCTTCCCGCCACGGCGACGGCCATGCGGCAACGCGCAGGGTCCTGACCGGTGGCGCGGCTCACGGCCTGCGCGGCGACGGCGGGCGATACCAGCCGAAACGGCACGCACTGGCAGCGGCTCACGATGGTGGGCAACATCACGTCTGCCGAGGTGCCCAGCAGGATGAACATAACGCCCTCGGGCGGCTCCTCGAGTGTCTTGAGCAGCGCGTTGGCGGTGTTGGCGCGCAGTTGCTCGGCACGGTCGATGATGTAGACCTTGGCCTTGGCACGGATGGGCGCCAGAGGCACGTCATCGAGCAGCTCGCGGGTCTGGGCGATGAGGTAGCCCGTGGCGCTCTCGGGCGTGTAATAGTGCACGTCGGGGTGCGTATGGCGGGCGACGCGCACGCAGCTATCGCATGAGCCGCAGCCATCCTGCTCGCACAGGAAGGCTTGGGCGAGCGCCCACGCGGCGTCGAGCTTGCCCGCGCCGGGCGCGCCCAAAAACAGGTAGGCGTGCGATGCGCGACCGCTGGCGACGGCATTGGTCAAAAAGTCGCGCACGCGCTCTTGGGTGTCGAGCTTGGCCAGCAGGCTTACCTGAGCGGGGGCCATGTTACTCGGCCTCCTGGGCAAGCGCGGCGGTGACGGCGTCCTGGGAAATGTCGAGACCGTACGCGCGAACCTGTTCGGCCGTCTTCTCGAAGACTTCCTCGATGGTCGCGGTGGCGTCGATGAGCTTTACGCGGGCGGGTTCCTCGGCAGCAATTGCGCAAAAGCCCCGGTAGACGCGCTCTTGGAAGGCCATGCCCTTAGCCTCCATGCGATCTGCCGCACCACGGGCTGCCATGCGCAGCGCCGCCTGCTCGGGCGTGATGTGGTAGACGAGTGTGAGCGCCGGGTGCGTACCCGCGACGGCCAGGTTGTTGGCATCGCGCACCATCTGACGATCGAGGCCATCGGCAAACGCCTGGTAGCAGGTCGTGGAATCGTAGAAGCGATCGCACAGGACCACCTTGCCGGCAGCAAGGGCGGGCGCGATGACCTCGTGCACCAACTGAGCGCGTGCCGCCTCGTAGAGCAGCAACTCGCAGGTGTCGCCCATCGCCGTATTGGCAGGGTCGAGCAGCAGAGCACGGATCTTTTCGCTGATGGCGGTACCGCCCGGCTCGCGCAGGCTCACAACCTGGTAGCCAGCGAGCTCGAGCGCACGGGCAAGCAGGCGCGCCTGCGTAGATTTACCGGCGCCATCGACACCCTCGAGCGTAATGAAGCTATGTTGAGCGGGCTCAAAAGCCATGGGCGCAGCCCCTTCCTACAAGGCGCGTAAATGCAGATATATATCAACCAAGCCATGATACCCCAGTGCTCGGTGCGTCCCCAATGGCTAAAGGTGCCTTTCCAAAGTTGCGGTGAAATAGGGACTGATTGAAGCTCTGAGACCGCCAAACAGTCCCTATTTCACCGCAACTTATGATGGGGAATTTTGGACGCTGGGTATAATCGTCGTATTGCATTGAAATGTGGCGAAAGGAGTGGCAATGTCTCGGTATTGCGCCTCGTGCGGCAAGCTTCTTGCAGATAATGCCAAGTTCTGCACCTCGTGCGGTGCACCCGTTGAGCAAACAACCGCGAGCGATAGCCAGCCCGCTTTTGAGCAGACCGGCTCCCTTGATGCGCCGCAAGCCAAGGCGGACGACCCCCTCGCCTATCGCCCCGACCCCGCCGCAAGCCCCGCGGCCGTCGAGACCACGCAGCGCATACCCATCGCGAGCGGCTCGCCCCAACAGCAGCCGGCTCCCGCATACGCGCCCGCTTCGCCACAGACCCCCGCTCCCAAAAAGAGCGGCGCCGGGCCGCTTATCGCCGTTATCGTTGTGCTGGTGGCGATCATCATCGCCCTGGTCGTTTTCTTTGTGATCAAGCCTTTCGACAGCGCCGCCACGCAGACGACTGCCGAGGTAGCTAAGCTGCACCATGACGTCGACGACAATGACCTAAAGCCTCTCGGCGATCCCAACAGCCTGTACGACGATGATGACGATGACGACGAGGATGGCGGCGAAGCAACGCTCTCCGAGCAGAACCTCTACCGTCGCCTGAGCGAATACCACGACTTGCTCGAAGACCTCGACAACTACGTCCGTGGCTGCGCGCAGAACTTCAACGGCAGCTATCTGGAAGAGGATCGGACCACCCGTCAAAATCTCGCCGACGTCGCCGAGCGCACAGAGGACACCATCGAGCAGTATTACGACATCGTCGAGGACCTAGACGTCCCGACGAGCTCCAAGAACTATAGCTCCTGGAAGGACATCATCGCCCTGTACGACGACCTGGATCACCGCATTGACGCAATCTGTGATGCCTGGGAGATCAGCCTGAAATACGCCAAGCCTGCGGACCACAAGAATGAGATCGTGGCGCCGCTGTCGCGCGACAACGTGGCGGGCACCAATGACAATAAGTATCGCCTAGACTTTGAGGAGCGCTATCCCGGCGCCAAACCCGTCGAAGTGAACTAGCGCTTTGTCGTTCCCGAGCCGGCAGTTAGGGACGTTCCTAAACTGCCGGCAGAAAAGGAACGTCCCTAACTGCCGGTCAAAAAAACGAGCGAGGATCGTGGGGTCCTCGCTCGTTTTTTAGGCAATGTTTCGACTGCGCCGTTACTTGTCGGCGGCTGCTTTCTTGGTAGTCGACTTCTTCGCGGTCGTCTTCTTGGCGGCAGTTGCTTTCTTGGCCGTCGTCTTCTTGGCCGCCGTCGCCTTCTTGGCCGTGCTCGCCTTGGTCGTAGTCTTGCGGCCGCGGGCCGGCTTCTTCTCCTTGGTCGGACAGTCCATGTTGACGCAGATACGCCACGGGCCGCGCGCCGTGTTGACCACCACGATGGGGGCGCCGCACTCGGGGCAGGTCTCACCCGTCGCCTCGAGCTTACCGCGCGCCGGCAGCGGATAGCTCACGCCGCAATCGTCATAGTTGGTGCAGCGGATAAAGCGCTTGCCGCTCTTCTCACTCTTGTGCGCGATCAGGTCGCCATGACGTCCGGCCTCGGCGCACACCTTGCACTCGCCCACCTTAAGGTCGGGCTCGTAGTTGGTGGGGCACGTGGGGTTCACGCAGATCTCGAAAGCCTTCTGACGGAACGGCTGGCATTTAATGCGCGGCGCGCCGCACTCGGGGCACACGGCCGCCTCGCCCTCGAGCGGACTCACCTTGACGCCGCTCGGCACCGGATAGGTCACATCGCAGTCGGGCCAGCCCATGCAGCCAATGAAGCTGCCACGGGTCTTGGCGCTCGTCTTCATAACCAGGTCCTTGCCGCACTTGGGGCAAGCTCCCACGCGCGCATCGGCCGTGACGGCGTCGCTGATGGCGTCGCCCAGCTCCTGCGTGTGCTTGAGCAGCTCGTCGAGCACGCCAGCCAGCAGCGCGCGCGAGTGCATCACGACATGCTCTTCGGTATCCTCGCCGCGCTCCACACGGGTCATGTCGCCGTCGAGCTCGCTGGTCATATCGGGGCTCGTGATGCGCGGGGCAAACTGCGACAGCGCATCGATGATGGCGATACCCAGCTGGCTCGGCTCAACGGGATCATTTTTGAGATAGCGCACGGCGTACAGGCGCTCGATGATGCTCGCGCGCGTGGACTTGGTGCCCAGGCCGCGCTTCTCCATCTCCTGCACGAGCTTGCCCTGGCTGTAGCGCGCGGGCGGCTCGGTCTGCTTGGCCTCGAGCTTAATGTCGAATACGTCGACCGTATCGCCCTGCTCAAGCGGCGGCATCTGCTCGTCGCGTTTAAGGCCATACGGGTAGGCCTCGCGGAAACCCGGGGTCACGAGCACATCGCCCGAAGCCACGAACGGCTCACCGTTCACGTCGAGCTCGAGCTTAGTGTTCTCGATGGTCGCGGGGCCCATGAGCGTCGCCAGGAAGCGGCGGGCGATGAGGTCGTAGAGCTTGCGCTGGCCGCCGTCGAGCGTGGACGGATCGCCCTCGCCCGTGGGATAGATAGGCGGGTGGTCGGTGGTCTCGACTTTGCCGCGCGTAGGCTTCATGGGGCCGGCAAGCACCTTTTTGCATACGGGCGCCAGCGCCGGGTTGATCTTTGCCAGGTCGCTCACCACGGCGCCCAGATCGAGCGTCGCGGGGTACACGGTATTGTCGACACGCGGGTAGCTGATGAGACCGGCCATGTAGAGGGACTCAGCGATGCGCATGGTACGCGCAGGCGAGATGCCCTCGGCCGCGGCGGCAGCCTGCAGCGAGGTGGTCGCAAACGGCGTGGGCGGCTGCTGCTTGCGCGAGCGCTTGGTCACCGCGGCGACGGTTGCCGTCGCGACGCCGTCAACATGGCCGTACGCCGTCTCAGCAGCATCCTTGTCGGTAAAGCGCGCCGTCTTGTGCGCGATCTTAAAGCGATCGTCCTCGGCAGCGCCCTGCGCGGCACCCATGCCGCGAATCTGCCAATAGTCCTCGGGCACAAACGCCATGCGCTCGCGCTCGCGCTCGACCACCAGGGCAAGCGTCGGGGTCTGCACGCGGCCGGCGGAGCGCACGTTACCAAAGCCGCCAAACTTGGCGAGCGTCAGGTAGCGCGTCAGCACCGCACCCCAAATGAGGTCGATGTGCTGACGGCTCTCGCCTGCGTCGGCCAGGTTCTGGTCGAGCGAGACGAGATTATCGAAGGCCTGCGTGATCTCGGCCTTGGTAAACGAAGAATACTGGGCGCGGGCAACCGGCAAGTCCGGCGCCACCTCGCGCACCTTGTTGAGGGCGTCCGAACCGATCAGCTCGCCCTCGCGATCGAAGTCCGTAGCGATGATGACGCTGTCGGACTTCTTGGCAAGGTTCTTGAGCGAGCGAATGAGCTCTTTCTCGGCCGGCAGCTTAATGACGGGTGCCCAGGTGAGATAGGGCAGACTCTCGAGCTTCCAGCCCTTGATGGAGATGCCATCGGCAAGGAACGGCTTACGCTTGGTGTCGTAAGGCGGACGAGCCAGGCCATCGGGCATGTCGGCCGGCAGTATCTCGCCGTCCTCGGTGACCGAATACCAGCCCAGCTTTTTATCGAACAGCACGCTGTCGCAAAAATCAGGCGCAAGGATGTGACCGGCAAGGCCGATCGTCACGCACTCCTCGCCCTTCCACTCAAAGCGGTAGATGGCGGTGTTGTACACCTTGTCCTTTTTGGGCTTACCCGTGGACAGACGCTCGGCGATCTGACGCGCGGCGTCGTTTTTCTCGGCGATGATGAGCTTCAAAAGAGGCTCCTATCTCGTATCTCTGCGGCTACGCCCGCCCGTATGGCGGCCGACTTACGCCCTTGCTTGCTCAATCTGCCCGATGAGCCAATCGCACCAGGCATCCATGCCCTCGCCCTTGCGCGCGCTCACGGCAAACCGCGGCGCCTGCGGATTGAGGTCATCGAGTGTCTTAGTATACCTATCCATGTCAAAATCGAAAGCCGGAGCCACGTCGACCTTGTTGAGCAGCTGCGCGCCGGCGTGTTGGAAGATGCCCGGGTACTTGATGGGCTTGTCGTCGCCCTCGGGCACCGAAAGAATCATGATGGACAGGTTCTCGCCCAGGTCAAAGTCGACCGGGCAGACCAGGTTGCCCACATTTTCGATAAAGATGACGTCGATGTTTTCCAGACCCACAGCCTGGTCGAACGCGTCGACGGCCTCCATGATCATGTTGCCCTCGAGGTGGCACAGGCCCCCCGTGTTGATCTGGATGGCAGGCATGCCGGCTTCCTTCATGGTGATGGCGTCGACATCCGAGGCGATGTCGCCCTCGATGACGGCACAGCGCAGGCCGGCCTTGTCACGCAGGCGCTCGTTGGTGCCCAGGATCGTGGTGGTCTTGCCCGAACCGGGGCTCGACAAGACGTTGATCACATAGGTGTTTGTCTCATTAAATCGCTGACGCAGCTGATCTGCCAGGCGCTCGTTGCGCGACAGAATCGGCGACGCGATATCAATCGTTTTCTCAGCCATACTTAGCGCTCCTTACTTTGGCCCCTTTATACCCCATCACCAGATGGCTAGCGGGCTAATCGTCGGGGGTTTCGATTTCGATACTCGCGATATCGAGCTCGCGGCCGTGCAGTAGGCGCACGTTGGCACCACCACACTGGGGACAGCGACAGTGGAAGCGATCGTGGTCGAAGACCTCGCCGCAGTCCAGGCATTCACTTTGTGGGTGAATCTCCTCAACCGCGAGCTCGCAGCCCCGCGTGAGCGGGTCCTCATCGCGAAATGTCTCCCACGCAAAGTCGAGCGCCTCGCGCACAACTTCGGTCATATCCCCGATACGCAGCGTTACCAAAACGGCGCGCGAGGCCCCCGCCCCACGCGCCGCGCGAATCACTGTATCGAGTATGCCGTTGACAATGCCAACCTCGTGCATACCGATTTACTCCTCGTCGTCCTCATCGTCCGAGAACAGGTCCAGACGGCTCACAAACAAGCCCTCCTTGCCCTCGCGCGCGGTAATGACCACGCGGGCAATGGCGAGCGAAATCTCGTAGAGCGAGAGCAGGGCACCATACATGAGGCCCAGCGTAACGGGCGAGCCGTCGGGCGTAATCACAGCCGAGCCCACAAGCAGGCCCACGTACACGTAGCGCCAGGCGCCGCGGAAGGCCGCGTAGGACACGATGTGGAAGACGGACAGGTAGAAAATGATGAGCGGCAGCTCAAACGCCACGCCAAAGCCGATCATAAAGAGCAGCTCCATGTTGACGTAGTTCTCCAGGTCGGGCAGCGCCGTGGCGACGGCCGAGGTCTCGCCGATAAGCCACTCAAAGCCCGCCGGAATGATGATGAAATAGCAGAAGATGGCGCCCAGGAAGAACAGCACCGTCGAGGCGAGCACCGTGGGCACGACCCATTTGCGCTCGTTGGGACGCAGTGCCGGCAGGAAAAATGCCAGAATCTGCCAGATGATCATGGGCGTGCACATGACCACGGCCATCTTGATGGCCAGCGAGAAGCGCAGGCCAAAGCCGCCGAGCGTGGTGGTGATGTAGAACTTACCGTCCGGCACAAAGGAGCGGATGGGGTCTTCCAGGATGTCGAGCACCACGGGCGTGGCGAAATACAGCACGATGGCGGCGGCAAACACCGACACGACCACGATGGTCAGGCGGCGACGGAGCTCGCCCAGGTGATCGAAGAGCGGCATGCGCGCAGGTCCGATAGGCATTACTCATCGCCTCCCTTCGGTGCATCGGCGGCAGCGGCGTCGTCCTCGGCCTCGAGCTCGCGGGCAAGTTGGTCGACGACGGCCTTGCGCTTGCGGGGACGACGGGCGTAGAGGTCGGCCGTCGTGGGCTCTGCCGGCTCGGGCTCGGGCTCCGGTTCTGCAGCAGGCTCAGGCTCGACGACAGGCTCAGCGGCAGCGGCAGGCTCGGCACCCTCGGCCTCAGCCTCACCAGCAGCACCTTCGTCCTCGGCGGCAGCCTCGCTCGCGGCCTTCTCGGCAGCAAGACGGGCGCGACGCTCGGCAAAGGTCTCCTTCTTGGCGGGCGCTGCCGTCTCGGCGGCATCCTCGTCCGCATCGGAATCGTCGTCGGTCGCAGCAGCCTTCTTGGGCTTGACCGGGGCCGAAGCGGCCTCGCTCACCGGATCGATAATCTCGGACTGAACAACGGCCGTCATCTTTTCCTGCGTCTCGCGGAACTGACGGATGGCACGGCCGATCGTGCGGCCCATCTGTGGGAGCTTATCCGGGCCAAACAGCAAAAAGCCGAAGACCACGATGATCGCGAGCTCACCCTCTCCAATACCAAACACACATACCTCCAAGGCTCGATGTGAGTCGAGCCCGCACCGCGCCATTCGGCCGGAACTCGTCTATTCATTCGGTCAAGTATAGCGCCCGGACGCCAAAACGTCCGAGCGCATCACAAACATATGCCAAACGGCACGCCCTTTTGGGGGGCAAAGATTATGCAGCGGTGATCGAAATCTCTTGGTCGACACCCAACAGCTGGACCACACGCATCACCGGGGGCTGCACATTGGTGCAGCTAAAGCGCTTGCCGTGGTCGACCGCGTGGTGCGCAGCGCCCACGAGCACGCCAATGCCCGTCGAATCGATGTAGCTCACCTGGGCAAAATCGAGCTCAACGGCCTCGGTGGGCTGCTCGAGCGCCAGGTCGATGGCATTGCGCAGGCTATCGGCGTTAGAGATATCGATCTCGCCGGTTACCTTAATGGTGTAGAGCTCTGGCGTGGGGTTGGTGGAAATACCCAAATCCATGTATACGCTCCTTTACGTATCGAAAGTGCGGATAGTACGGGAAGCCGCGCGTTAGGCGCGCTCGGCACGCGCAAGCTCGGCAGCGACGAGCTTAACGGCCAGCACCAGCACATCGAGCGCGGCCTCCAGGTCCTCGACCGTGGGATAGCTCGGCGCGATGCGGATGTTGGTGTCGCGCGGGTCCTTGCCATAGGGCCAAGTGGCGCCGGCCGGTGTGAGCTTGACGCCCAGGTCGGCGCAGAGCGCGGCGACCTTTTGGGCCGAGCCCTCGGGACCATCGAAGCTTACAAAGTAGCCGCCGCGGGGGTGCGTCCAAGTAGCGCAACCCGTATCGCCCAAGCCCTCGGTGAGCTTGCGCTCAACGGCCTCAAAGCGCGGGCGCAAAAACTCGGCATGCTTTTTCATGTGCTCCTTGACCGCCTCGATGGTGGGAAGGAAGCGCACGTGACGCAGCTGGTTGAGCTTATCGGCACTGATGAGGCCGGCCTTCAGGCGCTTGGAGAACTCGGCGATGACCGCGGGGCTCGCACCGATAAAGCCGATACCGGCGCCCGGGAAGGTGATCTTGGACGTCGAGGCAAAGGCCACCACGCGGTCCTCGGTGCCCGCCGCGCGAGCGAGGTCAAAAATGTTTGCGAGCTCATCGGTCTCGTCGTACAGGTCGTGCACGCAGTAGGCGTTGTCCCAGAAGATGCGGAAATCGGGCGCGGCCGTGGGCATCTCGACCAGGCGACGCACAGTGTCCTCGCTAAAGGTGATGCCCGTGGGGTTGGAATACTTGGGCACGCACCATATACCCTTGATGGAATCGTCGGCGGCAACCAGGCGCTCGATCTCGTCCATATCGGGGCCGTTGTCGGTCATCGCGACGGGGACGTTCTCGATACCCAGATCGGCGGTGATGCCAAAGTGGCGGTCGTAGCCGGGAACAGGGCACAGGAACTTGACCTTCTTGCCGTCGTGCGCAGCCTCGTAAGCCTCCCAGGGCTCGCTGCCGCACGAGCCACAGCGCCAGAACATGCCGGCGATGTCGTGCTCGATCAGCAGGCTCGACGAACCCAGCACGAGTGTCTGCTCGGCGGGGCAACCCAGGAACTCCCCCGCCAGCTTGCGCGCCGAGGGAATGCCCTCAAAGCAGCCGTAGTTGGAGCAGTCGACGTTGCCGTCGTGCAGATCGGCATCGGCATTGAGGATATCGAGCATGGGTCGAGAGATGTCCACTTGGGAGGGCGACGGCTTGCCGCGGGCCATGTCGAGCGCCAGGCCCTTGGCCTTGACCTCGGCGACCTCGGCTTTGAGCGCCTCGATGGCGGCATCGAGTTCGGTGGTTTCCATCTTCTGGTAGATCGTCTGCATGGGTGCGACCTTTCGCGAAGCGGTACGTTGCAGTTCGTCTAAGTATAGACCGCCACCGCCGCAACGGTATGAAGCCGTGATAGATTAAGTCCATCGCAATGAATTACGAATCGCCGCGCATGCCGGCGTGAAGCGCCCAAGGAGGCACTATGGAGTACGGATCGTTCCAGGCCGAGGAATTCGGCGACCTGCAGCGCCTGGTCGACGGACTGTTTTACGACCGCCACGCCATCGACCGTCTGGATCTGATCGTACAGGCCGAAATCTTGGACCTGGCACCCGATCTCATGGAAATCGTCAACCTGCTACCGCCCGGCTATTACGACCGCCAGTCACTTTGCGACCAGCTCAACTCCGCCTTGGCCGCCCACGGCTGGGGCGCCATCTACGGCACCGTGGAATAAACCTAGTCATTGGGGCCTGTGGTCAAAAAATAGCAAATATGAGTACTGTTACTTTTTTAGTAACAGCGATTTTGAATTAAAAAGGCCAGTCTTGGCCTTTTGTGTCCGGTTTTGGAAGGATGCATCGGCATTTTTCGTCCAGCCACGCAATCGTTAATGCACAGACAGAATAGATTTGTACATTATTTTTCGCGCCTAAAATGAAACGCCGTTTGTGACAGTACTCACAAACGGCGTTTTTTGGCCACTGGGATGTCCGGCAGGTGGCAAGTACCACTCAAAACCGCGTTTTACACGCGCTCGAGCAGGCTCTGGCGTCTGTTTCTACGCGCCTACTCGTTCTTGGGCGCGGGGTGCTTGCAGATCACACTCATGTAGATCATGCCAAGTACGGCCGCGGTGACAGAGCCGGCGAGAATAGCGGCCTTGGCAGCCAGAACCTCAAACTGGGCCGTCGGGAAGGCGAGGCCGCTGATGAGAATCGACATGGTAAAGCCGATGCCGCCCAGAATGCCCACGCCGGCAATCATATGCCAGTTGACATTGTGCGGCAGCTCGCAGGCCTTGAGCTTGACCAAGGCGAACGTCATGCCAAAGATACCGATCGGCTTACCCAGCAGCATGCCAAAGTACACGCCGAGCGTCACCGGGTCGGTGAGCAGCGTGCTCATGTCCACGCCCACTAGGCGAACCTGTGCGTTGACGAACGCAAAGATCGGCAGGATCACAAAGTTGACCGGCGTGGAGATCAGGCGCTCCATGCGGATGAGCGGCGGGGTCACGCGGTGCATGACGCGCTCGACTTTGGTGGTCGAGACGGTAAAGTCATGCTGGCCCAGGATGTGCGCCTCGTCGTCGTAGCGGTCATCGAGCAGCGGCAAGCACTCGCCCAGCCAATCGGTGAGGCTATCAAGCTTAACACCGCACTTGGCCGGGATGGTGAAGGCCAGGATGACGCCAGCAAGCGTAGCGTGCACGCCGCTCTTGAACATGCAGAACCACAACAGCAGGCCCAGTACCGAATACGGGGCAAGGCGGTAATGCTGCGTCTTGTTGAGCCACACGAGCGCACAGGTCACAAGCGCGGCGGCGCCCAACCAAAACGGATTGGGGCTCTGACCGTAGAAGATGGCGATGGCGGCGATGGAGATGAGGTCGTCGGCGATGGCGAGCGTCGAGAAGAACACGCGCACGCCGTTGGGCACGCGGTTGCCCAAAAGCGACAGCACGCCCAGCGCAAAGGCAATATCGGTTGCCATGGGAATGGCCCAGCCGTTGTGCGCGCCGGCATGGTTAAAGATCAGATAGATGCAGGCGGGAACGACGACGCCGCCCACGGCCGCCAGCATGGGAAGCATAGCCTGGCGCGGGTTCTTGAGCTCGCCAACTGTCATCTCGTACTTAAGCTCAATGCCCACCAACAAAAAGAAGATCGCCATGAGGAAGTCGTTGACGAAAAGCTCAACGGTGAGACCGGCCGTAAGGTTGCCCAGACCCACATACAGCGGGGTCTCCAAAAAGTGATGGATGGCCTCGTAGGCATCGGTGTTGGCGCAAATGACGGCGGCGATGGCGGCGAAGACCATGACGGCGGCGGAAATCGTGCCGTTCTCGGTGATGCGCTCCCAAATGTCGTGGCGCTCAAAACGCTTGCGCTCACGGACGTTGAACAGCTGCTCGGGTGCTGCCATGGGCGGCTCCTTTCACGGGAAAGCTCCCGTCTTAAAAAAGCACGGCCCGCCCAAGTGGCGGCGCCGCGCTCTAACGTATTACGCTTGCATCTAGCCTACCCTGCACGACAAGCGCGCAAGCGTGGCCGAAAAGCGGAACCACAGGTTGAACATTATTTGCTCAACGGCACGGGCACGCCTGTCCAAGAGACGACGCGGCGACGTGCACAAAAAACGACCGGAGCGCGGGGCGTCCGCGATCCGGTCGTGGCGTTTGGTCAACTAAACCTAGCAGGCGGCCATGATGGGGGCAGCGACCTGCTTCTTACGGGAGAGGACGCCCGGCATCCAGACGCCGTCGTGCTCGTCGGCAATGCCCAGGCCCTTCTGAGCAGCCTCGGTCTCGCCCTCGAGCAGGACCTGCGAGCCCTCCTCCATGATGTCGGTGATGCACAGGACGATGCCGTCGGCACCCTTCTCGGCGGCGTAGGCGCGCATGGCCTCGCGAATCTCGTCGATCATGCCAAGCGCACGGCTCTTGTCGACAGTCTCGTACTGGCCGATGAGCAGCTTCTTGCCGGCAGGCTCGAACATCTTGATGTCGTTGCCGACCATCTCGGCTGCGGTGAAGGAGCCGGACGGACGGGTGAGGAAGACCTCCATGCCAAACTTGACCGGGTCGACGCCCACCTGCTCGCCGAGCTTGGCGGCGACGGCGCGGTCGACATCGGTGGTGGTGGGGCTCTTGAGCATAAGCGTGTCGGTCATCATGGCCGAGAGCAGCAGCTTGGCCTGGACGTCGGAAAGCTCAACGCCGAGCACGCCGGCGAGCTTGGTGACGATGGTGCAGCTGGAACCCCAGGGCAGGCAGATGTAGTGCAGCGGGCCGGCGGTCTCGAAGTCGCCGATGCGGTGATGATCGACAACGCCAAAGACCGTGGCGTCCTTAAGGCCGGCGACGGACTGGGCAGACTCGTTGTGGTCGGTGAGGACGACGAGCTGACCGGCCTCGACGGACTCGATCACGCGGGGCTCGGCGATGCCGGCGTCGGCGAGCAGCTTGGCGGACTCTGCCGGAAGCTGACCCAGGGCGCAGGCCTCGTAGGTGTTGCCGGCATACTCAACCTGGTTGAGCAGCTGGGACAGGACGACGGCGCTCATGATGGCGTCGTTATCGGGGTTCTGGTGACCAAAGACAAGAACGTTTGCCATGGATATCCTCCACTTGATATGTGTACTTGGACGTAGCTATGGTAGCACGCTGGCGCCGAACCTTATGAGACGCAAGGGCCGCGGCGCAATTTGGGGCGAGCCTGGGGGCGAAGTCTGCCACCTTGTACCACCGCCCTCCTGCACCGACTATTTACCGGCGGCGCGCAGGGCTACGTAGGCGGCACCGATGATGCCGGCGTCGTTTCCGAGCGAAGCGACCTTAATGGGCGTCTCGCGCGAGGCAGAGAGCGCGTACTGCTTAAAGTGCTCGCGAACCTTGTCGAGATAAACATCGGCCGAGGCAGACGCGCCGCCACCGATCAGGAACATCTCGGGGTCGACCACGTTGGCGATAAGCGCCAGGGCGCGGCCAAGGTAGTCGGCCATGGTGTCGGCTGCGGCCAGCGCAAGCTTGTCGCCCTCGCGGCAGGCCTGGAACACGTCCTTGGAATCGGAGGGGCCGGTGAGCTCAATGGGCTCGACACCCGCCTTCTTGCACTCGGCAAGGTAGTTGCTCACCACGCCGGTGGCGCTGGAATACTGCTCCAGATGGCCATGGCCGCCACAGCCGCAGGTGCGCTCCTCGGCCGGGTTCAGGCACATGTGGCCAATCTCGCCGCCGGCGCCCACAACGCCCGATACCACGTCGCCGTTAACGATAACGCCGCCGCCCACGCCGGTACCGATGGTGACCATCACCACGTTCTGCACGCCCTTGGCAGAACCGAGCCAGGCCTCGCCCATGGCAGCGGCGTTGGCATCGTTCTCATACTTAACGACCGCATCGGGGCAGTGCTTCTGAATGGCGACCCTCAGCTCGGGCAGGTTAATGGCAATGTTGGCCTTGACCTTGGCATCGCCCGACGCCGGGATGGGACACGGAACGGCCAGGCCAATGCCCGCCACAAAGGCACGCGGAATCTGTGCCTTGGCGACCACCTGGTCGATAGCCTCGGTCACCGCGGCAAAGCCCGCAGCGTCAACGATAGGAGGCGTGGGCACGCTGGCCTTGGCAAGCAGGTTGCCGTCCTCGTCGAACAGGCCCTCCTTAACCGAAGTGCCGCCGACGTCGATGCCGATGTAGTACTGCTTAGGTTCCATGGGAGCCCACCTTTCTCGTTTAAACATTGCCTGTATGGTACCGCTCTCAAGGCAAAAACCTACCAAAAAGGGACAGGTTTGTTTTGGCAGGTTTTATCTGGGGTAACGCAATTGGCTGCCCAACAGGCCGCGCAAGACCATCCCCAAAAATAAAGGCGCCGGGAGGCGGAGGCTCCCGGCGCCCGTCAAAGGGACTATGTTGTCTGTTGGACCGCACGGTCCGTCGCGGCGATAACGCCGACTAGGCCTGAAGTGCCTGCAGCTGCTTGTGAACCTCGATGAGCTCCGTCGCCATGACGCGCATGGTCTCGGTGCCGGCCATCTGGTCCTCGGCATGCAGCAAAATCAACGGGGCCTCGCCGTTACGCTCGCCGTTGGCCTCCTTCTTCAGAAGCCCCATGTGAACATCGTGGCCACCGTTATAGGCCTCGTCGCCCTGCTTGATAAGCTCCTCGGCGGCGTCAAAATCGCCCTCCTTGGCCTTTTGCACGGCATTGATGTACATGCTCTTGGCGGTACCGACGTAGCTGATGATCTCAAAGCAGGTCATCTGCAGTTCGTTCATATCCTCCATGCAGAGCACCTAGCCCATCACGCTGACGCAGTGGTCGATGATGCCGGCAGCGTTCATGCGGCCGTAGTCGACCATGTTGATAACCTCAACCGGGAAGCGGCCGGCGGCCTCCTTCTCAAAATCGCCCTTGGTGTAGCCGATCTGCGGACCAAGCAGCAACATGTCGCACTCGTCCAGGTGATCGTGGGCCTCGTTCATGGGACGAGCCTCGACCTCAATATCCAGACCACGGTTTGCAACCTCGGCCTGCATCTTCTGGACCAGCAGGCTCGTGGACATACCGGCATTGCAGCAGAGCATGATCTTCTTCATGGTTTCCTCCTTATAACTGCGCGGCGCGCAGACGACAACTGGTTTTATTCCTTGCGGCTATTGTGCCCACCCCCCCTGCATCTTTACACAAGGGAGAGAGCTGCGGGCACCGGCACCGCGTACCGGCGCCCGCAAAGGTGAAAGGGACGAACGTTAGGCGTTCTACTCGGCGAAAGCCTCCTGCTTGGCGATTGCCTTCTCGGAAATCTTCATAAAGGGCAGGTAGACGGCCATGCCAATGACAATCTCGATAGCCTGCCACACGCCGGCGCGCCAGTCAAAGCCCGTAGCGAGCAGGGCATTGATGACGGGAGGCATGGTCCAGGGCACCTGGGCGATGCAGGGGCTGATGATGCCTGCGCAGGTAAGGCCATAGGTGATGCCGATGAACAGATCGGGAAGAAGAACGAACGGGATCATGAGCGGCAGGTTGTACACGATGGGGTAACCGTAGATAACCGGCTCGTTGATGTTGAACAGACCAGGCAGGATAGCCATCTTGGAAACGGTCTCGGAAGCCTTGTTCTTGGAGAACAGGAGCGTGTCGAGCAGGAGCATGAGGGTGCAGCCCGAGCCGCCGATGAGGGCGAAGCTGTTAACAATCTGCATGTTCATGTAGTGATCGGGCTGGATGGTGCCACCGGCGGCAAAGGTAGCCATGTTGTCGACGATGAGCATGGTCAGGATCGGCTCGACGGTAGCGCCAGAGATGGTGGACTGGTGAATACCGACGCAGAACAGCAGGTTAGCAAGGGTGTAGATGAGGATAACAGCCCACGGACCGGCGTTCATGATGCTCTTGAGCGGGTTGGAGATGCACGTGGAGATGATGGTGCACAGATCGGTGCCGGCGCACACGGCGAGCAGGGCTGCGGCAAGAGCGAAGACCGCGAGGTTAAGCAGCATCGGAATCATGACGTTGAAGGAGTTGGAGACCGCGGGAGGCACGCCCTCGCCCAGCTTAACCTTGAGCTTCTCGACGCCAGAAATCTTGATGAAGAGCGAGACGGAAAGCAGGGCGATGATAATAGCCGAGAACAGACCGTTGGTGCCGGTGTTGGCAGTCGAAAGGGCGCCCGTGACCTCGGCGGAGGTGATCTTGTCGGTGAGCAGTGGGCTCGTGGCGGCAAGCGAGGCGGTGATCTGCTGCGGCATCATGATGACGAAGGCAGAGATGGCGACGACCACGCAAGCGAGCGGGTTATCGAAACGCTTGTTCTTGGCGAGGCTGTAGCCAATCAATCCGGCCAAGATAATGGCAGAGACGTTGAGGGTGCCCAGCGTAATTGCCGAGCCCCACGTCTGAAGGTTGGCAAGGCCCGCCGCATCGAGCGGGAACAGAGGGAACACGACGTTGTTAATAAGAACCGCGATACCCGCAAGGATATAGAGCGGCGTGATGGTCGCGAAGGCGTCACGCAGGGAACGCAGGTGAACCTGGTTTCCCACCTTCGCAGAGACCTCGGCAAACTTGTCGAGGAAGCTCTTTCCGTTGTCACTGGCCATGATTGCTCCTAACTTTCAAATCCGGCCTTTTCCTATGCGCACGGTGGTCTGTCGCCCTCTGCCACCAGATGTGCCATGTGTTGCGCGCGGCGGCGCGCGGTCTGGGCGTTCGCCCGGTCGCTAATCAACCACGTGGGTCGTGGCGACCTGTTTGAGCCAGGCCGCCGACTTCTTAAGGCGGCGCTTGTAGCCGTCCATGAGATCGACCTCGACAAAGCCGTAACGATTCTTAAAGGCATTGGCCCAAGACCAGTTATCGATGACGGCCCAGTAGTGATAGCCCCGGCACTTGGCGCCCTCGTCGATGGCCTTGGCCACCCACTCCAGGTGCTGACGTACAAAGTCGACGCGGTAGTCATCCTGGATGGTTCCTTCGGCGTCACGGTTCTTGTATTCGTCCATGATGCCGATGCCGTTCTCGGAAACGAACCACTCAAGATCGGGGTAGTTCTTAGCGCAGTCCATGCCAAAGTCGTAGAGGCCCTGCGGGTAGATCTCCCAGCCGCGGCTCTCGTTCATAACGGCGTCGGGCCATACGTACTCGTCGGCAAAGTGCGGCAGGCCGTACTGGTCGACCTTGCTCGCCGGCGCCTGAACACGCGTGGGGTGGTAGTAGTTGCAGCCGAGCCAGTCGACAACACCCTGCTTAAGGATCTCTTGGTCGCCGGCGCGGAACGGGAGCTTAACGCCGCCCTCGGCCAGGCTGTCGAGCACGTCGGCAGGAAGCTCGCCCTTGGTGATGAGGTCGAGCCACCAGCGGTTGTTGATGCCGCTGGTCATGCGCACGGCCTCGAGGTCCGCCTCGCTGGGGTTCTCCTTGGTGTAGACCGGGGTAAAGCAGTTGATCATGCCGATCTTGGCATCGGCGCGAATAGCGCCCTCGTCATAGGCGCGACGATAGTTGGCCACGGCCAGCGCGTGCGCCAGCGAGATGTGATACTGCACGGTGCGGGCGCGGTTGAAGTCGTGGAGCTGCGGGAACCACACGCCCTCCTGATAGCGCTGCTCGGGCTCGACGATGGGCTCGTTAAAGGTGAACCAGTACTTAATCTCCTGGCCAAACTCGTGGAAGGCGATGTCGGCGTAATGTGCGTAAGCCTCGACAACCTCACGGCTCTCCCAGCCGCCACGGTTAAAGAGGTAGGTGGGCATGTCAAAGTGGTACAAGTTGACAAACGGCTCCAAGCCGGCTTCGCGAGAGGCGCGGAACAACTCGTGATACCACGCGGCACCTTCCTCGTTGAGGTTGCCGTCGGCATCGAGCAGACGGCTCCACTGGATGGAAGTGCGATAGGTATCCAGACCCAAGTCCTTCAAAATGCGAAGGTCTTCCTGGTACTTGGCCATAAAGTCATTGCCGGCGTAAGAGCCAACGCGGTTGTAGAACGAACCCAGATCCTGGATGGACCAGGTGTCCCACAGGTTCTCGAGCTTGCCGCCCTGGTTCCACTGACCCTCAGTCTGCGGGCCGGACATAGCAGCGCCAAAGAAGAAGTCGTTGGGCAGCTGATACTGTGCCATCAAAGTCCTCGCTTTCGTGTTCTAGAGCTTCCGGTTGGAGACGGGTTTGCTTTGGCAGGTTATCCGGCGCGGGCGCGCACCGGCCATACCGATATCCAACCCGCCAAAACAAAACCGTCCCCAAACGGTCGATCCTGTTGTGCGGAAGGATTCCGTTCGTTGCTTAAACTATAGCGCTCTAATTTTAAAAGTAAAGCGTCTTTTTCTTTTTTCTTTCTCGAACTTCTTAGATAAAAGTAATATGGATGCCCTGTTGAGGGTTATACTTACTTTTTGTATTCATATATGTCGGAAAGGAGGTTCCATGATTCCCAAATACGAGGCGATAGCTGCAGATATTCGTCGAAGTATCGAGGATGGCGCTCTTAAACCGGGCGACAAGCTTCCCACCGTCGTTGAGTTCTGTGAGCTCTATAGCGTTTCCAAAATCACTGTCAAACGAGCTATCGAGCAAATCACCGAGGAAGGTCTAATTACCAGCCGTCGTGGATCGGGTACCTACGTTAAGGACACGGCGGGGCTTCCCGGCCAGGCGTTTTTCCAGGGCAAAAACGACCGTGCCCAGGGTTTTTCGTATGAGCACCGCGGGGAGAAGGTGACCTCGGTGGTCTATGATTTCTCGATTGTTAATCCACCAGCGGACATCGCAGCCCAGCTGGGAATTGCCGAGGATGACTTTGCCTATCACATCGTGCGCGTGCGTCAGGCCGATGAGAAGCCCATCGTTATCGAGTACACCTACATGCCGCTCGAGCTGATTCCGGGCCTTAAAAAGAAGGACCTGTACGGATCGGTCTACCATTTCATCCGCGAGCAATGCGGGCTGAAAATTTCGAGCTTCCACCGTACCATTCGCGCCGTGGCAGCAACCAAGGAAGAAGCTGAGCGCCTGGACACCAAACCTGGCTCTCCCCTGCTCGAGCTCAAGCAGATTGGCTTTTTGGACAGCGGCGCCGCCTTTGAGTATTCGGTCTCGCGCAACGTTGGCGACCGCTTTGAGTTGCACAACGTAACATTGGCATAGGTTTTTGTAGTCATACAGGCGCTCGTTTTGAACAGTTTTACGCGGCGCCCACGCAGCACAATGGGGGTATGAACATGTCCGATTTGATTAAACTGACGCCGATCTTCCACGAGAAAATCTGGGGCGGCCGTCAACTCGAAACCGTATTTGGCTACGACATTCCCGAGGGTCCCATCGGTGAGTGCTGGGCCATCTCGGCCCATCCCAACGGTGACTGCCAGATTGCGGAGGGCCCGTATGCCGGTCACACGCTTTCATGGCTGTGGGCCGAGCACCGCGAGCTCTTTGGCAATTGCGAGGGCAAGGAGTTCCCGCTGCTCATTAAGATTCTGGATGCCAAGGACGACCTTTCGATCCAGATTCATCCCAACGACGAGTACGCCGCCGAGCACGAGAACGGCAGCCTGGGCAAAACCGAGTGCTGGTATGTACTGGACTGCGAGCCCGGTGCCACGATCATCGTCGGCCAGCGCGCCAAGGACCGCGTCGAGGCCGCACAGATGATCGAGGAAGGCCGTTGGGACGACATGCTCAACGTGCTGCCGATCCACAAGGGCGACTTTTTCCAGATTGATTCCGGTACCGTGCACGCCATCAAGACCGGCACGCTCATTTTGGAGACGCAGCAGTCGAGCGACGTGACGTATCGCCTGTACGACTACGACCGCCCCGGCACCGACGGCAAGCTGCGCCCGCTGCACATTGAGCAGAGCCTGGATTGCATCAACTTTAACGCGCAGGCACCGACCGACGGTACCGTAACCACGCCCGAGGTAGATGGCGTAACCGAGCTCGAGTCCAACCCCTGCTACACCGTCGACCGCGTGCGCGTCGACGGCAGCAAGACCCTCGACCAGCGCTGGCCCTTCATGTGTCTGTCGGTCATCGACGGCGAAGGCACCGTCTGCGGCGACCCCGTCCACAAGGGAAGCCACCTGCTGGCCCCGAGCACCGTCAGCTCCATCGACCTCGAAGGCAAGATGGAACTGATCATCAGCCACCTCTAGGTCGCAACAACAACCAAAACGCAACAAGGGGCTCCCCCGTCCACCAACGGAGGAGCCCCTACTCGTATCTACATATCAGCCCACCCGGCTCTCCAGATCAAAAAGCGAACGAGCAGAGCGACGTTCGCAAGCAACGTTATCTAAGGACCTGGGCGGGCGTATGGGGCAACATCGATCGCGAGTTCCGCACGCAAAGGAGGCCACTTAATGTGGCCTCCGTCTTGCGCAGGACTGTCCGAGCAGGCGATGTTGCCCCATACGCCCGCCCAGGTCCGCCGGGATTACGACAGTTTAACGATCGGTGCAAAGCCCTTCATCAGCTTTTTGGTCTGGCCGGTCTTTTCGAATTGAACCTCGATCATGTCTCCGACAACCGAGATGACAGTACCCGTGCCAAAGGTCTTGTGACTCACAGTATCGCCCGCGGCAAAGTCCTGCGATGCGCTGGCGCGATCGACCTTGCGCTCCACCGTCGGGGACACCTTGGACGACGGCTTTTTGGCTCGCGGCGCGCCCGAGCCAAAGGTCGAGGCAACACGGCCAGCGTCGGGCGAGACCCCACGATGGCGCTCGGTCCCATAGCTGCTGCCGCCAAAGAAGTCATCAAAGCTCGATCCGCCGCGCGAACCGGAACCGCCGGTCGAGCGCGTATGTGAGCCAAACACCTTGCCGCCATACATGTCCGAGCCCATACCCGAGCCAAACGTGCCGTGACGGTCGCCGCGCTTCTCCCAGCCCGTGCCCTCAAAACCGGCAGAACCGATGCCGCTAAACTCGATGTCCTCAAACGGAATCTCGTTGAGGAAGCGCGAGCGCGGGTTGGCAGAAGTCGAGCCGTAGGTGCGACGCGTGGCCGCATAGGTCAAGAACAGGCGCTTACGGGCGCGCGTGATGGCAACGTAGGCCAGGCGACGCTCCTCCTCGAGCTTGCCCGGGTCATCGCTGCCGCCAAAGTCGTGCACGTGCGGGAAGATGCCCTCCTCCATGCCGGCCACGAACACTGCCGGGAACTCCAGGCCCTTGGCGGAGTGGATGGTCATCATGGTGATGGCATGCGTCTCGCCGGCCAGGGAATCCAAGTCAGAGCGCAGGGCCAGCCACTCCATGAGTGCCGGCAGCGCTTTACAGGTGAGCGGGCCGTAGGTGCGCTCGATCTCGTCGGCATGTACGACACCCGCCGGCATCTCCGTCGGCGCGGCATACGCGTTGCCCGCGATGGCGGCGGCCAGGGCATCCTGCGGCGAGAGCGCCGGGGCGGCTAGGCTATCGAGCGGATTGGAACCTGCAGCATCGCGCGCGCCGACGAGTGCCTCAAACGAGGATGCCGGGGCGGACGGTCCCGGTTTGGGCGCGGGCGCGCTCACCACGACGGGCTCGGGCTCGGCGCCGGCAGGCACGTCGGCAACACCGGCTGCGCGCAGCTCTTCTAAGCTCTCGAGCGTGCCCTCGATATCCTCGTGCGTTTCCTCAAATTCGGCAGCGACGCCCAGAAATTCCTGGATATTCTCGGCACGGCTCTCGGACTCCATGGTGCCCTCGGCGCGAAACGCCTGCAGCAGGCCCGTCTTATCGACAATCATCTCGACAACGTCCTTGAGCTCGCCGTCCATGCGGCGACCCTCGCGCACCAGCGACACAAAGCTCGACAGGCCATTGCGCACCTTGGCGCTAAACATGCCCGTCTCGGCGCACGCGATCTCGCAGGCCTGGAAGAACGAACAGCGGTTGTCGCGCGCCAGCTGCTCGATCTTTTGGATCGAGGTTGAGCCGATGCCGCGGCGCGGTGTGTTAATGATGCGCTTGACGCTCATCTCGTCGGCCGGGTTCACGATCATCTTGAGGTAAGCCATGACGTCGCGGATCTCGGCACGGTCGAAGAATCGCGTGCCTCCCACGATCTTGTAGGGCACGCCCGCGCGCAGGAACATATCTTCGAGGATACGCGACTGGGCGTTGGTGCGATAGAACACGGCGATATCGTCATAGCTCGTGCCTTTGCCATGCAGTTTCTCGATCTCGCCGGCAATCCAGCGGCCCTCGTCGCGCTCGTCGCTCGCTTGGAAGGCCTGGATCTTCTCGCCATCGCCCTCGGCCGTAAACAGGCGCTTGTCCTTGCGCTGCGAGTTGTGGCGCACCACGGCATTGGCGGCGCTCAGGATGTGACCCGTGGAACGATAGTTCTGCTCCAGCTTGACGGTCTTGCAGTTTTTAAAGTCCTTCTCAAAGTCCAGGATGTTGGTGATGTCGGCGCCGCGCCAGCTGTAAATGGACTGGTCATCGTCGCCTACGACCATGAGGTTTTGGTACTTGGCGGCCAGCAGGTTAGCGATCTCGTACTGGACGTGGTTGGTGTCCTGGTACTCGTCGACGCTAATGTAGCGGAAGCGCTCCTGGTACTTTTCGAGCACCTCGGGGCGGGTGCGCAGCAGCTCAAGCGTGCGCACGAGCAGGTCGTCGAAGTCCATCGCATTGGCGGCGCGCAGGCGGCGCTCCAGCTCCAAGTAGACCTGCGCGGCCTTTTTATCGTTGGGGCTATCGGCGCTCTTGAGCATGTCCTCGGGGCCGATCATGGCGTTTTTGGCCGAGCTGATCTTGCTGCGGATCATGTTGATGGGGAACTGCTTTTGCTCGATGCCGAGCGCCTGCATAATGTCACGCACCATGCGCTTTGAGTCATCGTCATCGTAGATGGTGAACTGGCCGGTGTAGCCCAGCAGGTCGGCGTCCTCGCGCAGCATGCGCACGCACATGGCATGGAAGGTGCACACCCACATGCCACGGGTGCCGCTGGGAATGAGTGCCGCCAGACGCTCGCGCATCTCGGCCGCGGCCTTGTTGGTAAACGTGATGGCAAGAACCTGCCAAGGCTTAACACCCAGGTCGCCGAGCATGTGTGCGATGCGGAAGGTCAAGACGCGGGTCTTGCCCGAGCCGGCGCCGGCGAGCACCAGCAACGGGCCCTCGGTGGACAGGACCGCCTCGCGCTGGGCGGGATTAAGGCTGTCGATGTCGACGAGCGGCTTGGCGGGTTTGGGTGCCGGCGCGGGAGCGTCGTAGATGTCGAGCGGGACGAGCTCGGGCTCCGGCGCAGCAGGGGCGGTGTACGCATCGAGCGGCACGGGTTCCGGCGCGGGCGGCACGGGTACCGCGGCGTTCTTTTCCCAGGGCAAGGGCTGGGTCATGGGCGACTCCTCATCTGACGGACGGCGCGCCTGCGGGCGACGCCATAGTTTGAGCCGTACCAGTATACCGAGCCGCGCGGACACCGACGCAAATCACACCACGACTCCGCGCGCCACCGTCAGGCCCGCCCCAGCGGATTTGGCGCAATGGGGTCAGGTTAGTCTGCACCATGTTGCTGCAAAGTAACCTGACCCCAATGCACCAACCAGGGAGCCACCGATATCATGGCAGCAGCAGCGAGCGGCGGCCAGGGCGAACAAATTGGCATCAAAACCACCCCTAAAAGGGGTGGTTTGCTCTTAGGGTATAACCCTTGGATTT
>OLWJ01000089.1_pt1 | contig 25126 bp, 28 predicted proteins | sample 1674291 | NCBI WGS metagenome assembly OLWJ01 (sample SAMEA103958159, study PRJEB25191) | human gut metagenome | biome: human-associated habitat [ENVO:00009003]; feature: intestine environment [ENVO:2100002]; material: feces | place: Germany | collected 2013/2015
ATAAACGCCATGAAGGCCAGCAGCAGGATCATGCCTGCCGCGTGGATATAGCCTTCAAATTTCGAGGGGATTTTCTTCTTTGTAATTGCCGTAAACACCGTGTTCACCAGAAGCAAAAATGCGCGTCCGCCGTCGAGCGCAGGAAGCGGCAGCATGTTCATGACAGCCAGATTGATTGCGATGAATGCGCCGAGATACAGCACGTTCAGAATGCCGTCCGCCGTCGTCGCGGCGCTCTGCCCCGTCTGCGCAATGACCGACACGACACCGACCGGCCCGGACATGTCATTGACCGACACAAGGCCCGACACCAGATCGCCGAGACTCATCCACGCGAGCCGCGCAAAATCCAGCGCGGTATACCATGTGTTTTTGAGCACCGTTCCGACGGTTTTTTCCTCATAGCCGAAATACAAGCCGTATTTCAGCTGCTGTTCGCCGTCAACTTCATAAAGTTGCTGCTTCATTTCAAAATCGTTCAGCTTGACGAGTTCCCCGTCCCGCTTGACGACAAGATCGAATTTCCCCGTCTTATTCCGGGCCAGAAGCGTGCCGACGTCGGAGTAGATATACACGCGCCGTCCGTCGATCTTGTAAAGTTCATCGCCAACCTGAAGCCCCTGTTCGGACTCCAGCGGGCAGCCGTCAAAGAAACCGGAGATTTTCGCCGTTGAGAAACCCGCGACGCAGGAATAGATCATAGCCAGCACGACAAGGCCTGTCAGGAAGTTCATGCCAGAATGATCAGCCGTTTCCACCAGACCTTGGACGTGAACGCTCTGGGATTGTCGGATTCTTCATCCTCGCCCTCCATTGCGCAGTAGCCGCCCACGGGGATGCAGCGCAGCGCATAGAGCGTCTCGCCCTTTTGCTTTTTGACGATTGCCGGGCCCATGCAGATGGAAAACTCGTTCACCTGCACGTCCAGCGCTTTGGCCGTCAGAAAATGGCCCAGTTCGTGGATGAAGATCAGAAAGCCAAAAATGAGGATTGCAAAGAGAATATACATGAAATCACCTTTATTTCAAAAACCGCCCACGGGTATGGATGCGGGCGAGGCGGTCGGCCTCAAAAATATCGGCAAGCGACGGCTCCTGCACAACCGGCAGGCGCAGCGCGGCCTCGACCGCGTCCGCGATGTCGTAAAATCCGATTTTGTCCTGCAAAAACAGGCCGACAGCCTCTTCGTTGGCCGCGTTCAGGGCTGTGCAGGCCGTGCCGCCAAGCTGCGCCGCCTGCTTTGCAAGCACGAAGCACGGAAACGCCGTCTCATCGATAGCGTCAAACGTCAGCGGTCCGCAGGTCAAAAGATCGAGCGCCGGGGCCGGATTGTGCGCCCGGTTCGGATACGTCATGGCAAGACCGATGGGAATGCGCATATCCGGCACGCCCAGCTGCGCCAGCACGGCTCCGTCGACAAACTCCACAAGCGAATGCACAACGGACTGCCGGTGGATGACGGCAGTGACCTTCGAAAGCGGCAGATCATACAGCCGCATGGCCTCGATGATCTCCAGCCCCTTGTTCATGAGCGTTGCACAGTCAACCGTGATCTTCGCGCCCATTTTCCAGTTCGGGTGGCGCAGCGCGTCCGATTTGGTCATGCAGGCCAGGCTTTCCCGCGTCTTCCCGAAAAACGGCCCGCCGGAGCAGGTTAAAATCAGGCGTTTGACCTCGGCTCTGTCCCGGCAGCCCATGAGGCACTGGAAAATGGCCGAGTGCTCGGAATCGACGGGGATGATCTCCGCACCGGATTCCCGCGCGGCAGCCTGCATGATCTGCCCTGCGCAGACCATCGTCTCTTTATTGGCAAGGGCAATGCGCTTTTTTTCGTGAATCGCCGTCAGCGTGGGCCGCAGCGCGGCAAAGCCGCACACGGCCACAACGACCGTATCGGCCTCCGGCAGAGCCGCCGCCTCGCACAGCGCCTCCGCGCCCGCGAGCACCCTTATATTCATATCCGCCAGACGGACTTTTAATTCCTCCGCGGCGGCTTCGTCCGTCAGAACGGCCAGTTCCGGCCGGTATTGGCGGCACTGCGCTTCCAATAACTCCACATTGCGCTCCGCCGTCAGCGCAGCGACGCGCAATCCCAATTCATCCGCGACAGACAGCGTCTGCCGCCCGATCGAGCCGGTCGAGCCTAAAATCGTGATCGTCTTTGTCATACCAGCTTCTCCAGCAAAAACAGCATCGCGTACACGACAGGCGCAAGGAACAGCGTCGAATCAAACCGGTCGAGCACGCCGCCGTGGGTCAGGAAAATGTGGCTGTAGTCCTTGATCCCGGCCTCGCGCTTAATGAGGCTCATGGACAGATCGCCCAGCTGGCCGAAGAGATTGGCGGCGATGCCGATCACGGCCAGATACCACAGCGGCAGCTCCATCTGCCAGAGCCATTTGGAGACAAGCCCCAGCAGCACCATGCCGAGCGCGCTGCCCACCGGCCCGGCAAGAAAGCCCGCCCACGTCTTATTGGGGCTCACATGCGGGGCGAATTTTTTATGGCCGAAGGCCATGCCGCCGAGCATGGAAAAGCTGTCGCCGATAAACGCGATCACAAACGGCATGAGCACGAACGCAGGGGAAACATTGCGCAGCAGGCCGATGCAGCTGTACATCGCCGGGAACAGGAAGCCCGCCACGACGCAGACCGCAACGTCCGCAAACGGGACAGCGTTTTCCTTCCCATGCGTGCTGACCGCCATGTAAAACAGGAACATCACATAGAAAAACGCATAGATCAGCGTCGCCGTGATCGCCGTTCCGAATACGATGGCCAGCACGACGAGCGCCGCGCACAAAATCGTCGGCACATAGAGAAGCTTCGGCTGCCTGCACGCCGTATGCAGCAGTTCCCACGCGGCTGCGCCCGCGATGGCCGCCGTCAGGATTGCCGTTGCGATAGGCGGCAGGAGCACGAGAACTACAATGAGAAGCGGCACGCCGACGGCGGCAACGAGAAGTCTTTGTTTCATTTGCGGCCTCCAAACCGGCGCTCGCGCTTCTGATATGACGCGATTGCCTTGTCGAGTTCAGTTTCGTCAAAATCGGGCCAGAGCACATCCGTGAAATAATACTCGGCATACGCCGACTGCCAGAGCAGGAAGTTCGACGTGCGCAGCTCGCCCGAGGGCCGGATGATGAGTTCCGGGTCGGGGATGCCGTCGGTGTAGAGATAGTGCGCGAAATCCGCCTCGGTCAGTTCCTCCGGCGTTTTCAGGCCCTTCACGCAGTCGGCAGCAAAGCGCCGCGCGGCGTGGACAATCTCGTCCCGGCCGCCGTAGTTGATGCAGATGTTGGCCTGAAAGCCCTGATAGTGCGTGGAAATTTCGTCTGTGCGGGCAATGAGCGCGCGCAGCGTGGGGGAAATCGGCCTGAGTTCGCCGAGGATTTTCAGCCGGATATGGTCGCGTTCCATCTCGTCGATGGCTTCGTGCAGATACTTTTCAAACAGCGCCATAATCGCCTGCACCTCGTCTGCCGAACGTTTCCAGTTTTCCGTGGAAAACGCGTAGACTGTCAGATACTCGACACCGAGATTCTTGCAGTAGGTCGCAATGCGGCGGAACGTCTCCGCGCCTGCCGCGTGGCCCATTTTGCGCGGCAGTCCGCGCTTTTTTGCCCAGCGGCCGTTGCCGTCCATGATGATGGCAATATGCCGCGGGAGCGTGTTGTTGTATTCCATATAAAAAGCCTTTCACGACAAAAGCCGCCGTCCGGCGGCTTTTAAGAGGTTCTGGAGAGATTGCATTTAATTGAATGCGAACAGGGGCCGGCCGTACCAAAGCCTCCTCTTGCCGCGCCCCGCGCGGTAAGGGAAGGTGGTATTTCCGAAGAAAATGACGGAGGGGATTCGCCGCAAATTTCTGTAAAACCAGTGCAGTTTGCATGGGCGGACAGAGGCGTCCGCCCATGCAGAGGGCACGCGTTGGAAACACGCACTCAGATCTCCATCAGTTCCTTTTCCTTCTTGGCGCACATCTCGTCGATCTTCTTGACGTGCTTGTCGGTCAGGTCCTGGATGTCCTTTTCGGCCTTCTTCTGGTCGTCTTCGGTCAGCTCGCCCTTCTTCTGGGCCTTCTTGACGTAGTCGACCGCGTCGCGGCGGATGTTGCGGACGGCGACCTTGGAATCCTCGGCATATTTGCGGACCTGCTTCGTGAGATCCTTGCGGCGCTCCTCGGTCAGCTGCGGGAAGACGAGGCGGATGACGCGGCCGTCATTCTGCGGGTTAATGCCGAGATCCGAGGTCTGGATGGCCTTTTCGATCGCCTTGAGCAGCGACCCGTCCCACGGCTGGATGACGAGCGTGCGGGGGTCTGGGGAAGAGACGGTGCCGACCTGGTTGATGGGGCTCGGCTGGCCGTAATACTCAACCGTGATGCGGTCGAGCACCTGCGCGTTGGCGCGGCCCGCGCGCACAGCGGCGAAGTCGGATGCGAGAACGTCGAGCGTTTTTTCCATTTTGCGCTGGAATTCCTTGAGATCTGCCATGTTATAGTTCCTCCTTTACAATCGTGCCGATCGGCTCGCCCATCACGACGCGCAGAATATTCTGCGGGTCTTTGAGTGCGAAGACCTGAACGGGAATATGGTTATCCATGGAAAGCGAAGTCGCCGTCGTGTCCATGACGGCCAGATGGCGGGCCAGCACCTCGTCGTAGGTGATGGCGTCGTATTTGACGGCGCTGGGATCCTTGGCGGGGTCGGCGGAGTAAACGCCGTCGATATTCTTTGCCAGCAGGATCGCGTCGGCGTTAATTTCCGCCGCGCGCAGCACCGCGCCGGTGTCCGTTGAGAAGAACGGGTTGCCCGTGCCGCAGCCGAAGATCACGACGCGGCCCTTTTCCAGATGCCGGATGGCCTTGGAGCGGATATAGGGCTCTGCGATCTGGTTCATGGCGATGGCGGTCTGCACGCGCACCTCCACGCCGCGCTGCTCTAAGCAGTCGGCCACGGCCAGCGCGTTGATGACGGTCGCAAGCATCCCCATGTGGTCTGCGCGGGTGCGTTCCATCTTGCCGCCGCCGTCTTTGACGCCGCGCCAGAAGTTGCCGCCGCCAACCACGACGCCGACCTGCACGCCGGCCTCAACGCACTGCCGGATCACATCGCACACCCCGCCGATGACCGCGAAGTCCAGTCCCCGGTGCGCATCGCCCGCAAGGGCTTCGCCGCTGATCTTGAGTAATACTCGTTTATATTTCGGTTCACGCATAGTCAGTGATCTCTCCTTTTCGATTCGCATTTATTTTATAATAGATTCGGCGAGTTGAAAAGAGGAAAATGCAAATTTCCCGGATTGTTTTCACTTTTTTCACATTCTGGAAGCCTCCGCGCATTTTTGCATTGCGTTATGGACGGCAATCGGCTATAATGTATAAATTACAGGACATTTCATCCGGGAGGATTTTTACTATGGAAGAAGAAAGAAAGCCGTTGGAAAACCGAAATTTCATCGACGCGTTCATCGAAGAGGACCTTGCCCCCGGCGGGCGGTTTGAGGGAAAGCGCGTACACACCCGTTTCCCGCCGGAGCCGAACGGGTATCTGCACATCGGCCACTGTAAGGCGCTGACCATCGATTTCGGCACAGCGGAAAAATTCGGCGGCCTGTGCAACCTGCGCATGGACGACACCAACCCGACGAAGGAAGACACCGAATATGTTGACGCCATCCAAGCCGATATCCACTGGCTGGGCTTTGACTGGGGCGACCGGTTCTTCTATGGCTCGGATTATTTTGAAAAGGACTACGAATTTGCCGTGGAACTCATCAAAAAGGGCCTTGCCTACGTCTGCGACCTGACGCCGGAACAGTTCCGCGAGTTCCGCGGCGATATCGGCAAGCCCGCTGTGAGCCCGTACCGCGACCGCTCCGTTGAGGAAAACCTCGACCTGTTCGAGCGCATGAAAAACGGCGAGTTCCCCGAGGGAAGCCGCACGCTGCGCGCGAAGATCGACCTGGCCTCCGGCAACTTCAACATGCGCGACCCCGTCATTTACCGCATCCGCTACATGCACCATCACCGACAGGGCGACAAGTGGTGCATCTATCCGATGTACGATTTCGCACACCCGATTCAGGACGCACTGGAGGGCATCACGCACTCTCTGTGCTCGCTGGAATTTGAAGCGCACCGCCCGCTCTATGACTGGGTGGTAAACAATGTCTCCGTCCCCGCAAAGCCCCGGCAGATCGAGTTCGCGCGGCTCGGCATCGACCACACCGTCATGTCCAAGCGCAAGCTGCGCCAGCTGGTCGAGCAGAATTATGTCTCCGGCTGGGACGATCCGCGTATGCCGACGCTCTGCGGTCTGAGAAGAAGAGGCTACACCAGCCATTCCATCCGCGATTTCTGTGAGCGCATCGGCGTGGCGAAGTCCGCCAACACTGTGGAATACGCGCTTCTGGAGCACTGCCTGCGCGAAGATCTCAACGACACGGCAGAGCGCACCATGGCCGTTCTGCGCCCGGTGAAGCTCGTCATCACGAATTATCCGGAGGGCCAGACGGAAACCTTTGAGGTTGAAAACAACCCCGTCCATCCCGAACAGGGCACGCACACCGTCACGTTCTCCCGCGAGGTCTGGATCGAGGCGGACGATTTCCTCCCCGAACCCATCCCCAAGTATAAGCGTCTGTACCCCAACGGCCCGGAGTGCCGTCTGAAGGGCGCGTATCTCATCACCTGCACCGGCTGCAAGCAGGCCGCCGACGGCAGCATCGAGGAAATTTACGCGACGTATGACCCCGATTCCCGCGGCGGCGACCCCGCCGACGGCCGCAAGGTCAAGGGCGCGACGATCCACTGGGTCGACTGCCAGACTGCCGTTGACGCGGAGGTTCGTCTGTACGAAAACCTCTTCTCCGACGCCCAGCCCGACGGCCCGGACAAGAACTTCCTCGACTGCCTGAACCCGGAATCCCTGACGGTCCTGACAGGCTGCAAGGTCGAATCCGCGCTCGTCGAAGAGGCAAAGAAGTACGATGCCGAGGGTGAGGGCCGCACGGCGAAGACCGCACCGGGCTTCCAGTTCATGCGCGTAGGCTATTTCTGCATGGACTCCCGCGACTGCCGCGCAGACCATCTGGTCTTCAACCGCAGCGTCCTGCTCAAGGACAGCTTCAAGCCGGGGAAATAAAAAACCAACCGCGCGCCGCTTTGCGGCGCGCGGTCTTTCTGTTTTATTGCAGATCCTTCTGCTTCGCGACATGCTCGCAGATGGCTGCGAAGGTTTTTTCGCTCAGATCATGCTCGACCTTGCAGGCGTCCTCCCGCGCGGTCTTTTCATCGACGCCGATCCGCATAAAAAACTCCGTCAGCGTCTTGTGCCGGGTATAGATCCGGTCCGCGATCTCCATGCCGCTCTCGGTCAGTGTAATCAGCCCGTCACGATCCATGGTGATAAAGCCGTTCTGTTTCAACTGTTTGGTCGCGTAGGTCACGCTGGGTTTCGTAACGCCGAGATGCTCCGCTACGTCAATGGAGCGGATATAGCCGTGCCGCTCCCGCATCATCAGCATGGCTTCCAGATAGTCCTCTGCCGCTCTGTGCACACTCACAGCAAATTGCACCAACCTTTCTTTGAAATTATCTTTTATACTAACACACTTGAACAAAAAAAGCAAGCAAGCATTTTTTTCGGAAAAACCTATTGACAAGCGCGGTTAGTCATGTTAAACTGTGGGCTGGTTAGGGAGGTCTAACCTTTGTTTTTCCCCTTTGGTTAGTGCACCTTAATCCAAATTAGACATCTCAAATCTACACAGACAGGGGGCGCGGGATTTGATGCCGCTTACACTCGCAGCAGCCGGTGAAGAAAACATCATCCGCAAGGTCGGCGGGAATCCGGAAGTCAAAAAGCATCTGGAGGACCTGGGCTTTGTGGCCGGGGGAACCGTTACGGTGGTGGCCGCCCTGGGCGGCAACGTGATCGTGAAGGTCAAGGAGGCCCGCATCGCCATCAGCGAGGAAATGGCCCGGAAGATCATGATCTGAAAAAACAACAAATAAAAGATAAAGGAGAGAACCCCACATGAAAACACTGCGCGACGTCAAGATCGGCGAGACCGTCAAGGTGGTGAAGCTCCACGGGGAGGGCCCCGTGAAGCGCCGCATCATGGACATGGGCATCACCCGGGGCACCCAGGTGTTTGTCCGCAAGGTAGCCCCTCTGGGCGACCCCATGGAGGTCACCGTCCGCGGCTATGAGCTGAGCCTGCGGAAGGCGGACACCGAAATGATCGAAGTGGAATAATCCCGGAAAGGAGATACGAGAATCATATGGAAAAGCAGATCAAAATTGCCCTGGCGGGCAACCCGAACTGCGGTAAGACCACCCTGTTCAATGCACTGACCGGCTCCAACCAGTTCGTCGGCAACTGGCCCGGCGTCACCGTGGAGAAGAAGGAAGGCAAGCTGAAGAAGCATGATGACGTGGTCATTATGGACCTGCCCGGCATCTACTCCCTGTCCCCCTACACCCTGGAGGAGGTGGTAGCCCGGAATTACCTGATCGAGGAGCGGCCCGACGCCATCCTGAACATCATCGACGGCACCAACCTGGAGCGCAACCTGTATCTGACCACACAGCTGACCGAGCTGGGCATCCCCGTGGTCATCGCCGTGAACATGATGGACGTGGTCCGCAAGAACGGCGACCAGATCAACGTGAAGGAGCTGTCCCGCCAGCTGGGCTGCGAGATCGTGGAGATCTCCGCACTGAAGGGCGACGGCGTGACGGAGGCCGCTGAGGCCGCCGTGAAGGCCGCTCAGGACAAGACCAAGACCATCCCCATGCACACCTTCTCTGGCCCCGTGGAGCACGCCATTGCCCATATCGAGGAGGCTGCCGTGCATACCATGCCCGAGGAGCAGCAGCGCTGGTACGCCATCAAGATCTTTGAGCGCGACGACAAGGTGCTGCAGAAGATGAACATTCCCGCTGACGTGATGCAGCACATCCAGCAGGACATCCAGGCCGCCGAGAAGGAGCTGGACGACGACGCCGAGAGCATCATCACCAACGAGCGCTACGTCTATATCGCCGAGATCATCAAGAGCTGCTATAAGCAGAAGAACAAGGGTCAGCTGTCTGCCTCCGACAAGATCGACAAGATCGTCACCAACCGGTGGCTGGGCCTGCCCATCTTCGCGGCGGTGATGTTCCTGGTGTACTGGATCGCCATGGTGGCCGTGGGCGCTCCCGCCACCGACTGGGCCAACGACGGCGTGTTCGGCGACGGCTGGCACCTGCTGGGCATCGGCTCCAAGGCCTATAACGAGACCAACGACGAATACACCGCCGCCGTGCAGGCTGTGGATGCCTTCCTGGGCATCGAGATCGACCCCGAGGCCGACGGCTTTGACGCCCAGACCCTGCTGAGCGACATGAAGAGCTTCCGGCCCACCTCCGATACCGCCACCGTGGATGTGGAGGATGAGGAGACCCTGGCCATCAACACCATGACCGCCTACTATAACGCTCTGCCCGAGGGCGCAGATAAGAGGGACGACGTGGTTCAGATGACCTATGTGGACGCCGTGGCTTACCTGGAGAAGAACGGCTTTGACGCTCCCGATCCCGCCGACTACGGCGTGTGGGTCCCCGGTATCCCTGTGCTCATCGGCAACGGCCTGGAGGCCGCCGGTGCGGCGGACTGGCTCAACGGCCTGATCCTGGACGGTATCGTGGCCGGTGTGGGCGCGGTGCTGGGCTTCGTGCCCCAGATGCTGGTGCTGTTCCTGATGCTGGCCTTCCTGGAGGCCTGCGGCTACATGGCCCGTATCGCCTTCGTTCTGGATCGGGTGTTCCGCAAGTTCGGCCTGTCCGGTAAGTCCTTTATCCCCATGCTCATCGGCGTGGGCTGCGGCGTGCCCGGTATCATGGCCTCCCGTACCATTGAAAATGAACGCGACCGCCGGATGACCATTATGACCACCACCTTCATCCCCTGCGGCGCCAAGGTCCCCTTCATCGCCATGATCGCCGGCGCCATCTTCGGCGGCAGCGCATGGGTGTCCACCTCTGCTTACTTTATCGGCATGGCCGCCATCATCATCTCCGGCATCATGCTGAAAAAGACCAGGATGTTCTCCGGCGACCCCGCTCCCTTCGTGATGGAGCTGCCCGCCTATCACTGGCCCACTCTGGGCAACGTGCTGCGCAGCATGTGGGAGCGCGGCTGGAGCTTCATCAAGAAGGCCGGCACCATCATCCTGCTTTCCACCATCTTCGTGTGGTTCACCACCTACTTCGGCTGGGTGGACGGCACCTTCCGGATGCTGGACGAGAGCGAGATCCAGAGCTCCATCCTGGCTGCCATCGGCGGCGTCATCGCCTGGATCTTCAAGCCCCTGGGCTGGGGCAACTGGCAGGCTGCCGTGGCCTCCATCACCGGCCTTGTGGCCAAGGAGAACATCGTGGGCACCCTGGGCATCCTGTATGGCGGCGGCGACGGCACCGTGTATCAGAACATCGGCGCGGCCTTCACCGGCATCAGCGGCTTCAGCTTCCTGGTATTTAACCTGCTGTGCGCCCCCTGCTTCGCCGCCATCGGCGCCATCAAGCGGGAGATGAACAACCGCAAGTGGACCTGGTTCGCCATCGGCTATCAGTGCGGCTTTGCCTATCTCGTCGGCCTGATGATCAACCAGTTCGGCGGCCTGTTCACCGGCAGCGTCAATGTCATCGGCCTGATCTTCGCCCTGGCGGCCCTGGCCCTGATGGTCTACATGCTGGTGCGCCCCTATAAGGAGGCCACCAGGCTCAACGCCAAGGTCTGATCTGTTCCATCCCATCTTACGACATTTTCCGAAAAGGAGTGAAATTCCATGCTGCATTGGATCAGCGCCAATCTCTCCACCATTCTCATCAGCATCGCCCTGTTAGCCATTGTAGTCCTTATCATCCGCGGCTTGGTCCGGCAGAAAAAGCAGGGAAAGTCCTCCTGCGGCGCGGGCTGCGCCCACTGCGCCATGCATGGCCAGTGCCATCACAGCCAGCCGTGATTCTTACCCGGGGGGAGACGTGGGCAGCTCCGCGTCTTCCCCCACCCCTTCACCCAGGAGGTTAGATATGTCTAATTGCACGCCGGGCATGACGCCGGCCGCCATCAAATATCTGCTGGTTCTGGACGACCTGTGCCGGGAGGGCAAGGGCGTCCGCTCCGTGGAGATCGCCGCCCGGATGAATGTGTCCAAGCCCAGCGCCCACTCCATGCTCCAGAATCTCTGCCAGGCGGGCCTGGTGGAAAAGGAGCGGTACGGCACGGTGTATCTGACCCGGGAGGGCCGCAGCGCCGCCGCAGGCTATGCCGCGTGCTTCGGCCCCCTGTGCCGCCGGATGCAGGAGGCACTGGGCCTGGAGGAGGACGCCTGTCAGACGGCGGCCTATGCCATCCTGGCGCAGGCCCAGGATCGGCTGCCCCAGCTCCGGGACCGGCTGACGGCGGAGTAAACTGCTTTTGCATTTTCCAAGGAGGTAATGATCCATGATCGAAACCATTGTCAAGGTGGACGGCATGATGTGCGGCATGTGCGAGGGGCACATCAACGACGCCATCCGCAGCCATTTCCAGGTGAAGAAGGTGTCCTCGTCCCACAGCAAGGGCCGGACCGTGATCCAGTCCCAGGAGCCCCTGGACCGGGAGCAGCTGGTCCGGGTCATCAACGACACCGGCTATCAGGCCGGGGAGGTGGTGTCCCGTCCCCTGGAAAAGCGGGGCCTGTTGGGCCACCTGAAAAAGTGACCATGGAGTCCTGTCTGCATGATGCCGCGCCGCTGCCGGAGCACACCGTCCGCCGGGAAACCCCGGACGGGGGCCGGGCGGCGGTGACGCTTTATCCGGTGTTTCCCGGCATGGACATCCGCTATCACGATGTCCATGCCGCCTCCTGTCCCTTGGACCCTGCCGCCCCGGGGGTGCTGGAGATCAGCCACTGCCGGGAGGGGCGCATGGAGTACCGCTTGGGGAGCCGGTATTTCTATCTGGCCCCGGGGGACCTGTCCGTGGCCCGGCAGGACGTGCTGCCCACCCTGGCCGCCTTTCCCACCGGCCACTACCACGGCATCACCGTTACCGTGAACCCGGGGCTGGCGCCCCGGTGTCTGTCCTGCTTTTTAGAGGACGTGGAGGTGCAGCCCGCCGCCCTGGCGGAGAAATTCTGCGCTGCCGGGGGGTATTTCGCCGCACGGTCCTCCCGGCGGGTGGAGCACGTATTCTCGGAGCTGTACCATGTGCCGGAGGATCTGCGGCAGGGGTATCTGAAGGTGAAGGTGCTGGAGCTGCTGCTGTTTCTCAGCGCTCTGGAGGTGTCTCCCGTTCCACAGGCGGTCCCGGGGCTGACCCGGGGACAGGTGTCTCTGGCCAGAAAGACGGCGGATTATCTGCTGGCCAACACCGAGAGCAAGGTGACCACCCAGGACCTGTCCCGGCACTTCGGGGCCTCCGCCGCCCAGATCAGGGCCAGCTTTCAGGGGGTTTACGGCCGGAGTCCCGCCGCGTGGCTGCGCCTGCAGAAAATGCACGGCGCGGCGGAACTGCTGCGGTCCACGGACCGGACGGTGCTGGACATCGCCGGGCAGTTTGGCTATGACAACGCCAGCAAGTTCGCACGGACCTTCCGGGACGTGATCGGCGTGTCTCCCAACGAGTACCGCAGCGGCGTGGACCAGGATTCCTGCGCGCCGGTATGATCCGGCAAATACGGAAAATGGCTGCCCGAGGAGGGCAGCCATTTTTCATCTTTACTGCTGGAGTTCGGAGAGGACGCTGTGGCACACGCCGTTGGTGATGAACACCGACCCGGCGTGGAGCGGGTCCATGGGGCCGCCCTCCAGGCGGGTGGCGGTGGCTCCGGCCTCCTGGGCGATGAGCGTCCCGGCGGCATAGTCCCAGGGGGACAGGCGGCACTCGAAGAAGATCTCCGCCCGGCCTGCCGCGATCTGGCAGCAGTCCAGGGCCGCCGAGGCAAAGCGCCGGTAGTCCAGGCACCGGTCATACAGCCGGCGCAGGATGGAGAAGTTCCGGTCCGTATACGTCCGGTCATAGATGGTGGAGCCGCACACCACAATGGCATGGGGCACGTCGTTGCCGCTGACGTGAATGGGGGCGCCGTTGAGGGTGGCCCCATGGCCCCGCCGGGCGGCGAACAGCTCGCCCACATAGGGGTTGTACACCACGCCGTACTCCGTCTGGCCATTGTGGACCAGGGCCACGGAGATGCTGCTGTAGTTCATGCGGCGGGTGAAGTTGGTGGTGCCGTCGATGGGGTCCACCACAAAGACCCAGGGCCGGGTCAGGGCGGGATGCTCCCCCTCCTCACCGAAGAAATCCGCCTCCGGCAGCAGGCGCAGCAGCTCCCGGCGCAGAAACGCCTGCACGGCCTCGTCATATTGGGTCACCAGGTCCGCGGGGCCGTGCTTTTCCCGGGTGACATTCTGAATATCGTGGGCGGAGAGGACCATGTCCCCCGCCCGGCGAACGATTTCAATGAGTGCTTCCAGCATACGATTACCTCCTGACAATGCGTCCGGCCAGGACGCCGGTGTATACGCCGCCGTCGATGACCGGGACGCCGGCCACCAGCACGGTGTCCATCCCCTCCGCCATGCGGCAGGGGTCCTGATACGTCCCGGGCTCCCGCAGGTCCTCCGGGGCAAATATGTTGATATCCGCCTGGGCTCCCGGGGCCAGCACACCCCGGTCAGGCATGCCCAGCACCGCTGCCGGACGGCCTGTCATCTTGTGGATGGCCGCCTCCGGCGTCAGGTCGCCCCGCTGCAGGACGAACCGGGTCAGCAGGTGGACAAAGGTTCCGTATACCCGGGGATGAGGCTGTCCCTCGGTGGGATAGGTGGAGTCGGAGATCAGGTTGGAGAAGGGGTCCCGCAGAATGGCGGCGATGTCCTCCTCGTGGGCCATGAAGTCGATCATGGTGATCTCCCCCTGCTCCCGCACCAGCAGGTCGCAGCAGCAGGTCAGGGGGTCCTGGCCCGTCAGGGCGGCGATCCGGGCAAGGCTCATGCCCTGGTAGGGGTGATCCTCCGGGCAGTGGAGACTGGTGAGGAAAATGCCGTCCCAGCCAGCCAGCCGGGCGATATCGTCGAAGCCGTCGCCGCTTTCGATGCGGCGGGCCAGCTGGCGGCGCTGGTCCGGGTCCCCCAGACGGCGGACAATGGCCTCCATGCCCCCGGCCAGAAACTCCGGCGGCAGAATGTGCAGCAGCTGGGTGGACCCGGCGGTGTAGGGATACACGTCGCAGGACAGGTCCAGCCCCTCCTGGCGGGCCCGGTCCAGCAGGGCCAGCACCTGGGGCACCTTGCTGCGCCAGTTGTCCCGGCCCATGGCCTTCAGGTGGGAGATATGCACCGGGGCCTTCAGGGCCCGGGCCACTTCCACCATCTCCTGGGCGGCCGTTACCACGCCGCCGCCCTCCTGGCGCATGTGGACGGTGATGGGGATGCTCTGCCCCGCCAGGGGGGCCAGGGCCCGGATCAGCTCATCGGTGGTATAGAAGCACTCCGGCGCGTAGCCCAGACCCAGGGATACGCCCAGGGCCCCGTCGGCCAGGGCCTGCTCCAGCCGCCGGTGGATGGCGGCATAATGCGCCGGCTCCAGCCGCTGGACCTGGTACCCGGCCACGCTGGCCCGGACGGTACCGGCTCCCACCAGCATCCCCGTGTGCAGGGGAGCGGCAGGCTGGGCGGCAAAATACCCCGCCAGAGTCTCCTGTGCCGCCTCCGGCGGCACCCGGCCGCAGATAGGCTCCAGATACGACAGGATGGCAGGGAGATTTTCCGGCCCCACCGGAGCGCAGGACAGGCCGCAGTTGCCGCTGACGATGGTGGTGAGCCCCTGGCGCAGCTCCAGCTCCCCGAAGCCCGGGCGGAAGGCCGCAGCGTCGGCGTGGCGATGGATGTCGATAAAGCCGGGAGTTACCCATTTGCCCCGGGCGTCGATGACCCGGGCGGCCTGGGCCTGGGGCAGCGGCTCCACCGCGGCGATTTTGCCGCCGGACACCGCCACGTCGGCCCAGCGGGCGGGACGGCCTGTGCCGTCGTACACGGCGCCGCCCCGGATGATGAGATCAAACATGGTATTTCCTTCTTCTGACAGACAGTTATTTCCTCCCGCCCAGCGGGAGAGTGACAATGAAACGGGTGGAGCGGGCGTCGCTTTCGCAGCGGATGGCCCCCTGATGCTCCCGGACGATGGCCTGGGCAATGGACAGGCCCAGGCCGAAGCCTCCCTGGGTGCGGCTGCCGTCGGCCCGGTAGAACCGCTCAAACAGGTGGGGCAGCACCTCCGCCGGGATGGGCGGGCCGCCGTTTTCCACCGTCAGCACGGCCTTTCGGTCTGCCTGGACCAGGGTCATGCGGACCTGTGCCCCCTGGGGGGCGTATTTGATGGCGTTGTCCAGCAGGACCCCCGCCACCTGTTGCAGCTGATCCCGGCTGCCGGTGACGGCGATGCCCGGGGCAATGTCATAGTCCAGCCGGCGTCCGGCCTCGAAGGCCACGGGCTCGAAGCGCAGGGCCGTATCCTCCATGGCGTCGGACAGGTCCACCGGGGTCATGGCGGCCTTCAGCCGCCCGTCGTCGGCCCGGGACAGCGTCAGCATATCCTCCACCAGGCGCTTCATCCGCCGTCCGGACCAGCGGATATTGTCCACATAGGGCTGCTGATCCGGCTGCACATCCGTCTGCTGCATCAGGTCCGCCGAGGACAGGATCACCGTCAGCGGGGTCTTCAGCTCGTGGGATGCGTCGGACAGGAACCGGCGCTGCTGGTCCAGGGAGCGGGCCACAGGCCGGGCGGCCAGACCCGCCAGCAGCCAGCTGCATCCCAGCAGCACCGCCAGGGCCGCCACGCCTACGATCAGGCACATTTTCACCACCGCCCGGAGGGTGGCGTCCTCCTGGGCGGCGTCGGTAAAGGCGATGCGGGTATACAGGGGGCCGTCGGCCCGGAGATAGCGCAGGTGATAGGCCCGCAGGACGCCGGATTCGCTGCCCTGCTCCAGGCAGGCGGTGACAATGTCCGCCATGGCGTCCTGGTCATCCAGCTGGTAATAGCTGCTGCCGGACAGGCGCACGGTGCCGCTGGGGTATATGTCCGCCACAAAGCAGGGGGCGGACCCCTGGCCGGGCAGGGACGCGTCATACCGCCCCGTCTGGATCACCTGAAGCAGCCGCTGGTTCACGCTGCGCTCCACGGCGGCCCGGCTGGACAGCAGCACCCCGGCGAACACCGCCAGCAGCACCGCCGTCACCATGGCCATGTTGATGGCCACGATCTTCCAGCGAAGGCGGCGGATCATGCCTCCACCTCCAGATAGTACCCCACCATCCGGCGGGTGCGGATGGACACGGCGGAGTGCAGATGGGTCAGCTTCCGCCGCAGGAAGGAGATGTATACCTCCACGTTGTTGTCCTCGGCGTCGGAATCATAGCCCCACACCTTCAGCAGCAGCTGCTCCTTGGGCACCACGCGGCCCTGGCTGCGCAGCAGCAGCTCCAGCATATCGTATTCCCGGCGGCTCAGCCGCAGGGACCGCTCCCCGCAGGACAGCTGGAACGTTCCCGGCTCCAGCCGCAGGTCCCCGAAGGCAATGGCATCGTCGGTTTTGGCCTCGCCGCCGCCCCGGCGCAGCAGGGAACGGATGCAGGCCAGCAGCTCGTCGGGCTCGAAGGGCTTGGTCAGATAGTAGTCCGCGCCGCAGTCCAGGCCCTGGACCCGGTCGGCTACGTCGCTGCGGGCCGTCAGCATCAGCACCGGCACGGCATGGCCCCCGGTGCGCAGCCTCCGCAGCAGGGTGAAGCCGTCCATCCCCGGCAGCATGGCGTCCAGCAGGATCAGGTCATAGATATCCGTCACGGCGTTGTCGTAGCCGGAGACGCCGTCGCTGCTGACGTCCACGGTGTATCCCTGCCGCCGCAGCAGCTCCGCCAGGTTCTGGGCCAGGCGCTTTTCATCCTCGATCACAAGCAGCCGCATGGGGCGCCTCCTCTTATTCCAGGCCCGACTGGGCCAGGGTCAGCAGCGGGGCCAGAGCCTCCGCGCTCATAAGATAAACCGTATCGTCATCGGAAACGGTGACGCAGTAGCCTGCGCCCCGTTGACCGCCCACCGTCAGGGTAAGGCTGCGGTCGGCCCCGGCGTGGGTGTATGCCGCCGTCAGGGTCACGGCGGGCTTGTCCAGGCCGCACAGGGCCGCTGCCCCGGCGCTGGGCCGCCAGTCCACACAGGCCGCCAGGTGCATGTCCCCCAGCCAGGCGGTCAGGTCCGCCAGCTGATCCGTTACATCCCGGCCGTCGGCGGTCCAGACCCCCTCCGCAGGAGTCAGGGTCAGGGTGCGCTCTCCGGCGGTGACGGTCAGGGAGGTGACATTCTCCGCCGTCAGCTGGGGCAGCTCCGGCAGGGCCATCATGTCATAGATGCTGCGGCCGATCTGGCTCATCAGGTCCGGCACGGCGTATACCGTGGCCTCGGCCCCCTCCCGGTATACATACACGCTGCCGTCGGACTCCTTGCCCAGGCGGTAGGTGACGGATGCGCCCTGGCTGTCGGTGACGGTGACGTATTTGGTGGGGCTGTCCAGCCCATAGTCCGCCAGCTGGGCGGCGGTGGTGACAGGCGGCAGACTCTCGATGCCCTGCACCGTCTCCAGCAGGGCCAGGGCATAGCTCTCGTCCAGGGGGAAGGTCTTGTCGTCGGCCCACAGCCAGTGGCCCTCCTCCAGGGAAAAGCGCAGGGTCATGGAGCCGTTGCTGCACACCAGGTGCACCGGCACCGCTTTCTCCTCCTGGGTGACGTTGGGGTCCTCCGGCTGGGGATGATCCTCCTTTTTGCCGCAGCCCGCCAGGGCCAGCAGCATCAGCGCCAGCAGCAGGGCGCATACGCTTCGTGTTTTCATGGCAGTTCTCCTTTTTTTCTTACCGTTCCAGGCCCAGCAGGGCCATGATGGCCTCCTCCCGGCCTCGCATCTGAGCCTTCATAGGCCCCTCGTCCAGGTGGTCGTAGCCCAGCAGGTGCAGCACCGAGTGGGTCACCAGATAGGCCAGCTCCCGCCGCTTAGAGTGGCCAAATTCCTTGGCCTGGGCCGACACCCGCTCCATGGACAGCACCATGTCCCCCAGGGGGATGAGCCCCGTGCCGGGGTCTGCGTCCCCGGGGCCCGGGTGCTGGCCGGGGACAAGGCCGAACTCCGGAAAGCTCAGCACGTCGGTGGGGCGGTCCACCTGCCGCATGTCGCGGTTGATCTGATGGATGCCGTCGTCGTCCGTCAGGAGCACGTCCACCTCGCAGGGGAGCGTGACGCCCTCTGCGGAAAGAGCCGTGCGGATGGTGCGGCGGATCAGGGCGCAGTTGGCGTCGCTGGCGGCGCCGGGCACGTCGGCGGTGACGGGGATATAGTGGGTCTTTCTCATTTCTTTTTCTCCTCAAACCGGGCATATGCCTCGATAATGCGCTGGACCATCACATGCCGCACCACGTCGGCCTTGCCCAGCTGGCAGATGGACACGCCCTCCACCCCCTTCAGGACCTTCATGGCCTCCTTCAGGCCGCTGGGCTTGTCCCCGGGCAGGTCGATCTGGGTAATGTCGCCGGTGATGACCACCCTGGAGCCGAAGCCCATGCGGGTCAGAAACATTTTCATCTGCTCCCGGCTGGTGTTCTGGGCCTCGTCCAGGATGATGAAGCTGTCGTCCAGGGTGCGGCCCCGCATATAGGCCAGGGGGGCCACCTCGATGTTGCCCCGCTCCAGGTATTTCTGGTACGTCTCAGCCCCCAGCATATCGAACAGGGCGTCGTACAGGGGCCGCAGATACGGGTCCACCTTGCTTTGCAGGTCGCCGGGCAGGAAGCCCAGCCGCTCTCCGGCCTCCACGGCGGGGCGGGTCAGGATGATGCGGTTGACCTGCTTGTCCCGGAAGGCGGCCACCGCCGCCGCCACTGCCAGATAGGTTTTGCCGGTGCCGGCAGGGCCCACGCCGATGGTGACGGTATCCTTCAGAATGGCGTCCACATACTGCTTCTGGCCGATGGTCTTGGGCTTCACGGGGCGGCCCTTGGACGTGATGCAGATCACGTCCTGGGTCAGCTCCCCGATGCGCTCGGACTGGCCGCTGCGGCACAGGCCCACCACATACCGCACGTGCTGCTCGCTGATGCTCTCGCCCTTGGCGGACAGGGTCAGCAGGGCCTGCACCGCCTTCTCCGCCAGCATGACGTTCTCCGGCTCGCCGGAGATCACCAGCTCGCCGCCCCGGTTTACCACCGTTACCTGGAATTCCGATTCCAGCAGGCGAATATTTTCGTCAAAGGAGCCAAACAGATTGATGGCCTCCTCCATGCGCTCGATGCCGATGCGCTGTTCCATTGGGCATGCCTCCCTATTGTATATCCAGATTGTTCAGCCATATTTTTCAGTCGTCCGTCAGCGGGACCTCCCGGCCGATCTCCTCCAGGCACTCCGCCCGCAGGGTCACCGTCAGCCAGCCGCCCTGCTCCACTGCGTCCACCCGGACGCTTTCCGCCGTGCCGGTATCCGCCAGCAGCCGGGTCAGCCGGTCCCGCAGCAGGGCCTCACCCTCGTCCCGGGCCTCCTGGACCGGACGGCGGACCGGCGTACCGCCGCAGGACGTCACCGTCTCCGACACCACCGTAATGGGCAGCCGCAGGCCCCACAAAAGGGTCACGGGATGATACCGGATTATTTTATCACAGTCTGCCCCCAGTGTGCTACCCTTTCCATAGAATTTTATCCGTTTTTTGCCGATATCCAGGGCATACCGGGTCCGGGAGGAGACCGGGACGCCCTTCTCCGACACCGCCAGGGGAACCTGCGCCGTCAGCTCGTACCAGGTCCGGGCCCACACCCGGCCCATGCCGCGCTGCCACCGGAGACCTCCGTTGTCCAGGTCCACCGCCCCGGAGATCAGCAGCTGCCCCTGGGTAACGGTGGCTCCGGGCAGCACCATGGCCTGGCCTCCCAGGGCCTCCACCCGGGTGACCAGGCCCGGACACCGGGCCACCACATTGGTGAGCCGGTCCTCCACCACGGCCTGGCCCCGGACCCGCTCCACCACCTGCACCTGGGCCACGCAGCCCTTCACGTTCACCGCCAGCCACACCACGTCCTTCAGCTCCAGCAGCACATGGTTGCGCATGTCCTTCTGGTCGATGTCCAGACTCCGGGTGCCGATGGTGATGCCGTAGTCCTCCAGAGCACGCAGGATCACCTCGTCCGGCACCGTCTCGTTGCCGCTGACCCGGAATTCCCAGATGGTGAAGTTTCCCTCCAGCACCAGCAGCACCGTCAGCAGAAGGCCCGCCAGCAGCACATACCGCCGCCGCAGCCGCCGGGCCAGCAGGGGAGCCCCCTGCTCCCGCCGCACCGTGGCCGCTGCGCCCACCTGCCGGGCCGCCTGACGCACCTGGGCCAGTCCCCGGCGGGTGGTGCGCAGGGTCAGCTCCACCGGCGACAGCCACCGCACGTCCCAGAAGGGGACCTCCGCCCCGGCGCACAGATTCACCACCCGCTCCGGGCAGCCGCTTTCAATATGGACCAGCACCTGGCCCCGCAGGAAGTTCAGCACGGCTTTATACATGGTCCCCTCCCTGCCGCCGCAGCTCCACGGCGGCGATGCGTCCCCGCAGACGCAGCTCCCCCTCCGTCATGGCCATGAGCTGCAGGTCCGTTCCGATGACCCGCACCGTCATGTCTCCGCCGCCGATGTCCACCGCCTCCGTGGTGTAGGACAGCACGCCCCGGTGCTGGGTCATGAAAAATTCCCGGTCGCCTACCAGCTCCATCCGCGGCACCCCCGGCTGGATATCCCCCGGCAGGTCCAGCCGCTCCATGGCCGCCTGTCCCGCCCGGGTCAGCCATCCCTTTTCCAAACCGCTGCCACCGCCTTTCTTCCGATTCCGTAAACTCTATGCGTCCCCGGGAAAAAACTTGCATGTCCCACCGGCGGGGGGCATACACTCAGGCGGGAGGTGACGGCCATGCGGGAAAAGCTGGGGCTGCTGGGATGTCTGGCTGCGCTGGGGGTGCTGCTGCTGTGCTCCGCCGACACGGCCCGGGCCGTCCGGGAGGGACTGGCCCTGTGCGCCGGGTCGGTGATTCCGGCGCTGTTTCCGTTTCTGGCGGTATCGGGGCTGCTGACGGCCCTGGACGCCGGGGCGGCTCCGGGCCGGGGGCGGATGCTGATGGCCCGGGTGCTGGGCTGCGGCCCCGCCGGAGCCGGGGCGTTTCTGCTGGGCCTGGTGGGCGGCTATCCTGTGGGAGCCCGCACCGTGGCCCAGCTGTATCGGGAGAAGCGGATCTCCCGGCCGGAGGCCTGCCGCCTGCTGCTGTTCTGCAACAACTGCGGCCCGGCGTTTATTCTGGGCGTGGCGGGCCTGGGCTGCTTCGGCAGTCTCCGGGCCGGGGGACTGCTGTGGGCCGTCCACATGCTGGCAGCCCTGGGCATCGCCCTGGTGCTGCCCCGCCGTCCGCTGCCGCCGGGCCGGGATGCCGCCGGGGTGCGGCCCCCGGCCTTTGCCGCCGCCTTTGTCCGATCCGTCCGGGATGCCGCAGGGGCCATGGTGCAGATCTGCGGCTTTGTGGTGTTTTTCCTGGCGGCGCTGCGGCTGACGGCACGGCTGACGGGGCTGTCCCACCCGCTGCTGTCCGGGGCGGTGGAGCTGACCCAGGGGATCCTGGCCCTGCCCGCCACGCCCACGGGCTTCGTGTGGGCGGCGGCGCTGCTGGGATGGGGCGGCCTGTCGGTCCACGGGCAGTCTGCCGCCGTGCTGTCCGGCACGGATCTGCCTCTGGGGCCGTATCTGACTGCCAAGGCGGCCCAGGCTGCTCTGTCTGCCCTGCTGGCCTGGCCTGTGAGCCGCTATCTGTGGGGATAGGGGCGGGGGACGTTCTTGTTTTCCGGCCCCGCGCATACAGTGAAGAAAAAACAGGGGAGGGGCTTGTGATGAAAAAATGGCTCGGGGGCGCAATGCTCCTGCTGATGCTGCTGGTGCTGTGGCCGGGAAGGGCCTGGGGCGTGGAGCTGCCGGTGCAGGCGGAGGCGGCGCTGCTGATGGAGAAGGAAACGGGGCAGGTGCTGTACGCCAAAAATGAGCACCAGGCTATGGAGCCAGCCAGCGTCACCAAGGTCATGACCCTGCTGCTGGTGATGGAGGCCATCGACAGCGGGACCCTGTCCTATGACGATACCGTCACCGTCAGCGCCTATGCCGCCTCCATGGGAGGCAGCCGGATATTCCTGTCCGAGGGGGAGAGCATCACGGTGGAGGACCTGCTGAAGGGGGTGTGCGTGTCCAGCGGCAACGACGCCGCCGTGGCCCTGGCGGAAAAGACGGCGGGGGTCACGGAGCTGTTTGTGGAGCGGATGAACAACCGGGCCCGGGAGCTGGGGATGCAGGACACCCATTTCGTCAACTGCACCGGCCTTCCGGCGGAGGGGCACGTTACCAGCGCCTGGGACATCGCCGTGATGTCCCGGGAGCTGATCGTGAATCACCCGGACATCCGACGGTTTACCACCATCTGGATGGACACCCTGCGGGACGGACAGTTTCAGCTGTCCAACACCAACAAGCTCATCCGGTTTTACCAGGGAGCCACGGGGCTGAAAACCGGCTCCACGGACTCCGCCAGATACTGCATCTCCGCCACGGCGGAGCGGGAGGGCATGGAGCTGATCGCCGTGGTGCTGAAATCCCCCACGGGGCAGCAGCGGTTCGAGGACGCCAAGGCCCTGCTGAACTACGGGTTCTCCACCTACGGCCTGGTGCATGCGTCTCCGGAGGAGCCGCTGCCGCCGGTGCCGGTGCAGCTGGGGGCCCAGGGAACGGTGCAGCCCCGGGTGGACCCAGCGGAGGGCCTGCTGCTGGCGGAAAAATCCCGGCTTCAGGGGCTGGAGCAGACCGTGACCCTGCCGGAGTCTGCGGAGGCCCCGGTGCGGCAGGGAGACGTGCTGGGTACGCTGACGGTGACCCAGAACGGGGAGACGGTGCTGGAGGTCCCCATCCGGGCGGCGGAGACCGTGGAAAAGCTGACCTTCGGGCAGATGCTGCTGCGCCTGGCCCGGACCATGTGCTTCTGCGGGTGATAAGATTTTCACCGTTTCGACGGGTATCCCCTTGTATTTTCCCGGGAAAAGCGGTAAGATACGAGATAATGGATAAATCCGATACACATAGGAGGTAATCTCTATGATCCAGGTGGACCTGACCCACATGCGGCATTTTATCGCGCTGCCCTATGAGGCGGCGCTGGCGCCCCGGCTGCGCATTGCCCACAATCATTTGCAGAAGAGCGACGGCCCCGGCGGCGAGTTCACCGGCTGGGTGCGCCTGCCCCAGGAATACGACCGGGAGGAGTTCGCCCGCATCCAGGCGGCGGCCCGGCGCATCCAGAGCGATTCCCAGGCCCTGGTGGTCATCGGCATCGGCGGGTCCTATCTGGGGGCCCGGGGCGTTATCGAGTGCCTGTGCTCCCCCAACTATAATCTGAAGCGGAAGAACACGCCCAACATCTATTTCGTGGGCAACGGCCTGTCCGACCGGCAGCTGCGGGAGACGATGGAGCTGCTGGAGGGGGTGGACTTCTCCGTGAATGTCATCTCCAAGTCCGGCACCACCACGGAGCCTGCCGTGGCCTTCCGGTTCTTCCGGGAGCTGCTGGAGAAGAAATACGGCCCGGAGGGGGCGGCAAAGCGCATTTACGCCACCACCGACCGGCACAAGGGCGCGCTGAAAGCCCTGGCCGTCCAGGCCGGGTATGAGAGCTTTGTGGTGCCCGATGACATCGGCGGACGATACAGCGTGCTCACCGCCGTGGGCCTGCTGCCCATCGCCGTGGCCGGAGTGGATATTCAGGCGCTGATGCAGGGCGCGGCCCGGATGCAGGAGGCCTGCACCGCCGGGGATATGGAGCAGAATCCCGCCTGGCAGTATGCCGGAGCCCGGTATCAGCTCTATCGCGCCGGGAAGAAGATCGAGGTTCTGGCGGCCTATGAGCCTGCCTTCCGGTTTATGTCCGAGTGGTGGAAGCAGCTGTACGGCGAGTCCGAGGGCAAGGAGAGCAAGGGACTTTTCCCCGCCAGCGTGGAATTTACCGCCGACCTGCACTCCATGGGGCAGTATATCCAGCAGGGCGAGCGGCACCTGTTTGAAACGGTGGTGCGCTTTGACCCGGAGGCAGGGGAGAGCGCGGTGCCCTTCGACGCCGCCGACGGCGACGGGCTGAACTTCCTGGCCGGAAAAACCATGGACTTTATCCGCACCCAGGCCATGGACGGCACCCTGCTGGCCCACGAGGAGGGCGGCGTGCCCAACATCATCCTGCGCTGCGGGGCACTGGACGCAGACACCCTGGGGCAGCTGATCTACTTCTTTGAATACGCCTGCGGCCTGTCGGGCTATCTGCTGGACGTGAACCCCTTCGATCAGCCCGGCGTGGAGGCCTACAAGAAGAATATGTTCGCCCTGCTGGGAAAGCCCGGCTATGAGGACATGGGCCAGGCCCTGCGGGAAAAGCTGGGCCGGTAAAAAACCGTATATTTTCCCATTGCCATTTCCGTCGAGTTATGGTATGGTATACATATATGCAAAAGGAGTGATCTCTTATGGTTAGATTGATTATGGGCGACAACGGCGCAGGCAAGACCAAGCAGCTCATCGAGCTGGTTCATGCCTCCGTGGCCGAGGAGGGCGGCTGTGTCGTCTGCATCGAGCCTGGCGCTGATATGACGTACGATATCAAGTCCAGCGTGCGTCTGGTCAATGCTGGTGAATACCACTTGGATTCTTTTGAGTGCCTGCGGGGCTTCATCAGCGGTCTGTATGCGGGCAATTACGATATTTCCCACGTCTATGTGGACAACCTCTGCAAGATCGTACATAGCGAGGACTTCACCGCCGTGGAAAAGTTCCTGTGCTGGCTGGACAAGTTCAGCGACGCCAACACCGTGAAGTTCACCGTGACCCTTACCGCCGACGCTTCCGTGGCTACTGATGGCATGCGCAAGTATCTGTAAGCCAAAAGAGCCTGTAACAGCTGAAAAATCCCTTGACCGGCACGGTCAAGGGATTTTTTCCAGTC
>OLWJ01000094.1_pt1 | contig 24737 bp, 22 predicted proteins | sample 1674291 | NCBI WGS metagenome assembly OLWJ01 (sample SAMEA103958159, study PRJEB25191) | human gut metagenome | biome: human-associated habitat [ENVO:00009003]; feature: intestine environment [ENVO:2100002]; material: feces | place: Germany | collected 2013/2015
GTGTATCTGTATCAATAAGGAGCGCACCATGAAGAAACTGACCTCGATGTACAAACGCTACATGTTCCACCCCATTTTATATAAGACCGTGACCCGCACCTCCATTGTGGCCGTGCTGATGCTGCTGTGGCGGCGCTATGTCAGCGATGGCACGTTTACCATCTGGGAGGCCCCGGGCTTTCTGTGCGGCGTGGTGCTGCTCATCTGGGCCTGGGTGGACTACCTGCGGCTGGATGGCGTGACCATCCACCATCTGCTGGAGGAATTCAAGGGGATGGGCAAGCGGCAGAAAAAGATCCACTCCACCCGTTCCATCATCGACTATGCGGATGAGAAGATCGTCTCCTTTGAGGAGCTGGAACCCGAGGAGCGCACCTATTGCAGCCTGCTCTCCAATCTGGTGCTGGGCCTGCCGCTGGTCGCTGCTGCGCTGATCGCCAGCGCACTGTAAGGGGGCCGCGGCATGGAACAAGAGCACAAGCAGCTGGTCATCGGCATTCTGGCCCATGTGGACAGCGGCAAGACCACCCTTTCCGAGGCCCTGCTCTACGGCACCGGCACCATCCGCAAGCTGGGCCGGGTGGACCATAAGGATGCCTTTCTGGACACCGACGCGCTGGAAAAGGCGCGCGGCATTACCATTTTCTCCAAGCAGGCCCTCTTCACGGCGGGCAATACCGATTTTACCCTGCTGGACACCCCGGGCCATGTGGATTTTTCCACGGAGACCGAGCGGACACTGCAGGTGCTGGATTATGCGGTGCTGGTCATCAGCGGCACCGACGGCGTGCAGAGCCATACCGAGACGCTCTGGCGGCTGCTGCGGCGGTATCGCATCCCCACCTTTGTGTTCGTGAACAAGATGGACCTGCCCGGCCCGGGCAGGGAAGCGCTTCTGACCCAGCTGAACCGTCGGCTGGGGGATGGCTTTGTGGATTTTGGGGCAGAGCAGGCCGACCGGGACGAGGCGCTGGCTCTCTGCGATGAGCGGCTGATGGAGACGATGCTGGACCGGGGAAGCCTGACCGATACCGACCTCATCCCCGCCATTGCCCGGCGGCATGTATTTCCCTGCTGGTTTGGCTCAGCTCTGAAGCTGCAGGGTGTGGACGCGCTGGTGGAGGGCCTTGACCGCTATACCCGCCCGGCTCCTGCGCTGGAAGCCTTCGGGGCCAAGGTGTTTAAGGTGAGCCAGGATGAGCAGGGAAACCGCCTGACCTGGCTGCGGGTGACCGGCGGCGCGCTCAAGGTGAAAGCCCAGCTCACCGGAGAGGTCGACGGGGAGCCATGGGCCGAAAAGGCCAACCAGCTGCGGCTCTACTCCGGCGCAAAGTTTACGCTGGCGGAGTGCATCGGCCCCGGCCGGGTGTGCGCCGTTACCGGCCTGACCAAAGCCCGCCCGGGTGAGGGTCTGGGGGCGGAACGGGACAGCGACCTGCCGGTGCTGGAGCCGGTGCTGAGCTATCAGGTGCTGCTGCCCGAGGGCGCAGACGTGCACGCCGCGCTGGGAAAGCTCCATCGGCTGGAAGAGGAGGAGCCCCAGCTCCATGTGGTCTGGAACGAGACCCTGGGCGAGATCCATGTCCAGCTGATGGGCGAGATCCAGCTGGAGGTGCTGAAAAGCCTGCTGGCCGAGCGGTACGGGCTGGAGGTCAGCTTCGGCCCCGGTGGAATCCTGTATAAGGAGACCATCACCGAAGCCATGGAGGGCGTGGGCCACTACGAGCCCCTGCGCCACTATGCAGAAGTCCACCTCAAGCTGGAGCCGCTGCCCCGGGGCAGTGGAATGCAGTTTGCCGCCGACTGCCGGGAAGAGGTGCTGGACAAGAACTGGCAGCGGCTGGTGCTGACGCACCTTGAGGAAAAGCAGCATCTGGGCGTGCTCATCGGGGCACCCCTGACCGATGTGAAGATCACCCTCATTGCGGGCCGCGCTCACCTCAAGCACACCGAGGGCGGCGACTTCCGGCAGGCGACCTACCGCGCCGTCCGGCAGGGCCTGATGATGGCAGACCAGATCCACAAGACCCAGCTGCTAGAGCCGTGGTATGCCTTCCGGCTGGAGCTGCCCTCTGACAACGTGGGCCGCGCCATGAACGATATCCAGAACATGGGCGGCAGCTTTGACCCGCCCGAGACCGGAGCCGACGGGGATACCACCCTGCTCACCGGCACGGCACCGGCCTCCACCATGCGCAGCTACCCCATGGAGGTGGTGGGCTACACCCGGGGCAGGGGACACCTGACCCTGACGCTGGACGGCTACCGTCCCTGCCACAATGCAGCAGAGGTCATCGAGGCTGCGGGCTATGAGCCGGAACACGACCTCGACAACCCGGCGGATTCGGTGTTCTGCGCCCACGGGGCCGGATTTGTGGTGCCCTGGGAGCAGGTGCGCAGCCACATGCATGTAGACAGCGGCTGGGGCAAGACTGCAAAGACCGAGGAAACGGTGCAGGCCCGTCCCCGCCGGATGGCCGCCTACCGTGCTACCCTGGAAGAGGATGCTGAGCTGCTGAAGATCTTTGAACAGACCTATGGGCCCATCAAGCGGGACCCGCTGGCGGCGTTCCGCCCCACCCAGAAGCGGGAACGCCCCGATTTCAACGCCGAGCAGTGGGAGATCCAGCCCGAATACCTGCTGGTGGACGGCTACAACATCATCTTTGCATGGGACGAGCTGAACGCACTCTCCAAAGAGAGCCTGGAAGCGGCCCGCCACAGGCTGATGGACATCCTCTGCAACTATCAGGGCTTTAAGAAGTGCGTGCTCATCCTTGTGTTTGATGCCTACCGTGTGCCGGGCAGCCCCGGCAGCATAGAGCAGTACCACAATATCCATGTGGTCTACACCCGGGAAGCCGAGACCGCCGACATGTTCATCGAGCGTGTCACCCATGAGATCGGCAAGGGCCGCCGCGTTCGCGTGGCCACCTCCGATGGCATGGAACAGGTCATCATTCTGGGCCATGGTGCCCTCCGTGTCTCTGCCCGCATGTTCCATGAAGAGGTGCAGGAGGCGGAGAAGGAGATCCGGAGGTATTTGCAGGGAACGGATTAAACCTCTCCGTCATCCCTGCGGGATGCCACCGTCCGGGTTGCGGCTCCCAGCGTCCGCTTCGTGCAAAATTTTGCACTTGCGTCCCGCTGGCCGCTGCCCCAACAACTCCTCCCTGTTTCCGCCACTGGCGGCGGTCGTCGTTGCTGCCCTAATAGGGGAGGCCTTGGCAAAGAGGGTGAGCTTTACGAAATGCCAAGGGCCCCCCTATTAGCGGGGGCTGTCACGCAAAGCGTGACTGGGGGGTTAAACCACAGTAGGAAAGGAGCCGCCTATGTTTGTAACAACTTCTGATTTTGTTTGGCAAAAGATCCAGCCCCGCCCCCGGGATGCGCATAAGGGGACCTTTGGCTCCGTGCTGGCGGTGGCGGGCAGTGCGTCCTACCGGGGCGCGGCGGCGCTGGCCGTAGAAGGTGCCCTGCGCACCGGGGCCGGTATCGTTACGCTGGCAAGTGTGGAGCTGGTGCTGGCGGCTGTGGCCGCCCGCCTGCCGGAGTGCTGTCTCTGCCCCTGCGAAGCGGGGGCCGAGGGCGGCATCTCGCCCCAGAATATTGAGCATATCCGGCGGCAGAAGGCCTCTGTCCTGCTGGCGGGCCCCGGGCTGGGCTATACGGCCCAGAGCGCAGCCCGTGCCGCCGAGACCCGGGCACTGGTAAAAATGCTCCTGCCCGGCTTTTCCGGCAGTGCAGTGCTGGATGCGGACGGCCTGAACGCGGCCGCTGACCTGCTCCAAACGGAAAAAATGCTTCATCCTCAAGGGGAACTGATTTTAACGCCCCACCCCGGCGAGATGGCCCGGCTGACCGGGCGCTCTGCGGCAGAGATCAATGCGGATCGGGAAGGCATGGCGCTGCGCTATGCGAAAGCATGGAATGCTGTGGTGGTGCTGAAGGGGGCGCACACCGTCATTGCAGGGCCGGATGGCCGCTGCGCGGTCAATCCCACTGGCAACCCGGGGCTTTCCCGGGGCGGCAGCGGGGATGTGCTGGCGGGCATGAGCAGCGCCCTGCTGGCCTGCGGTCTGCCTGCCTTTGAGGCCGCTGCCTGTGCCGTTTATCTCCATGGTGCAGCTGCCGACCGTGCCGCTGCCCTGCACGGGGAAACCGGGATGCTCCCGCATGATCTGCTGGATGCACTGGGGACCCTGTTTGCCGAAAACGGGCGCTGAGCAAGGGGACGATCCCATCAAAAAAAGAAACGCTTCCTTTCCTCTGGATTTGTGTTATACTGGAGCTATCCAAAACACAACGATCTGCCGGAAAGGAAGCGTTTCTTTTATGGTTCCTGCACTGGAAAAAATCATTGCCGAAAGCGACCGCATCGTCTTTTTTGGCGGCGCGGGGGTCTCCACCGAAAGCGGCATCCCCGATTTCCGCAGCGTGGACGGCCTGTACCACCAGAAGTACGATTACCCGCCCGAGACCATCCTGAGCCACACCTTCTGGGGGGAGAACCCCGAGGAGTTCTACCGGTTCTACCGGGATAAGCTCATTGTGAAGGGGGCAAAGCCCAACGCTGCCCACCTGCGGCTGGCAAAGCTGGAGCGGGAGGGCAGGCTGAAAGCCATCGTCACCCAGAACATCGACGGCCTGCATCAGGCGGCTGGCTCCAAGACCGTTTACGAGCTCCACGGCAGCACCCTGCGCAACTACTGCGTGAAGTGCGGCACGTTCTACGATGTGGACTTCATTGCCAACAGTACCGGCGTGCCCCGCTGCCCCAAGTGTGGCGGCATCGTCAAGCCGGATGTCGTCCTGTACGAGGAAGGGCTGGACGAGGAAGTGCTCTCCGGGGCCGTGTCTGCCATCCGCAAGGCGGATACCCTCATCATCGGCGGCACCAGTCTGGTGGTCTACCCGGCGGCGGGGCTCATCCGGTACTTCCGGGGCCGTCATCTGGTGGTCATCAACATGCAGCCCACCGGGGCCGATGCGCAGGCCGACCTGTGCATTGCAAAGCCCATCGGTCAGGTGCTGAGCGAGGACGTTTTGTTGGAGGACTGAGATGAAAGCTGTCATTCTGGAAAGCTATGTCATGGAGGAAGGCGACCTCGACTGGTCGGGGGTAAAGGCGCTGGTGCCCGATACCACCAGCTATGTCCGTACGGCCTACGAGGAGATCGCCCCCCGCATTGGAGATGCGGACATCGTTCTGCTGAACAAGTGCCGCATGGATGAGGAAATCTTACAGCAGTGCCCGAACCTGAAATGGGTGGGCATCATCGCCACGGGCACCGACAACCTGGATCTGGAAGCCTGTCGCCGCCACGGCGTTGCAGTGGCCAATGTGCCGGGCTATTCTACCTACAGCGTGGCCCAGATGACCTTCAGCCTGCTGCTGGCCATCTGCCAGTGCGCGGAGCGCTACAACCGTGCCGTCAAGCAGGGATGCTGGCAGCTGGATATCCCGGAGAGCATCGGCCTGCTGCCCCAGATGGAGCTCTATGGCAAGACCTATGGCGTTTACGGCTATGGCAGCATCGGGCGGCAGTCGGCCCGCATTGCCAGAGCCTTTGGCATGGAGGTGCTGGTCTGCACCCGCACCGTCCGGCCCGAATACGCCGCCGACGGTGTGGAGTTTGTGGATTATGATACCCTGCTGAGGCGGTGCGATATCCTCAGCCTGCACTGCCCGGCCACGCCCCAGACCCGGGGCCTTGTCAACGCGGAGGCGCTGGCGAAGATGAAGCCCGGGGCCATTCTGCTCAACACGGCCCGGGGCGCGCTGGTGGATGAGGAGGCCGTGGCAGCGGCCCTCCACAGCGGTCAGCTGGGCTTTTACGGGGCCGATGCCTTTGTCACCGAGCCTCTGCCTCAGGAAAGCCCCCTGCGGGCAGAACCCCACGCTATCCTCACACCGCACATTGCGTGGACGACCCGGGAGGCTTTGCAGAACCTGATGGACATTACCACCCGGAACCTGCGCACCTGGCTGGAAGGAAACGGCGAGCACATCGTCAACAGATAAAAAGGAGAGATGAATCATGCAGGCAACCATTCACAACGAATTCCTGACCCTGACCGTGGATACCCATGGTGCCGAAGCAGTCAGCCTGAAAAATGCCGCCGGGCAGGAGATGCTCTGGCAGGCCGACCCAGCTGTCTGGAAGCGCCATGCCCCCATCCTTTTCCCCTGGACGGGCAAGCTGACCGGCGGGGCCTTTACCCATAAGGGCAAGACCTACCCCGGCGGTCAGCACGGCTTTGCCCGGGACGTGGAGCACACCCTGCTCTGCGCCGAGGGCGACACCATCCGGCTGGAGCTGCGCTCGGATGAAAAGAGCAAGGCAGAGCGCTTCCCGTTTGATTTTGTCCTGACCAGCACCTTCCGGCTGGAGGGCAGGACGGTGCACCACACCCTGACCGTCACCAACCCCGCCGATGCCGCCGAGGAGCTGCGGTTCGGCATCGGCTACCACCCGGCGTTCCGCATCCCCTTTGATGACCAGCACACCACCACCGATTACGAGTTCCGCTTCGACCAGCCGGAGAGCCCGATGATCCTGGACGCTTACCCCAACGGTCTGCTGACCGGCAAGTGCGGTTACCGGTGGAAGAACGAGCAGAGCATCCCCCTGACAGACGATCTGTTTGAGAACGACAGCTTCTGCATGGCCGGTCTGCGCAGCCGCACGCTGGGCATCTACGAAAAGGACACCGGCAAGGGAATCGTCTGCAATGTGGAGGGCTACCCCTACACCCTCATCTGGTCGGCTCCGGCAAAGCCGGTGCGCTTTGTCTGCATTGAGCCGTGGCACTCCCTGCCCGGTGCCCAGACCGATCCCCAGGAGTGGAGCCAGCGCGCCGCTGCCGCCTGCCTTGCCCCTGGCCAGACCTGGGAGACCACCCTCAGCACAATGTTTGAGCGCTAAAGCAAAGTTTGGCAAAGAAATGCAGGAACCCCTTGACAGAGGGGACTGCATTCTGATTTAATTAGAATCGATAAAAGGGAGTAAAGGGCATCCCGCAGGGCCTGCGGGGTGCTGCATGGCAGCGTCATCACGGCAGAAATGCCCGATGTCATGTGTTGGCTTGAGACTTTTGTCACAGACAGAGTGCTGTGGCAGGGGTCTCTTTTTTCTTGCCCGGCACAGGAACACAAGGAGGAAAAATAAATATGGATCTTCTGAACACATTCGCCAGTCTCTTTTCCAATTTTGGGAATCTGACCTGGCAGATGGTGGTGATGTGGGGCATTAGTGCGCTGCTCATCTACCTTGCCATCGCCAAAAAGATGGAGCCGAGCCTGCTGCTGCCCATGGGCTTTGGTGCCATTCTGGTCAACCTGCCCCTCTCGGGTGCCATCACGCAGGGGGATACGGTGGGCCCCATCTCTGCATTGTTTGAAGCGGGCATGTCCAACGAGCTGTTCCCGCTGCTGCTCTTCATCGGCATCGGTGCCATGATCGATTTTGGCCCGCTGCTGGAAAAGCCGTGGCTGATGCTCTTTGGTGCGGCGGCCCAGTTCGGCATCTTCTTTACCCTGTTTCTGGCGGGCTTCTTCTTTGACCTGAAGGATGCTGCCTCCATCGCTGTCATCGGTGCGGCAGACGGCCCTACCGCCATTTTCGTGGCCAACACGCTCAACTCCCAGTACCTCGGTGCCATCATGGTGGCAGCCTACAGCTACATGGCGCTGGTGCCCATCGTGCAGCCGCCCGTGATCCGGCTGCTGACCACGCAGAAGGAGCGCCGCATCCGGATGTCCTATGAAAAGGGCAGTGTTTCCCAGCTGACCAAGATCCTGTTCCCCATCGTGGTCACGATCATTGCAGGCATGGTAGCTCCAGCCAGTGTGGCGCTGGTGGGCTTTTTGATGTTCGGCAACCTGCTGCGGGAGTGTGGGGTGCTGAATGCGCTGAGCGAGACCGCCCAGAATGTGCTGGCAAATCTCATCACCATCGTGCTGGGCCTGACCGTTGCCGGGCAGATGACCGCCGACAAGTTCGTGCGGCCCGACACCCTGCTCATCCTTGCACTGGGTCTGGTGGCCTTTGTCTTTGATACGGCAGGCGGCGTGCTGTTTGCAAAGCTGCTGAACCTTTTCCGGCCGGAGGGCAAAAAGCTGAACCCCATGATCGGCGCGGCCGGTATCTCGGCCTTCCCCATGAGCGGCCGTGTGGTCAACAAGATGGGCCTGGAAGAGGACAACCAGAATTTCCTGCTGATGTATTCCATCAGCGTAAATGTTTCGGGACAGATCGCGTCCGTCATTGCAGGCGGCCTGATCCTGACCCTGATGGCTTAACGGAGGTGATCGCATGCTTCATCTTACTTCGTGGATGACCACGCTGCCGATGATGCTGATCGGGATGGTCGGCATCATCCTTGTCATCGGCATCATTGTTCTGGCAGTGATGCTGCTCAACCGGCTGACGAGCCGGAAATAAAAGAAAAAGGCGATGCAGTTGTTCAAAACTGCATCGCCTTTTTGCTTGTGTAAGTTTACAGAGTCTGGATGGCGGCCTTAATGCGCTGGGCGGCGACCTTGGTCTTTTCGGCATCGCCGAAGGCGGTCAGGCGGAAGTAACCCTCGCCGCACTCGCCGAAGCCGACACCCGGGGTGCCGACCACGCCGCAGTTCTCCAGCAGCCAGTCGAAGAACTCCCAGCTCTTCATGCCGCCGGGGCAGCGCAGCCAGATGTAGGGGCTGTTCTTGCCGCCGCAGTACCACACGCCGCACTCGTCCAGCGCGTCGGCAATGACCTTGGCGTTCTGGCGGTAGTAATCGAGGTTGGCCTGGATCTCAGCCATGCCGCTCTCGGTGAACACGGCGGCAGCAGCGCGCTGAACGACGTAGGGCACGCCGTTGAACTTGGTGGTCTGGCGGCGCAGCCACAGCTTGTTCAGGTTCATGCCCTCGCGCTCCAGCTCGTGGGGCACGATGGTGTAGCCGCAGCGGGTGCCGGTGAAGCCTGCGATCTTGGAGAAGGAGCAGATCTCAATGGCGCACTCGCGGGCACCCTCTACCTCAAAGATGCTGCGTGCCAGAGCGGGATCGGTGATGAAGCACTCGTAGGCGGCATCGTACAGGATAACGGCGTTGTTCTTTTTGGCGTAGTCCACCCAGGCCTTGAGCTGCTCGCGGGTGTAGGCGGCACCGGTGGGGTTGTTGGGGCTGCAGATGTAGATGATGTCAGCCTTCACGCTGTCATCGGGCATCCCCAGGAAGCCGTTCTCCTGGCTGGTGCGGCCGTAAATGATCTTGCGACCGTCGGTCACGTTGTCGTCCACATAGGTGGGGTACACGGGGTCCGGGACCAGAACGGTGTTGTCCACATCAAACAGGCCCAGCACGTTGGCCAGGTCGCTCTTGGCACCGTCGGAGATAAAGATCTCGTCCTCAGCCAGCTGGGTGCCGCGGCCTGCGTAGTAGCCCTGAATGGCCTGCTTCAGGAACGGATAGCCCTGCTCGGGGCCGTAGCCGTGGAAGCCCTCCTTGGTGCCCATCTCAGCGGCGGCATCCTGCATGGCGGTGACCACGCACTTTGCCAGAGGCTGGGTCACATCGCCGATGCCCAGGCGGATGATCTCTTTTTCGGGGTGTGCTTCCTGATAGGCGGCCACCTTGTGGGCAATGTCCACGAACAGGTAGCTTGCCTTCAGCTCGCCGTAATGGTGATTCATTTTCATAAGTTGTTCCCTCACTTTATATGATTGCCCGCCCTCTCAGGCCGCTTCGCGTCCAGCTCTCCCAAAGGGAGAGCCGATGCAGCGTCTACGCCAGCAGAAGCTGACCGTTGAGCCACAATTGCCTCTCCCTTTGGGAGAGGTGGCATTGCAAAGCAATGACGGAGAGGGCGAGGATGTTAAACTTCCGCAACTCCCTCGTACACCGTGACAGCGCTGCCGGTCATCAGCAGCTGCCTGCCGGGCAGCACCCGGATGACCAGCTCACCGCCGCGCAGCTGCACATGGATATCCTGCCCGGCGGGGCAGATGCCCAGCTCAGTCAGGGCCGCCACGGTGGCGCAGGTGCCGGTGCCGCAGGCCCAGGTCTCGCCGCTGCCGCGTTCCCACACCCGCATCTTCAGGTGGGCGGCATCCACCACCTGCACAAACTCGGTGTTGATGCGCTCCGGGAAGTTGGCGTGATGCTCGAACGCCGGGCCGATGGCTTCCAGCTTCAGGCTGTCCACATCCTCCACCACGGTCACGCAGTGGGGGTTGCCCACGCTGATGCAGGTCACCTTCCACACTTTTCCCTCTACGGTGAGCGGCTGATCCACCAGCGGGTCCTCGCCCATGTGGATGGCAGGCAGGTCAGCCGGCAGGGTGCTGTAAGCGCCCATCTCCACCTGCCACAGCTGTGCGCCCTGCCGGCTGATGCGCTTGACACCGCTGTTGGTGTCGATGGTCAGGACAGGCTTTTCCACCCCGTGGGTGTAGAGCCACTCGGCCACACAGCGCACGCCGTTGCCGCACATCTGGGCCTCGCTGCCGTCCGCGTTGAAAATGCGCATCCGGCCATCGGCCCCGGGGGTCACAGGGGCGCAGATGCAGATGATGCCGTCCGCACCCACGGAAAAATGCCGGGCTGAGAGCCGCTGTGCAAGCGCGGCAATGTCTGCGGGCACACCGGATGCACGGCAGTCCAGATAGATATAATCATTGGCACAGCCCTGCATCTTGGTAAATGACAATTTCATGGAGCATTCTCCTTTACAGGCGGGACCTCTGCGGCCATGCTGATGCAGCACGGCTGAGAGGTTTGGTTCGTCACATATAATCATAAGAATCAAACGGGCTTCTGTCAAGCAAAAAAGAGGGCTTTGTGCAATTTTCATCGGTTTTTTCTGCCCGTAAAGGGCCGGAATGCAAAACAGGGCTTGACAAGATACGGCCCATGGGATATAAAAAGAGAGAGTACTTTTGCGCGCCGGAGAGGGCGTGCAGGCAGAGAAGAAAGAATCATTGACAAAAGGAGACCGCGACGATGGATACTTTTGAAAAGATCCGTGCACTGCTGGCAGAGCAGCTGGATATTGACCCTGCTAAGATCACGATGGAGAGCGACATTATGAGTGATTTCGAGGCCGACAGCCTGGATATCGTGGACATGGTGATGACGCTGGAGGATGAGTTTGGCATTGAGGTGCCGGACGATGCCATCGAGAATCTGCGCACCGTGGGCGACGTGGTGGAATTTGTGGACAGCCACAAGGGCTGATAACAGTTTTGCAAAAAGGCCCCGCACCCGCAGCGCTGCACCCGGCGGCGCTGCAGCGGGGCTTTTAATATGAGCTCGTGCGGAACGGCTGGAACACAGGCGTTTGGCGCACGGCTTAGGAGGATATAACAAAATGGCAAAAGACAACAAGAAGCTTGTGCAGGCGATCACCAGCCAGGAAGAAAACTTTGCACAGTGGTACACCGACATCTGCGTCAAGGCAGAGCTGGTGGAGTACTCCAGTGTCAAGGGCTTCATCATCCTGCGCCCCTATGGTCAGGCCATCTGGGAGCTGATCCAGAAGGACATGGATGCCCGGTTCAAGGCAACCGGTCACGAGAACGTGGCCATGCCCGTGCTGATCCCCGAGAGCCTGCTGCAGAAGGAAGGCGAGCTGGTCAATGGCTTCGCGCCGGAGGTGGCGTGGGTCACGATGGGCGGCTCCGACAAGCTGGAAGAGCGTCTGGCGGTGCGTCCCACCAGCGAGACCATGTTCTGCGACCACTGGTCCCGCGTGCTGCACAGCTACCGTGAGCTGCCCATGAAGTACAACCAGTGGTGCAGCGTGGTGCGCTGGGAAAAGACCACCCGTCCCTTCCTGCGCAGCCGTGAGTTCTGGTGGCAGGAAGGCCACACCATCCACGAGACTGCCGCCGAGGCCGAGGCTGAGACCCAGCAGCAGCTGAACTGCTACGCGGATGTCTGCGAGCAGGATCTGGCCATCCCTGTTGTCAAGGGCCGCAAGACCGATAAGGAGAAGTTTGCCGGTGCCGAGGCTACCTATACCATCGAAGCCATGATGAAGGACGGCAAGGCCCTGCAGAGCGGCACCAGCCATTACTTCGGCGATAAGTTCAGCAAGGCTTACGACGTGACCTTTACCGGCCGCGACAACCAGCTGCATCACCCGTTCCAGACCAGCTGGGGCGTTTCCACCCGTCTGGTGGGTGCCATCATTATGACCCACGGCGATGACGACGGCCTGATCCTGCCCCCGGCAGTGGCCCCCATCCAGGTCGTGGTCGTGCCCATCGCCGCCCACAAGCCCGGCGTTTCCGAGAAGGCTGCCGAGCTGGCTGAGAAGATCAGCAAGTATGCCCGCGTCAAGCTGGACGACAGCGATAACGCCCCCGGCTGGAAGTTCTCCCAGTGGGAGATGAAGGGCGTGCCCCTGCGCCTGGAGATCGGCCCCAAGGATCTGGAAAAGAACCAGTGCGTGCTGGTCCGCCGCGACACCCGTGAAAAGATTTTCGTGAGCCTGGACGAGCTGGAGACCGCGATCCCGGCCCAGCTGGAGGCCCTGCGCAAGGACCTGTACGAGCGTGCCCTCGCCAACCGCGAGAAGCGCACCTGGGCAGCCACCACCATGGAGGAGGTCAAGGAGCTGGCCAAGGCCAACACCGGCTATATCAAGACCATGTGGTGCGGCGACCTGGCCTGCGAGATGAAGATGAAGGAAGAGGCTGGCCTGTCCAGCCGCTGCATGCCCTTCGAGCAGGAGCACATCAGCGATGTCTGCCCCTGCTGCGGCAAGCCCGCCAGCAAGATGGTCTACTGGGGCGTGGCCTACTAAGCCGCTCCATAAGTCAGAGCCTGATCAGATGAAAAAAAGCAGTTTTCCCGTCCAACGGGAGAGCTGCTTTTTTGTGTCTGCCTATTGACAACTGTGTATCTACTGTATATACTGTAAATATACAGACGCAACGGAGGCGGCAGACATGAATCTCTTCATCGATAACAAGAGCGGTGCACCCATCTACGAGCAGCTCTACACCCAGATCAAGAACCAGATTTTGAGCGGGGAACTGCAGCCGGAGGAAGCGATGCCCTCCATCCGGGGGCTGGCGCGGGATCTGCGCATCAGCGTTATCACCACAAAGCGGGCCTACGATGAGCTGGAACAGGAGGGCTTTTTGTACGCCGTGCCCGCCAAGGGCTTTTTCGTGGCAGCGAAAAACACCGAGCTGCTCCGGGAAGAGAACCTGAAAAAAATCGAAGCACACCTGACGGAAGCCGTCCGGCTGGCGGCACCCTGCGGGCTGACCAAACAGGAACTGACCGAAATGTTGGAATTGCTGTGGGAGGAATGAACCATGAACGCATTAGAACTGCACGGCCTTGAAAAGCACTACCCGGATTTTACGCTGGGGCCCATTGATCTGGAACTGCCCGGCGGCACAGTCTGCGGGCTGATCGGTGAGAACGGCGCGGGCAAGAGCACGACCATTAAGCTGATCCTGGACATGATCGACGGGGACGCAGGCACTGTGAAGCTATTCGGGCAGGAGGGGATCACCCCGCTGGCCAAAGCCGATATCGGCGTGGTGCTGGGCGGCGAGGGCATCCCCACCTGCCTGACCGCGCCGCAGGTGGGTAAAGTGATGGCAGGCATCTATCCCAATTGGGATGCCGCCGCCTACGCCGACTGGTGCCGCCGCTTTGACCTTCCGGAGAACAAGAAGTACGGCGACTACTCCACCGGCATGAAGATGAAACAGTGCCTTGCCGTGGCACTTTCTCATCACCCCAAGCTGCTGCTGTTGGACGAAGCCACCAGCGGCCTGGATCCGGTGGTGCGGGATGAGCTGATCGATCTGCTGCTGGACTTTGTGCGGGATGAGAACCATGCAATTTTGATCTCGTCCCACATCGTCAGCGATCTGGAAAAGCTCTGCGATACCATTGCCTTTCTGCACAAGGGGAAGCTCCTGCTCTGTGAGGATAAGGACACCCTGCGGGAGGAGTACGCCCTCTGGCACGGCACTGCCGGTCAATTGGAGGAGCTGGATAAAAACGCCATCGTCAGCCGTCGGGTGACAGCCTACGGGGCCGAGGCACTGGTGAAGAGGGAACTTGTCCCGGCGGGCAGCACCCTGACACCGGTGAGCATCGAAGAACTGTTCGTTTTGATGGTGAAAGGGGAGAATGTGCGATGAAAGGTTTGCTGTTGAAGGATTGGTATCAAGTCAGAACCAGTATGAAAACCATGTACCTGACGGTTGCATTTGTGCTGGTGATCTTGGTGTTCAGCACATCGAACGCCTATGTGTTCCCGGTGAGTTATGCGGCCGTTTTTCTGGGCATCCTGCCGGTGAACCTGCTCACCTACGACCAGAGCGTCGGTTGGGTGGAGTATGGCCGGACACTTCCGGTGAGCAAAAAGACGCTGGTGGCGGAAAAATACCTCATCGGTCTGTTCTGCGCTGCGGCGGCTGTTGTAATCGGAGGACTGTTCATAACGGTGATCTCTCTGCGCACCGGAACGACCCCGGACAAGGATGCGCTGTCCCTGCTGGCGGGCAGTGTGTGTGCCATCCTGCTGATCAACGGTATTTCCCTGCCGCTGCTGTACCGCTTTGGGGCCGAAAAAGCCCGCATGATCTACGTCCTGACCTTTGCCGGACTGGGTGCCCTGCTGGGCGGCGGCGGTGCTGTGATGGATGAACTGCAGCAGAACGGCCCGGGAAGTGGGCCGCTGCCTGTGCCCCTCTGGCTGGCCGCAGTGCTTCTGCTGGCGGTACTGGCCCTGTATGCCGTGTCCTGGCGGGTGTCGGTGGCATGGTATGGAAAGTATAAGAAGTAAGCTCTTCTTTGTGCAATATAGCAATAATCCGGTAAAAAAACTGTAAAAGGGGTTGAAAAATCCGGCCCGGCGTAGTATGATAACGGGGCTGAAAGAAAAATCTTACACCAAGGAGGAGTTTGTTTCCATGTCCAGTGACCATACGGATCACCCCAAACAACGCTTCTCCTGCGATGCGGGCCGTGCAAACGTGTTAGCCGCATCCTGAACTGCATGCCCTTTGTACACCGCAGGAGTTGTAACCAGACCGATGCGGTGTATTTTTTATGCCCGGAAACGGGAAACGGAGGGACCAAACCATGCAGAAGAAAAATTATGTGCAGGAGATTCTGGAGATCATCCACAGCGGTCTGCCCCAGGCAGAGCTGGCTGAAAAGCTGTCCGATTACCATGAAAACGACCTGGCCGATGCCCTGACGGCCCTGACACCGGAGGAGCGCCAGAAGGTGTACACCGCACTGGGCGTGGATACGGTGGCAGAGATCTTCTCCTATCTGGACGACGCAGAGCCTTACCTGAAGGAGCTGGACCCCGAGCGGGCCGCCCGGGTCATCTCCCACATGGATTCGGACGATGCCGTAGATGCTCTGGATGACCTGGAAGAGGACGATAAGGCAAAGATCGTCCACCAGCTGGACAAGGATGCCGCCGATGATGTGCAGCTGCTGCTCTCCTATCACGAGGACGAGATCGGCAGCTGCATGACCACCAACTACATCTGCATCCGCAGGGATATGACCATCCGGCAGGCCATGAGTGAGCTGGTGAAGCAGGCAGGCGAGAATGATAACATCTCCACCCTGTATGTGGTGGATGAGAACGAGCACTTTTATGGTGCCATTGACCTGAAAGACCTCATCGTGGCCCGTGCGGAGGAGCGCCTGGAAAAGCTGATCGCACGCTCCTACCCCTACGTCACCGACCACGAGAAGATCAGCGACTGCATCGACCGCATCGTGGACTACGCCGAGCGCTCGCTCCCTGTCCTGAACGACAGCGGGAAGCTGCTGGGCATCATCACCTCGGCGGATGTGGTAGAGCTGGTGGACGACGAGATGGGCGATGATTACGCAAAACTCGGCGGCTTGACCAGTGAAGAGGATCTGAACGAGGGTGTGTTCCAGAGTGTGAAAAAGCGCCTGCCCTGGCTGATCGCCCTGCTGTTCCTCGGGATGCTGGTGTCCTCGGTGGTGGGTGCGTTTGAATCGGTGGTGGCGGTGCTGCCCATCGTCATCTGCTTCCAGTCCATGGTGCTGGATATGGCCGGCAATGTGGGCACCCAGTCGCTGGCTGTGACCATCCGTGTGCTGGTGGACGAGAACCTGACCACTGCCAAAAAACTCCAGCTGCTCTGGAAGGAAATGCGGGTGGGCCTGGCCAACGGTGCACTGCTGGCCGTGCTGGCGCTGGGCTTCCTGGGCTGCTACATCCACTTCTTCAAGGCCTACGCCTGGGGGGAAGCCTTCCTGCTCTCGGGCTGTGTGGGCGTATCTCTGGTCGTGGCTATGGTGATCTCCAGCCTGGTGGGCACGGTCATCCCCATGCTGTTCCATAAGATCCACATCGACCCCGCCGTGGCTTCCGGCCCGCTCATCACCACCATCAATGATCTGGTGGCTGTGGTGGTCTACTATGGCCTGGCCGCCGTGGTGCTGATCGATATGTTCCATTTGGGCTGAAATAGAGAAAGGCTGCTGCCGACAACTCCCTCAGTCACGGCTTCGCCGCGCCAGCTCCCTCTTGGAGGGAGCCTTGACGTAATGGCAATCTGTGAAAGCCTCCCTCATTGAGGGAGGTGGCATCGCGTGAGCGATGACGGAAGGAGTTTGGCAACAGCCTCTTTTTACTTATTCTGTATCCAATACCGCTGTGTCAGCGTTCCATCGGAGGAATCGAACTGCTCATCCTCCAGCACGCCGCCGTTGGCGCGGATGGTCTTTGCTGAGGCAACGTTGTAATGGTCGCAGCAGATGCGCACCTTTTCGATGCCTCGTTCTTTTGCCTTTTCCAGCGTCAGGCGAAGCATCTGGGTGGCATAGCCGTTCTGCCGCTCCGAGGGGCGGACGCTGTACCCGATGTGCCCGCCGTAGGTCAGCAGGTAATCGTTGAGCCGGTGGCGCAGGTTGGTCATGCCCACCAGATGCTCATGCTCGTCCAGAGCCAGATACTCCGTGGCGGGCACGAGACCGGCGGGGGTTGTGGCCGGGTCTTTCAGCTTGCGGAGTTGGGCCAGCCAGGCATCGAAGTCGGCATATTTGTCCAGAGCCGAGGTGCCGTCCATCCGGGAGTTGATGGCCAGAAATTCTTCCCGGTAGGCCATTACCTGTTCCCGGTCGCCCTCATCCGGCTCCCGCAGGTGGATCTTCTGGGGTGAGGTGCGCCGGGTGGCGGTGCGGAAATCCGGAGCCTTCATCAGGCCGTGGCAGTTGCAGTAGAAGTAAAGCACACCTGCGCCCCGCAGGGAGAAGCGGGCAGAGGCATCTCCCTCGGGGTAGAGCTTGACCAGCTGCAGCTTATCGCCGGTGAGGTAGGCCAGAAACGAGATGTAATGGTTTTTCTCCATGGGGTGGTGCAGGGTGACGAAGAGCTCGTCCTCCACCCGCTCCACGGTCAGCTGATGATGCTCGTCGGCATCCTCGGCTTCGGCGATGTCCAGCGCAGGCAGGGTGATGCCGCAGCAGCTCACCACAGCCTGCCCGGTGGCGTGGAGCACATTGCCGCAGAGGGGGCAGACGTAGAGCTTGCTCCGCAGCAGGTTGGCTGCCCGGTTCCGGTTGATGATGGGTTCTCCCTGCATCAGCTCCAGCACGCTGACCCCCAGAGCCGCAGCCAGCGGTTCCAGCAGGGAGATATCGGGCAGACCCTTGGCGGTCTCCCACTTGGAAATGGTCTTGGCGCTGACAGAAAGCGTTCCGGCAAGCTCTGCCTGGGTCAGGCCCTTGGCTTCCCGCAGCTGTCGGATGGTGCTGCCTGTGACGTATGTGTTCATAATGAATGAAACCTCTCAGTCTCGCGTTGCTCGACAGCGTACGGGTTGCGGCTCCCAGCATCCACTTCGCACAAAGTATTGTGCTCGTGTCTTGCTGGCCGCGGCCCCAACAACTCCTCCCTTCATCCGCCACTGGCGGCGGTCGTCGTCGTTGCCTAATAGGGGAGCCCTTGGCAAGTCGGGCAAGCGTAATTGTTGAACCAGAGTATACTATACAAAAAAACTCCACGCAACCTACGCTGCGTGGAGTTCGTGCTTTCAGGAATTATTCGGCCTTGGTCTCGTCTTCCTCGTCCGGGTCCAGCTCCATGGTGAACACGGCCTTTTTCAGCTTGCCGCAGCCCTGGGCCTTCAAGCCGGATTTGTACGGCTCCCCGGCCAGATAGAGGGCAAAGCGGCCCTCGCAGAGCATTCCGGCAATGCTGGTGCCGGCGGTGCCCACGGTGGTATCAGCGGCTTCGTCAGCGGGCCGGGTGGGGCTGAACTCGCCCAGGGACACTTCAAACAGCTCGCTGCCCTCGAGGTCGGTCTCAAGGGTCAGGTGGTTGTCGTGCCGGACAAAGGGGGCCTTGTCGCTGGCCTGCGGGGTCACGGTGCTCACCATGACCACAGCCTTGTCACCATCGATGCGGGTGCGCCCGGCGGGCAGGTTGTTGATATCCCGCGCCATGATGAACTCGATGACGCTGTCCAGACTGCTGCACAGGCCCAGATAGTTGGGGAGATTGTTCAGGGTATCGTAGATCATGGATCAGTCCTCTTTCGGGTCGGTCAGAAGCTCCTTGATGCTGGGCACAACGCCGCCCAGATTTTGCAGCTCCGACGGAATGATGATCTTGGTGGCCTTGCCGTTGGCGACCTTGGCCAGTGCCTCCAGGCTGCGCAGAGCCAGCACCTTGTCGTTGGGCATGGCCTCGTTCAGCAGGCGGATGGCATCGGCGTTGGCCTTCTGCACCGCGAGAATGGCCTGGGCCTCGCCCTCAGCTTCGAGAATGCGCTGCTGTTTGACGGCATCGGCACGGAGGATGGCGGCTTCCTTTTCGCCCTCGGCGGCGGTGATGGCGGCCTGCTTCTCACCGTCGGCCTTCAGGATGACAGCGCGCTTTTCGCGCTCTGCCTTCATCTGCTTCTCCATGGCTTCCTGGATCTCGCGCGGCGGGATGATGTTCTTGACCTCCACGCGGTTGACCTTGATGCCCCACTTGTCGGTGGCTTCATCGAGGATGGCCGTGATCTTGCCGTTGATGACATCGCGGCTGGTCAGGGTGTGATCCAGCTCCATCTCACCGATGATGTTGCGCAGGGTGGTGGCGGAAAGGCTCTCGATGGCTGCGATGGGCTGGTTGACACCGTAGGTGTAGAGCTTGGCATCCATGACCTGGAAGAACACCACGGTGTCGATCTGCATGGTAACGTTATCGCGGGTGATCACAGGCTGGGGAGGGAAGTCCGCGACCTGCTCCTTCAGGCTGACCTTTTTGGCGATCCGCTCAATGAACGGGATCTTGACATGCAGGCCGGCCGACCAGGTGTCGGAGTAGCTGCCCAGACGCTCCACAACGTACACCATGGACTGAGGTACGATGACGATGTTAGTGACGATAATGAGCAGGATGACAAAGATGAGCGCGAGGATCACAAACAGCATGATAGGCATAGAGACGCTCCTTTTTTCAGTGGTTGATGGATTCGGTCAGGATGGGTTCCACGATGAGCAGGGTGCTGTGGATCTCGGTGACCCGGCAGGCCTGCCCGGGGGTCAGGGTGTCGCCGGGGGTGGCGCAGCGGGCGCTCCAATCCACGCCATCCAGCCGCACCCGGCCCGTCTGCTGGGAAGAAACGGGGGTCAGCACCCGGGCCTCCCGGCCAAGGGCGCGGTCACCGTTGGTGGGGGTGGGCTGCTTGTGCAGCCGTTTGGCCAGCGGCTTGAATGCCAGCAGGCAGACCGCGCTGACCGCAATGAACACCACCGCCTGCACCCGGAACGAGTGGGTGAACAGGCAGCAGAGCAGGGCTGCCGCGCTGCCTGCCGCAAACCAGACGGATACCATGCTGAAGGTCATGCCCTCCAGCGCCAGGAAACCGACGGCGGCAAGGAGCCAGAAAATGGGGTCAATGGACATCGAACATCCCTCCTTCTTCGTTTATTATATAACAAAGGCGTGGAAATGACAATATGTTGTTATTTAAGGGCGAGAGCTGCTCTGTCCAACCTCTCAGTCGCAGGCTTCGCCGCGACAGCGAAGATGACGGAGAGGTTTAATCCGTCTCCTTATACATAATCATAGTAGCTGTGGTTCGGGTTATGCCCCACCTCTTCCACCACGATGGTGAAGCCCATGGGATTCACCTCGGTGCTCTTGCCGCTGGCAAGGGTCTCCACGATGATATGCTCGGTGCGGTTGACGATGATCTCCGCGGTCTCCACCTTGCCCACCCGCTGGTAGTGCAGGATGCCGCCCTCGGCACGCAGGACCCGCAGCTGGCCGGTGCGGAAGGCCTCGCAGGTGTGGCGGAGCTGTGCCAGCTGTGCCAGCACGGGACGCAGGCGCTGTTCGTGGGCATCCCACCGGAAGAAAGCCCGGTTGAAGGGGTCCCGGTAGCCCTGCATGGCGATCTCGTCGCCGTAGTACAGGCAGGGCACACCCGGCAGGGTGTAGATGATGGCGTAGGCCATCCGCAGGCGGAGCAGGCCTTCCTCGTAGGCATCGCCGGTCACACAGCGGCCGCTCTGCCACGCGCGGCCCCGGCCATTGGCGGGCTCGTCAGCGATCACGGTCAGGGCACGCTCGGTGTCGTGGGTGGAGAGGAAGTTCAGGGCGGTATCCATGGCGGGGGCAGGGTAGTGCTCGCAGATGGTCAGGATCTCCGTCATGGCCTGCTCGGCGGGCTTGCCCTTGACGAAATCCAGCACGGCGTTCTTGAAGGGGTAGTTCATCACGCTGTCCAGGCCCTTGCCCAGCAGATAGGTGCGGCGCTTATTGAAGCCGAACTTGGTGGTGGCATCCTCCCACACCTCGCCCAGCAGGAACTTTTCGGGGCTGACCCGCTTGACGGCGACGCGCACCTTCTCAATGAATTCGTCGGGCAGCTCGTCGGCTACATCCAGCCGGAAGCCTGCCGCGCCGCGCCGCAGCCAGGTGTCGATGACACCGCTCGGGCCGGTGATGAACTCCACATAGGAGGGGGTCTCCTCGTCGACCTCGGGCAGGGTCTCAAAGCCCCACCAGCTGCGGTAACCGCCCTTGTACTGGGGGCCGAAATCGTACCAGCAGCGGTAAGGGGAGTTGGGGTCCCGGTACGCGCCGCCCTCACCATAGCGGCCCTCGCGGTTGAAGTAGCGGCTGTCGGAGCCGGTATGGCTGAACACGCCGTCCAGCACGATGCCGATGCCGTACTTCTGGGCGGCGGTGCACAGTGCCTCAAAATCCTCGTTGGTGCCCAGCAGGGGGTCCACATTCAGGTAGTCGGCGGTGTTGTAGCGGTGGTTGGAGTGGGCCTCAAAGATGGGGTTGAGGTAGATGAAATCCACCCCCATCTCGTGCAGGTAAGGGAGCTTTTGCTGGATGCCCTTGAGGTCGCCGCCGAAATAATCCTCATTCAGGTGGCCACCCACCTCGTTGGGCTGCCAGAAGGGCTCGGCGTGCTTGTCGGCCTGATAGATGCGGTCAGCAAAGGGCATGGGCTTGTTCTCCACCCCTTCGCAGAAGCGGTCCGGGAAGATCTGATAGAACACCTTGCCCTTGATGCTTTCGGGGGTCTCAAAGTCCTGCTCATAGACCGTGATCTGCCAGCTTTCGCCATCCTGCCAGCTGATCACACCGCAGTTGTCGGGGCCGCGCACGATGCGGCGGAAGTCGGTGTAGAGGTCGAAGTAGTAGAAGTAGAGGCCCGGGTCATTCAGAGGCACTTCCACGGAAAAGTGGTTCTGCCTGGGGGTCTGGCCATCGAAGTTCATCCGGTAGTAGACGGGAACATCGAACTTACCCTCTTTTTTCAGGACAAGGTGCGGGTCTACATAGCCCAGCTCCTCGGGGATGCAGAGCGATAGCCGGACAGTCTGCCCGGCGCGCACCGCACCAAAGGGCTGCTTGAAATAGGGGTCAAAACTGTTGAACAGACAAGACAAGTGGGGTCGTTCCTTTCTCAAAAAAAGCCCCGGTTCCGTAATGGCTCCGGGGCAGAGATATATTTGTGCTAAACCCTTCCGTCAATGCTTCGCATTGCCACCTCCCCTAGTAGGGGAGGCCTTGGCAGAACGGTGAAGTCTGTGCGTAAAGGAAAAGCTGTAAAACTTCCCGTAACGCCAGAGGCCCCACTACTAGGGGGGCTGTCACCGTAGGTGACTGGGGGGTTGACCTTTCCAATTACTTCACAGTAGAAGCGTGCCAGATATCGCGGGCGTAATCCAGCACAGAACGGTCTGCGCTGAAGATACCGCTGTTGGCGGTGTTCTTCAGGCTCATCTGTGCCCACTTCTCGCGGTCAGCATACAGGCGCTGCAGGTCGGCCTGAGCACGGCGGTAATCCTTGAAGTCGGCCATGACCATATAAGGATCGCTGGTGCGCAGGTTCTCGGTGACCTCGTGGAAGTCCTCGCCGTTCCAGCCGCGCTCCAGGAAGTTCAGAGCGGCATTTGCCACGTCATCGCCCATGATGAAGGCGCTGGGGTGGTAGCCCACCTGCTTGAGGTTGTTGACCTCGGGGGTCAGCATACCGAAGATCAGCTCGTTCTCCTTGCCGGCGGCATCGGCGATCTCAACGTTTGCGCCGTCCAGCGTACCCAGCGTGATGGCACCGTTCAGCATGAACTTCATGTTGCCGGTACCGGAAGCCTCGGTGCCTGCCAGAGAGATCTGCTCAGAGACCTCGGCGGCGGGCATCAGGTGCTCGCTCAGGGAGACGCAGTACTCTTCCAGATAGACCACGCGCAGCTTGTCGCGCACGGCGGGATCATTGTTGATCAGGTCGCCCAGCTTGCAGATCATCCGGATCATCTGCTTGGCCATGTAGTAGCCGGGGGCAGCCTTTGCGCCGAAGATATAGGTCTTGGGGATGAAGTCGGCGTTGGGGTTCTCCTTCAGATACAGGTACTGAGCGGCAATGTTCAGGGCGTTCAGGTGCTGACGCTTGTACTCGTGCATCCGCTTGACCTGGCAGTCGAAGATGGAGTTGGGGTCGATGACCTGGCCGGTGCTCTTCTCCAGATAGGCGGCAAAGTTCTTCTTATTGTTCAGCTTGATCTCGTTGATGCGCTTCAGCACGGTCTTGTCGTCCGCATACTTGTTCAGCTTGGAGAGGTTGGAAGCGTCGTGCTTGTACTCCTCGCCGATGGTCTCGTCCAGCAGCTTGCACAGTTCGGGGTTAGAGGCCAGCAGCCAGCGGCGGTAAGCGATGCCGTTGGTCACGTTCTTGAAGGCCTGCGGCTTGAACAGGTAGTAATCGTGGAAGACGCTGTCCTTGATGATCTGGCTGTGCAGCTTGGACACGCCGTTGATGCTGTTGGCGGTGTAGGCGCAGATGTTTGCCATGCGGACCTGGTTGTCGCCGATCAGAGCCATGTAGTTGATCTTGCCCTCGTCGCCGGGGAATGCCTTCTCCAGCTCCTCGCGGGCACGGCGGTTCATCTCGACCACGATCTGGTAGATGCGGGGCAGGGTCATCTTGAAGATGTCCACATTCCACTTCTCCAGAGCCTCGGCCATAACGGTGTGGTTGGTGTAGGCAAAGACCTTCTGGCAGATCTCAAAGGCCTTATCCCAGTCAAAGCCGCACTCGTCCAGCAGGATGCGCATCATCTCGGGGATGGCCAGCGTGGGATGGGTGTCGTTCAGCTGGATGGCGACCTTGTCGGCCAGATTCTCCAGCGTGCCGTAGGTGGACAGGTGGTTCTGCACGATATCGCCGATAGATGCGGCAGAGAGGAAGTACTGCTGGCGCAGGCGCAGGATCTTGCCTTCAATGTGGTTGTCGTTGGGGTACAGCACCTTGGAGATCAGCTCGGCGCTGGCGTTCTTGCTCATGGCAGTGTTGTAGTTGCCCAGAGAGAAGCTGGACATATCAAAGTCAGGAGCCTTGGCCTGCCACAGGCGCAGCTTGGCAACGCCCTTGCCATCGTAGCCCTGCACATACATGTCGGAGGGCACAGCCATAACGCTGTTGTAGTTGGTGTGCTGGATATAGTGGAAGCCGTGATCCCAGTTCTCGCGGATCTCGCCGTCAAAGCGAACCTCGATGGCCTGATCGGGGTGGCTCTTCAGCCAGACCTGACCGCCGGGCAGCCAGTTGTCAGCGCGCTCCTGCTGCCAGCCGTCCACGATCTTCTGCTTGAAAATGCCGTACTCGTACAGGATGGAGTAGCCGGTGCCGCAGATGCCGGTGGTGGCCATGCCGTCCAGATAGCAGGCAGCCAGACGGCCCAGACCGCCGTTGCCCAGGCCTGCATCGGGCTCTTCCTCAAAGATGCCCTCGATGTTGATATCGGCATCAGCCAGCACCTTCTGGGCAACATCTTCCAGACCCAGGTTGAACAGGCTCACCTTCAGACTGCGGCCCATCAGGAACTCCATGCAGAGGTAGTATACCTGCTTGGTACCGGTGCCAATGGCCTTGGACTGGAACTTCTTGTGGTTCTCGCTCATCATCTGACGGCAGATCAGGGCAAGAGAACGGTAGATCTGCTGGTTGGAAGCAACGTTCAGCTCCACGCCGTACTCGCTGGTCAGCTTGTCCTGAAGAATTTTGCCAAATTCTTTCGATGTCATAACTGTACTCCTATCCGCATTCGTGCATAAAATGCTAAAAATCTTGCGTAATGTACGGCCTCTGGTGCTTTCCCTCTACCCCGCGTGCCGTCAACATAACAACGTTATTATAATATGAACACTTGGCAAATGCAAGAAATCAATGGATTTTTTCTGTAACTGCCATTTTTTTAA
>OLWJ01000103.1_pt1 | contig 24120 bp, 29 predicted proteins | sample 1674291 | NCBI WGS metagenome assembly OLWJ01 (sample SAMEA103958159, study PRJEB25191) | human gut metagenome | biome: human-associated habitat [ENVO:00009003]; feature: intestine environment [ENVO:2100002]; material: feces | place: Germany | collected 2013/2015
TGTGCTGACTGTGGGAAGCCTTTTATCTTAAAAAATGGATTTCAAAAGTACTGCCCAGACTGTGAGCCGAAGCACGCCATACAATCGTGGAAAGAGTATAAGGAAAAATACGCAAAAAAGTAAAAATCCCCGGTGCTCCGCATGGATAGAGCACCGGGGATTTTTATGTGTTCGATTCAAGTGCTGAAAGCACCACTTTCAGGTGATAGCATACAGCCCTACGACTGTAATGCGTCTGCGCCGCAATGTCCGGCAGCGGGAGCCGCTCAACGTACCGCAAAAGAGCTATCTTTCGGTCTACCCTCCCAAGCGGTGCGCTTTTGATAGCAGCGGTCATTTGCTTCCGGTCAAGTCCTTGCAGCGCAGCGGGCAGCACTACACGAGCCGCCGCCACAGGCAGCACCGAGCCAGAAAGGCTGCGGAAGCTGTCCGGCGTTGCGCACCATATTGCCAATGACGGCAAACTGGTGACAAAACGTCACTATTTTGGCAACGTCGGGAAAATGGTATGTTTTCGCGAGGTCACGAAAACGTGCGTGTATGGCGTACATTTTGTTGGTGCCAACAAAATGCTCGTATGTAGTGCTTGCCATGATATCCTCCTTACTGCTTTTCAAGTGCCGCCTTCATGCGGTCAAAGAAAAATTGGATCACCGTGCCGATGGTTTCATCGGTGATGGCCCACGAAATGAATTTGCCCCACTTGCTGGCGCTGAGGGCCGTGCGGAGCATCTGTGCCACCCACGCCTTGCGTTCTGCGCCTCTTTTGGTGCCCTGAATATCGTGCTCTGCCTGCTCGATCAGGTCAAGCACAGTGCCCTTGACAGCCGCACCGTAGCCCAGCCGGATGCAGCCCAGTGCGTAGAACGCAAAGCCGCCCAGCATGAGCACGAGGGCCACAGGGGCAGGAAGTGCGGTCAGAATATTACGGATTGCTTCCATGATTGGTAACTCCTTTCAAAAGATAGTTGTCGATGTCGGTGCGGCTCTTCTGCATCCCCTCGCGGTTGTTGCCGGACAGCTGCGCATCCAGAAGGTTGCGCACCCCGTCGAGGGTAAGACGGCTCACCTCGTCGATTTCGTCAAAGCGGCGCAGGTCGCGGGCAAGGGCCTGTGTGTGTTGGAGCTGCCCTTGCTCTAAGGTGCCGATGCGCTTGTCCATCTCATCCAGCCGCTTGTTCTGCACGTTGTCCGGCTCCTGCGCCTTCTTGATGTACTTGTGGATGATTTCCAGCACCTTGTCGATCGTGATGGCCGCAGTGCACAGGCTGCCCAGGATGCCAAGCACCCACAGCAAAGCTTCTTTTTCGGTCATTTGCCCTCCCGAAGACGGGTCAGGCCCTTCTTGCGGATGATTTTCGGGTAGTTGAGGGTGGTCACGTTGAGGTCGACGCTGCCGGAGATGCCAGGCACGCTGCCCTTGCTGGTGTGCTGGTGAGCACTGTACTTGAAATCCACCTTCGGGGTCTTGCCGGTGTAGTCGGCAAGCCACACGTCCCACCGGGAGGACAGCCTTGCCATGTCCAGCTCGTACTTGTAACCGGTGTAGGTGTACAGTTGGGCGTAAAAACCCATTCGCTCCACCTGTTCCAGCGCGTAAGCGGTAAGGTTGGACAGGTCAAGCGTGGACAGCTGCTTGAGCTTGTTTTCCTCCACGTCCACCGCAACCGGAAGGGTCAGCTCCTTGCCGTAGACCGCCTGCCGCACAAGGGCAAGCTCTGCATCGGCCATCGCTTCGCTGGTGGCGTAGGTGTAGTAATATACGCCCACATCCAGACCAGCAGCCCGGGCGTTGCGGTAGTTCGTTTCAAAGGTCGGGTCGATGTACAGGCCGTCTGCCCGCTTGGAGAGCTTTTTGTTGGTGGATACCGTCTTGAGCATGGCCCCCTTGTAGCCAGCCGCCGCCACCTGTGCCCAGTCGATGGTGCCCTGATACCGGCTCACGTCAATGTACCGGTAAGGCGGTTCCCCTGCCCACCCGGTCACGGTGTCCACAGTGGGCACGTCCGGTGCAGGGGCAGGTTCTTCCTTGTCGGCGCTGTCTCCGGCAGCGTGGGAGAGGGCCGCCAGCAACTTGGAGATAAACTCGAAAAATACTTTCATTCTGCGCCGCCTTACTGCCCGAGGGCTTCTTTGATAGCTTCCAAATCATCAGTGGTCAGGGCCGGGTAATCCGCCGCGATATCCTCAAAGGTTTCTCCGGCAGCCAGCCGGATGCGGAATGCTCGCACCATGATGCGGAGTTTCAGGTTGTTCAGTGTCTTCATAGTTTTAACCTCCAATCAAATCAGCCATCATAAGCACAAGGTCGTCGTTTGCCGCTTCCAACGAAGTAAAGCGTTTTTCTGCTTTGGCTTTAGCGACTTCGTCCTCTGGAATTTCCCGTAAGATAAACTGCCACGTTCCGTCCGGGGTATCCGTGGGCTGCATGATCTGCACAAGCTCTGCATCGTGCATGGTGTCCGGGTAAGCACACTCGGTCATATCGCCGTCACTGGCGGAAATGTGGACTTCCGACAGCTTGCCGTCGAACATTTCCGGGATGATCTCGGTTTCAGAGTGGAACGTATTTGCACCGGGGTTCAGGGTCAGGTTTTCGAGCTTTGTTCCATCGGCAAAGGTAATAGTGTATGTTTTCATCTTTTTCCCTCCTTTCCCCTTATCAGCAGATACCGACGACAGGACGAACGCCGGTGACGCCGATGGAATCGGAGCAGTACGCATCGCCTAAGCCGCCGACCCCCGCGAAACCGAACGCCGAAACAACGTCTCGCAGCCAATACCCCTGACGGTTACTAATAATCATCCACGGCTCGTAGCGGAACAGGGACAACTGGCTCTTGTCGATAGTATTGTTACGGCAAGCATTCCATGGGTTAGTTGCGCCGTTCGGCATGGGCGAAAATTGTCTACTGCCATAAATCATGTTTTCGTTCATCAGCTCCACCGTGCTGTCGTACCAGTCCGTGCCAGTCGGTGCGCCGTTGGTGACAGCGTTCACCAGAAATTCACGGTGGTTCAAGATGTGCGCGGAGCCAAACGCATCAGCGACCATTTTCTTTGCCTGCGTCAGGCCGTTCTTGTACAGGTCAGAGCCAACATAGCCTCCCACGGTCGTGTCGGTGGCGTTCATGTGGTAGGTGTACAGGTTGTTTCGGGGGAACACAGCAACATGGGGCTTCGTGCAAACGGTATCTCCAGTGTTATACCAAAACTTGAAATCGCCGATGACCCAGTCCACGCCCTCCACCGTCCAGTAGTCGCCGAGGAACAGCTCGTTGTACTTGTCACTTCCGATCATCTCGAAATGCTCCGTGGTGGGTGAACCAAGGCTGCGGTCACGGGGCGGCATGGCGTTGCGGTTTCCTGCATTGTTCGCATAGCCAAGAGCGGTCAGACTGCCGGGGAGAATCAGCGGCCCAGTCATGGTGCCGCCTGAGAAGGAGAGCTTGCCCTCATTCAGAGCCGTTCCCGCCCTCTGTGCATTGTTGACCTGCCTCATCAGGTAGTTGTACCCGTACTGTTCATCCATGCCGACTTCTGCGCCGGTCGGGGCGATGGTCTGGCCGGAAGTCCAATTTTCCGGGAGATCAGCGGGAAGAGGAATGTTTTTCAGGATATCATCCGCCATAAAGCAATGTTCCCTCCTTAAAGATAATGGTGTGTTTGAACTTTGTTCTGGACGTAGTTTCGATGCTAACGTCGTCCTGTGTGAGGGCGGCTCCGAACGCATCTTGTGCGGAGATGGCAGAGACTTTTGTGATCTTTTCCGATGGCAGAAGCTCATACTGCAGCGTGACTGCCGCACCGGAAAGGCTTTTTGCGAGGTTCGGAACTGTATAATCTCCGTTCAGCTGCACCATGTTGATGTGATCCGCCAGGTACGAGGCAAGGCTTGCCAGGAACATCGGGGTCACAGATGCAGAAGTGGGCGCGGCGGTCGTCACCGGGACAAAATTATTTTGTCCCGGTGACGCGAAAGCGTCCTTGCCCAAAAGCCAGCTGCCCAGAAGATAGTGATACCGGCTTCCGTTTGCCAGCACGGTGTCCGCGCCCTCCAGAATAGAGAGATTTACGTCCACGTCCGTTTTTTCGGTAATGCCGAAATAGCAGTCCGATGCGTACAGCGTTTCTCCCGCCTCGTTCAGGAGCTCATAGTGGTTGACGGTCGAATTACCTGCCTCCGGTTCAATGGATGCTTCCAGCTTCAGGTTCTCGCCTGAGATTATCAGCGTTTTAGAACCCACCTGCAGTGTCGCAGATGCAATGACACTTTTCAGCGGTTTCACGGTCGTTGCGCGGTTGAGCCGTGCCGTCGTGGCAAGCTCTGCCGCCTTGCGGGCCACGTCCAGAAGCAGCGTCCGCGTCAGTGTCGGCGATGCAGCAACCTTTGCGGTCGTCCATCCTCCGAGCTCGACAAAAGGCTTTTTCCCAAGGTCCCAGCCGCCCAGGCGATACTGATACTCGTATTTCTGCACATCGACCTGCTCTGTGATCAGGATCCCGGTCTTGAGGTACGGCATACTGATAAAGACGATATGAGCGGGCTTGATCTGGTTGATCAGGTGCGTTACCTCGTCGTAGTACGACTGGTTCTTTGCGCTCGTCGCAAGCCTCAGCTCGTAGAGCGGGTATGTGATGGAGCACGTCCATCTACCCGAGCCAATCAGCTCATCCAGCTTTTGATACAGAAACCCCAGTGTGTAGGGCGGTCGGGTCGCAATGCGGGTCATTACACGCTGCCTGCGGAACTCCAGAGATTCCTTTTCCGGGACAGCCACGATGTGAAACACCTTTTCCCACTGTGCAACGGAATCCTCGTCCATGGTCTGGAAAAAGAAGTTGCTTTGAACCCCTTCCACGGAACCGGCCAGCAGGTCAAACTCCGCTTTTTCAGCAGTGCAGATCTGCTGATAGTCCTGCACTTCCCGGTAGATGGGCGGCAACAGCGGCAGCAGGTCATGCGAAAGATCAAGCTTCATGCAGCGTCACCGTCCCAACCACAGGAACCTGCTGCTGTGCGCCGGTTTCTGTCAGAATCAAATCGTCCGCTGCTCCGTTCAGCTGGACGTTTGTCACGTTTACCACGCCCTCTGCCGTGATGATGGCCGCAGATACGCGGGCCGTGTAGACGTTGGCGCTGTACTCAATGCCGGTCTTGCTGATATTGGTCGCCCAGCTTTTTCGTACATTGAGCAGATACGCCTCCAGCGCCTCCCGTACCGCGGTGCGAACTGTATCCAGCGAGTAGCTGGGCAGGAGCGTCACCGATGCGGTGACCGAAACTTCCAGCTTCTCTGGGGCCGTGATCGTTACCTTTGCACCGATGGGCGCAAGACCGAGCCCCTGCCCGGAGTACGGAACCGGGTCGATGGTGTTCTGAATGGTCTGCACAAGGTCGGTGGATGCAGGCAGCCAGTCCGCACCCAGAACGGAGCAGAGCACCGTGCCGCCGCCTCTCCATGTCGGGTACACCTGAACAGCGCCCACGCCGTCCAGCTTCTCGATTTCCTCCTTGTACTGCGCCACATTGCCGCCAAAGGAGCGGCTGTTCATCGCCGCCTCGATGCGGACGCGGAATTCGTCATCGGTCTCGGTCTCGTCTCCTGGTGTCAGGATATCCGAGATCCGGGCAGAAGTCAGGCCCTGAATGGTGTCGATGGGTAGGATAGGGCCGGTGTAGTCGTTGCCGATTGTGCCGGGCGTTTCGGCCAAAAGGCGGTAGGTGTGCCCGGAACCCAGAGCGGACAGCGCAATAAAATTGACACTGTCCGCGCCGTTGATGGTAGAGAACCGGCTGCCCAGCGGGATATCCATATTGAACTCGCCTTTTCGCACCGCCGCCGTGGCCTGCTTGCGGGTAACGCTGGCGATGGGGGCCAGCAGATCCAGCGCCCTGCCAGTGGCTGTCTGAAAAAACGCCTGCCGCTGCACCATGTTCAGGGAAAGGAAGAACCCCTCAAAGACATAGGCGGCGGGAGAAAGAGCCGTTGGGATGGGGCTTGTGTCCCGCTTGTCGTAGTCGTCCGGGATCTGAGACAGCATATAGTCCAGAATCGCCCGGTACTGTGCGGTAGAAAAATCGATCATGCTGCGGTGTTCACCTCCGTGCTTGCCTGCATTTCGCCGTAGATCGTGGAGACAGTAAAGGATGCTGTCAGGGCCTGTCCCTGCACCGTGTAAGAGAAGTCTTTCACGCCGGTCACCCGGTCGTCCACGGTCAGGGCCTCTTCCAGGCGGCGCTGCAGCTCGGCAGCCACATAGCCCGGGTCTTGCCCCAGCAGCCCCTCCCATTCCATGCCGCTGTAAGAGCGGAAGATCTGCCAGCGATAACGTTCCACGGTCAGAATGATGTTCACGGCCTGTTTTACAGCCTCGTATCCATCGCATTCCCCAACGATGCGGCCAGATGTCTGGTCAATGAACCAGGTTCTGGACGGCTGAGAAACGTACTCCACTCCGCTGGAAAGGTCGATGGACGATCCTGTAGGAAGCGTAGCCATTACGATTCACCTCCGTATACCCGGGAAAGAACAATGAACTTCTGGCCGCTCTGAACGCGGAGGAGCAGCACTTTGTCCCCGGCTTTCAGGGCCGGGTTCAGGATGATGTACTTTTTGTCCTTGCTCAAAGGCAGCGCAGCGCCGTTTTCCCAGCCCACAAAATTTTCTGCCTGCACTTTTGCATCAAATCCATCCGGCAGGGCCGACCACTCCGTGAAGTAGGGCGGAGCCGTGAACGCCTCCTCGCTGGGACCGGACGGCGTTGCGTGCTTGTGCTGCAGGATCTTGATCTCGTGCCGGTGGCGCAGGATGGGGATCTTCTTTTCAATGACAGGTTCCGCCAGATAGAGCACTGCCTGTTTCAGCGGGGCCATTGCTTCACTGATCTGGATCTCCAATTCATCATCATCCGGTGGGGCCTTTGTCACTGTTCCGATCTGCAGGTCTGTGGGCTGCCCGGCATCGTTGGTCTGCCGGTTGATCTCCTGCAATACTCCCAGTAAATCCACGCTTCTCCCTCCTTACAGTGCTTTTGCTTCCAGGTCCATGGTGTGCTCGTCATTTTTGAAGGTGTGCTCCACCTTTTCCAGCATGACATACTGTTTGAACGGTTCGCCGTCCAGATCGGACAGGTTCACCAGGATCAGCGCCCCCGCCCGCAGGCTCGGAACGCCCAGAGAAGAGAGCTTGAGCTGCTGCAATACCCGGTTATAATATTCCAGGCTCACTTTCGCCTGTTCCTTTACCTGAGCGTCGTTGGCGGCCTCGTCCACGGTCTGGTACAGCTGCAAAAGGCCCCACTTCCCGATGTGTTCCGAATCCTTCATCACGAAAACATCCGCCTTTCCCGTCTTCTGATTGGGCCGGGCCAGCTTGATGCTGTTGTAGGTCTGGGTGTCGATAGAGGAATCGAAAGTGTAATTCGTCATCAGGCTGTAATCACCGATGACGATATCGGTTTTCAGGTCGTTGGCCTCCTTGAGGGCCAGCCCGTCGCCGGAATCGTAAAACACATAGACCTTGCCGGTGTTGAGCAGGGTCTTTTGCACCGCAGTGTTGATGATGTCGATGCAGCTTTTGTCCTGCATGATGAGGGAAGGGAGCTTATAGCCGGTATCCGCCAGTTCCCCCACGTCCAGCTCAAAGTCCTCTGCGATCTGCCGGATGATGTCCCCGGCGCTCTGGCCGTAGAAGGAATAGCTGGCATTGGCCTTGAGATACCGGATGCGGTCATAGCAGACCACGTCCACCGGCCCCCAGCGGTCAAAGCCACGGCTAAACACCCAGCCGTAAAACTGCAGCTGACCGTCCACGGAAAAGCGGATCACGTCGCCCTCTTCCAGCTTGGATTCCGGGGTACGAAGATAGGTAAAGGTCAGTTTGCCCGGCTGACCGGTGCGCTGAGTAGTCCATACCACTTGTGTAGGCCGCAGTTTCAAAGTGTTTCCGGTTGCTTTCTGTGCGGCCAAAAATTCGTATGTCACCCTTCAACCTCCTGCAGGCTGTTCTCCGGCATCCAACCCAGCACAGTGCCGCCGGTGTCTGCCACGCAGACGGGGCAAGGCCGGGCACGGTCGATGATGCGCCGCACCACAACGATCTGGCCATGGATGCTGGTCAGAACTTCTTCCCCGCTGCCGGTGCCGTAGACTTTCCCGGTGGCTTTCCGTCTGGCCCCCACAACAAGCTTGTCTGCGGGGGTGCTCCTGGTGGGGGTCAGGGAGAGCTTTACAGCGCCTGCAGCATCCACCGCAGTGTTTACCGCCGTGACTGCCGAAACAGCCCGTGCGGCCACGCTGGCCGCATCAGAGATGATGCTGGCCGGGGAAAAGGTTCCGGTCTGGCCAGCGCCCTGCACAACAGCCCTCTGTGGGGAGTAATCTTTGTACTCGGTCAGGCTCAGGTCAAAATAGAAATCCCCCGTCTCCGCGCCGCGCTCCTCTGCCTTAAAGCTGGTAACAAGGCACCGAAAGCCCAGGCTCGGGCCCAGGAATGGTACGCCGTTCTCATAGAACCGGACGGGCGTGTAGACGATGGGGGACTTTTTCTTCATGGCGGTGGTGAAGAACGCCATATACACCGCCGGGGGCAGATGAATGCCGGCCTGGCCCGGCAGCCGCCGACCGGGCAGCAGGCCCGAAATGGACACGGTGCGCAGGTTCGGCGTGCGGGGCTGCATGATGGGGCCAAGGCCCAAAACGTTGTAAGTTCCGTTGTCAGCAGAAAGGGTCTCTGGCAGCTTTTCCGGGTTGATGGGCAGAGCGATCACCGTTGCGCCGCTGGAAAAATAAAGTTTGTACAGGGACATCTCTTTCTCCTTACTGCACGGTGACGGTGCTGCCTGCGTTCATCATATCCAACAGAAGGTCCCGCAGGTTGTCTGCCAGATTTCGGGCATCCTTTTCGGTGTTGCCGGTGTTCTGCCCCTGCACAGTGATCATGGGGGTCTGGCTTGTCAGGTTGACGTTATTGACGTACTTGCGCTCCGCCACATCCACCAGCATCTTGATCTGCTCATCGGACAGGTCAACGGTTTTTGCGATCTTGCCGGTGTTCTTGTCGATGTTGCCCAGTAACTCATTGGCGCTTGTGGCTTGCGGAATTTCCAAATTTCCCGTGCCTGTGCTTCCAAACATGCTGGAAGCATTCAGATTTGAGCCCCACTTATAGCCGCTGGCATAAGCGGAATCGAGGTCTTTTGCTGTCCACGGTTTGACGACTTCCTTATAGTCGTTCGTCCAAACTTCCCACTTGCGGGCGTTTTGAAACTGTGAAATTGTGTTATCCGCACGGGTCACCCAATCAACATCAACGCCCGGAAAGAGGTTCACCACGCCTTGTGCGGCCTGAAGAATTCCCTTCAATGCGTTCATCACATTGATACACAGGTCATAGAACGCAATCTTAATCGTTGCAATCGGGTTGTTGAACACATTCGCCAGAAAGTTCGCGACTGCCGCAAATGCATTTTGCATCGGGAGCAGAACGGAGTTAAAAATAAACGCTCCAGCTTCTGCCAAGGAACCGGCGACTATTCCCGCCGCTGCCCTTGCGCTTCCAGCATATCGAACGAATGCGCTTGCAAGGCCCAAAATAACAGGAGCAAGAAGTGCAGCAATTCCAAGCGGAACCGCAAATGCGGCAAGTGTTGCAATTTTACTTGCATTTGCCGCAATTGTAACAACGCCAAGTGCCGCTGCAAAAGCCAGCGCCGCCGGGGCGATGCTCTCCATGTTATTGGCCACCCAGTTGATGGCCGTCAGAAGCGGGTCAAGCGCCCGGACGGCGGTATTGCTTGCCACCGTCCAGACCTGTGCCCAGGTCATGGGGGTCTTTTCAAACTCCGCGTTCGTGTCCTCGGCCGCCGCAAACAGCGCGTTTTTCACAATGTCAGCAGTGATCTGTCCCTGAGAGCCCATCTCGCGCAGCTCACCCACGCTGACTTTCATATAGTCTGCAATGGACTTTGCAATGGCAGGAGCCTGCTCCATTACGCTGTTCAGCTCATCGCCGCGCAGCACGCCAGATGCAAGGCCCTGTTCCAGCTGGAGGATCGCGGCCTGCGCAGACGAACCGGACGCACCGGAAAGGCGCAGCTGCTTGTTCAGCTGCTCTGCGAACTGCACGATCTCTTTGGAGCTGCTGAACGCATCACCGGCCATTGTGCCCATCTGGGAGACCAGGCCCATGGTGTCCATGAAGTCGCCGCGGGAGCGCATGGATGCCGCATAGACCATATCTTCCAGCTCTTTGGTGGTCTGCAGACCGTCGTTCATTCGGTCAAGCCGGGCACGCATGGAGACCAGACTGTCAGACAGGTTAGCGGCCTTTTTCAGGCCCTGAATGCTGACATAGGACGCGGCCAGCCGGAGAACCGAAGAGGTCAGGGAGTTGGTGACGCTTTGCGCCATGTTTTCCTGCTCTTGTAGCCGCTTTGTAGCTGCTGCCGCTTCATTTTTGGCCGATGCCGCCACACTGGCAGCGTTTTCAGCCGCTTTCATGGATTGGGTCAGGGTCTGCTGCTGCGTTTCCAGCCCTCGAATAGTTGCTCGCAGTTTCTCGGTCTGGGCATCCAGCTTTTTGAACGCTTTCGTGTTCTGCTGCCCAGCGGCTACCATTTCTTCCTGCTGTGCCACATACGATTCAAACTTTGCATTCGCAGAGATCAGCTGCCGAGAAACGCTGTTTAGAACAGACTGATAGTTCCGGGCTGCGGTCTGTGCCGCTGTGGTAGAGCTTGACGCTCTCTGTGCGGCCTGAATGTATGCGCCAAAGGAAGCGGAAAACTGATCCTGAAGGACAAGCGTTTCCTGAATTTTAGCCATTTCGTCCCGCCTCCTTCATTCGCTGGGTCTCCTCTCTGCGCTTTTCCATGGAGCGCAAAGCAAAAGCCCTCACCAGCGCCTTTTCACGCACCGGCAGGGCATCGTACTTGCCCGGGGGCCAGTTGAGATTGACGAAGCAATAGTATGCGATGAGCACGTCAATATCCCATCTGTCCCCGGAGATCAGTTTTTTGCCTCTTCGTCCAGGCTCTTGTCAAAGCCGGAGAGCTTACTCACGGCATCGATCAGGCGGCCAAACTCACCGGCCAGAAGCATCTTGCCGGGAACCTGAACCGGGTCTTTGGTGCCGTATTTCTCACACAGCTCCGCGCTGCGGAAATCAGGGAAAACAGTAGCTTCCACGATGGTGCGGGCACTCAACTCGTTGGCATCAATGGAATCCTGCCACTGGCCGTCCACCTTTTTCTGTCGGGTGGCTGCCTTGATGATGGCAGCATTCTCCTCCTGGGTCAGGGAGCGGATTTTAAAGGGGACAGGTTTGCCGTCCTCACCCAGAAAGCGCTTGGAGATGATGACTTCCTTTTCCTCGCGGGTCACAGCGGGATGCAGAAATGCAGAAAGTGCGCTCATAAAAAATACCTCCTAAAATCAGTTGCTGCCCAGATTGGCAGGGTCTTTGAATGCTTCCAGACGCTTGACGCTGGTATAGCTGAAATTGAAATCGTAGTTCAGCATGGCTTCCTCGTCGTCCAGAATGGACAGCGGGATATCGCCGGTCAGCACACAGCCATAGTAGCCCATTACCTGCGCACCCACGCTGGACGTGGGGTCCTGGTTGGTGATGGTGATGTCAAACATGTCCTGCACGCCGTTCTCGATGTAGTTCAGCACCATATCGGTGAACAGGTTGGAGCCGTTGGAGCCGAAATAGACGTTGCCGGTGCCGGTCTGAGTGACACCGTTTGCCTTTTTCTGAACCTTTCGGGTCCCGATGGTCTTCATGTCCGAAGTCTGAATGCCCGCGATGGTCTTGATGTTCCGCATACCTGCGGCTTCCAGAATGCGGCCGTTCCGGGTGATGGTGATCTTGCCCTCCGCACCGTTCAAGGTGTCCTGAGCCATTAAATAACTCATCTTCGTTCCTCCTTACGCCACATCCAGAGTGATATAGATCTTGTTGGTGCTGCCCACGGCCTCGATGGCCAGAGTGATGAGCACGGCATCCTTTGCCTCGCCAGCTTCCACAATGACATCGGTCTCGCCGTCAAAGTTCTGGATGCCGCCGGATGCCTGGATCTGATCCAGATATTTGACGATGGCGCTCTTGTACTGGCGGCGGCCGTCCTCGGTGTTGTCCACAATGCCCACATAGCTCTGGGCGAACTGCTTGTACAGGTCGTTGGCAATGGTGTTGCACAGCCGCATGGTACGGTTGTAGCGGTACACCTCGCCGATCTCGCTGGTATAGGTGACCAGAGAGTTGATGTCATACTCCACCCGGACGGTGCCGTCATCGGCGTTGAACACGAACTTGCCCGCATTGATGGCATCCACATACTGATTGTGGGTCATCTTGGGAGAAACGTCCACCGCGTTGGGAACGGCGGCATTCGTCAGGTCGTTGGCGTAGGTCGCGCCGGAAAGCGCACCGCCGACCCACCAGACGGCTTCCTTCGGGGTCAGGGTGGTTCCATCGTTCATCACCAGACCGCTGCAGACGTTGACGATAAAGCGGGTGTCAGGGTTGGTGGCATTGGCTTCCACCAGCTGAGAGAAGCGGCCCACTTCGGTGTTCACGCGCTTGATAAAGGTCTCCATCGCGGTCTTTACGGTGGCATCCTCGCCGTCGTACAGCATGGAATCGAAGTTGTAGGGCTCGATGTTCGTCAGGTAGGTGCTGTATGCGGCGGAGTTCACCTCGCCGTCCTTGCCGCCGGAAAGCTGGGTGCCGACATTTGCGGCCAAAGTGCCCGTGCCGCTGAAATCCACCCAGTCATTGCCGGTCAGGTCTGCAACGGTCTTGCCAGTCTGCTGATCCTTTACCACACCGTCAACGACCGTGGAGACCTGAAAACTGCCCGCAGGTTCCGTCAGTGCAGTGACGATCACCACGATATCATTGCCTCGGGAGCCGGGGTATTTTGCGGTAGCTGTCAGCGGGGTAATAGTGCCGGTGGCCTTTGCGCTGTCCGCAGCGGCCGGGCGGTAAAGCAGCAGCTTGGTGGGTGCTGCGGTGCGGTTGGAGCCGCTGAAGATCATGGATGCAAAGCGATTGTGTGCGTCTGTGATGTCGTAACCGGTATAGGGGGTCAGGTCATCTCCGGCGGCGATCTCCATCACCTTGCCAACGGGTCCCCAGCTCATGGGTTCGCAGATCGTGACCTTGCCGCGGTCGCCAACGGTCAGATTCTGCTGGTTCTTGGAGCGAAATTTGAAGTAAATGCCGGGCCGCACCTTGTTCTGTACAGTCCAGGTTCCGCCTGCTGCCATAGGTGTCACTCCTTCCAAAATTCTTTCACAGCGGCCTCAGCCTCTGCGAGGGTGTAAAACGGTTTGTGTAAAACAACAGCCAGAAAATCCGGCTGATACCCCGCAAAACGCGGGTCTTTCAGCAGCACTTCCCGGCTGTATTGGGTATTGTCCTGTTTCATTGGTCTACCTTCTGGTTTACGGTCTGGGTCTGCATCTTCACTGCGTCCACGGGCTTTTCCACAAAGACACGCAGCTCAAACTTATAATGCAAGCCGTCATCGTCGATATCCGTGCTGCGCTCGTAGGCGTGCAGGAGCTTTTCCGCTTCTGTTCCATCGGAATAAGGGAATGTTTCCATGCAGAAATCGAGCGCTTCAGCGGCTTTGTTGTACTGCTGGCGCAGGTCTGTGAGGTTATAGTCCAGCAGATAGGTCAGGTCGAGCCGGATGGTGCGCAGCCAGCGCCCGCCGGGGTAAGGCTTGATATCGCTGCCCCGCTGCTGGATAAACATGCAGGGCGGCTCTACGCCTTGCTGTGCAGGGTCTTCCAACATCTGCACGCCGGGCAGGAAGGGATCCAGATACTCCGCCAGAGACCGGGCCAGCGTTGTAATGGTAAAGTTCATTTCAGCATCTCTCCCAGCTTGTTCACGGCTTTTTCTGCCTCTACCTTCACGGTGTGCTTATAGGCTTCAATGCCCGCATCTGACATGTGCAGTCCCTCAACGTAGGTCGTTTTCGTGCCCACCATCATGCCGCCGGGCTTGCTCATATCGATCTGCAAGAGACCGCTAGATGGCTCGACTGTAAGGTGCGGCACAAAGTGCTTGTCCATCCGGTGGCCGTCGTTGACGTAGGAGGCATAATTTGCATTATTACTCAGGTTCGTCACAAGTTCCCCGCCCAGAAGTCCATAAGGCTCTGTTCGGCTGTCAGTTGCCCAGCGCTGCTTCAGCTCGCCGGTGCGGGTATTGGTGCCGCTCAGGCTGTCCGCTGTGGGCGGGGTCTTATCCTGCGCCGCTTCCACGGCCCGGAGGGTGGCATTGCGGGCAGCGTCTGCGAGCATTTCGGGCAAAGCGGCCTGCGCCGCTTCCAGCTTCTTGATGTACTCCTGCAGATTCATTTCACACGCTCCTGACTGAGAAGAGTGATCTCCTGGTGGGCCAGCCCGGGCAGAACTGCCCCAAACGGCTCATAGTACAGGTCAGGGTCCCCGGCAAAATACCGGGTCTCCTGCAGCGCGTACCCCAGCCGCGCCCCTCTGTGGATCACTAGCTCATCACCGGGCTTGATATCCACATTGATATCGCAGGCCAGCTTGTCCGTTTTCTGGACATTGGCTGCTGTCTGGGTCATCGTCGGGGCCTTGTCCTGGCTGCGGTACACCCGGCACGGAACACCGGAGCGGACGACCTTCCGTTCCTTGCGGGTCAGATTTCCGTCCTTCACGGTTTCCGTGCGCCTGATCTCCATCAGGTCGGTATACCAGTCATTCCAGTTCATGGGAGCACCTCACATCACAAAAGTTCCGGCTGCACCGATAAAGCGGGCACGGTTTGCCAGCATCTGACCGTAGGTGGTGGCGTTCAGGTCGCCCCAATCCTCTGTTCCTGCGGTCAGGGCGCTTGTGTCGTAGGTCACGGAGCTGTCGCCCAGCGTGGCAGACTTCACCACACCCACCAGAGCGCCGGACGCTGCCGCCTGCGCCGGGGTGGCGGTGCTCTCCGCATAGGTGCGCAGCTGCAAAGTGACGTAGTGGGCCACATAAAGCCCCACGGCATAATGCCAGCTATCCAGCCATTTATCAGGCTGAATGCTGACATTTGCCATTTTCACGATCTCTTCCAGCATCGCATCCGGCAGGTGGCAATTGCCGTCCGCGTCACAGAACTGCGGGTATTCCGCCTTGAACTGCTCTGCGGTGTAATTGCCCACGCTATGCCCCAGATTTGCGGCCTGTGCAAGAATGCCCTGAAACTGCGGTTTCATCGTCCAGCACATGGGCAGCCTCCTCAGTCTTTCTGCGGTTCGGCAGGCTTGTCCCAGTCCGCAGTCTTTTTCTTGCGAACGGGCTTGTCTGCGGCATCCTGTACGGCCTTGTCACTGCGGTTCGTGGGCACGATGTCACCATCGGCCACCAGCGCCTTGAAATAGGCCGTTTCTGCCGCCCAGCCCGGCACTTCGACCAGCTGCTCCCGGTGGAGCGGGAAGGTCTGAGAGCCGTCTGCGCTGGGCAGGATGATGTTTGCTTTGGAAAGCACAAAAGCCATTTCTGCCACCTCCTAATCAGATGCCGTCCACGTACAGCATGGAGGTCTGGTACATGAGCTGCACCTCGGATGCGTTTGCCATATAGGCGGTGTCGTAGCAGACATTGGTGACGTTGGGGGCGCTCATCACGCGGGACAGAGGCACCAGCTCGTCCGCCTTGACAAAGCGGCTGTTGTTGACGTACACCACCATGCGGTCGCCGCCGGAAGTACCAGCGCCCTTGACCCAGCGGGTGGGAACGATCTCCAGATCCACGCCGTGGTTTGCGGCCACGTTGTGCTTCTTCAGGAAGTCGTAGATGGTTTCAGTTCCCAGGTCACTCACCATGGCGGTGGTGATGTAGCTGTACTGCTCGTAGGGGATCAGGATGTGGTTGGGAATACCGGCCTCGTCGTACTCGTTGGCAGCCCACACGGCAGTGATGGCATTGTTGATGTCCGTCAAAATCTGCTTGGGGGCCTTGTCCGCCCACTTGGAAGAGGAGCCGGTGCCGGAAGTTGCAGCAGTGGTTTTGGTGACATCGGGATTGTTGACCAGGCCGGTGGTAGCGTACTCGTCGAAACCGATGTAGGTGTTCTGATCCATGTGCTTGTCATAAGCCAGCCGGATGCCGTCCTGCAGCATCTGGTCAAGGCTGCGGCCAATGAAGTTTGCGCGCTGCATATCCGCGAACATCACACGCAGAGCGACGGCAAAGACATGGGCTTTGAATGCACCCTTGCTCACGCTGGCCTGCACCACAGGGATGCCGTTGGAACCGCCGCCGTTGACGGCAGAAGCGCCGGAGCCGCCCGTCATGCCATAGGCCACGGACATGGCAGAGACGTAATCGACCCAGCCGCCGCCTACCTCGATGGGGGTGTCACGGGGATAGGTGACGCTGGTGAGGGGCTTTCGGATCAGCGGGTCACGCTTTTCCAGCTCACTGGTGAGGAATGCATTGCCGCTCTGGATAACAGCCGCGTCCATGGTAGGAGTGCAGCCGGGCAGCGCAGCACCGGCGTTGTTTACGGTGAAAATACCGGCATTGGTGGTGCCGACGTTCTGGAAGTTTGCCATAGTCTAAGCCCTCCTATCAGGCGTTTGCACGGGTGAGGATGACCAGCTCGGCCACGCCGTTGGCATCAGCCGCGCCGCCCCACTGGCAGTTGGTGAGTTTGACGGAGTTTCCGGCGGTCTTGTCGTCCTCTTCCGCCTCAAAGCCGCCGACCAGTGCGGTGGCATAGTCAGCGGTCTTGGCAATGCGGACGTAAACGTCACCGCCCAGAGCCGGGGTCCCGCGCTGGCACAGCACGTTGATGCTGCCGCGCTGGAACACGCTGCAGGCCTCGCCGGGGGCGTATTTGCCGCCGTTCTGGTCAGGATAGACCAGGGCGCTCTTGACCTCGCTGCCCGCAATGCCTGCGAACTGTTCGGCAGTAGTGCCGGTGCCGCCCATCACGATGACCTTGCCGTTGTCATACTTCAGGGCAGTGCCAAAAGGAATGTTTTCAGTTCCGCCAACGGGGCGGGTGTTGACGATCATATCCGGCTGACGGGCATAAGTGCCAGCAAAGCCGTGGGGCATGGTCTTGCCGATAATCTGAGTATTCAGGGACATAATTTAGCCCTCCTTCTTCATGTGGGGATTGCGGTCGTTGTAAGCGGACTGGGAAGCCTGACACAACTGCTCATACCGGTTCTTACCGGATGCGCTGGCGGCAGCGGCGGCGCTGTCCTGCGCAGCCTTTGCGATGGCATCCACGGAGCTGGTGCCCTTGACCTGCTCGATCAGGGTCTTGGACAGGGCATCACGGGTGGCCTTGTCCTGGACGCTGTTGATGATGGGGCGCATGGCCTTCAGCAGGGCCAGACCGCTGTCATTGGCGGCAGGCTTTGCGCACTCGTCATCAGCGGAAACGGTGGTGGAACCGCTTTCATCCTCGTCCTCTTCCTTCTTGTCAGGCTTTTCGCCGGACATTTCAGCGATCACCTTGTCCAGGTCTTCCGGCTCTTTGTCCTCCGCCTTCTTGGTGTTGGCAGCGATCAGCTGATCCAGCTTGCCGGAAAGGTTGTTCAGTGCGTCCAGAACAGCAGTGTTCTGGGTGTCAGCGGGTACTGCATCCCCAGCGGGTACTGCATCCCCAGCGGGTACTGCATCCTGCGCCGGAACGGCGGGTGCTGCATCCAGCGCTGCGGCAGCGGTCTCCACCATGCTGTCAAGCTCTTCGGGGGCCGCGTTCTTTGCAGCCAGACCGAACAGAGACAGCAAACTCTTGCTCTTGCTCATGTGTTTTACCTTGCCTTTCTCCGCCGGAAGTTCGGCGGCGCTATCTTTTATTGCGACATCACGGCCAGCGCGCCCACGGGGCACGATGGCGATGTGATTTCCTCTGATATGGGTCTGCCGATATCCTGCACCGTCTGCCTCGTACTGGCAGTAATAGCCGCAGGACACATCCCGCATGGCCCCGTTCTTGACCTCGGAGATCAGTGTGGGGTCTTTCAGGTACAGGTCAGCCACCAAATAATCACCCACTCGGCGAACATTCTCTGCGTGGCCTTTGGAGTAGGCGGCCTGATTTTCCTGCACGATCATCTCCGAGGGATGGGTGTTGGTGACATCCTTGCCCTCAAAACTGGCAATTGCCGCCGGGTCAAACACGTCCTCGGCGCTTCGTGTCACCTGAAGAACACGCTCCGGCATCCCGTCCAGCCCGATCTCCCGGGCCAGATAGTTTTGCGTGCCGGTACGGGCGATTTTGACATCGTGGCAAATCAAAAAGCCCTCCGGCGTTTCCGTCATGTGAGGGCTCAGTTTGCTTCCATAGTACGCAATCAATCGGCATCACCTCCGCTTCTGTATGCGTTCATCCATTTGTGATATTTTTCGTCATCTGCCAGCTTGTGCCGCTGGAATGTCTCAAAGGTCTTGGGCACCTTGTCTCCCAGAGCCGTGCGGTAATTTTCCCACTGGCGGTAATCCCGCAGCCACTTGGAGCGGCCCTGCTCCTTTTTGCGGTAGGCCTCGATCTGTGCCTTGGTGCGCGGGTCTCGGCTGTATGGATTTGTTGTGGGGTTAGAAAAGCGCCTGATCCGTTCCAGCTCTTCCTCCGTCCGCCCGGCGGGTGTCCATGGACGAAGGGCGTGCAGGCAGTTCGGGTGGATGTTCAACCAGCTGTTTGTCAGGTCATCCGGTCCGGCTGGGTCTACTTTGCCGAACGCATCCGAAAGCGGAGGGAAGTGCGGGTCTTTACCGCTCTTGCTGTATACCCGGCCCTCATACGGAGCGCAGAGGGCACAGGTTGTGCCGTGGGAGCTGATCTGATATAAGTCCTGCCCCTCGTCCTGCGTCACCACAGACAGGATTTCGGCCTGCCGAGACGTGGTGCGGGAGACCATCGTTGCATAGGTGTGCAGGCTCCAATTCCGTCCCGCCTTGTCTGTGAACGCCGTCACGCCCTCCCGGCGCAGAGCATCCACAAAGGCGGGAACGCTCTGGTTCACACCCTTTCCCACAGCCTGCTGTGCCGCCACCTGCTCCAGGCCAATACGCCGGTAAACGTCCGGCTCAGTCCGGCCCAGAAGGGCGCTTTGCAGAGTGGAAAGCACCGTCAGGTTCCCGTCCACCAGCTGGCCCATGAGGTTCATCGTGAGCTTCTGCACGATATCCGTCTGGGTGCTGGTAAGGCTCTGGGCGTTGGTGTAGCCGCGCAGGTGCTTTTCCGCTGTCTCGCCGGGAATTGCCCGGGCCTCCGGGTGATGAACGTAAAACTGCGTCTCGACCATGCGGGGCACATACTCCCATTCATCTGTTTCCAGCTTTCGGAGAATTTCCTGCACCCGTTCCAGCGCGGCCACGGCGTGGTAGTCTACCAGCCCATGGCTGCGCAGGCGGCCGATCTCGTTGATGATATCGGTCTCAGCCTTGAGATAAAGCCGGATCAGGCGTTGCAGCTCCCGCTCAGGGGATGCACGTGCAAGGGTAGGCATGTATTATTCGCCCTCCTCGGTGTCTTCCTGCGTCTTTTCATCCAGCAGCCCCGCCAGCGGGTCGCGCAGGGCGGTCACGTCCTGGTAGGTCTGTCCCTGCTTTGCGGCGATCAGTTCGTCGGTCAGGGAGCCGAACAGGCCGGTCTCATCCTCTAGTTTCTTGAGCTCGCGCATTGCCACATCTGCATCCAGAAGCCCTGCCTGAAACGCTGCAATGATGACATCGGTCTTTTCCTTGGCGATCGTCGCCGTCTCGCTGGCAGTGGGTGTCCACAGCGGCGGGAACGTCACATCAAGGTCGAGCTGCTCAATGCCTGCGCTGCGGGCTACCACCGGGAGCAGCTTGTCCAGGATGGGCCGCAGCTTGCTTTCCCGCAGGGTGTCCACATAGTCGTAATAGTTCTTCAGGTCGCTCTCACCGGTGGCGTTCATGCCCGCCGGGGAGCGGCCAAAAAGCTTGGTCATGGGGTAGTGGGACGCACCGCACAGGTTCAGGCACATACTCTCGTATACGTCCGAAAGGCCCGCGAAGCTGTACTGGGTATTGCTGATCTTGTTGCCCTGCTCCACCAGCTGCATCCCGAAATTGGAGCGCAGGACCTTCTGGGCCTGCATGGTGTTCCAGAAACGCCGCTGCACATCTGGGCTGGACATGGAGAGCAGCTGCTCCAACCCCTTTACCTCCATCGTGTTGACGTTCGCCTGGAAGGTCAACGCGGCCATGTTGGCGCTCACGTTGTCGTGAGCCACCACGTCATTATAGAGCGCTTCCACTTCGGACTCGCCCCAGTAAAGCTCCGCCTGCCGTTCCAGATCGGGAAGCTCCCGGCCCACGAACCGCACAAGGCGGGAGTGATGGACACGGGCGGCAGTGTGCCCGGCGGCATCGTTGATGCTGTAATACTCCGGGACAAGCTCCCCGCCCTCAAAGGTCAGGCCTGCGTCCGGGCTGATTCCCTGCCAGCGGTCGAGGATGTACAACCCACGGAAGCTGCCGGGGAGAATGGCTTCTGCATCCAACGGGCGGGAAAGGTCCTCCTGTCCATCAATGAGGATAAGCCCGGCGGCACCGCCGTACAGGCGGCCCCATTTCAGGCCAGTGCTCACACGGTCCCGGAGCCGGGTGGAACGCTCCACGGCCTGGATCGCCTTTCCTTGCTCCGGTGTGGTGCTCTTGAGGTCGTACCACTCTCGCAGCATATCGTCCACGAGTAAGCCCACCACGTTCTGCACCACCCAGTTGCTGCGGTACAGGCTGTTCAGCAGGGCGTAATTGTCCGTCATCCGGGTCAACGGGTACTCCGTTGCTTCCAGCGGGCTCTGGGAGCCGTACCCCAGCGAGAACAGCGGGTTGGAAAATGCGTCCAGCGTGGCCGTCATCGGTTTCTCTGTGCCCCCGGCGGGGCGGTTTTTGTTACGTCTGGACACGTTCAAACCTCCAATCAGGCAGTGAGTTGATATAGTAGCGCAGGGCATCCGGGCCGTGATCCTGCTGTTTGATGGGCTTTTCCACGCCCATGAGGGCGGCTTTATCATCCCACCGGTATGTGCCAAGTTCATCCAGCAGCCCCTCGCAGTCGGTGGAGATCAGCAGATCGCGGTGGGAAAGGAGCGTGCTGCACTTGCGGATGCCGTTCAGTACGTCGTTGTTTCCTTCTATCACATAAACGCCACGCTGGCGCAGAGCTGTGATAAAGGACGCTGCCGCCGGGTCAACGATGGCGGCGCAGGGGTCTTTCCCCATAAACTCCATGAAGGCATCGGCATACTCTTCATCTGTTTTCTGCCTGTGCTCCTGGCGGCTGTCCCACCGGTACTCCCGATGCACCCGGACTTTCTCGCCGTCATCGTATACATCGAGGTAGACGGTCGGGTTGGTGGTTCCGTAGTCGCATGTGATGGTACGGGTGGAAAGGCTCTTGAATCCCACCGGTGCGTCCTGCGGGCGGTAGGTGTTGGCGGTGGTGTCCATCATATCGTAGATCAGGCCCTCGGCCATCACCCAGCGGCCCAGAATGTAGCGTTCATAGAACACGCCGCTGTACATGCTGCGGTAGCGTTCCCGGGTGCGCTCATCCAGTGACGGGTTATCGTCCATCAAGAAGTGCAGATGCAGCGCCCGATGTTTTTTGGCCTGTAAGATCCACTCCTTGCGAAACCAGTGTTCGGGGTTTTCCGGGTTGCAGTTGAACCAGAACTTGGCACCGGTGACAGAGCATCGGGCCAGCGCCTGCTCCACAAAGCTGCGGGGCATGAGCGCCACCTCGTCCAGAAGCACCCCGGCCAGCGTGATGCCCTGAATGAGCATGTAAGAACTTTCGTCCTTGCCGCCGAACAGGTACACCATGTTCACCTTGCTGCCGCGCTGCACCGTGAGAACGTGGCCGCTTCGGTTGTAGGTGATCTGGAACTGTTGCTGCAGGTACCGGACAGACAAAAGCGGCTGAACGATGTTGCGTTCCACCGCACCCACGCTCTTTCCACAAAATGCAAAGGAGCAATGGTTGAATTCTGCCATCATCCAGAGCACGAAGGACAAGGACATAATGGAGGTCTTGCCGGAACGCACCGCACCGTCACAGATCAGGGCATCGTAGTCGCTTTCATACGGGAAGGTCAGGATCTGTTTTTGCTTTGGGGAGAAGCTCATTTCTTAAACTCCTCCTTCAAGCTCTTGGTGATGGGGTCGTCCTCAACGGTCTGGTGGAAGGAATCGCCTTTCTTGCGATCATCAATGACCGTCCACTTGTCAATCAGAGTGCCCAGCGCCGTGGTGATCTGCTGCAGGGTCGCCCCTTCCAGCTTCTCCGGGTCGGTCAGGACACCAAGATAAACGTCTATGATCTCCTGAACGCGCTCTTTCTTGCTCTCCATGTAGAAGAGCATATCCTGTGTGTTCTGCTCTTTTTTTATGTCGCACTGATTCGCACAGTCGGGATTGTTTTTCACGATCTTCCGCACGGTGCTTTCAGCCACGTCATTGAGCTTGGCGGTCTTGGTGTAGTTCTGCAGCTGCACATAGTCCGCAATGATCTTCTTTTTCTGCTTGTCTGTCAACCGCTGCGCACCCACTGCCACCACCTTCCTAAATCAAGACATAATAAAACCCCGCCCCGGTGCGGGGCAGGGTCAAAAACTAAATTTTACAGATACAGCAGCCGGAACGTTTCACGGCCTTTGGGAGTGATAAGCGTCTGCACACCGCTCCACTGGGTCTTGTCGTTCTTTGCTTCCTTCACCTCTTCCAGTAGGGCAGAGAGCGTTTTTACCTTGTCCGGATGGGCTTCTGCCACATTGTCTTTTTCGGACGGATCAATGGAAAGATTGTACAGTTGGGGCTGCGGGGCGTTGCCCATTTCTATTTTTGTCCAATACTCCAGTGCCGGCTTGTCGCTGGGCTCTATGTATTTCCAGTCTCCTTGGATAATGGAGAGTGTATTGTCCAGATTCTGTTGTACAATATAGTCACATCCGGCAGTATCGGTTCCCAGGAAGTTGTTGAGCTGGTCGCGGCTGTCGGGAGCGATGCCTGCTTCCAGCGGATGGTTCAGCAGGGCGGCGAATGAAGCGTATACATCAATCATGGAGAAGGGGGCTTGTTGTTTGCCGGGTTTGATGCCATTGGGCCAGCGTACAATGAAGGGAATGCGGGTACCGGCATCGAAAGCGCTGTACTTCCCACCGCGGTAGTGCTTCATGGGAGTATGGCCGTTCAGCAGTTCGCGTGCCTGGTCCTGATAGCCGTCGTCTATGACGGGACCGTTGTCACTGCAGAATACAAAAATGGTGTTGTCGGCAATGCCGAGGCTGTCCAAAGTGTGCATGATTTCACCCACGGTCCAGTCCAGCTGGAGGATGACGTCGCCACGTACGCCCAAACCACTCTTGCCGGCGAAACGCGGATGTGGCACGCGGGGAACATGTACATCTTGCGTACCCATATAAAGGAAGAAAGGTTCGTCTTTATGGGCTGTGATGAAGTTCTTAGCTTTGTCTGTAATCACGTCGGCAATGTCTTCGTCTGTCCAAAGGGCAGATTTGCCGCCGGTCATCCAGCCGATGCGGGGGATGCCGTTGATGATGGTGTTATTGTGCCCCTGGCTGGGTTTCATCTTGACGAGTTCGGGGTTTTCGAGACCGGTGGGCCAGTCACCGACCTTGTGGTCGTAGCTCACAGTGATAGGGTCGTTGGGGTCGAGACCCACTACATGTCCGTTCTCTACAAAGACGCAGGGAACGCGGTCGACGGTAGCGGGGATGATGTATTCATAGTCAAAGCCGATGTCTTGGGTGTTCGGTTTGATGGAGTGGTTGAAGTCTGTACCGCCTTTAGGGCCCAGGCCGAGGTGCCACTTGCCCACTGCTGCAGTGGCGTAGCCTTCTTCCTTGAACATATCGGCCATAGTGACGCAGGCGGTATCGATGATGAGTTCGGAATTGCCCGGAGCAATGCCGGTATTCTTCTGTCGCCAGGGATACATGCCTGTCAGCAGGCCGAAGCGGGAAGGGGTGCTGGTGGAAGAAGTGGCATAAGCGTTGGTAAACTGCATGCCTTGTCCGGCAAGGCGGTCGATGTTGGGAGTGCTTACTTTGGTGGCACCGTAACAACTCAGGTCG
>OLWJ01000111.1_pt1 | contig 23774 bp, 21 predicted proteins | sample 1674291 | NCBI WGS metagenome assembly OLWJ01 (sample SAMEA103958159, study PRJEB25191) | human gut metagenome | biome: human-associated habitat [ENVO:00009003]; feature: intestine environment [ENVO:2100002]; material: feces | place: Germany | collected 2013/2015
AGCAGCAGCACCATGACCACGGTGGCCATGCCGATGACGATGCCGAGGCTGATGATCTTCGCAGCCCAGTCGGCGCCGACCATCTTGAACGCGACGGCCAGTGACGGATCGGACTGTTTGGCAAGGTCCTTATAGGAGACCATGCCCGTGGTGACGATGGCCACGAGGGTGTACAGCACGATGATCAGGCCGAGGCCCACGCCGATGCCCAGCGGCACGTTCTTCTTGGGGTTGATGGTCTCTTCGGAAGCGGTGGCCACGACGTCGAAGCCGAGGAAAGCGAAGAACACAAGTGCCGCGCCGGAGATGATGCCGGTCACGCCATAAATGCTGGGGGCCATGCCTGTGGCCCACTGCCACAGCGGCTGTTCCATGACCGCGGAGACGCCGGTGCCGTCGGTGGATGCTGCGGGTTCGCTCGGCGGAATGAACGGGGTGAAGTTTTCGGCCTTGATGTAGAAGAAGCCGACGACCACGATGAACACGACGATGGCGATCTTCAAAATGGTGAGCGCGCCGTCCACGCGGGCGCCGATCTTGGTGCCCATCACCAGCAGCGCGGTGAAGAAGGCGACGATGATGACCGGAGCCAGGTCGAAGTTGAACGAGCCGATGGCGATGTTGGTGTTGATGTTCCAGCCGATCAGCTCGAAGAACTGGTTGAGGTACACGCCCCAGTATTTGGAGACGACCGAACCGGCCATGAGCATTTCGAGGATCAGATCCCAGCCAATCACCCATGCCACGATCTCGCCGACGGTGGTGTAGGTGAAGGTGTAGGCGGAACCCGCCACTGGAATCATGGAGGCGAATTCGGCGTAGCACATCACGGCGGCGCCGCACACGACGCCTGCGATTAGAAAGCTCAGCACCACCGCCGGACCGGCATGGAAGGCAGCCGCCTGCGCGCCGATGGAGAAGATGCCTGCGCCCACGGCAACGGCCACACCCATGATGGCAAGATCCCACCAGGTCAGATCGCGTTTGAGCGCATGGCCGGACTCACCTGTTTCAGCCAGCGTCTGTTCGACGGATTTCTTGCGAAATACGTTCATGTCTCGTCCTTCTCTTCTTTCCGCCCGCGCGGTTTCACGCTCCACCTTCTAGAGCACAAGGCGCAAGTATAAGTCGTTTTCGTCACATTGACGGCGTGCGTGACGCTATTTAAGATTCATGCCGATGACGACCGGCTCGGGCACCAGTCGGATGCCGAACGCGGCCTCGACGCCGTCCTGCACGGTTTTGGCGAGGCGGGCGATATCTTCGGCTGATGCTCCCCCACGATTGGTCAACGCCAACGTATGCAGCGTGGACAGGCCAGCCGGAGCGTTTTCGTTGATTTTGAACCCCTTATGGAAGCCGGCATGGTCGATGAGCCAGGCCGCGGAAGTCTTGACGCCCTGCCCGCCGCCCGGCAATGCCGCGTCGAAGCGCGGCGCGTCTTCGGGAAGCGTCTCGGCCTGCTGTGGCGTGAGAATCGGGTTCATGAAGAAGCTGCCGCAGCTATGGCGGTTGAAGTCCGGACCGTCATCGCCGTTCTGCTTGGATTGCGATTCAAGAGCGACATCGACCAGATTCGTCTTCTTGGTGCCCTGCATGGCCGGCGACGCATAGCGATGCGCGTCTTCCAGCATGCCTTTAGCCGCACGCACCTTCAGCACCGCGTTGCGGATGTCCGCGGTGTTCATGCGATCGCCCACGGCGACGTCCAACGCCTTGGCGAGCTGACCATAACCGACCACGCCCGTATCGCTGTGCCGCAACGCGAACGTGACGGATAGCACCACGTATCGCGGCGTCGGGAAAAATTCCGCGGCCGGAGTCGCCGGAGCGCTGTACATGCTGGCTTTCAGCGCGCTCATGCGGTAGCCGAAGGCGAGCTGATCGTTGCGCAACGCCTTTACCGCACGTTCCTTGCGGTCCCAAACCTCGACGCTGTCGACGCTGGTGGCGACCTCCTGACCGTACGCGCCGATGTTCTGCACGACCGACGCGCCGACGGTGCCGGGGATGCCGGACAAGCCTTCGACGCCTTCCAGTCCAAGTCGGACGCAGTAATCGACGAAATCATCCCAGTTGCAGCCGGCTTCGGCGTTCACGTGGACGACACGCCCATCATCCTCGACCGGAGCCGCCTCATCCAACACGCTGATGGAACGTCTTGCATCGCGGACCACCACGCCTTCGAACGGCGTGTCGGATACGAGCATGTTGGATCCGCCGCCGATCACGCACAATGGCAGTCCTTGGGAATCGGCTTCCTCAACGGCCTCGATGACGCCGACGCGCGTGGTCGGTTCCAGGAAAGTGGCGATAAGACCGCCCACACCGATGGTGGTGAGATCTGCAAAACTTGTCATAACGCTCCAGAGTAACAAAAAACCCGACCAAATTGGTCGGGTTTCGAAAGCTTGATTCCGCTCAGCGGGTCTCGCGATGCACGGTCTGCTTGCCGCAGCGGGAGCAGAACTTCTTGAGCTCAAGACGATCCGGCGTGTTACGGCGGTTCTTCGTCGTGATGTAGTTACGCTCCTTGCACTCGGTGCATGCCAGCGTGATGCCCGGACGAATGTCGGCGCTCTTGCTTGCCATTTAGTTCACCTCTTGTGGTTCGTTGCTATACCGACATTCCGTCGGCCTTTGTAGCGAGAAAGAGACTCGAACTCTTGACCTTACGATTATGAGTCGTACGCTCTAGCCAGCTGAGCTATCCCGCCATGAGAGCCTCGAGTGAGAATCGGACTCACGACCTCTTCCTTACCAAGGAAGTGCTCTACCACTGAGCTATCGAGGCGTGGCGGATAGTGGATTCGAACCACTGAAGCACGAGGCGACTGATTTACAGTCAGTTCCCTTTGACCGCTTGGGAAATCCGCCGTGCTGCCTGTTTGGTTGAACCCCAACCGGCAACCCGTTTAGTATGCCACAGACCGGCCGACTTATGCAAATACGGCGTGTCGCGACAGCCAAAAACGGCCCAAATCGTTGAAATTCCAACGTTTTGCGCAAATCGGCGCCGAACAACGCAGAAACCCCGCCTCCCGAGCCTTGCGAATCGCAATATACGGGAAACGGGGTTTCGACAGCTACGCGCTAGTCTCAGCCGAGGATGGCCAGGATGTCACGAGCGGAGACGATAAGGTAATCCTCGCCCTGGTAGTGCACCTCGGTGCCGCCGTACTTGGAGTACAGCACCTTGTCGCCGACCTTGACGTCGACCGGGATACGCTCGCCGGCGTCGTTACGACGGCCCGGGCCGACAGCCAGGACTTCGCCCTGCTGCGGCTTCTCCTTGGCATTGTCCGGAATGAACAGACCGGAAGCGGTCTGGGTCTCGGCTTCCGCCTGCTTGACGATGATCTTGTCTTCCAACGGTGTGAGTGAGATCGACACTGTGGACCTCCTCTTTCTAAAGAGAAATCGATACTTACCGCGCCGGGACACGCTAGCAAGAGGCTGACGATCACTTACGGCGTCGTCCTTTCGCGCTGTGACTTATCCTAGCGCGATTATTAGCACTCTGCCAACTCGAGTGCTAACGCTCTGAGAGAAATTATCAAAAAAGCCTGAAACCATGCGGTTCCAGGCTTTGTAAAAAACGGTTCAAGCGTTTCGTCAGGCGCTACGACGGGCCAGAATGGCCTCCAGGCCGGTGCCTAGGGAGTCCGAAGTCACATCCGGAGCCTCCACATCGGCACGTACTTCGGCATCGTGGAATCCCGGAACGTCGACCTCTCTGAGGTGCACGCCCTCATCCACGCGGGCGGCGGCCTCATCGGCATCCATGCTGCCCATTGCGTCGCTTGGCGGAATCAACGGCTCAGCCTCGTCGGAAGGCGTTTCGACGGGCACGGCCTTGGCCACTTGTTTGGTGGATTTGATCTCCATGCTTTCCGGAGCATCCACCTCAACGTCGGCACCGTCGCGAGGCGCACCCAACGAGAAGGAAATCAAGTCCTGCGTGGACTTGACGGCAACGGTTTTGGCTTCTTCGGCCATATTGCCTCGCTCATCGTGGATGGACAGTCCCACTTCCTTGACGTCAGCGGGCGCGGCATCCGCACGTTCGGCTGTCTGGTCGACGGCCTTCTCGGCAGTCTGCGTCTCTTCCTTGGAAGACATCTCTTCCTTGCGCCGTTTCACCGCGGCGTCCCGATCGGCCTTGCCGCGGGCGATCGCCTGGCGAATCTCCCCCTCGGGAACGACATCGGTCTTCAACTGCTCGTCGGCGACCTTGCGGGCCTCGGCCAGCTCCTGCGCGCGCAGTCTGGCACGTTCCGCCTGCTCCGCCTGCGCACGTTTGCGTTCGGCGGCGGCACGCTTCTTCACCTTGGCATGGTATCTGGCGACCTTCCGCTCCCACGCCACGGCCTGCTTGGACGCACGCACACCCAATGCGAGCACCGCGGCCAGCAACGCGGCCGGAATGAGCGCGAACAGCGGGCTGAAGTGCAGTGCGAACGCACAGACCAGCACAACGACCGTGATTGTCAGCAATGAGACGGCGATGGCGCGCCTCCTGCGGACCGCGGCGTGACGAAGGGCGCGAATTTCCGCGATCCGTTCTTCGGATGTTGCGCCTTTGTGCGCCTCTGTGGACTGCATCAGTACCCCTTTCGCTGCCGCGACGGTCTCATCGGAAAATCGCGTTCCGCTGTCGGCATCCACCAGATGCAACGACGGTGAAAAGCGGTCCTCGCGATGTTCGATCACCCTCTTCATGCCTTTAATCGTCCGTCTGGGCAACCAAATGAGCATCAGGATGACAACGATCGCAAGCACGACCACCGTGCTTAACGATTCATAACCCATATGTCATAAGAATAGGTGACATTCCGACATTCGAGGCGAGCCCTCACCGTCGTGTCGAATCAGGAGGGTGAATTCCCTGTCATCAGACGCGCGGTGAAACCGTTTGGCGCGTCCTCGGCCATCAATACGTAGCTTTCATGATCGCGCCATTGGCCGTTGACGTACATATACGCGCGCCGCACCCCCTCCAACGTTGCTCCGACCTTGCGTGCGACGGCACGGGACCGCTTGTTTTCCGGCAAAATGTCGATTTCCATGCGATGCAGTCGAGGTCCGGTCGGGTCGAACATGGCCCAATCCGCCAACAACGCCACCGCCATCGGCGCGTAGCCACGCCCGGCGCAACGCTCGTCCACCCAATAGCCGACCACGCCGGAACGCATCGCGCCGTAGCAGATCGCGCCCAACGAGATCTGCCCGACGATACGGCCATGCTGTTCGATGGCGAACACGGCACCGGTACCGGCCCGTTCGTTGCGCCGCAGTTGTTTCATCCATTCCTTGTAGGTGATGGGCGCGCCGTACAGCGGATCGCCGGATTCCCACGGCTTGAGCCAGGCATCGTTGCGCCAGCGAACCTCGTTCCACTCGTCATAGTCGGCACCCGTCAACGGGCGCAGACTCACCGGGACGCGCATGCTGTGCGATTGGATGAATTCCGGCATTTCAAAGGAATTATTCCCCGGACGACGCATCATGTCGCTCAAGGATTGCAAAATCGTCACCCTTCCATTGTGCCCCACCCATACCCCATGTTCCGTTTCCCACGCAATCGAACCGTGGTACAACGAACGATATGGACATGTATGAGCAACAACGCGAGCTGAAACGGCAGTGGCGCGCGGCTGCGATTGAACGACGAAAGCGGACGTCCGCCGACCAGCGTCGCGAAGCGGGACGGCTGCTTGCCGAACACGCATTGGAAGCGTCGCTGATTCGACCGCGATCGACCGTCGCGGCCTTCGCCTCGATGGGCAGTGAAATATCGATGATGCCGTTGCTCGAAGCGATGTTCGACGCGGATTGCCGTGTTTTGGTGCCGCGTCTGGGTGCTGGCATGGAAGTCGGCTGGAGTGAGCTGAACGGTCTTGACGATCTGCGCGACCAGCGCAATGCTGATGGTTCCATCAACACACATCGCCCGCAGGAGCCGGAAAACGCAGCGGAAGGACCGGAAGTTCTCACTTCGGCCGAGCTGATCATTGTGCCAGCGTTCGCTGTGGACGAACATGGTTTCCGATTGGGGCGCGGCGGCGGTTGGTACGACCGCGCTTTGGAGCATCGTAGCAGCACCGCGCGCGTGGTCGCCGTTTGCTGGCCTTGGGAGCCGACCGACGAGACCGTGCCGCATGAGCCGCATGATATTCCCGTCGACGGCGTGCTCACGCCGGATGGTTATGCCGATGTCCGAGGATAGGACGGTTGCGGGGCCGTCTCAGGGAACGTACTAGGATATGTCCCGTTAAGAAATTTGGGATTGTGCGTAAAGCGAGGATATCGTGCCTACTTACCATTACCGTTGCAAGAACTGCAACTACGACTTCACCGAGCAGCAGTCGTTCACCGACGATCCGATCACCGTATGCCCGGAATGCGGCGAGGAGCAGGTCCGCAAGGTTTATTCCGCGGTGCCGATCGAGTTCAAGGGGTCCGGCTTCTACCGCACCGACAAATCCAAGTGACCCACAGGCGCGGAATCCAACGCGACACGCCGGAGATTGTGGATAACTCCCATTCTCCGACCACAACCCCGGATTCCGCTTGCCGCGGTCATAACAATCAGGTCATCATGCATGCATGATGACCTTTTTTCATTCCTTGATGGACCGCCGGCCACATTCGAGTTTGCGCACATCGACGGCTTCGGAAGGACGGACCGCGCGCACGACGCGTCTGCAACGAGACCGGCATGGTTCGACTGCCGCATCGTTGGAAGCCAGACGAAGCAACGCACGCCTGCATCGGTTCCTCGCCGCATTGTGCGCTGGCCTGACGGTATTCGCCACGCTGCAATGCGTACGCGCAGCCATCGCCACGCAGCCTATTGTGGTCGCGGTGCGGAATGTCGCCAAAGGCACGGCCATCACACGCGAAGACGTGGAGTTACGTGAGGCGCCGAGCGATGGCTCGCTGAGCAACGCCTTCCATACGCTTGACGACGCCGTCGGCCTGATCGCACAGGTGGGCATCGGCGCGCACGATGTGCTTATGTCGGGCATGGCCCGTGCGTCCCCCGTTGTGCCGCAGGGCCATACGAGTATCGAAGTGCGTTTGGCAAGTGTGGCCGGCGGTTTGATTCCCGGAGACAAGGTGACGCTTTCCAGCGCCACCATGACAGATGCTGAGATGCAGTCCGGCACACCGAATGTCGCGGATATGCCGAACGGTACGGAAACGCCGTCCGGCATGGCTAATGATATGCCGGACGGTGGTGTGGATGCGCAGTTACGCACGATCTGCGCCGAAGCGCTGCTGACCGGCAAACCGGCTAAGGATGCGCAAGGCAATACCATCGCGGTGTTCGCCATGCCGCCCAATGAGGCGGCCGTCGTGTTGCGGGTTCAGGAATACAGTGCGGTCATCGCCACCATCAATTAATGGCTGATAATCCTAATCGATAGCTGGCACCCGGCTGGACGTATCAGCGGCCGCGTTCGGAGAAGACCGCCCAATGTGGCGGAAGCTCGTTTAGGATGCGCTTGTCGTCATCCGCCTCGCGTTGGCGCTTGGTGAGCACGTCCGAAGGTTCGAGTTTGACGCCATCGGCATCGAACAGTTCCGTACCTTGGCGGACCACGCGCTTATGCTTGCGTGCGGTCCGCCGCGTGGCGGAATAACTGGGTGTGGAGTGCGTCTCGGACTGGGTCTGCGAATCGTCATGCTCCATGACGTTTTCGATATGCTCGGCGCTCACCGTTCCTCCCGGTACAGGCTTCCCAGTCGTGCCACGATGCGGTCGACTTCCTTATCGGGGTTCACGAACGCGCCGACGCTCCATACCGTCATCACCGACCAGCCAAGCGATTCGATGTCCTGCAGCAGCACGCGATGGCGTTCCCTGGTGGATTGCAGTCCCATGAACTGCGCGTCATCGGTGAGCACGGCCAAAGCGAACGGCTCGCCTTTCAGACCAACCACCAACGGCAGTTTGAGTCCGTCATCGAAACCGTAATCGACGGCCACGTCCAAGCCGCGTTCGCGGATCCTCTCGGCGAGATCGTTGAAGAGCACGTTCTCTCCGGACTCCTTGATCGCCGGGCGAACCATGCTGTCATCAAGCTGTTCGGCCCAACGCAGCACGGTTTTGAGCGCCTTCGGACCATCCTGATGCAGTCGCTCGTCGTCCATATCGTCGGACGCGAAGGACGAGACGATGTCGAGATGACGGTCCGGTACCGCCAAAGCGTCCAGCAGCATGCCTCGGCCGCCGTCGGATTCCAGCGCGCCGAACTGCTGCAGCAGCCTGCCGTGCGAGGTCTTGGCGTAGCACATCGCAAGAATCGCGTCGGTGGCGTGGGCGCCGGCCACATCGACGATGTCCACGATGCGCACGTGGCGCAGGAACATGCCCATGGCCTTGTCTTTGTTGGCAAGCGACTTGAGCTCGGCACCCAGACGGATGCGGAACGTGTGCGTGAGCGCCACCACGGTAAGCACATACGATGCGGGAACGATGGTGAAACCGGCCGCGCGCTTGCGGATGATGCTCACCACTTCGTCGATCTCCTGCTGGCTTGATTCGACCAGACCGGAATTGATGACCGGCACACCGTTGGCGTCCGGCACGAAATGGTACGCGACTTCGCCTTGGTATCCTTCACGCGCCACATCGCACGGCACGGAGCCGTATCCTTCCGATTCGAGGAAGGCGTTGAGCTTCGGCGCACGGCGAACCGGCCTGTCGGTTATCTTCACGCTTGGCAGCAGTGCGATCAGTCGCTGCAGGCCATCGGATGTGACGGTCTTGCGGTGCGCGATCACCACGACCTGCTTCGCGCGGGCGATGATGCTGAGCAGCTCGATGGACGGAATATGCGCGGCCGTATCGATGATGACGGTATCGGCAAGCGGCGCCGGGTCGGTGATGGCAGCGAGCGTGGCTGGCGTTGCCACCAGAATCGGCTTTGCCGCGGCCAAAATCTGCGGATGCTCCCTGCGCAGCCTGTTCAACGGCACGTTTCGGGAACCGGCAAGCGTGGTATGCAGCAGATTGGCTTCCTGCGTGCGGGAGAAAAGCATGTCGCACAGGCGGCGTACGGACTCTTGGGCGACCATCGGTCCGATGGAACGCACGTGTTCGACATCCACCTGGGTGAATCGGTCGGCGGCGCTTTGCATGGCGGAGCCATCCTGGTTGGAAATGATGGCGGAGGACTTCACGATGTCTTCGAAAGCCGTGGTCCACCACGCCAGCTGCAGTTCTCCGGCCACGGCGTCGTTCGGCACGCCGCGGTTGCTCAGGTCCGCCACAAGCTCATCCAGACCGGCCGAATGGAACTCACGTTCCAGACGGGCGCGTTCCGGCAGCGTATCCAACGCCTGCTTGTCGTCATACAGGGCCTTCAGACGCTCTTCCACCTGGTTGAGGTCGACGGTGTCCAGATTGCCACCCTGCGGTGTGGTGGCGAGCGCCACGTTCAACGCGGTCATATCGTTCGTCAGCTGGTCCTGCGTGTTGATGATGTCGTCGAGTTTGGCGGGCAGCACCGGCCATCCGCCGTGAGGAACGAACATGTGCCACTGTTCGGCCTGCTTGGCCACCACGAGCAGCGCCTCATGCAGGTTCTCCACCTGCGCGCCGACGCGCAGCATCGACTTGGCCTCCTTGATATGGCGGCGACGTTCCCAGAATCCCATGGAGCTGCCTTCGGCCTTGCGCTGGGCCTTGGGCTTGGTGGCCTCGATCATGGAATCGATGTCGCGTTCGAAGATTTCCGGCTGGAAGACGTCGAGCACGCGGCGCAGGTTCTTGAGCACCATGACCTGGCGTCCCCACTCCTGCGCGGTGGTGGGAATCGGGAAGCCGCAGGTCTGCACGGTGCTGGACACCTGTTTGCGGGTGGCGGGCAGCACCTTGCGCAGCAGCTCGACCACACGCTGGTATGCGCTGACCGCTTCCTCTTCGGAATACAGGGAGGCTTTGTACCAAGCGGTGTCCTGCGCGCCGATGGTGTATTCGCCGAGTTCTCCCGCGCGATACAGCTTCTGGGCCCATTCCTCCATCTTGTCCGCGATGGAATGGGCGGACTGCTTGGTCAGACGCACATGCGTGGTCGGATGCGTGGGCAGGACGGCGATTTGTGCGAGGTTCTGGATGGTCTGGTATGCGGACACGCCCCATTCCTGGCTGACGCCATGCAGGTCGCCCAGATAGCGGGCCAGGCGGGAGCGTACGCCCACCAGTTCGTCGGAGATCTGGTCGAAACGCGAAGTCGCGACGCCGGATTGGAAACCGACTGCGGCTATCAGCTGACGGTCGATTGCCGCATTGGCGCCGTCATCGGCGATGTCCAGCAATTGGCCGCTCATCTCGTTGGCCGCGATCGTCTGCATGAAACGGCGCTTTTGGTCGGTGACGCACGGCACATACAGCACGCTGTGTCCGCCCATCACGCAACGGGAGGCGATTGCCGCGGCCTGTTCGGCCGTGTTGCCGCTGATCGCGCTGTCCACGAAAATCGAATGCCCGGATGCGGCCAGCTGCGCCGCGTATCGGACGGTGTTGTCAACGTCGCCAATCTCGTATTCGCCATGGGGATCGGCGTCGAACGGACTGTATTCGGGAATCTGCGCGTCTTTCAGCGCGTCCGCGGCTTCCTTGTTCCCGGCGAGCGCGTCCAGGACGATGTTGCCTGTCGGGCCTTGGGACAGCTGGTTGATGATCTGGCGACTTTCCACCAACATCTGCGAGGACGGGTCCATGAAGCAGCCGAGGATGATGTGACGTTCGATTTCGAAATCGGGGAAAACGCTGGACGCGCGCGCTGTGATGGCCGCGAACACCGCGGACGTTTCGGGGGTGCCGCTTTCGTAATTCGAACCATCGAAGAGCTTGGTCTCGTCCAATGTCACGTTGTTTTCACGCATCACGGCGGCGAAGGCCGCGTTCAGACGCACTCGTCCGGTGAACGCGATGACGGTGCCGTTCTCGATGTTGCGGCCTTCCTTGCGCACTTCGACCGGATACATGAGCACCGGCATCTGGTTGCCTTTCCAAATGGCCACGCCGACCACCAAGGAGAGTTCGCCGACGCCGCTGACACGGCTTTTCGCGTCACGGTCGTCGAGCACGCGTTCCACACGCCTGCCCGCGGCGCGCAGCATGCCGTTGTCTCGGAACAACGAGTCCAAGGTGACGTGTCCTTTGGCGAACAGCTGCGCGATGCCCGATGGGTGCGCATGCGTCAGGTCAAGCTGGGCGCTCAGTTGCGTCACATCCTCAAGCGGGGATGGTGCCAGACCAAGGCGATACTCCTCACGCCATCCGCGGATACGGTCCAACGCGGTGGCCGTCTCTTCGTTTTCGCTCATATACCGACTCACTTCCCTACTGCCTTGCGGTATTCCTCATATCCCGGATTGTGTGCCAAAGCCGCATCGATGTCTTGGTTGCCCAATGCGCCCAACCACGCGTACAGGTCATCGTATAGGGATGGGTTCATGGCGAGGAACGGCAACAGTTCCGGATGACGCGCCATCTGGAACTGCACTGTGAAATCATCCGTGCGTTTGGCGTCATCGGAGGTCAGGCCGTCGACCTCGATGGTCTGCTCCTGCTTGGCGAGGCCGCCTTTGGACACACGGTCGAATACCGATCCCGGTTCGAAGATCGGCTTGAATGCGGCGGTTTCGTCCGGCGCGGGCTGCGATTGGCTGTTTTGCGGGCGGAACCGCTCGTCGTCGTCTTCCGCGGTCACCGTTCCCGGCTGTTCCGTCTGCGGCTGCGTAGCGTGCATCGGCTTCGACTGCTGTTCGGCGGGCTGCTGTTCAGCAGTTTCCGATGTGGGCTGTTCCGCCATCTGCGATTGTTCGGCGGACTGCGTCTGTTCTTGGACGGACGCGTCAGCCGCATTGTCAGCCTTGTCAACGTTGCCTGTGTTATCGCCAGTGTCGTTCCTGTCGGGCAGAGCGACGGCGATTGGCGTGTTGGGGCGCGCGCTGAACAGCTTGTCCACCGGAATCAGGTTGTTCTTGTTACCGTCATGGGATGCTTCCAAGGGCCGAGCGGCTGTCTCGGTTGAGACGGCAGCCACCTCGGCATCGGTCGCAGCCGCATCAGCGGAATCGGCCACATCGGCCTCGATCTCAGCTTCAGCCTCGGCCTGCGCTGCGGCGTCGGCGAACAGGTCGCGGGGCTTGTCCGCGGCCACGACGGTTTCCTGAACCAAAGAGACCGAGGGGAATGCATCTTCGAGTTCCGGCTTGTCGGCATGCTCCGGCGTGAAGGTCTGACGTTCCGCCTGGTGCAGAGCATCGGCACGGTCGGTGACATTGCGCGCGTGGAAGAACGTCGTCGGCTCGCCGGCACGCAGATTGAGGATGTCGTCCACGGACATGTCGGCTGCATCCGGTTCCTGCGGAGCCTCGTCGGAGACCGCGTATTCGAACAGGTTCGAAACCGGCTGGCTTGTATCATCCGAGACACCGGAGGTGACGTCGTCATCCTCGTCATCGTGTTCGAATGCGGATTCGAGCGTAAGACGCACGTCGCCGAACTGCAGGGTCATCGAGTCGATGGGCAGCTTGATGTCCTCGCCTGCGGGCAGGCGCATCAGTTGGCCGTTGTTCGTCACCACGAACGAGCCGTTGGTGGAATGCAGATCTCGTACGGAGCAATTGCCCTGCTTGTCGACGGAGAGGACCGCATGCCTTTTCGACATGGACTTGCCCGGATCCATGATGTCGAGACGAGCGAACCCGTCATCCGACAGCGGGCGCAACGGTTTGCGCCCGATTTCCACGCTTTCGCCGTCATGAAGCGTTTTCACGTTGTTTCCGTCAACTTTGACGGTCCACTGCCGCGTCATTCGTCGATCCTCGCTCACCGTTGTCGGCCTTCCTTTCGCACTACACTATCTGCCATTGTGTCATGATTCATCGCGAAAGTAAGGATTCCGAACCGATAAATTGACAACTTTCGCCTAATTCCCCCATTTTAGAACATGCCTGAGTCATGCTCCATATGCGGAAAACCCCGCTGCCTTACGGCAAACGGGGTTTCCATTACAGCTTGGTGATTGCGGCTTGAAGCCGCGCGAATCACTTGAGCTCGACGGTGGCGCCGGCTTCTTCGAGCTGGGACTTGGCCTTCTCGGCGTCTTCCTTCTTGGCCTTCTCCAGGACAGCCTTCGGAGCGCCGTCGACGAGAGCCTTGGCCTCAGCCAGGCCCAGGTTGGTGATAGCGCGGACGGCCTTGATGACCTGGATCTTCTTGTCGCCAACGGCGGAGAGGATGACGTCGAACTCGTCCTTCTCTTCCTCAGCAGCAGCGCCAGCAGCCGGAGCGGCGGCAACAGCGGCGACCGGGGCAGCAGCCTCGACGTCGAACTTCTCTTCGAAGGCCTTGACGAACTCGGAGAGCTCAACCAGGGTCATCTCACCGAAAGCTTCGAGCAGCTCATCGTTGGTGTACTTAGCCATAATGGCTTCCTTTCATTCTTGGCGACGGACTGAATTGAAGAGGTGGCCGTCACCTAAAACAATTGTTTTTTCTTTTTTGTGGTTGCTTCATTCATGCGGCGAGCCGCAGCGAAATCAGGCAGCCTTTTCCTGCTTCTCGCGCAGCGCATCGATCGTACGCACGGCCTTGGTCGGCAGAGCGTTGAACAGGTACGCGGCCTTGGACATCGTAGCCTTGATGTCGCCGGCGAACTCGGCGAGCAGCTGCGGGCGAGACTTGAGGTCTGCCAGCTTCTTGGCGCCTTCAGCATCGTAGACGGTGCCATCAGCGAAGCCGCCCTTGATGATCAGTGCCTTGTTGGTCTTGGCGAAGTCACGCAGGGTCTTCGCAGCTTCGATGAAGTCACCCTTCACGAAGGTCACAGCGGTCGGGCCGGCGAGAAGTTCATCAAGACCTTCGATGCCAGCTTCCTTGGCTGCAATGCGAACGAGCGTGTTCTTTGCCACAGTGTAGGAAGTATCGCGGCCTAGCTTTTCGCGCAGTTCAGAGATCTGCGGAACGGTAAGCCCGCGGTACTCGGTCAGGTAGATAGCGTCGGCGTCACGGAACTTGTCCGTAAGCTGAGCGACCACCGCTTCCTTTTCGGGCCTCTTCATGGCGTTCCTTCCTTAGTCAACCGTTGACTGTGAGATTCGGAACACCTCGCAGGGCAATAAAAAAAGCCCTGCACGCAGGCAGAGCAACATTCGACCGCTAAGCGGAAAGCCCTTGGTGGGCGTATGTTCTTCAACCTGCGCTGGCTTGGCGAACCAAACTTCGTGAGCGCTTGCACGCTCCAACCAACGGTCTGTGGTTTACAAGTGGGTAATTTACTGACCCGTTTGGACTAATCCAGACCGGCGTGTCGCGCCGCCGCAAAAGCAACCCCTTACCAATCGCACGAAATTTCCATGACTTACATAGGTGCTACGTTTGCTTTGTTCAGGGACGCATGTCCCAGGCGAGTCGCGATTCTCGCCGGCGCACGCCACCATATGGCACGCGCCTACCAACCCAAGAAAGATGAGAAAAGAGAAAATGGAGAAATTCTTCCATCTCAAGGAGAACGGCACCACCGTCTCCACGGAGATCATGGCCGGCCTGACCACGTTCTTCGCCATGTCCTACATCATCATCGTCAACCCGCAGATCCTGTCTTCGACCGGTATGCCGTGGGGCGGCGTGTTCCTCGCCACCATCATCGCGGCCATCATCGGCACGCTCGTGATGGGCCTGTTCGCCAACGTTCCGTATGCGCAGGCCGCCGGCATGGGCCTCAACGCGTTCTTCACCTACACCGTGTGCTTCGGCCTCGGCTTCAAGTGGCAGGAAACCCTGTGCATGGTGTTCCTGTGCGGTTTGATCAACATCATCATCACCGTCACCAAGATCCGTAAGATGATCATCCAGGCCATTCCGGAAGTGCTGCAGAACGCCATCGGCGGCGGCATCGGCCTGTTCGTGGCCTACGTCGGCTTCCTCAACGTCGGTTTCTTCACCTTCACCACCAAGTCCGCGGCCAAGAGCGGCGACACCGTGCAGGCCACCCCGGGCCTTGCCGTCATGAACAATCCGACCATCTGGCTGTTCATCATCGGCCTGGTGCTGGCCATCGTGCTCACCGTGCTCAAGGTACGCGGCGGCATGCTGATCGCCATCGCCGTCACCGCGGTCGTCGGCATTCCGATGGGCCAGACCACCATGGCCAACTCCGTGTCCATCGCCGACACCTTCGCCCAGCTGCCGCAGACCTTCGGCGTGATCTTCACCAAGGATGGCTTCCCGGCGCTGTTCTCCGACGTGTCGAAGCTGCCGATCATCCTGCTGACCATCTTCGCGTTCTCCATGTCCGACACCTTCGACACCATCGGCACCTTCATCGGCACCGGCCGTCGTACCGGCATCTTCTCCGCCGAGGACGAGAAGGCTCTTGAGAACGGTTCCGGCTTCTCCTCCAAGATGGACAAGGCCCTGTTCGCCGACTCCATCGCCACCTCCATCGGCGCCATCTGCGGCACCTCGAACACCACCACCTACGTGGAGTCCTCCGCGGGTATCGCCGCCGGCGGCCGCACCGGCCTGACCTCCGTGGTCGTGGCGATCTGCTTCGCGCTGTCCGCCTTCCTCTCCCCGGTCATCTCCGCCGTGCCGTCCGCCGCGACCGCAGGCGTGCTGGTCGTGGTCGGCTGCATGATGGCTTCCTCCTTGAAGGAAATCGAGTGGGGCGACATCTCCGAAGCCATTCCGGCGTTCTTCGCGTCCGTGTTCATGGCGTTCAGCTACTCCATCTCCTACGGCATCGCCGGCGGCTTCATCACCTACTGCATCGTCAAGACCTGCAAGAAGCAGGCCAAGGATGTGCATCCGGTGATCTGGGTCGTGGCCGTGCTGTTCATTCTGGACTTCATCATCACCGCAGTGCTGTAACAGTCCTTTTCATACGGAAAATGGGCGGTTCCTTCAGTGGAATCGCCCTTTTTTTATCGACTTTCGTATCGGTTTGACGCAGATCCGCATTAGATGGCTTGGGAGAACGCGTCGACGAGCGCGGCCATCCAGTCCGTCAGGGAATCGTACTGCTCCGGCATCTGCTCGGTCAGCTCCACGATCGGAATATTGGACGATTTTGCCGCGGTGACGATCTTGCCGGTCAGCTCGGTCTCCTCCTGAATGTTGACCACCAGCAGGCCGACCTTGCCGGCCTCCAGCATGTCGGTGAACTGTTTGATGTCGGTCGGCGTTGGCTCGCTTTCGTTGGCCGTGGCACGCATGTAGCCGGTCGGCGTCGCGTCTTTGAGGCCCAGGTCCCCGGCCAGATATTCGGCGACCGATTCCGTGGCGGCATAGGCTTCGCCATCCGCCTTGCGTTTGGTCTCCGTGATTTTTCGGGCGACCTCGTCTTCCTTGGAACGCCATTGCTGGTTCAGCTTGTCGAAATCGGCCTTGCCGTCGGGCCTTGTGCCCTCGTATGCCCTGGTGATGGCCTGTGCGACCGCTTTGCGCACCGCCGCCGAGAACCAGACGTGCGGGTTGCCGCCATCCTTGACGCCACCGATCTCCGCCGCGTTGATGACTTGCGATTTGGCGGATTGCGCGGCTTTGACGGCCCATGAGTCGTACCCGGCGCCGTTGACGATGACGATTCGTGCCTTCTGCAGTTTGGCGATGTCGGACGTGGTCGGCTCATAGTCGTGCGCGTCCACGTTGGTGGAGTTGATGATGCTGGTCACCTGCACGCCGCTTCCGCCGAGCTGCTCGGCGAGGGTGCCCCATTGGTTGATGGAGGAGACGACGGAAATCGCGCCATGCGCGGAACCGGCACCGTTCTGCGACGTTCCGCAGGCAGACGCGGAAGTGAGAAGGCCGACGGAAGCGAGTACGGCAATCGCAATTCTTGCATAACGGTTCACGATGGTTCCTCCATTTTCATACGCTTCATGCTTCGGTGAATCCATCATAACCGTAACTGAGAATGATTCTCAACAGCGCGTGTCGCTTCCACAAGAAAAACAACAAACCGACGCCGAGAGCAATCTCAACGTCGGTTTGCGGGGAAAAGGAGCTGCCGATCAGCCAAAACGTACAATTACAGAGTTTCGCACAGCGAAGCGCTATTAACTGGCCAGCTGAAGCCGACTCGCACCAACCCACCGGGCTGGCACTACGTTTTGGCGAATCGGCCTTATCGATCAGCCAAAACGTCCGGAGACGTAGCGTTCGGCTTCTTCGTTCTGCGGGTTGTTGAACATCGTGGTGGTGTCGGTGAAGTACTCGAGGTGACCCGGCTGGCCAACGGCCTTCAGGTTGAAGAAGGCGGTGTAGTCGGCGATACGAGCGGCCTGCTGCATGTTGTGCGTCACGATCACGATGGTGTACTCGTTCTTCAGCTCGTTGATCAGATCCTCCACGGCCAGGGTGGAGATCGGGTCGAGGGCGGAGCACGGTTCGTCCATGAGCAGCACCTGCGGGTGCACGGCCACGGCGCGTGCGATGCACAGACGCTGCTGCTGGCCGCCGGACAGGCCGATGCCCGGATTGTCCAGACGATCCTTGACCTCGTTCCACAGGTTGGCGCCACGCAGGGCCCACTCGACCAGATCATCCGCGTCGGACTTGGAGATCTTGCGGTTGTTGAGCTTCACACCGGCCAGCACGTTCTCGCGAATGGACATGGTCGGGAACGGGTTCGGACGTTGGAACACCATGCCGACGTCACGACGGACGGCGACCGGATCCACATCCTTGTCGTACAGGTTCTTGCCTTCCAGCAGCACCTCGCCTTCGCAGTGGGCGCCCGGAATGATCTCGTGCATGCGATCGAGGGTGCGCAGCACGGTGGACTTGCCACAGCCGGAAGGGCCGATGAACGCGGTGACCTTGTTGGCTTCGATGTTGATGTTCACATCCTCCACGGCCAGGAAGTCGCCGTAGAAGATGTTCAGATGGTTGACATCAATACGTTGTCCCATTTGTTTTCCTTATTGTTCTTATGTTTTCGACTATTCGACCGCGCTCAGCGTTCCGACTTGACGGCGAAGATCTTCGCCACGAGACGGCCGATGAGGTTGAGGATCAGCACGATGAGAATCAGCACAAGGGCTGCGGCCCAGGCGCGTTCCATCGGGATGGTGGTGACGCAGGCCGCGGAAGCGTTGGCCGGGCAGTTCGCGTTGAGCTTGGAATACTCCTGGTAGACGTACACCGGAAGCGTGGTCATCTGGCCGGAGAAGAGGTTGACGTTCGTGGAGGCGATGTATCCTGCGGTCATCAGCAACGGAGCGGTTTCACCGATCACGCGGGCGACGGCGAGAATCGCACCCGAAACGATGCCCGGCAGGGCGGTGCGCAGCACGATCTTCGTGATCGTGCGCTGCTTCGTGACGCCCAGGGCGTACGAGGCCTCGCGCAAATCGTGCGGCACGATCTTGAGCATTTCCTCGGACGACTTGACCACGGTCGGCAGCATCAGCAGGGAAAGTGCGACGGAGCCTTCGAAACCGTTGATGGTGCCGGGGCCGATCAGAATCGTGAACATCGAGAAGGCGAACAGGCCTGCGACGATGGACGGGATGCCGCTCATCACGTCGACCAGCAGGGTGATGACCTGTGCCAGCTTGCCACGGTTGGAATATTCCACCAGGTACACGGCGCACATCAGGCCGATCGGGATGGAGATGAGCATGGCGCCGAAGGTGATTTCCAGCGTGCCGATGATGGCGTGCAGGATGCCGCCGTAGCCGCCGGACGGGGTCGGGTTGCCGCCTACCACGCCGGTCATGTTGTAGCTCAGGAAGTTGAGGTTCAGCCTCTTGACGCCGTTGATGATGGTGGTGAGCAGCACCGAGAACAGCGGGATCAACGCCACGATGAACGCGCACGAGATGAGCGCCTTCATGGCGAAGTCCTTGCGCTTGCGCGCTGAGGTGAAGGAACGGGTCGGCTTGAACTTGTCGAAGTCGATGACGGGAGCGCCGTCCATCGGCGAAGCGTCGTTATTTGCGGCGGTCATCACACACTCGCTTTCTCGGTGAGCTTACGAGCGATGAAGTTCACCACGAAGGTAATCAGGAACAGGACCAGGCCGGTGCCGATCAGCACGGAAACACCCAGATCGTTGGCTTCCGGATACTGCGCGGCGATGTTCGCGGCGATGGTCTGGTTCTGCGAGGCCTGCAGCAGCTTGACGGAGTAGTTGAGGCCCGGGGACAGGATCATGAGCACGGCCATCGTCTCGCCGAGCGCACGACCGAGGCCGAGCATGGAGGCGGACACGACGCCGGACTTGCCGAACGGCAGGACCGCGAGCTTGACCATTTCCCACTTCGTGGCGCCGAGGGCCAGAGCCGCCTCTTCCTGAAGGCGAGGGGTCTGCAGGAAGATGTCGCGGGACATGGAGGTGATGATCGGCAGGATCATGACGGCCAGCACCACGGACACGGTGGCCACGGTACGGGAGGGATTGGCGGCGGGACCGGCGAAAATCGGAATCCAGCCAAGGTATTTGGCCACCCAATTCCAGAACGGGTAGATGGCGGGCACCAGCACCAGACCGCCCCACAGACCGTAGATAACGGACGGGATGGCGGCGAGCAGATCGACCACATAGCTCAGGGCGGTGGCGAGCTTCTTCGGCGCGTAATGCGAGATGAACAGTGCGATGCCGACCGACACGAAGAAGGAAATCAGCAGTGCCAGGGCGGAAATCAGCACGGTACCGAACAGCAGCGGTCCGACGTAGCCCCAGAAGCTGGAAGCCTTGCCGCCGGTGAAGTTGCTGATGGTCGCGCTGTTGGCCTTCTGGTCACCACCGATCAACGGCCACGCGCGGAACAGCAGGAACAGCGCGACCGCGGCGAGCACGACGAGGATCAGGATGCCGCAGGCGTAGGCCACGCCCTTGAACACCTTATCCGCGTTCTTGCCGCTCACCGGCTGCTGTGCCGTTTTGCTTTGTGAACTCACGGGTTCTCCTTTTGGTTTGCTTGCGATTGCTTTCGATTTTTCTGGTTTTGAGTATCGTCCGTAGGTATCGTTTCAGGCCGCAGCCGTTTTTTACGCGGCTGCGGCCTGAAACCTACGGTCAGTCACCGATCACCGAAAGCGATCGCCCCACTGTGATGGGCTCACTTGGTTTTGATGGCGTCGATGGACTTGACGACCTTCTGACGCAGGGTGTTGGACATCGGAGCGGAGCCGGCTGCGGAAGCGGCGGTCTGCTGGCCTTCGTCGCTGGTCACGTAGGTGAGCCAGGACTTGACGAACTTGGCGGTGTTGGCGTCCTTGTATGCCGGGCAGGCGACGTCGTAGGAGACCAGCACGATCGGGTAGGCGCCCTTCTCGGTGGTGTTGTGGTCGAGCTTGACGACCACGCGGTTGTCACCCTTGGCGGAATCGTCGAGCGGGGAGGCGTCCACGACCTTGGCGGCGGCTTCAGCGGAGAACGGGACGTAATCGTCGCCGACCTTCACGGCCACGGTGCCCAGATCGCCGGCCTGGGAGGCATCGGCGTAACCGATGGTGCCGTCAGCCTGCTGCACGGTGGAGATCACGCCGGAAGTGCCCTTGGCGCCCTGGCCGACCTCGTTCGGCCAGTTCTCGCCGAGGTCGTAGCTCCATGCGTCGCCAGCGGCGTCCTTGACGTAGCTCAGGAAGTTCTTGGTGGTGCCGGACTTGTCGGAACGGTGCACCACGGTGATGTCGAGGTCAGGCAGATCGACCTTCGGGTTCTGCTTCTTGATGGCGTCATCGTTCCACTTGGTGATCTTGCCGTCGAAGATCTTGGCGATGGTCTCGGCGTCCATGTTCAGGGTCTTGCCCTTGCCGGACACGCCCTGCAGGTTGAAGACGACGGCGATCGGGGAAATGTAGACCGGGATGTCGAAGGCGGTGCCGGAAGCGCACACGCTCTTGGACTGCTCGACCTCGTTATCGACGAGGGAGGCGTCGGAGCCGGCCCATGCGGTTGCACCGGTCAGGAAGGTGGACACGCCAGCGCCGGAACCGGACGGGTTGTAAGCGACCTTGGCGTCCGGGTTGGTGCCCTGGAAGCCGGCGATCCAAGCTTCGACGGCGGCCTGCTGGGAAGAAGCGCCAGCGCCGGAGAAGTTGCCGGAAACGGTTTCGGTCTTGGTATCGGACTTGGCCGAAGAATCGGTGGAAGCGGTGGTGTTGTCACCGCAAGCCGCGACGGAAGCCAGCATCACAATGCCGGACACAGCGGCGATGGAGCGTACGAGAATGGAGTTACGCATTATTCTTTTCCCTCTGTCAACGTTCAGATGGCGTATGTTTCTGATTTTTCGATTTTCTGTTGTCGCCATCGTTCTTCATGACAATCTCCAGCCTATTGGGCGTTTCACTCGCCCCAAACCAAAAACGGTGAACGGAAGATGAACAGTCTACGACACCTTCGCCGTTCGACGTTCCTTCCGTTCACCGTTCTTTGCAAGCACGATGCGAATGCGCGCTATACCAAGCCTTTCATCATCATTCGCTTGGCGTATCGATCTTGTATCCGAGGCCGCGCACGGTGGTCAGATACTTGGGATGGCCCGGGTCCTCCTCGATTTTGGCGCGCACGCGCTTGACATGCACGTCCAGCGTCTTGGTGTCGCCGACATAGTCGGAGCCCCAGATGCGGTCGATCAGCTGGTGGCGGGTCATCACGCGGCCCTTGTTCTGCATGAGGTATTCCAGCAGTTCGAATTCCTTCAGCGGGAAGAACACGTTCTCGCCGCGAACCGTCACCTCATGCTGGCCGATTCTCATGGAAATGTCACCGCATACGAGCGGAATATCGTCGTCGGCGGCTTCTCCGGATTCGGCGACCATCTGGTTGCGGCGCAGCACCGCGCGGATGCGTGCCAGCAGCTCACGGAAGGAATACGGTTTGGTGATGTAGTCGTCCGCGCCGATTTCAAGGCCGACGACCTTGTCGATTTCCGCGCTTTTCGCGGTCAGCATGATGATCGGCACACGGCTTTGCTCGCGGATCCGACGGCACAGCGCGGTGCCGTCAAGACCGGGCAGCATCAGATCGAGCAGCACCAGATCGATACCACCCTTGGTGAACAGTTCCAATCCTTCTTCACCGGTGGCCGCGGCGGACACGTCGTACCCTTCACGGGTGAGCTGGTAGACCAGCGGCTCACGGTACGACTCTTCGTCCTCGACGATCAGAATTCGCGTCATCAGTGGTTCTCCTCATTCTCTGTTGTGGTGGAGTGGTCGGACTGTTTCTTTTCACGGGTGTTATCATTCGCCGAATCCGCCGGATGGTCGGGTTCCGCAGCGCCCGAAGCCTGCGGCATCGTGATGGTGAAGGTGGATCCCTCCCCCTCACGCGACCATACGGAGATGGTGCCGCCGCAATCCTCGACGCAATGCTTGGTGATGGCCAATCCCAGGCCGGTGCCGCCGGTTTCACGGGAGCGCGCCGGATCGACGCGGTAGAATCGCTCGAAAATTCTGCTGAGCGACGCCGCGGGGATGCCGATGCCCTGGTCCACGACGCGAATCGCCACCTTGCCGGATTCGATGCCGATGCCGACGGCCACCGTGGTATGTTCCGGCGAATAGTTGATGGCGTTCTCCACCAGGTTCTTCACCGCAGTTTTGATGGTCTCATGGTCAGCGACCACGAACACGTCCAGGTTCTGTTCGGCTTCCTTGGCCAGTTCCTCGGCGTTCGCATGCACCAGCACCTGCCGGCCGTTCACGGACAGGACCAGGCTGATGTGCTTCGATTCGGCCTTGACCTGGTTTTCGGCGAGCGCCTCGCGCGCCACGGACAGCACGGACAGCCGTTCCGCGTTGAGCATCGCTGCCGCGCTTTGCGCTTTCTGCAGGTCGATCAGACGGTGGACCAGTTCCGTCAATCGTTCGGATTCCTTGGAGATTCGGCCGGAGAAGTATTTCACCGCGTCCGGATCGTCGGCCGCGTCGCCGATCGTTTCGGCGAGCAGAGAAATCGCGCCTGCCGGGGTTTTCAGTTCGTGCGAGACGTTGGTGACGAAATCGCGCCGCATGATTTCGAAACGGCGTTGCTCGCTCATGTCGGAAATGAAAATCGCAAATAGGTTGTCGGCGATCTGTCCGACGCGCACGTGCAGGTAGAGCGTGTCTTCGGGCAGCGGCTTGCCGGCTTCGACGCCTTTGCCGTTCGTGTTCACCACGCCCGTTCGCGTGCGGCCGTGCAGGGGGATGGTCAGTTCGCGTTCGCGCACCACGCTGTCTGTGGAGACCAGTTTCACGATGTCGCGGATTTCCGCGAGCGCCATCGCCTGGTCGTGGATGATGCCGAAGCGCCGCGCGGCCGGGGATGCGTATTGGACCGTGGCCAGCGAGTCTACGACCACCAAAGCTTCGGGCATGACGGCCACCAGCTGGCGTTCCGTGGACTGCACGGGAACGCGGGGGCCGAACAGGGACGTGTTCTTCGCAGCTCCGAACAGGCTCGGATCATTGGGGTCGACGCCGTCCTGCACATCCTGGAAGCCTCGTCTGCGGCCAAGCAGGAACGCCACGACGAACACGACCACGGCCACGACCACCAATGCCGCAACCACCGACGGCGTTGCCAGCATCTGCTCCAACGTCATGCGTTCACCTTCCGATAATCCTCAGTTCTTCCTTAAGACTAGCGGCTTCGGAGAGGCTTTCGCGTATGCAATTCTCTCACGCCACCGGAAGTTTTCCTGCCGTTCATCTTCCGAAACGCAGCATATCGGAATATGAGACGTCCCGTTTGCCGATATGACGATGCATGATGACGGGTCATGCGGCAAACGGGATGTGGAAACGG
>OLWJ01000120.1_pt1 | contig 23317 bp, 17 predicted proteins | sample 1674291 | NCBI WGS metagenome assembly OLWJ01 (sample SAMEA103958159, study PRJEB25191) | human gut metagenome | biome: human-associated habitat [ENVO:00009003]; feature: intestine environment [ENVO:2100002]; material: feces | place: Germany | collected 2013/2015
TGGTAGCTCGTCGGGCTCATAACCCGGAGGTCGCAGGTTCAAGTCCTGTCCCCGCAACCATTTAGGAACTGTCTTTTATGACAGTTCTTTTTTTGTCGGGTTATGAGCACGATGAGCGGTGCTCGTTGGGGCGAAGCGGTGCGCCGCTGCCTGTGGCAGATTAAGGCGTGCCGCTGAGGTGAAGAAATAAGGAGCATTGCGATGCGCTCCAAGCGAGCATATGCGACTATATTTCTGAGGGGCAAGCAAGGCGTAGCCTTGTGAGATGTAACCCGGAGGTCGCAGGTTCAAGTCCTGTCCCCGCAACCAGTTTGAATGTTCATAACGCAACTGAACATTCCTATGTAAAGGAGTAGTCCGAAGGGGCTGCTCCTTTTCTCGTTTATCCGGCTTTCCCAACCAGATATTCTATTTCTACGCCCTGTCTGCTGTTGAGAACGACATTCCCCGGCAAAACAGGGCTGTGCGGTAAATCCAGTACGCCGACAAACTTGTAATGGATTACAAGGCGCTGCGTCCTGTTTTTTCCTGTCCCCTGAATGTGGTAGACGTCAATCCGCTCCACCAGTTCGTGAAGCATGGTAGGCGTTAAGGTTTTCATCTGCATAAACTTCCGAACCGCTTTCAGAAACTGATTTTTTGAATATACCCGGCTGTCCTCTTTATCGCAGATGCTTTCCAGCTCTGCGATTTCTTTTTTGAGGGATTGCTGTTCCTCGTCATACCTTTGCGACAGCTTCATGAAACGTTCGTCAGAGAGTTTTCCGCTTACGTCATTGAACAGACCAACCGCGGCGAGCGCTCTTACGACATTTTCTCCCGCCTTCTGGAAGACCGCATCATTTTCCTCGGCGAAGAGGTCAACGATGCGACCGCGAGCCTGATCGTTTCGCAGCTTTTATTCCTCGAGGCCAAGGACCCCGATAAGGACATCCAGCTCTATATCAACTCCCCCGGCGGCAGTGTGACGGCCGGCATGGCGATCTACGACACGATGCAGTATATCAAGTGCGACGTGTCCACCATCTGCGTCGGCCTCGCCGCCAGCATGGGCGCGTTCCTGCTCTCGTCCGGCGCCAAGGGCAAGCGCATTGCGCTGCCGAACGCGGAGATTATGATCCACCAGCCCTCCGCCGGTACGCAGGGCAAGGTCACGGATATGGAGAGCGACGTGGAGCACTTCCTGCGCATCAAGCAGCGCTTGAATAAGATCCTGGCCGAGAACACCGGCAAGACGCCCGAGCAGGTCAAGCTCGACTCCGAGCGCGACCACTGGATGACGGCGGACGAGGCGCAGGCCTACGGCCTTGTGGACAAGGTCATTTACAAGAGATAAGGACAGTTTGACTTATGAGTGAAGATAGGAAAAAAGAGCTTCGCTGCTCGTTCTGCGGCAAGAGCGAGCACGAAGTGCACCGCATGATCCAGGGGCCGGGCGTGCGCATCTGCGATGAGTGCGTCCGCCTGTGCATGGACGTGCTGGAGGACGGCTACGAGCCGCACGACGAGCTGGAAGCGCCCGACTCCATCCCCACGCCGCGCGAAATTCGCGAGGTGCTCGACCAGTATATCATCGGGCAGGAGGCGGCCAAGGTCGCGCTGTCCGTGTCCGTCTACAACCACTATAAACGCATCTTCTTCGGCGGCGACGACGAGGTGGAGCTGCAAAAGAGCAACATCCTGCTCCTCGGCCCCACCGGCAGCGGCAAGACGCTCTTTGCCCAGACGCTCGCCCGCATTCTGAAGGTGCCGTTCGCCATCGCGGACGCGACGACCCTCACCGAGGCGGGCTACGTCGGCGACGATGTGGAAAACATTCTGCTCCGCTTGCTTCAGGCGGCGGATTACGACGTGGAGCTCGCCGAGCGCGGAATCATCTATGTCGACGAGATTGACAAGATCGCCCGCAAGAGCGAGAACACCTCCATCACGCGCGACGTCTCCGGCGAGGGCGTGCAGCAGGCATTGCTGAAAATCGTCGAGGGCACGGTTGCCAACGTCCCGCCGCAGGGCGGCCGCAAGCACCCGCATCAGGAGTTCATCCAGATCGACACGCACAACATCCTCTTCATCTGCGGCGGTGCGTTCGAGGGCATCGAGAAGATCATCGAGAGCCGTCTCGACCGCAAGTCGATGGGCTTCGGCGCAGAACTCAAGAGCAAGAACGATGTGGACGAGAGCAAGATTTTACGCGAGGTGCAGCCGCACGATATCTTGAAGTTCGGCATCATCCCCGAGCTGGTCGGCAGACTGCCGGTCATCACGGCGCTCGACGCGCTGACGCGCGACGACCTTGTCAAGATCCTGACCCAGCCTAAAAACGCGCTCGTCAAGCAGTATCAAAAGCTGTTTTCTTACGACGACGCCGAGCTCACGTTCGAGCCCAAGGCGCTCGAAGCGATTGCCGACAAGGCCATCGAGCGCAAGATCGGCGCGCGCGGCCTGCGCGCGGTAATGGAGGGTCTGCTGATGAACGTGATGTACGACATCCCGTCCGACCGCACGATCGACCGCGTGACCATCACGCCGGGCTGCGTGGAGGGGACGGAACAGCCGAAAATTTCCCACCGCACAGAGAAAGAAGGGGAGGCGCCGCAGCCGTCGCTGCCGGCAGACTCCGCTTCATAAGGAGAAACCCCATGGAACCTGTAACAAAAAATCTTCCGGTCATTGCCATGCGCGGGCTCAATGTGTTCCCGCGCATGAACACGAGCTTTGACCTCGAGCGTCCGATCTCCGTGCACGCGCTTGAGCGCGCCATGGAAAACGGGGAGGAGATCTTTCTCGTCACCCAGCGCGAGATCGGCGTGGAGCAGCCGGAGGAAAAAGACCTGTACGAGATCGGCACGGTCGCGCGCGTGACGCAGATCTTGCGCGTGTCCGACCGCGTGCTGCGCGTGATGATGGAGGGCGCGTGCCGCGCCCGCCTCAAGCGGCTGTGGCAGCGCGAGCCGTTTTTGCAGGCGCAGGTCGAGCTCATCGACGAGCCGGCCACCTCGCGCCATAGCAAGCGGACGGAGGCGATGCTGCGCCAGACCTACGCCAGCGTGACGGAATATGCCGAGCTCGCGCAGAAATTGCCGGACGATGTCTACGCCGCCATTTTATCGACGAACGACCCCGGCTATCTCGCTGACTTTATCGCCCAGCAGCTCAACCTGCGCTATCAGGACAAACAGGATATCCTCGACGAGCTGCGCCCGCTGCCGAGATTGCAGCGCATGAACGAGATTCTGCGCCGCGAGATCGAAGTTACCGCCATGGAGCAGGACATTGAAAGCAAGGTCCGCTCCCGCGTCGGAAAAATTCAGAAGGATTTTGTCCTGCGCGAGCAGATCAAGGTCTTACAGAACGAGATCGGTGAGGGCGGGGAGGACGAAGAACTCGACGAGTACCGCGAGAAGATCAGCAAGGCGCACCTGAGCGAAGAAGTGGAGCGCAAGCTGCTGAAAGATGTGGACAAGCTCGCCAAGCAGCCGTTCGGCAGCGCCGAGGCGAGTGTGCTGCGCAACTATCTCGACACCTGCATGGAAATGCCCTGGGGCGAGGAGACGAAGGAGCGCGCCAGCGTAGACGCCGCGCGCAAGATTCTTGACCGCGACCACTACGGCTTGCAGAAGGTCAAGGAGCGCATTTTAGAGTTTATCGCCGTGCGCCAGCTCAATCCCGAGGCGAAGGGGCAGATTTTATGTCTCGTCGGCCCTCCGGGTGTCGGTAAGACGTCGATCGCGCTGTCGGTCGCCAAGGCGATGAACCGCAAGGTCGCGCGGCTGTCGCTCGGCGGCGTGCGTGACGAGGCGGATATCCGCGGCCACCGCAAGACCTACATCGGCGCGATGCCCGGCCGCATCATCGAGGCTATCTCCCGCAGCGGCTCAATGAATCCGCTGCTCGTGCTCGACGAGGTCGACAAGATGGGCAGCGACGGGCGCGGCGACCCCGCGTCGGCGCTTTTAGAAGTGCTCGACAGCGAACAGAATTATGCCTTCCGCGACCACTATCTTGAAATTCCCGTCGATCTGAGCCGCGTCATGTTCATCATGACGGCCAACACGCTCGACACCATTCCGCGCCCGCTGCTCGACCGCATGGAGATCATTGAGATCCCCAGCTACACGGACGAGGAGAAGGTGCAGATCGCGCAGCGGCACCTGCTGCCCAAGGAGCGTCAGGCCCACGGGCTGACGGCCTCGAGCCTGCGCGTGGACGAGAGCGCCATCCGCGCGGCTATCGCGCTCTACACGCGCGAGAGCGGCGTGCGCTCGCTTGAGCGTCAGCTCGGAAAGATCTGCCGCAAGGCGGCAATGCAGCTTGCCACAAGCGATGTAAAGCGAGTCACCGTGACAGAGAAGAACATCAAGGACTTCCTCGGTGCGCCGCGTGCTGCACAGGAAAAGATCCCCGAAAAGGACCTTGTCGGTGTGGTGAACGGCCTTGCGTGGACCGAGGTGGGCGGCGAAATTCTGCCCGTCGAGGTCGGCGTGATGGATGGCAGCGGCAAGGTCGAGCTCACGGGCAACCTGGGCGACGTGATGCAGGAGAGCTGCCGCGCGGCACTCTCGTGCCTGCGCCAGCGGGTGCAGGAGCTCGGCATCGCGCCGGACTTTTACAAGACGAAGGACATCCACATCCACTTCCCTGAGGGGGCCATCCCCAAGGACGGACCCAGCGCCGGTATTGCCATCGCGACAGCGGTGCTCTCCGCGCTGACGGGGCAGGCGGTACACCGCGATGTTGCCATGACGGGCGAGATCACGCTGCGCGGCCGTGTGCTCGCCATCGGGGGCTTGCGCGAAAAGACAATGGGCGCGCTGCGCGCGGGCGTACATACGGTCATTCTCCCGAAGGAGAATGAAAAGGACCTCGACGAGATCGACCCGCTGGTGCGCGAAAAGCTGCGTTTTGTGCCGGTCGAGACGGTGGACGCCGTCTTTGCCGAGGCGCTGGTGTTGCCCGAAAAATGCACCGCTGCCGCGCACGAGAGCTATCTTCCTCCCGTGCAGGAGAGCGCGCACAGCGCGCTGCGTGCGGGCGAAATGAGCTGAAAGGAAACGAAAACCATGGCGATCAACTTCAACAAGGTCGAGTTTATCCTCTCGGCGGCGTCGGAAAAGCAGTTCGTGCGCGACGGGATGCCGCAGCTCGCGTTTGCGGGGCGGTCGAACGTCGGCAAATCGTCCGTCATCAACCGGCTCGTCAACCGCAAGAACTTTGCCCGCGTGGGTGCGTCCCCGGGCAAGACCTCGCAGATCAACTACTTTAAGATCGACGGCAAGCTCTACCTCGTCGACCTGCCGGGCTACGGCTACGCCAAGGTCTCCAAGACCGAGCGCGACCGCTGGGGCAAGCTGATGGAACACTATTTCCAGTCTGCGGGGCTCATTCACCTCGGTGTGCAGATCGTCGACGCGCGGCACAAGCCGACGGCGGACGACGTGACGATGCACGACTACTTCGTGCAGACGGGCTGTCCCGTCGTGATCGTGGCGAACAAGCTCGACAAGCTCAAAGCGCGCGAGATCGAGCCGAATCTTGCCCAAATTCGCGAGACGCTGAGTTTGCGCGACGATGAGCTCGTCATTCCGTTCTCTGCCGAAAAGGGCACGGGCAAGGAGCAGCTGATCGCGGCGATCCTCGACCATTTGAACGACTGAAAAGGGATAATGCTTCAAAGAAAAGCCTCTGTATGGTTTGACCATACAGAGGCTTTTTATCGTATTTCCCGGGGAATCAGCGGCGCAGCGTCAAAAGCGCGGTGCAGTGGGAGAAGGATTCAAACGTCAGCGCAGGGAAGTGAGGGCGGAGCTCGTCATAGACGAAGTAAATTTCATCCTCGTCCCACTCACTGCCCGCCGCGTTTCGGCACGCTTCGAGCTCTTCGCGCGTGCGGAAGGCGACGTCGCCGATGAAGATGCAGCCGTCCTGATTCAAAAGCGGCAGAAGCGCCCGAAGAAAGTCGATTTTCTGCGCGTCCGTCAGGTGGTGGAGCGAGTAGGTCGCGACGATGGCGTCGTACTGCCGTGCGCAAAGCTCGGGCACAAGGCCTTTGGAAAAATCGCCCTGATAGAGCCGCGCGTCCGGCATTTTTGCCTGCGCCAGTTCGATCATGCGCGCGGAAAAGTCCTGCCCATAGATGCGGCAGCCATGCTCGTAGAGCCGCGAGGTCAGTATGCCCGTGCCGAAGCCGATATCCAGCACGTCATGCCCGCTCTGCGCGAGCACGCGCTGATAGAGCGCGTTCATCATGGCGCGGTAGCCCGCAAAGGGGTAGCGGTCGTTTTCGTCGGAGAGGCCAACGCTCTTGTCATAGCCGTCGGCCCAGAGGTCGAAGCCGGTATTGTTCAGCATGTCAGTCCTCCTTTTCGTTCAGCGGGGGAAGTCCCAGCTCATAGAACGCCACGGCGCTCGCTGCGGCGACATTGAGTGAGTCGACGCCGTGGTACATCGGAATTTTGACCGTGTAGTCGCAGCTCGCGATGGTCGAGGATGCGAGCCCGTCACCCTCCGTGCCCATGACGATGGCAAGCTTTTCTTCGGCGGCAAGGCGCGGATCGTCGAGCCGTACGGAGTCGTTGCGCAGTGCCATCGCGACCGTGCGGAAGCCGAGATCGCGCAAAAGCTGCGCCCAGTCGCCGCTTTCGGGCAGGTAGGTCCACGGGATGAGGAACACATTTCCCATGCTGACGCGCGAGGCGCGGCGATAGAGCGGATCGCTGCCCGCAGTCGTGAGCAGCACCGCGTCCATGCCGAGCGCGGCGGCGGAGCGGAAGATTGCGCCGATGTTCGTCGGGTTCATCACGTTTTCGAGCACGACGACGCGCCGCGCATTGCAGCAGACGTCCTCGACGCTCCGGAGCTTCGGCCGCCGCATGGCGCAGAGCATGCCGCGCGTCAGGTGAAAGCCTGTGAGCTGCGTCAGCACGGATTCATCAGCGGTGTAAACCGGAATATCTTGACAGCAGCGGGCGAGAATTTCGCGCCCCTTGCCCTGCGTATGCTGCCGCTCCATCAGGAACGACACCGGCTCACAGCCCGCATCAAGCGCACGGCCGATGACGAGCGGACTTTCCGCGACAAAGAGCGCGTTGTCGGGGTCCGCGCGATTGAGCAGTTGGTTTTCGGTCAGGCGCGCGTAGACGTCGAGCGCAGGATCGGAAAAATCGTGGATTTCGATGATGTTTGCCATAGCTTGTCCCTTTTAAGATTCTAAGATATTCAGCAGCGCAGTGACGTCCGGCAGGACGAACGTCGGCTGCGGGTCAGCGGTGGGGAGGTCTTTCTCCTTCGTCTCGCCCGAGAGGACGAGCAGCGTATCGACGCCCGCGTTCGCGCCGCTGGCAATATCTGTGTAGACGCGGTCGCCGACGAGCAGCGTTTCCTGCGCGGAAACGCCCGCCTCGAGCATCGCGAGCTGCGGCATCAGTGGTTCGGGCTTGCCGATGACGATGGGGCGGCGGGATGTCGCGCGCCAGAGCATTTCGCACACGCTCCCGCAATCGGGCACAAAGCCGTAGGCCGTGGGGCAGACCCAGTCGGGATTGGTCGCAAGGTAGGGGATGCCGTGTCCCAGCAGGATGCAGGCGTCCTCCAGCTTTTGAAATGTCAGCTCGGTGTCGAAGCCCATCAGGAGCGCGTTCGCGTCCTCACGCCGTTCTGCGACGGTAAAGCCCGCCGCGCGGAGCTGTGATTTCATCGACTCCGTACCGCAGACGTAATAGCGTCGGTCTTCTCCGCTGTGCTCGCGGAGATAGTGAATCAGCGCGTCGACCGAGGTGAGAAAATCGCCCGCCTCCGTCGCGACGCCGAGGCGTGTGAACTTCTGCACGTAGGCCTCCACGCTGCGCGAGGAGTTGTTTGTCAGAAAGCGGTACTGCCCGCCGCGTGCGCGGATGGCAGAGAGCAGCTCGCGGACGCCTTCAAAGAGCCGGTCGCCCAAATAGAGCGTACCGTCGAGGTCGAAAAGAAAGAGCTTTTTGCGCTGAAGAAGATTATGGTCAACCATCGGTCACGCCTTCTTTTTGCCGTCGATCGCGATGAAGAAGAATGAGCTCACCGCCAGAAGATAGGGGTAGAAGAGGTTCGGAATGATGTCGAACGCTGAGATGGCGTAGCCCAGCTCGTGCGCCGCGGAGATCGCGACGAGCATCTGTGCGCCGTAGGGGATGATGCCCTGGAAGATGCAGGAGAACGTGTCGAGGATCGACGCGGCCTTGCGCGGTGTGATGCCGTACTCCTCGCTCATCTCCTTGGCGATGGGGTTCGCCATAACGATGGCGACGGTGTTGTTCGCGGTGGCGATATCCATCGCGCCGACGAGAAGGCCCATGCCGATCTGGCCGCCGCGCTTGCCGCGAAACGCCTTTCTGATCCAGCTAAGCAGCGCTTCAAAGCCGCCGTACTCGCGGATCAGCGCGCAGATGGCGGAAACTAAGATCGCGACCATCGAGGTTTCAAACATCCCGGCCGCGCCGCTGCCCATGTTTTCGAGCAGGGCCTTGACCGCGAGGATGCCGGTCTGCCCCGTCGCGCCGGTCGCGAGCGCGATGACCGCGCCGGAGACGATGCCGATGAGCAGCACAATAAAGACATTGATGCCGATGATGCCGCCGATGAGCACGAGCACATAGGGGATGATCTGGATGAGGTTATAGGGTGGAATCTCCGCAGGTGTCACGTCGGCGTGGAGCGTCAGCACGAGGATGAGTGCGAGCGACGCGAGCGCGGCGGGGAAGGCGATGTGGAAATTCTCGCGGAATTTATCCTTCATCGCGCAGCCCTGCCCGTTGCAGGCGGCGATGGTTGTGTCGGAAATGAAGCTCAGATTGTCACCGAACATCGCCCCGCCCATGACGGACGCGACACACAGCGGCAGGGAATAGCCGCTGGCCGCGGCGATGGGGATAGCGATGGGGACGATGAGCGTGATGGTGCCGACGCTCGTGCCCATCGCGGTGGAGACAAAGCAGCTTACGACGAACAGCACCGCGACGGCAAATTTGGACGGGATGAGCGAGAGCATGAAGTACGCAACGCTCTCCGCGCTCGAGCGGCCCACAACGCCGACAAACATGCCGGCGGCCAGGAAGATGAGCAGCATCGTGATGATGTTCTTATCGCCCACACCATGGCCCATCAGCGTGAGCTTTTCGTCGAACGACAGCGCACGGTTCTGGCAGCAGGCCACGAGCAGCGCGATGAGGAAGATGACGACCATCGGGATTTTGAGCACGTACTCAAAGATCAGGCCGAGGCCCAGATATAAGACAAGGAACACTAAGATCGGCAGCAGCGCCGCGGGATTGGCTTTTTTTGACATGGGATGACACTCTCTTTCTCCAAACATAAAAAAAGCTCCTGCGCGGAGCTTTTTGTGCGATATGAATTATTATAAGGAGCGTGGAGGACCTTGTCAAGTGAGATTTGCCCAAATTTGAGCGCAAAAGGGCTTGACAGAAATGCTCTAATCTGTTAGTGTACATATAAACTCTAACGGATTAGAGAGGTAACGCGATGGAAACGCCGAAAATTTTTGAAAGCGAATACCGCTTCTGTCAAATCCTGTGGGCACACGAGCCGGTCAAGAGCCGTGAATTGGTCGCGCTCTGCGCCGAGCACCTGGGCTGGAAACCGACGACGACCTACACGGTCATCAAACGGCTCTCTGAGCGCGGGGTGCTGAAAAATGAGAATACCGTCGTCACATCGCTCATCTCGCAGGACGAGGCGCAGACCGCCGAGATCGACGAGCTGCTCGACAAGCGCTTCGACGGCTCGCTGCCCGCGTTCGTCGCCGCGTTTACAAAGTCGAGCCACGTGAGCGACAAAGAGCTTGACGAGGTGCAGAAAATGATCGACCTTTATCGAAAGGAGAATCATCATGGATGACGTCTTTTTGAAGCTCGTGAACCTCAGCATCAGCGCAAGCTGGCTCATTCTGGCGGTGCTCGTGCTGCGGGTTGTCCTCAAAAAAGCGCCGAAGTGGGTCATGCCGCTTCTCTGGGGCGTGGTCGCACTGCGGCTCGTCTGCCCGTTTTCCATCGAGAGCGCGCTCTCGCTCATCCCGAGCGCCGAGACCATCCCAAGCGAGATTGTGACCGAAACGCGCGAGCCGGTGCTCTACGAGCAGGCGACGCTCGATATCGTCACGAATCCGACGCTGCCTTCGGCGGCGGAGGTCCCCGTCGGTGTGAGCCGCCAGCAGGCGCAGGTGGACTTCAACATCTACAGCGTCCTCTGGCTCGCCGGCATGGCGGCGCTGCTCGTCCACGCGCTCGTGAGCGCGGGAAAGCTGAAAAGAAAGCTCGCAACGGCGATTTTGCTGCGAGATAACATCTACGAGAGCGAATTCGTCGATTCTCCGTTTGTCTTCGGCGTGGTGAAGCCGAACATTTATCTCCCCATGCACATGGACGAGGGAACGGCGGCACACGTCATCGCGCACGAGCGCGCGCACCTTGCCCGCCGCGACCACTGGTGGAAGGTGCTGGGCTACCTCGTGCTCGCGCTGCACTGGTTCAACCCGCTGGTGTGGGTCGCCTACATCCTCTTCTGCCGCGACATCGAACTCGCGTGCGATGAAAAAGTCGTCAAGGGGCTGGACGGCGCGGCACGCGCAGACTATTCACAGGCGCTATTGTCCTGCGCCGCGCCGAAAAGAGCCGTCGCGGCCTGCCCGCTGGCGTTCGGCGAGGGGAACATCAAAACGCGCGTGAAAAGCGCACTGCACTACAAAAAGCCCGCGTTTTGGGTCGCCGCCGCGGCGGTGCTCGCGGTCGTGATCGTGGCCGTGTGCTTTTTGACGAATCCGAGGTCGGATATCGATGCGGAGACGCTGCTCGGCACCTCGCGCGGGAAAATCACGCGCGTCAGCGTCGCGATGGAGGAGACAAGCAGCGGTGAAGAGTACCGTATGTCGACACCGGAGATCAAGGACCTCCTTTCGCTGCTGGACGCGATAGAATATGAGCGCCTCGGCTCCGCGTCGGCGATGCAGGGCTGCTATGCAAGGGTATACCTCGGAGACAGAAAAGAGGAGTACTGCGAGCTGATGCTGTCGGAGGACGGCATACTGGCAAACCCCATCAAGGGCGGCAAAAAAGCGCAGCTGTATGAGCTGCGTTCCGGCGGCACGGTGCTGAAAAATTATGTCAAGTGGTGCATAAATCGGAAGGACCCTACGGTGCCGGAGAACCTTTTTGATCAGATCGACCAGCTGCTCTGCGACATGCCGCTCGGGGAGTATGTGTTGGGAGAGGTCGTGTTCGATGACTCAACTTGGGAAACAAGCTATGCTGAGACCTTTGACGAGGGACCGGCGGACCTGCGGGTCGGCGGTGCATGTTCTCTGGCCGGACCGCACGGGGCGAGCAGCGGGTATTATTACCGCTTTTCCACATGGGAAGAGATCACGCTGAAAAAGAGCAACTTCGACTGGCTGTTCCGCAGCGGAAGCGGCGAAGATTGGAACGGCACGAGCGCTGCGAAGCTGCGCCGAGAAAATGTGCGCGCCTGGCGCGGCACGAGAACGGCTGAGGACGACAATGCGACGGCCCCGCTTGAGAGATATCTCCGCTGGGATGAGCTTGCGGCGATGGACCAGTGGCTCTTATTACAGCAGAAGGACGGCAGCCTTTACCTTGTGATGGGCTATCGCAGCGGGGGACTTCCCTACAGCGGGGCGCATCCCTACCGCTGGATCGTCCGCCTGAACGGCGGTGCGACCGAGCTGACCCGCGCTGACCTGAACGGCGACGGGATCGAGGAAGTGATCTCCTATACCGGCACTTCCACGCAGAAGCCGTACCGGCTGCGGGTGAGCAATCAGAGCGGCGAAGAGCTCTGGAGCGCGGAGCTGGGGCTGGCGCACGTGGGCTGGAGCAGCTATTTCCTCTATCGCGACAGCGTCAAGACGGCGCTATTGCGCTACGAGCCGACGATGTATCAGCGCGAGGCGTCGTATTCCTACGAGCTCTTTATGCTCAGTGAAAACGGGACGACCACGCTGGCGGAGAATTCGGTGAGCTTCAGCATAAATCCCGATTCTACCGACCCATGGCCCGCCGAGGCACAGAAATTCGCGGACGAGGTCAACAGGCTTTTAGATCAGAGCGAGCTTTTATTCTCCACGCTGAACGGTGAGCTGCACTGTTACGGCGACGGCGCAGTCATCCGCTGCACAGATCCGTCGGAGAGCGACGGCAGCAGGACGCTGATGTCTGCCGACCTCGACAATGACGGCAGAGCGGAGCGGATTGTATGCAAGAACACGTTCGGCGTCTATGAGCTGTGCATCATCGATGACAACGGCGAGGAAATGATGCGCGACCGCATGTCGGAGGGCGACGTCTACTTCCTTTGCCGTGAAAACGGGCGCGACATGCTACTGCTGTATCACTTGATCGAGGGCAAATATCAGGGCAGAAGTAGCTATTACGGCTATTACTATGGACTTTACACCTATGACGGCGGCAGCTGTCACGTTGTGGAAAATGCCAACGCGGGCATTTATCTGAATCCGACCGATGGCCAGAACGGCGAGTGGGGCAAATCGGAGGAAGCGTTCGCCGCGCGCGTCAATGCGCTGATAGCCCAGAGCGAATTCCTTGTCGCTTGGCAGGGTGGCGAGCTCATTTTGACGAGCGAGGTGTATCGCTGGTACTGCGTATCGCCGAGAAAGCTCACGGCGACGCTGGACAGCACGACGGTCAGTTTCGGCAAAAAGAGCTGGGACTTTGCCGGGCAATACCCGTCGCTCAGCGGCTTTGAGGGCAGCGAGACGGTGGGCAACTACCTTGTGGTGACGGGACGTCTGGGGAAGAAAAACGACCTCTATGTGGTGTTCAACGCCATAGACGGCACGCTGCTCAAGACCTTCCCCGGCAACAACCTTATCTGGCAAGGGAATGACCTTTTCACTGCGGTCTGCTCCTACTGGTCCGACATCTACGCGCTCAACGGGACGAAGCTCGCCGCGCTCGATCTTGCGAGCGGCGAGGAGATCAGCGGCCTCGCCTTTGCGGCCGACGGCGTGTCGATCATTGCGACGGTCTCCGGCAAGAGCGGCGAGCGTAAGGTGACGGTCACGCGCGAGGGCAGCGCGCAGCAGACCTCGCTCACCGACTGGACGGAGGGCGACGGCGCGGAGCGCACGTACTTCGCCCCTGTCGGGATCGAGGGGAACGAAACATTTCTAGCGACGGTCGGCGTGAGCTACCGGCTGGAACAGCAGTCGGACGGCACATCCCGCATCGCGGAGATCACAGGCGCGGAGGGGCTCACGCTGCCGCGCTACCGCCGCGGCTGGGTCAATGTGGACGAAAAGGCCGATGTGCTGGACGCCGTGATCACGGATGACGGCAAGAGCGCCGACGTGACGGTGCAGTATTATGCGAGCCTTGGCGGGTCGGGGTACCAGCCGTACACGGCGGGGGTTCATATTGTCGCACCGTAGGGTGCGAAGGGGCCCCACACCGTGTGGGGATGCGACAAGGGGGGATGTTCTCTTTCCTCGGAAAGAGAACATCCCCCCTTACACCCCCCAAGAGAAAGGGACGAGGGGCCTTCCCCCTCGACCCCGCACATTGGCAGTCTGTATCTCGAAGAGCTGCGGCGCTTGCCGAATCAGGTGCGGTGTACATGGCTTCGCCATGAATCTCTGCGATTCGTGACAGGTCGCAACCGCGCCTTACTGTCGTGAGGCGCGAGTGACGTTTGCTCGGCGGCAGACTGCCTGCGGAATGCGGCATTGCTGCGCTCGCCGCATTGAGCAGTGCCTCGGTAGACGGAAATTAGTTTGTACTCCTACAAGATCAGCAGAGCGGCACCCGCAAGGGGTGTGCCGCATCCGTAAGGCGGCAGAGCCGCCAACGGCTGCGCAACAGCGGATAATAGAAGCACACCAAGTCGTATAGCAACACTAAACGCGGCAACGCCGCGCGCAGGCATTTCCATTCCGGAGGCAAGAGACTTGCGCAAGCCTGAGACTGCCAATCTAAGCCTTTCTCTTGGGGTTCCAAAGGGGCCATTCTCTTTTGCGAAAGAGAATGGCCCCTTTGACTGCGCGCCGCAGCAGCTGCGGCATTCTTGCGGAATTATTGACGAATACGCCAAACGCCGTCTTCGTTCCGGAGAAGGACGAAATAATCCTGCATGCGCTCGAACGGCGCGTAGCTGCGGCGGTGCTTGTCGACGTTGAAATCCTGATATTCGCGCGCGGTCTGGATGGGGTACTGGAAGCGGCTGCTCTGGTGGACATAATAAAATTGTCCGTTAAGGCGGGACGCATTATCGCTGAGGGGATGAAGCGAGCAGGCGATATAGCCACGCCGGTTCGTGCCGCTGTTGGGGAAAGAGAGGTCGGCACAGTAGAGCTGCCGGAAGCAATTTTCGTACCAGTTGCTGAGGCTGGCCTGTTCTGTGCCGGGATCAATGTAGGGAGCGGTGTAGGTCGTGCCGTCCGGACTGTCATAGAACACCCGACCGGAGAATTCTTCGGCAAGCCAGCTGCCGGTGTCGCAGTTTGGCTCTACGGCAAAGCTCTCTGTGCCATAGAAATGTGTGCCTTCGTCCCAGCGGAAATGATAGGAGAGAAACAGCCTACCGAAGGGGCGCTCGACGGCGACGACAGTCATGTGGAAAGCATCATTTGTCTGCGACTTGCCGTTGTAGTTGGTGTAGCCGCCGCCGGTGCACTCCCTGACGAGCACACGCTCGGCGCGGAGGCAGGTGAGGAGGTCCCCGTCGGAGAGGTCGTTGAGCTCGGATTCGGGATAGCCGAGAGCGAGGAGCCTTTCATGGGCTTCGATCGCCTGTGCGTCGGTACCGGTCTCTTTGGGCGTCCAGTCCATGCGGTAGGAGCCGAAAAACAGGAAGCCGCAGGCAATGACGACGGCGAGGACGGCGAGCAGCGAACCGACGAGCTTGGGGTTCGAGAAGCGCTCCTTGACAGGTTCGATGGCGCAGCCCTGCGCGGCCATCGACTTTGCGAGCTTGTTGAGGCGGACGACCAGGTAGAAATACCAGACGACGTAAACGCCGAGCAGCAGGGGAAGCGAGGCGAACAATGCCGCTGCGACATAGAGCAGAATGTACCAGAGCAGCAGCGCGCCCGCGGCGGGAGCAGCGGGCGGCGTTCTGCCGACGTCGCGCTGCATGTCGAGCAGACCTTGCCAGAGGCAGAAGAGCAGCGCGAGCCGCACGGCGGCGGAGCCGAAAGCCAGCGCAGTGGACACCGTGTCTGCCGCGGCGGTCTCGCGGCAGACGGCGGCATCCTGCCCAAGCTCAACAAAAAGGAGCAGCATGTGCAGGCAGGCGCAGACATAGCCCGCGCGCAGGAAGCCGTTGACCCGCCGCAGGGCGCGGAAGCCGACGAGCAGGCAGAATGTGCCGACCAGCGGCAGCAGCACATCGAGGTTCCAGAAATTCAGCGTCACGCCGGTGACGGCGAGGCCGCCGGCGATCAAGCCTATCGCGCGGCAGAAGGGCGAATCGCTCACATCGGGCGTCTCTACTTCGGGCGCGGAGAGCGCGTCGGCCATCTCCTGCGCGGGTATGAGGGCTTCGGGCGGTTCCTTCTGCGCGAGAGCGTCGGCGGGCGGTTCGGGCGGGGGAGTTTGCGGCAGATCGGGAAAAACTTGGTCGGTCATGCGAATTCCTCCTTGGCGTTATGTGAACAGAATCATAAGATCGAGACAACGAGCCGCCAGACAGGCTCGGCCAGATAATAGCCGAGAACAGCGGAAGCCAGATTGGCCGTGATCGCATAGGCCGCGGCGCGGCCCTTGCTGTGGCCGGTGAGAAGGCCGCAGCCGGCGTAGAGATACAGCTCGACGAGCAAAATGATGAGTTCCGCCGGAAGCAGGAAGAAAAAGAGATACCAAGCGCTCACGCCGCTGTGTGCGGTGACATATACAGATGCAACGGCTAAAAAGCCCTGTGTCAGAACGTTGACAAGTAAAAACGCTTCCCAGTTTTTCTTCCACGAATAGCGGAACAGAAGCAGCAGCGCGCCCTCGATGAGAAACGTCGGCACGAGCGTTGCGACAAATTGCAGCAAGTAGCCGGGGATGGTCGAGGGAACGGAAACGGTGACTGCCGACGTATCGTCCGACCAGTTGACCGTGACGGACGATTGCAGAACGCGGCGATTGAGTATATCGGAGACCCAGACCTTGCCGGATTCGGTGACGAGGATGATGCGGTAGGTGCTCGGCACACCGACGTAGCTGAACCGGTGCAGTGCATTGCCAGAGGCGTCCGTTCCTCTGGAAAAGAGATGGCTGAAGATCGGTGCGCCGAAGGTCCCCTGTGCCGTGCAGGCGTGCCATCCGGCGGGAATATTGTCGAGCAGCAGGGCGAGGAGATCTTCGTTGAGCGGGACGGTGGTCTCGCTGCCGTCACTGTTCGTGATGACGGTGCTCTGTTTCAAGCGGCTGTTGCCCTCGCTCGCGTCCCAGTTGCCCTCGGCGAGCAGGTCGAGGTAGTAGGGTTCCTGCGGCGCGTCTTTGACGCGCACGATGAGTAGGGGCTTTGGCCCGCTGTCGGCAAAGGCGAAGGTCGTGAGCGCAAGAGATGCGAGGAGCGCGCAAACAAGCGTGCGAAGAGATTTTCGTTTCATCCAAATTTCCTCCTTTTTTGTGTGGGGTGTTCCATCTTCCAACCATATAGACGCAAAAGATAACAAAAAAGTTCACGCTTTTACAAATTTTATCATAAAATATTGCGCTGCGGGAAAAAGTTCTGGCGGGGCGTTGTACTTTTTTCATATTCTGCTACAATGGGGGAGAGAAAGAAGCGCATTGGGGGAACGGGTATGAAATGGTATGCGATCGGCAAGACGCTGACGCCACTGGACCGCGCGCCGGAGAGCGGCGCGGCGGTGGTGCTGCTGAATTCGGACGAGTTGGCGCACGAAACGGCGCTGCCGGGACTCGAAGCGGTGCTGCACCATACGCCGAGCGCGCGGGACGCGCACGTCTGCAAGGCGGAGGTGCGCTCCAACTGTCTGAGCGGAACGCTCGCACTGCCGCGCGGCCGCAGGGACGGCACGCGCCTTTGCTGCGGCTATCTCGTGACGAAGGAGCGCGTGGTGCTGGTGGACGACGGAGAGATGGTCGAGCCTTATTTGAAACGCATCGTTAAGGAAAAACGTCTGACAGAAAACAGCGTCGGGCGATTTCTCTACGACTTCTTCGAGCTGCTGATCGCCAGGGATCTGCACCGCCTAGAGGAGATCGAGGACCGCACGACGGCGCTGGAGGAACGCGTGCTCGCGGGCGAGCTGGAGGAATTCAGCACCCCGATGAGCAAGCTGCGCAAGGAGGCGATGGCCTGGTACCGCTACTACTCCCAGCTCGACGACGTGGCGTGCGAGCTGCGGGAAAATGAGAACGGCTATTTTTCGGATGAGGAGTGCGGACTGTTCCGATTATTTGAAGAGCGCGTCATCCGCCTGCGCGAGGAATCGCAGCTGCTGCGTGAATACTGCACGCAGATCCAGTCGCTGTTCCAGTCGGAGATCGACATCCGGCAGAACCGCATCATGCAGATCCTGACCATCGTGACGACGATCTTCCTGCCGCTGACACTGCTTGTCGGCTGGTACGGCATGAACTTTTCCGGCATGCCGGAACTGCACTGGAAGTACGGCTATCCCGCGATCATTCTTGTGAGCGTCGCCGTGGTGGTGCTGAGCCTGTGGGTGTGCAAAAAGAAAAAATTCTGGTAAGCAAAAAGGAACGGCGTGAGCCGTTCCTTTTTGCTATCAGAGATCACTTTTTATCGAAGTAGTAGTCGCGGAAGTTGTGGTATTGCGCGGCGTAGTAGCGCAGCAGGCGATAGAGTCGAGAGAGCGGCAGATCGCCCTTGCAGAAGAGCGTGTGCGTGCCCTTGAACTGCTTGAGCTCGTCGGAGAGCTCCTGATCCTTGACATAGCGGCGCAGAATGCCGGTCGGCACGTTCTGCCAGAGGGCGACGGTGTGGTTGTAGACGCAGTCCTCGCGCTTGCCGTAGACGACATCGTTCGTCAGGAGCTTCATCATGTTCAGCCCCGCGGCACGGCAGAAATAGCTGCTGCGGCCAAGGCGCGGGTTGATCTCGAAGAGCACGTAGCGGCCCGTGCGGGAATCGTACTTCATGTCGATGTTCGAAAAACCGACGTAGCCGAGCTTTTCGAGAAACTCCTGCATTTTGTCATACAACGCCTGATCGCCGCGCGAGATGATGGCGGCATAGTTGCCGACGGACTTGGGGTCGTAGTATTCGAGCACCGGCTGGCCGAGGCACATCGCGCGCACATGGCCGTCAATGTCCGAATAGCTGTTGAGCACGCGCAACGCGTCGTCGCCGCCGGGGATAAACTCCTGCAAAATGAGCTTGCCGCGGTAGTCCGACTGGTTCATGCTGTGGACCATCGTGAGGTACTGCTCGCGCGTGTCGAAGAAGAAGACCTTTTTCTGCCCCTCAAAATGGCAGCGGAGATAGTCGAGTGCATTGGAATTCTCGGGCTTGACGACGATGGGAAAGTCGAACGGAAGGCAGTCGGCGACGCTCTCGCGCTCCTCGGGAGAAGCGACAACGGTCTTTGGATAGTCCATGCCGTACTGCTCGCAGAGGGCGTAGAACTTGTCTTTCGTGTCGAACGTTTCAAGCAGCTCATCCGAGATGAAGCGGTTGGCGATGAGCCCCTCGAAATGGTCGTAGTGGCGGCAGAGAAGACCCGTGTAATAGTCCGAGCAGGGGATGACGAGCAGCTTTTCATAGTCCTGTGCGCACTGCTTCAGCACGCCGAGCAGCGCGTCGGGGAAGACCTCCTCGCGTTCAAAATCCGGGATGATGCGGCAGAGAAACAGGTGCGAGCTGCGCGTGGGCACGAGCTGCTGCGTGCACAGCAGCAGCGGTGTGACGTGATAGGCCTCCTGGAAGAGACGCGCCGTGCCGTAGGCGTTTTCGTCGCTGCCGAGGATGATGGGCAAAAAGTCCTTTTTCGCCTTTTTGGCGCTGCTCGTCGGCGCGGCGGGATGGACCTTGTCGTATTCGGCGAGGTATTTGAGTGTGAGCTCGACGTCGCTCGGGTAGGGGACGAAGACGCTGCCGCGCTTCATCGTTGTCTCTTCTCCCTTGCCGGTCAGCAGAATGACGCGCGCGTCCTTGCCGTCCAGAATTGCGCGGCGGATGCACTCGGCGCGGTCCTCGAGCACAAGGTGCGGGCAGGCAACGTGCTTTTCAATGTCGGCGGCGATCTGCGCGAACGGCTCTTCGCCGGAGTCCTCCTCGGTGATGAAGACGAAGTCGCAGTTCTGCCCGCTCAGCTCGCCGAGGTCTTTTCTGCGCTGGAGCGCGTGGGAGCCGGGGCAGCCGAAGACGGAGATCATCTGGCGGCCGGGGTATTCGATCTTCGTCGAGCGGTAGAGCGCGTCAAAGCTCATGCGGTTGTGCGCGTAGTCGACGATGACGGTGACGTTCTTGTCGCGGCTCTCGTAGATCTGCATGCGGCCCGCGGCGCGCGCCTTGCGAAGGCCCGAGCGCACATACTCCTCCGGCACGTCGAGCACCATGCAGATGGCCATGGCGGCAAGAGCATTGGAGATGTTGAAAAGGCCGGGCATCGTGATGGAAAATTCACCGTTGTACTTGAGCGAGGAAACCGTGAAGTAGAGCCCGTCGCTGCGCTTTTCCACATGCTGGCAGGAGACAGTGTCGCTTTCGTGTGAGCCAAACGTGATGAGGTTGCAGCGGTCCTTGGCGTATTCGATGACGCGATCCGAGTACTTGGCGTCGGTATTGACGCAGCCGAAGCGGCAGGAGTCGAAAATTTTGAGCTTGGAGTTGAAGTAATCCTCGAAGTCCGGGTGCTCGATGGGGCTGATGTGGTCGCTGCCGATGTTCAAAAATGCAGCGACGTCGTACGTGATACCGCGCACGCGGCCGTATTTGAGCGCCTGGGACGAGGCCTCCATCACAAGATGCGAAATGCCGCTTTCATAGGCGTTTTCAAAGTGCTGGTAGAGCTCAAGCACCTCGGGCGTGGTGATGTGGGACTCCTCGGTGCTCTTGCCGTCGTAGTTGTCGATAGAGGAGAGAATGGCGCACTTGGGCATCGACTGCGCGCGCAGCCAGTCATTTAAGATGTAGCGCACGTAGTAGGCTGTGGTGCTCTTGCCCTTTGTGCCCGTGATGCCGACGCTTGTGAGCTTGTCCGTCACATGGTTATAAAAGAGCTGACCGAGCACGACAAGGGAATAGCGAATGTCGTTGACAAGAAGACAGGGCGCGTCCACATTGTGCTTTTTCTCGGCGACGTAGGCGATCGCGCCGCGCGAGAGTGCGTCGCATAGGTACTCTTCCTTGAAGTGTGCGCCCTTGCAGATGAAAAGCGCGTCCTCGCTCAGTGCGCGCGTATCGTAGGTGAGGCAGTGGATCTCACGCGCGGCGAGCTCGTCGCTCACGGTGCTTTCGACCAGAATGCCCGCGTCGCGCAGCGCATCGACATATTCTCTCAGTGTGTGAACGGTATTCATAAATAGCTCCTTTGGGTCTTGCTTTTTCGGCAGGACGGGATAAAATATAGGCGATATCGCGTCAGATCGACACGATATTGGCAAGCGAACTCATTTCCGAAGGGGGAAACAATATGACTTATCAGCAAGTGCTGGAAAACGCAAGGACCTGCATCGGCCCTTACTGCAAGGCGTGCAATGACTGCAACGGCAAGGTCTGCCGCAACACGATGCCCGGCCCCGGCGCCAAGGGCGAGGGCACGGGCTTTATCCGCAACGCAGAAAAGTGGCGTGAGATCTGCGTCAACATGGACACCATCTGCGAAAATTCACAGGTGGACACCTCATTCACGCTCTTTGGCCGGACGTTTGAGATTCCGGCGTTCGCCGCGCCGGTGGGCGCGATGCGTCTTCACTACGGGGACAAATACGACGATCTTACTTATAATAATATCCTTGTGCGCGCGTGCGCAAACGCGGGCATTCTCGCTTTTACCGGCGACGGCACCGACCCGAAGGTGGTCGAGGGCGCGTCTGAGGCGCTCAAGGCGAACGGCGGCTGCGGCGTGCCGACCATCAAGCCGTGGGATATGGATACAATTCGCGAAAAGTTCGCGCTCGTGCAGGAAGCCGAGCCCTTCGCCATCGCGATGGACATCGACGCGGCGGGCCTGCCGTTTTTGCAGGGCTTGACGCCGCCGGCGGGCAGCAAAAGCGTGGAGGAGTTAAAGCAGATCGTCTCCTGGGCGCAGCGTCCGTTCATTCTGAAGGGCATCATGACCGCCCGCGGCGCGGAAAAGGCGCTGGAAGCGGGCGCGAGCGGCATCGTCGTTTCAAACCACGGCGGCCGTGTGCTCGACCATTGCCCCGCGACGGCGGAGGTGCTGCCGGAGATCGTCGATGCCGTCGGCGGCAAGATGACGATTTTTGTCGACGGCGCGATCCGCAGCGGCATGGACATGTTCAAGGCGCTCGCGCTCGGTGCGGACGCGGTGCTCATCGGCCGTCCGTTCGTCACCACCGTCTATGGCGGCGGGGAGGAGGGCGTGCAGCTCTACGTCCAGAAGCTCAAAGCCGAGCTTGCCGACACGATGCGCATGTGCGGCGCGCACTCGCTCGCGGAGATCAAGCGCTCCATGCTGTTCGGCTTCTGACGAGTATATATTATATAGTATAGCACTGCAAGAAAAGGCTGACAAGGGAAAATCAGAAGAAGGGGACGGCGAAATTGAGCCGTTCCTTTCTTGCTTTCTTTTGCTGTATATAATATTATTGAAAGCAGGAACAAAATTGCCGCGCCGGACGTCTGAGAAAATATAGAGCCCCTTCTAAACCGTTTGATTTGGAGGAAAGTGCAATGAAAAAGACGACGAGCAATATCCTGTTTATCGCGCTGATGGCACTGTTGTTGTTCTCTCTGAGTGGCTGCGCGCAGGAAAAAGAGGAGAATACCAAAGAAAACGACCCGCAGGCGCGGGAGGCAGTCCTGCAATGCTGCGAGTTGATCTTTGGCAGCGCAGAGGAAACGGGAAATTATCACATCCGCGTGACGGACGAGCGGGACGGCGGGCGCGTGGATGAATACGACTGCCCACGCGGTGCAGACGAGCAGGGCTATGGCAATTCGCCTGTATATGCGTTGAGTGAACCGTCGATGTACGGCGACGAGCCGTGGTATGCGGCGGCGGAGCAGGACTGGGACGATTGCCGCAACGGGGTCGTTGCGGAGATTTCTTATGGGAAAGATGCGATCGCGTTCATTCCGCCTTGGGGAGCGATAAAAACAGATGCGGAGTACGAGCATCCGGGCGGCAACGTGCTGCGGCTGACGCAAAACGGCGAGACGACCTATTATAAAAGCAATACGGCGCACGCGGCGCAGCTCCTCTTCGGATATGCACAGGACGCGGTGATGGAAAAGCTGTACGACCTGCACGTTCCCGGCACAGAGACGGACTACGAGAATATCGCAAACGAGTTCTGTGCGCAGTTCGCCGCCGGCCTGAACGCCGCGCCGCGCTGGTTCAGCGGGAAACCGGATGACGCGGCGGCAGCGGTGAAGGAGCGCGTGTTCGACGCGTATTACGGAACGGACTACCCGAATTTCTGCTTCGGCTTTGGCGTGATGATGCGCTTTGATGACCCGGAGTCCTCACAGCGCTATCAATGGGAGGCCGGCAGCGGCATGATCGAGCCGACGGGCGAAGGCGAGTACGGCGATTATTTCAGCTGGGGTATGGCTGCGGACGCATGCCGGGATGAAGCGGGAAACTGGTACGTTGCCGGTACATGGACGGGCGGCGGTGGAATCTGGCTGCCGTACATCGGCCGCAGTTGGGACTCCGCGCAGAACGATGCAACGGCGGCACAGCTTGTGGAGTGCTGGTTTTTGTCGGCGGGCGAGTCGCATGAGTGGCGGCTCCCCAATATGATTTATAACCGCCCGAGCGCCGAGCTGCGCGAGGCGTTCGCCGCGCTCACGCCCGAACAGGCGGCGGAACTGGAGACAGGTCTGCGCGCCGTGTGGGACGATCCGCTGCATGCAGAGAGTTTTCCAGGCGGCTTTGACGCAAAGTACAATGCAGACTGAAAAGCATTGATGTAGAAACAGACACCGGTGCTGTGGGAAAGCAACAGGAGAGGGCGGGAAAGAGGCCTCTCCTGTTGTTTGTTTCTTACTACCTCAAAAGGAATTTGAAGAAAAAACGAAAAGTTTGGATGAAAAAGTCAAGACTAAATTGCAAAAATTCATAAAAAAATTCAAGTAAGACACGCGACGCCTTCCTGGAAAACGGCTTCTGCGGTCCGGAAGCCCAGTATTT
>OLWJ01000125.1_pt1 | contig 23100 bp, 19 predicted proteins | sample 1674291 | NCBI WGS metagenome assembly OLWJ01 (sample SAMEA103958159, study PRJEB25191) | human gut metagenome | biome: human-associated habitat [ENVO:00009003]; feature: intestine environment [ENVO:2100002]; material: feces | place: Germany | collected 2013/2015
TTTGACAAAAAACTGCGCGGCGGAAAAACATATTTTGCACACTTTGAACGGAGAAAAAGGCGGGAGAGCAAAAGAAAAGGGAACGCGCAAGCGTTCCCTTTTTTGCCAAAATTTCTTACCTGCCGCCGAAGATCAGGCTGCCGAGCCCCGTGGAGGTCAAAAACAGGATGAGCATGACAACGGGCACGACATACTTCATCATCACGCTGTAGAGCTTAGCGCGGCCGAAGTGTTCGTCGTTTTTCTCGACCTCGGCGATGATCCACTTCGGGCCCACGACCCAGCCGACTAAAATGCTCGTGAGCAGGCTGATGAACGGCATCAGGAAGCTGTTGCTGATGTAGTCCATCACGTCGAGCAGCTGCGCGGTCGAGCCGTTGGGCAGCGGGAGCTCAAAGTAGAGCGCGTTGTAACCCAGGCAGATGAGAACTGCCGTGACAAGAGAGTAGACGCCCACGGCGGCGCACATCTCCTTGCGCGACTTGTGGAAAATCTCCATGCAGTTGGCGACAAGCGTCTCCATGACGGACACGCAGCTCGTCAGCGCGGCGAAGCCGAGCGCGAGGAAGAACACCGCGCCCACGACGCGGCCCACGCCGCCCATCGCGGCAAAGACCTTCGGCAGGCTGATGAACGTTAGGCTCGGGCCGCTGGCCATGCCCTCGGTGCCGAGGAAGACATAGACGGCGGGGATGATCATGAGGCCCGCGAGGAACGCGACGCCCGTGTCGAAAATTTCGATCTGGTTGTTGGCCTTGTTGAGGTCGACGTCGTCCTTGACGTAGCTGCCGTAGGTGATCATGATGCCCATGCTGACACTGAGCGAGAAGAAGAGCTGACTCATCGCGTCGAGCGCGATGTTCAAAAAGCGCTGGACGGTCAGGCCCGTGAAGTCGGGCTTAATGTAGACGAGCAATCCTTCGATACCCGTGCGCGTCATGCCGCTCTCGTCGGTGTAAGAGAGCGTGAGCGAGAAGATGGCGATGCCGATGATGAGAAGGAGCAGACCCGGCATGATGTAGCGGGAGTATTTTTCAATGCCCTTTTCAACGCCGCAGTACACGACCCACGCCGTCAGCGCCAAAAAGATCAGCATGAAGACGATGGGCGAGACGGGGGAGGTGATGAACGAGGTGAAGAACCCGTCCTGCGCGGCGGCGTCGCCGCTTGAGACGAGGTAGAGGGTAAAATACTTCGTGATCCAGCCGCCGATGACGGAGTAATACGTCATGATGAGCGTGGGGACGAGGAAGGTGAGGTAGCCCAAGAACTTCCACTTTTTGTTGAGCGTTGCAAAGGCATTGAGGGCGTTCTGCTTCGTGCGGCGGCCAATGGCTACGTCAGTCGTCAGCAGGGTGAAGCCGAATGTCAGCACCAGCACCAGATAGACGAGCAGGAACAGTCCGCCGCCGTCCTTGGCGCAGAGATAGGGGAAGCGCCAGATATTGCCGACGCCCACTGCGCTGCCCGCCGCGGCCAGCACAAAGCCGAGCGAGCCGCTGAAACTACTGCTTTTTTTCATGTTCGATTCTCTCTTTTTTTCATGTAAATGGAATGACTAATGCCCCATTATAGCAGAAGAAACCGAATTGGCAAGGGGAGAGACGCTAAAAATGCAGGAATTCTTGCGAAAATGTGAAAAAATATCTCACCAGCGGCTTGCTAATGAGATATTTTATTCATAACAGGATTAGATTTTGTCATGGCCGGCGGCTTCGTCGGTGAAGACGGCCTCGAATTCCTCAGCGCTCATCGTCTCGTGCGGAAGCAGGAATTCCGCCACGGCGATGAGGTGCTTCTGATCGCGCGAGAGGATGTCCTCGCAGCGCTCGTAGGCCGCGTCGATGATGGACTTGACCTCCTCGTCGATCTGTGCGGCGACCTGCTCGGAATACGGCTTGGCCTGCGCCATCGAGCGGCCGATGAAAATTTCATCGTGGCCGGATTCGAACGAGATCGAGCCGAGCCTGTCGCTCATGCCGTACACCGTGACCATCTTGCGCGCGATCTGCGAGGCGCGCTGGATGTCGTTCGACGCGCCGGTCGAAATGTCGCCGAGCATCAGCTTTTCCGCCACGCGCCCGCCAAGCAGCGAGACGATCTGCTCTTCCATATAGCGCTTGGACTGGTACGAGCGGTCTTCCGTGGGCAGCGAGATCGTCATGCCGCCCGCGCCGCCACGCGGGACGATCGTGATCTGGTGCACAGGGTCGTGCGTCGGCAGCGCGTGCATCACGATGGCGTGACCGGCCTCGTGATAGGCGGTCAGCTTGCGCTCGTGCTCGCTGACGACGCGGCTCTTCTTCTCGGGACCTGCGATGACCTTGATCTCCGCCTCGGAGAAATCAGCCATCGTGATGAGCTTGCTGCCGCGGCGCGCGGCGAGCAGCGCCGCCTCGTTCGAGAGGTTCTCGAGGTCCGCGCCCGTGAAGCCGGGCGTTCCCTTGGCGACGGTGGAGAGGTCCACATCCTCGGCAAGGGGCTTATTCTTGACATGGATCTTCAGGATCTCCTCGCGGCCGCGGATGTCGGGAAGCCCCACGTAGACCTGACGGTCGAAGCGGCCCGGGCGCAGCAGCGCGGGGTCGAGGATGTCGGCGCGGTTCGTCGCCGCCATGACGACGACGCCCTGATTTGTACCGAAGCCGTCCATTTCGACGAGCAGCTGGTTGAGCGTCTGCTCGCGCTCGTCGTGGCCGCCGCCGAGGCCCGTGCCGCGCTGACGGCCCACGGCGTCGATCTCGTCGATGAAGATGATCGCGGGGGCAACTTTCTTCGCCTGTTCGAAGAGGTCACGCACGCGGCTCGCGCCGACGCCGACATACATCTCGACAAAGTCAGAGCCGGAGATCGACAAAAACTGCACGCCCGCCTCGCCCGCGACGGCGCGGGCCAGCAGCGTCTTGCCCGTGCCCGGAGGGCCGACGAGCAGCACGCCCTTGGGGATGCGCGCGCCGAGGTCGATGAACTTGCCCGGCGCCTTCAAAAAGTCAACGATCTCCTGCAATTCCTCTTTTTCCTCATCCGCACCGGCGACGTCAGAGAATGTTGTGGGGCGCTTGTTGTCTCCGCCGGTCTTGAACGACGCCGTGCCGAACTTCGCCATGCGGTCGCCGCCGCCTCCGCCCGCGGAGCGGACGGAGAGGAAGTACCAGATGGCGAAAATGCCGAGCACCGCTAAAATATAAGGCGCGAACATCGCGACATAGTTGATCGAGTGGTCGGCAGTGAAGTCGTAGTCCTCGATGATGCCGTCGGCCTTCTGCTGCTCGATGAGCTCGCCTAAGTCGTCATAGAAGAGCGTCACGCTGAAAAGGTCCTTTTTGAGCTCCGTTTTGCCGTCGATGGGCTCGCGCAGCTTCATGCGCAGCGTGGTGTCCGTCACCGTGAAGGCCGAGACCTGCTCGGATTCGAACAGCTCGCGTACCTCGGCATACGACGGTTCGGCCTCCACCGGCTTGTTCATAAAGCCGTAGACGCCGACGAGCACCAGCAGCACCAGCAGATACGGCAAAAGATTGGGACGCTTGGTCTGTTGAGTCAATGGGATATCCTCCTTGCACTGCAAAGATAAAAGCCTCGCAGAGTTTCTGCCCGCAAGGGGCACGCGACATCCGTAGAGCAGCAGAGCTGCTAACGGCTGTCCAGACGCCCGCAGGCGTGAAAAAATGTGAGATCGTTATTTCCGACGACAAGTGCGTCGGAAATAACACCGCTCGCTCCGCAAACGTGCGAGCGATAGCGAGTGCGCTGCAGCGGAGTGCAGCCTTCTCAAAAAACAGCGTTTGCTGTTTTTTGAATCAGTTGGCGTAAACCTCGGGCTTGAGCACGCCGATGTACGGCATATTGCGGTACTTCTGCGCGTAGTCGAGGCCGTAGCCGACGACGAATTCGTCGGGCACTTCGAAGCCTGCGAGGTCCGCAACGACGGGCTTGGTGCGGCGGGCGGGCTTGTCGAGCAGCGTCACGACCGTCACGCTGGAAGCGCCCTTGGTCATAAAGTAATTCTTGAGGAAGTAGAGCGTGTTGCCGGAGTCGAGAATGTCCTCGATGACGACGATATCGCGGCCCGTGATGTCCTGCTGGAGATCATGCGTGATCTGCACCACGCCGGACGAGGTCGTCGCGTTCTGATAGGACGAGACGGCGATGAATTCAATGTCGCTCTTGAGCTGGCAGGCGCGCACGATGTCGGCCATGAAGATAAAAGAACCCTTCAGCACGCCGAGAAACAGGGGATTTTTGTCCTTGAGGCGCTCGTAGAGCTCATCGCCCATCTCCTGTACGCGCGTTTTGAGCTGCTCCTCGGAATACAGTACCTTCAGGATGTCCTGATCCATATTGCTCTTAGCCATAGCTTTTTTCTCCACTTTCTTTTTATTCGTTTTTGTTGTATCTGATGCGGCGTTCCGCCGCAGGTCGCACAAATTGACGTTATCTGGGGACGACGCGCACGAAGCAGGCTGCGTCTCCGCCTTCCGGCAGGAAAGTAACGTCCGTCCCCAGCCGCCACACTGCAGCGAGCCGACCGCCCACATAAAGGGCGGGGAGCGCGTCGCGCTCGGTGAGGGAGAGCTTTCGGTCGACGCACAGCCGCTTGACGCTGCGCGCGCCGTTCGCGCCTTGAAGCATTAAGCGCGCGTTCAGGTCGCACGGGGCGACGGTGATGATCTCACCGTCTTCCGGCACGCGGAGCGAAATGCCCCCGCCGTCGGGCTTATGCAGCAGCGTCAGCTCGAAATTGCCCCATGGGAGGGGAACGTTTTCCACAAGCGCCGCCTTTGGCAGCGCGGCGGGGGAGAACGCCATCGTCAGTGCGCCGTCCGCGATGCGGACAGTCGCGCTCTGCGGCAGCGTATAGCGCCGCTCGGCGCTGCCGCCTCTCTGTGCAAGGGCGCAGATCGCGTCGAGCTGCTTGCGCCCGATGTCCTTGCGCCCGAGGCCGAGCGCGTCGGCCAAGTGCAGCAGGATACGTGGCTGCACGACTTCATCGGCGGCAAGAAAGCAGTCCAGCGACAGCGAAATACCGCCGTCCTGCGCTTTTGCATGGGAAAGTGCGGCTTCCGCCGCGTGCTCGAGCGCATCGTCAAGCACGGTCAATGAGCGCGCCATCGCGGCGATGTGCTGAGGCGCGCGGGGATTGAGCTCCCTGAGCCGCGGCAGAATTTCAAGCCGCAGGTAGTTCCGTGCGGCGGCGTTCGGGTCCGCGTTCGTATGGTCTTCGACATGCGGGATGTTGTGAGCGCGCGCATAGGCGACAAGCTCTTCACGCGTCTGCTCCAAAAACGGGCGGACAATGTCGCCCTGCTTGGGCCGCATACCACACAGGCCGCGCAGATCCGTGCCGCGGACGAGGTTCAAGAGCACTGTTTCCGCATTGTCATCTAAGTGGTGCGCCAGCGCGATCTGCGCGCCGAGCATTTGCGCCGTTTCGCGGAGAAAGGCGTAGCGCAGGTCGCGCCCAGCCTCCTCCTCGGTTTTGCCGGTTGCGCGCGCGTGGGCACGCACGTCACCGGTGCCCAGATAGAAAGGAATGCCCTTTTTTTCGCACCACGCGCGGACGAAGCCTTCGTCGCGCGCGGCCTCCTCGCCGCGAAGCTGGTGGTTGAAGTGCGCACAGGAGACGTCATACCCCTCCCCGCGCAGAAAATGCAGTAAACACATCGAGTCCAAACCACCGGACACGGCGGCGAGCACGGGCCGGTTCTTGTCGAGATAGCGCGCGCAGAGTGCTTCCGCGCGCGGCAGCTCAGTCCTCTTCATGCCGGTAGTCGAGCGACGAGAACGTCGTATACTGCGGCGACCAGGCGAGCTCGACCTTGCCCGTTTCACCGTGGCGGTTCTTGGCGATGATGCACTCGGCGATGTTGCGCTTTTCCGAGTCCTCGTTGTAGTAGTCATCGCGGTACAGGAACATGACGATATCCGCGTCCTGCTCGATAGCGCCCGATTCACGAAGGTCGGAGAGCATGGGGCGCTTATCCTCGCGCTTTTCGTTTGCACGCGAGAGCTGGGAGAGACACAGCACGGGGACTTGCAGCTCCTTTGCCATGATCTTGAGCATACGGGAAATATCACTGACCACCTGCTGGCGGCTCTCGCCGCTGTAGCCCTTCGTGCCGGAGGACGCCATCAGCTGCAAGTAGTCGATGACGACGAGCCCTAAATTGTCGATGCGGCGGCACTTGGCGTTCATGTCGGCAACGGTGAGCAGCGGATTGTCGTCGATCAGAATGTCGAGCCCCGAGAGGACCGACGCGGCGTTTGCGATGTTGACCCAGTCCTGCTCACGCAGGTTGCCCGTCACGAGACGCTGGTTCTCGACCGTCGCCTGATTCGATAAGATACGCGTCACGAGCTGCTCGCGCGACATTTCGAGCGAAAACACGGCCACGGCCTGCCCACTCGAGCGCGCGACGTTCAGCGCAAGGTTGAGCGCCATACTCGTCTTACCCATACCGGGACGCGCGGCCAGCAGCACAAGGTCCGATTTGTTGAGGCCATTCATTTTGTCGTCCAGTACGCCAAAGCCCGTGGGAAGCCCCGGCAGCGTCTTGCCGCCGTTGGCGCTCAGCTCGCTCAGATGGTCCAGAACGCCCTGCAAAACGACGCCGATGCTCGCCATGCTCTGCGCGCTGCGCCCGCGGCGCACGGCGTAAATTTTCTGCTCCGCCGCGTCGAGCACGCTGGACGCGCCGCCTGTGCCGTCCTGCACCATGGTGGAAATTTCCCCCGCCACGGTATAGAGCGCGCGCAGCAGCGCCTTGTCGCGCACGATGCCGACGTATTCCATCACGTTTGCGCTCGTGGGCGTCACGTCCATCAGTTGGGCGAGGTACGGGCGCGTCGTGCTTTCCTCATAGGTGCCGTTTTTCTCCATCTCGCCCGCGACGGTCACGCCGTCGATGGGCTTGGAGTAGACGAACATGGAGTAGATCGTCTCGAAGATCTCGCGGTTCTGCTTTAAGTAAAAATCATCGGGACGGAGCTGCTCCATCACGTCCTTGACGCAGTTTGCGTCGATGAGCATCGAGCCGAGCACCGACTGCTCGGCCTCGAGCGAATGAGGCATCTGCCGGTAGAAGATATCTTCCACGAGAAGACCTCCTTATTGCGTAATCTTGCGCCTTACTCCTCGCTCACACTGACGGAGAACTTGGCGCTCACTTCGTAGCCGAGCTTGGCTTTGACCTCGTAGGTGCCGAAGGCCTTGATGGGCTCGTCGAGCACGATCTTCTGCTTGGGCACGTCGAGCTGGAACTGGCTCGCAAGGCCCTCGGAGATCTCCTTGCTCGTGATGGCACCGAAGAGCTTGCCCTCTTTGCCGCCCTTGGCCGTGAGTTTGACGGTCACATTTTTGAGCTTGCCGCCCATTTCGACGGCGGCCTGACGGTTCGCGGCCTCCTCGGCGCGGCGGGCCTTTTCCTTCAGGTTCATGGTGTTAATGGCGTCAGCCGTGGCGAGCACGGCGAGCTTGCGGGGCAGCAGGAAGTTTCTTGCATAGCCCTCGGCTGCGTCGATGAGCTGGCCCTTTTTGCCCTGACCTCTCACATCCTGCGTTAAAATGACTTTCATATCTGTTTCCTCCTTGTGGGGTGATTTACGTTGTGGGGAAGAGAGTCACTCTTCCATATATTCGTCGATGGCGGCGAGCAGACGCTCGCGCACCTCGTCCACGGTGGCGTCGTTTACCTGGCCGCCCGCGGTGGTCGAATTGCCGCCGCCGCCGAGCTTTTCCATGATGAACTGCACGTTGATCTCGCCAAGCGAGCGCGCGGACAGATTCACACCTGTACCGTGCTTATAGAGCACGACCGAGGCATGGATGCCGGAGAGCGTCAAAAGCTCGTCGGCCGCTTTGGCGGCGGTCACGCGGTCGATCTCCTTTTCAACCGCGGCCACGGCGATGTCGCCGTGCACGAGCTCGGCGTGACGGATGATGTCATAGCGCTCGACCATGCCGGCAAGGTCGCTCTGGAAGAGTCGCTGTACGTCCGACGTGTCCGCGCCCGCGCGGCGCAGGAACGCGGCGGCCTCAAACGTGCGCCCGCCGGTGCGCATCGTGAAGTTCTTCGTGTCGAGCACGATGCCCGCGAGCAGCGCCTCGGACTCTGCGCGAAGTAAATCGGTCGGGTCGGCAAGATACTGCAAAAGCTCCGTGACGAGCTCGGACGCGCTCGAGGCGTAGGGCTCGTGGAAGTTGAGCGCGGCGGATTCAATATAATTTGCGGCACGGCGGTGATGGTCGATGACCGCCACGCGGTTGCACGCGTCGAGCAGCTGCTCGGATTCGACAAGGTCGGGGCGGTTCGTGTCCACCACGACGAGCAGCGCGCCCGGCTGGGCGGAGATGAACGCGTCGTTGCCGGAGATAAAGGCGTCCTTGTATTCCGGCAGGGCCGCAAGCTTACTGAGCAGCGGCTTTGCGACGTTGTCCTCCATGTCGATGACGATCTGCGCCTTTTTGCCGCGCTTGCGCGCGATGCAGCAGATGCCGGCCGCTGCGCCGACCACATCCATGTCCGCGTGCGCGTGGCCCATGACGAAGATCTGGCCCGCGTCGGAAATGAGCTCGCCGAGGGCGTTGGCCATCACGCGGGATTTGACCTTCGTGCGCTTTTCGGGGGACTTGGCCTTGCCGCCGTAGAATTCAAAGTCGAGGCGGTTGCGCACGACGACCTGGTCGCCGCCGCGCGAGAGCGCCATTTCGATCGAGAGCATGGCGTTCTGATAGAGCGTTTCGTAGTCATCCACGTCCTTGCCCACGCCGATCGAGAGCGTTGCGGCGACGCCGTCCTCAGTGACGACGCTTCGCACCGCGTCGAGCACGGAGAATTTACCCTCAAGCAGCTTTTGATACTCCTGCTCGGTCGTGACGAGCACGTAGCGGTTACGATCGAATTTGCGCAGCAGGCTGTGCGAATCTTTGAGCCATGTGCTGATCTTTTCGTCGATGGCGGCGAGCACCGCACTGCGCGACGCCTCGCTGCCAGCCTTCATCAGCTCTTCGTAGTTGTCGATCACGATGACCGAGACGATGGGGCGGCGGCTCTCGTTCTCCTCGCGCAGCGAGTCCTGCTCGGTCACGTCCGTCCAGTACGTTGTGGCAAGAAGGCTCTGTCCGCCGCGGCGGGAGGAGGGATGGCTCAGATTGCCGAACACGCGGAAGTGGCGCCCGCCCATCACCACCGTTTCGGGGCACTCGCTTTTGCCCTCGAGCAGCCAGTGTGTCGGAAAATCGGGGAGAATGTCGTCGATGCGGTTGTCGAAGATATCCTCGCGCACGCCGGTGAGCTGCATGAAGCTGTCGTTGCTCCATAAGATCTCCTGCGTGTCGGGGCGGAAGACCATCATCGCGAACGGGGCCGAGAGCATCGAGGCCTTGTCGGCGGTGGTCATGTCGTCGGTCACGTCGTCGATGTACTGGCGGATGCCCTCGCGGCGCTTCTGCGCCGTGTGGCGGAAGTACCACCAGAGAAACGCCATCGCCGCAGCCTCGCAGATCGCGAGCGGGATGCTCACGCGCACCGTGACGGCGGCAAAGAGAAAGCCGACAAGAAAGTAGAGCCGGAAGCTGGGGTCTACCAGTTTGCTGATCTTTTTGTTCCGCATAAAGAAGCTGCCCTCCCGTTATGATCGACATTACTGCGGCAAACCGCGGGAATAATCCATTTCATTATAACACGGCGGGGCGGGCGGATACAATATCAATATTTTATTTTTCGGCGTCGACAAAAAATGTGGTATACTTTTGGTGGAAAACGTGCTATACTATCCCGTAATAGCGGATGGCCGCGCTGGAAAAATGCGCGCAAGAGCCTCCGCGGCAACAGGTTTTGACCGCATTTTCGCGGTTCTCATAGAAAGTCCATAGGGATCCAAAAGGCGCCGCAGGTGCGATCGCTTCGTGAAGCAGGGCGAAGTGAGAGCACGGACGTCTCCAATGCTTTGCGCTTTTTGGTCCGGACGCACATGACAAAATCAAAACAAATCTATCGTTATTCTATTGTGAAACGAATCAAAAGGAGTTGATCCAGCATTGGCTGAACAGTTAAAAATCATCCCTCTCGGCGGTCTCAATGAGATCGGCAAGAATATGACCGTTTACGAATACGGCGGCGAGATCATCGTGGTCGACTGCGGCATGGCCTTCCCCGGCGACGACATGTACGGTATCGACTGCGTCATCCCCGACGTGAGCTATCTTGTCAAGCACAAGAACCGCATCCGCGGCATGTTCATCACCCACGGGCACGAGGACCACATCGGCGCCGTGCCCTACATCCTCAAAAAGGTGAATATTCCCATCTACTGCACGCGCCTGACCGCGGGCCTCATCCGCTTAAAGCTCGAAGAGCACGGCCTTCTCAAATCGACGAAGATCGTCACGGTGGAAAGCGGCATGACCGTCAAGGCCGGCAAGTTCAGCGTGGAGTTCATCCACGTGAACCACTCCATCGCGGACTCTGTCGCGTTCGCCATCCACACAGGTCTTGGCACCGTTGTCCACACGGGCGACTTCAAGATCGACTCGACGCCCATCGACGGCGAGGTCATCGACCTTGCCCGCTTCGGTGAGCTTGGCAAGCAGGGCGTTTTGGCGCTGCTCGCGGATTCGACGAACGTCGAGCGCCCGGGCTACACGATGAGCGAGCGCACGGTGGGCCGGACCTTTAACCGCCTGTTCCAGGGCTGCAAGCAGCGCATCATCGTCACGACGTTCGCCTCGAACGTCCACCGCATTCAGCAGATCATGGACGCCGCGGCGGAGTGCGGGCGCAAGGTCGCCGTCACGGGCCGCAGCATGGAAAATGTGACAAAGGTCGCCATGGATTTAGGCTACATGAAGCCGCCGAAAAACACCGTGGTCGACATCAACAAGATCAAGTCGATGCCGCTTGAAAAGCAGGTCATCGTCACCACCGGCTCGCAGGGCGAGGAGATGTCCGCCCTGTACCGCATGGCGTTCTCCCAGCACAAGCAGATCGAGGTCGGCCCCGGCGACCGCGTCATTATCTCGGCGAGCGCCATCCCCGGCAACGAGAACACCGTCTCGCGTGTCATCAACGAGCTCTTCCGCAAGGGCGTTGAGGTCATCTACGACCGCGCGGATATGCTGCACGTTTCGGGCCATGCGTGCCAGGAGGAACTCAAGATCATCCACGCGCTGACAAAGCCCAAGTATTTCATCCCCGTGCACGGCGAGCAGCGCATGCTCCAGCTGCACAAGGATCTCGCTCTCCAGATGGGCATGGACCGCAAGAACATCGTCATCTGCGACAATGGCGACGCCGTCGAGATCGGCGCGCGCTCGATGAAGTGCGTGCCCGGCTACGCGCCCGCGGGCGAGGTGTTTGTCGACGGCTACGGCGTCGGCGACGTCGGCGCGGTCGTGCTGCGCGACCGCAAGCATCTGGCGGAGGACGGCATGGTCGTCGTCGTGCTGCCCATCTCCGCGCAGAACGGCGACCTTCTGGCCGAGCCGGAGATCATCACGCGCGGCTTTATCTACGTCAAGGATTCCGAGGAGCTGCTGCAGGACCTCAGAAACCTCACGATGTCCACGGCGGAGGCCTACCGCGGCAAGCGCGGGCGCGACCTGAACGAACTCAAGGGCGCGATCCGCAGCGCGGTGAGCAACTATCTTTTTAAGGCTACGAAGAGAAGCCCGATGGTTTTACCGGTTATCACGAGACTTTAAATGGAAGGCGTGGCTTTTGCCACGCCTTCCATTTAATTTTGAAAATGCACTCCGCTTCGTGCCTCGCCGCCCGCAGGGCGGCTGCGACACGCGCGGAGCGAGAAGCGTTTTTTCTGACGCGCATGTCGTCAGAAAAAACGGATTTGAATTGCTTGCGCGTCTGCGGACGCGAAAGTCTGCGACGCGTTGGAAGAGGCGGGAAATGCAAATTTTGCATTTCCCGCCTCTTTTTCTATTGACAAGCTGTGCGCGGTGTGATAATTTATCGGTAGACGATATATCGGTTACCGTTATAACGGAGGACGAAAGGAGAGACGCGGCATGGGAACGACGGCACTGACCGAAGCGGTCTTTTATATCCTGCTCTCGCTCGACGCGCCGCTGCACGGCTACGGCATCATGCAGAACGTAGAGCATTTGAGCGGCGGGCGCGTGCGCCTTGCCGCGGGCACGCTCTACGGCGCTCTCGCGACGCTGACCGAGCGCGGCTGGATCGTGTCGCTCGGCGACGAGAGCGAGGGACGCAAAAAAGAGTATCAGATCACGCCCACGGGGCGCGAGGCCGTGCGCGCAGAGCTGCGCAGACTGCACGAGCTGACGCAGAACGGCGACAAGCTGACAAGCGAATGGAACTGAGAGGAGGATAACGATGGAAAAGGACACAAAGCGGGTCTGGCACCTTCCTTATTGCTTTTTGGAACCGGGGGAACTGGAGCGCAAATTTGCACGTCTGGCGGCGCAGGGATGGCTGCTGGAAAAATGTACCTACGGCACTTACACCTACCGCCGCGGTGCGCCGAACGAGTACGAATACCGCGTGCAGTACATCTACGAATCGCGTGACGGCCAGCGTGCCGACTATGTGAAAACGCTCGCGGACATGGGCGTCGAGAAGGTCGGCGATATGGGTTCATTCCTTGTACTGCGCAAGAGAGCGGACGGTGCGCCGTTTACGCTCTATTCTGACCTCGATGCGCAGATCATGGACGCGCGGCGACTGATGCGGATAAAGATCATTCTGGCGGTCGCGTTTGCGCTGCTAGCGGCGGACTGGTTCTATAACACGTGGGTCTGGTATGATCTGGCTGTCAGCTTTGACGCGATGTATGCCGACCTAAGAGAGACCTATCACCAGCCAAGTTTTTTATCGCTGCGGCTATGGGGAAAGCACATCATCTGGTATGCGGTGCTGGGCGTGCTGGGCACCGCCGCGGCGGTAAGGACCGCAATGCAGGCTGCCCGTGTGGGGAAAACGTATGGAGAATTGAAGCGGAAACGCCTGATCGAAGAGTGAAAGGAGAATCGCCATGGTCAAGGACAAGAAGGTGCTGCCGCATTTGTCGAGCTATGCCATTGATCCCGAGCGGATCGAGGAGCAGGCGAACCGGATGGCAAAAGAGGGCTGGCTTCTTGAAAAATTCGGCTCGCTGTTTTCCACCTACCGCCGCGGGAAAGCAGGCGAATACGAGTACCGCGTGCAGGTGAAGGAAGCGGGCATGGACCGCCTTACCTATGTAGCGGAGCTTGCGGAATTTGGTATCGAGGAGGTCGGAGGCGTGGGCGACCTGCTCGTTCTGCGCAAAAAGGCGGACGGTGCACCCTTCGAGCTGTACTCAGACCTCGATTCGCGCATTGCCCAGCAGAAAAAAGCCGTGCGCTACCTGCGCGCGGGTCTGATCATGAGCTTTTTCTGGGGGAGCAGTATGCTGATGAATGTTCTGACAACGCTGATGAATGCAAACGTGATCGGACGGTACGCGGGCGTGGCTGCGATAAACTTTAGTACAGCGAAGGTGCTGATGCTTGTGGCGGCCTCTCTTCTTCTGCTTGTCTGCATCGTGGGTTTTGTCGACTGCCCGCGCGGCCTGCACCGCGCGAAAAAGAAAATCGCGGCGCTCGAAGCCGAGCGCGTGATTCAGGAGTGAAAGGAGAACAGAAATGGCAGAGACGATGACGAAGAAGTGGAACAGAGCACCGCTTGCCCCCGAGCGGGTGGAGGAGATGGAGCGCTATCTCAACGAGATGTCCCACGAGGGCTGGCAGTGCTGCGAGATCGTGCGCGATGAGCTGCGCTTTGTGCGCGGGGAGCAGGACGAATACACCTACCGCGTACAATACTTTTACGAATCGCGCGACGGCGAAAAGGACGACTATCTGCGCACGCTCGGCGAGATGGGCGCGGCGCTGGTGGGCGAGTACGGCGAGGTGCTGATCCTGCGCAAAAAGACGGCGGACGGCGCGTTCGAGCTGTATTCCGACCTTGACTCCAAGATCGCGGCGCTGGAAAAGCGGCGCTCACACGCAAGAAACATGATGCTCGGCGCGCTGGTGCTGGTGCTGCTGAGAGGGAACTATGCGTACAAGGCGATCTCGCAGTACGGTTTTTCAAACTGGCTGGACACGCAGCTTGATTCACCTGTATATATGGTGCTGACTATTCTGATCGTGGCGGGACTGTTGGCGGGCGGTATTGCCAGCATGATTTCCGTGCGGCGCGAGGGGAAAAAGATCAAAGAGCTGAAGCGCAGACGCATGATCGAGGAATAAGCCCCGCTTGCAAATCCCGTCTATCCGTTGTAGAATAGCCCTGCTATCAAACAGACAAGCGGGAGGAAAGCCGACATGATCCAGGATATCGAGCCGAAGCATCTTTACAACGAGTGGAAAAAGAACGCCGTGCCGAAAAAGAGCAGCGCCGTGGTGCAGTTCCGCGGGCAGGACCTTTTGTGCCGTATCGACGACAACGGCCTCAAGTTCCCATCGCGTGCGCAGTTCACAGAGTCCGACGAGGCGTTCACCTATCTTTTTGAGCTCGACGGGCGGGAATACTACCTGCTCTTTGACGAAAACGAGCGTGCGCTCGACGGCTACTCCTACCGCAACATCGGCCTTTTCCGCACGGAAAAGCCCAAGGAGCTTGCCTACGCCGCCGTGAGCGCGTGGCATCTGTGCTCATGGTATCGCAGTGCGCGCTATTGCGGCTACTGCGGAGAAAAGCTCGTCCACGACGAAAACGAGCGCATGATGCGCTGTCCCAAGTGCGGCAACATGATCTTCCCGCGCATCAACCCCTCGGTCATCGTGGCGGTGACGCACGGGGACTACCTGCTGCTCACAAAGTACGCCAACCGCCCCGGCGCGCAGCGCACGGCGCTTGTCGCGGGCTTTACCGAGTTTGCCGAGAGCTTTGAGCAGACCGTACACCGCGAGGTGATGGAGGAGGTCGGGCTCAAGGTCAAGGACCTGCGCTATTACCGCTGTCAGCCCTGGGGCATCAGCGGCAACATCATGATGGGCTACTGGTGCAGGTTCGACGGCGACGACGATACCATCCATCTCGACAACTTTGAGCTGGCGGACGGCGCGTGGGTCAGCCGCGAGGAGCTGCGGGAGAACTATACGGGCAACGGCATCGCCCTCACCTCGGAGATGATCTCCGAATTCGCCGCGGGACGGGACCCGTACAGCTTGGAGAAAAACAAGTGAAAAAGGAAAAGCGGCTGTCTCGACAGAGACAGCCGCTTTTTTCATATGAAACCGATCGACAGCAGGCGCATATTGTCCCACTGACAAAGCTCGCGGAGCTCTCCGCCCTCGTACTCGTACAGCGTGCACGGGTCCTGCCAGTTGACGTTGAGCTTGACAAAAGCAAAGTAGCGCTGACCGTTCACGACGATGATCTGAAAATCGAAGATCGCATGGTCGATCTGGTCGGCGGCAGCGTGCATCATGGCGATCATCGTTTCGTTGGGTTCAACGACATTGCCGACAGAATCATAGAGCGTGGTGGAGACAAGTGTGTTGACTCTGTGCGAGCGAAGCGCGGAGGTGTCAAAGTCTGCGTAGTCGGCGGTGTAAAAGACCGCGCTGTCGGGCGTAAAAGCATTGCAGCGGCGGCTTTTGCCGCTTGCATAGACCGTTTCATAGACGTAGGCGGCGTCCTGCTCGCCGGCGCCTTTCAGCGCGACGTGCAGGATCGGTTCATCGGGCCCGCTTCGGATGAAGAGTAGCAGCGCAAGACACAATGCGAAGCTGAGCAGCGCGGCAAAAAAGCGTTTCATCGTAAGCCCCCTTGCGATCCGGCGATCAGAAGAGCGCGGGGACATAGTCGACCGCGTCGGTGATGCCGCCTGCCTGACCGGAGAGCGACAGCTCAAAGCGGTAGACCGGCTGATAGAAGCCCTTGGAATCGGAGAGGTAGTCGAGCGTGCTGGAGCACACCTCGATGCCCTGGACGCTCTGCGCGAACCACGCACCCTCGAAGCTCTTGCCCGATTGCAGCGCGGTGAGCGCCTGCGCGGGGGAGAGAATAGGCTCTTCGCGCACGGGCGCGAGCGTGGTGATGCGGTTTTCGAGCTGCGAGAGCGTCGATTGACCGTCGCCTTGTGTTCTCAGATCACAAGTGAGCGTGCCGTGGAGGAAGCCTCCCTCCGTGGGGAGAAGATCGGCGGAGAACACCGCGCGGTAAGAGCTCTCGCCATACGGCGAGAGCGTGAACGCAGCGTCGGCGGGGACGGAAAAGCCAAAGTTGTCGAGCTCTTCGCGCAGCATGTCTTCTGTGACACCAGACGCGGGCGCATCGAAAACGGGCGTGTGATCGCGCCCAAAGCTGTATTCCCACGTGCCGTCGTGCAGGGTGACGTTGAGGAAGTCGCCGGAAGAGTGGTTGGCGTAGATCACAAGGTCATCGTAGTAGTACGCATCCGGAAATTCGACGCCGTGCGCGGCGGCGAATTCCGCGGCGAAGCGGTCGGCACCCGCGTTGTCGAGCGCCTGCGAGCGATAGACCCAGGCGGTCTTGCTGTCCTCGTCGAGCGCAAAGTCGACCGACCAGCGGACGGCGCTCAAATCCGCCGTCGTGAAGGCGGCGTCGCGCAGGTTGCCGTAGGGCTGCGCGGCGTAGGAAATAAAAATGGCGGATAGTGCGAGTGCGAACGCGGCGGGCAGCGCGCAGTAGCGCGGCCACGTCCTGTTCTTTTGATGCAGCGTGAGCACGAGCATTGCTGCACACCAGCCGAGCATCGCGCCGAGCGTGTTGGTGAAGAGGTCGTCCACATCGCACATGCCGCTTCCGGTGAAAAGCTGCGCCAGTTCAATCAGGAGCGAAACGCCGAAGCCCGCGCCCAGCGCGGCATACCACTTGCGAAACGGTTTCCACAAGAGCGGCAGCAGCACGCCGAGCGGGACGAAGAGCGCGATGTTGAGCAGCACGTTGAGCCAGATTTGCAGCGTGAAGCGCTGGTACGCTTCGCGCCAAGCAAGGAAAAGCTGCAAATTGCACTGCCGCGCGGCAAATTCATTCGGCTCGCTGCGCAGCAGCGTGACGAAGACTGTGACCGCCGCCCAGCCGACAAGCAGCACCGCGCAGACCGCCTTTCCCCACGGGAAGCGGCGGCCCTGCCTGCGGCAGACGGCATAGCAGACGGCCAGAATAAGGCCGCAGATAAGCGCAGCGGGCACGGCAAAGCGCATCCCGCGCTGCAAAAGATAAAAAAGATAGGAAACAAAGTCGTGCATGAGCTCCCTCCCGATTTGATTTATCAGTTGGTTTCACCGCTCGCGGTTTTGTCCTCTTCGATGCGCGCGCTCACGTCCTCGCGGAAGGCGAGCCACGCATCCTCATTTTCCACGTAGTATTTGGGGCATATCTTGCCCGTCACGTCGTAGTGGCGGATGACGTCCGCGTCGGGGTCAAGAGAGAACGTCTCGCAGAGCCACGCGACGAGCTGTTCGAGGCTTTCCATCGTCGCGTCATTGAACTTGCCTGTGTCGTCGGGGTGGCAGACCTCGATGGACACGGTGTAGTCGTTCGCGGTGTTCGAGCAGTAGGCGATCTCCGTCAGCGGCACGCACTGCAAAATCTCCCCCTCCAGTCCCACGACAAAATGCGCGCTCGCGTAGGTCTCGTGCGTCAGCGCGAGGTTGGCGAAAAAGCTGCGGTTCGCCGCGGCGGTCGTGCCGGGATTGCCGACATAGTGCACCACCACGCCGGAAATTTCCTTGAGCGGCGTGCCGGGGCGGGAGTATTCGTTTGTCGGAATGTAGTCGACCGTGACAAAGTCTGGCACGCTGACATTCGAACCGGGGAGATTCCGGTGCGAGAGCGCATAGCGCAGCTTCACGCCGCCGAGAACAAGCAAAACGAGCGCGAGCAGGACGAGGAAGGCTTTCTTACTCCCGGTGCGGCGGCGCCTGCGCCGCCGCTTTGCGTTTTCTGCCATGTCAGTTCACACTTTCCGTGGCGGAAACGTCCTCTGTGGCGGGGAGAGTGTCAATGCCGTCGTCGCTGGGAGGCGTTACGGTATTGGATTTCAGCTCGGGCAGCAGCTCATTCAGTACTTGCAGGGTGTTGGGCGTTGAGTTATTCACATTGGGGCCGAGCGAATATACCACCGGGCGGCCTTTTTCATTGGTGGACTCAAAGTACAGCTCGGGCGAGAAGTGGGTGGGGGAATCGTACAGGTATTCCTGCACGGCGAAGATGTCGCTGCTGCCGTTATCGGAATTCTGAACGTCCTGCATCAGCGCGGCGTAGACCTGTTCGGCCTGCGCGGCGGTGAGGGCATAGTCCTTTCCACCGGCGTTATCATCGTAATAGGAGCAATAGCTGTCGAGGAAACGCGGCGTGTCGCCGAGGTGCTCGCAGCCGTAGCCGAGGACGCGGCGGAGCACGGACTCTCTGCACATATAGAGCGCGTTCACGCGCGCTGTGACGGACGAGGGCACGGTGAGCTCGCTTCTCCGCAGGTAGACGTAATAGGAACGCGAGAGCTGTGAGCCATCCTTGAGGTAGTAGGTCAGGCGCAGGTGGAAAGGTTCGATGTCGTCATGATCGCTCTGGGAGAGCGTATCTGCGTCCCATGCGTCTGCGATGCGCACCTGCTCGTTCCGGTTTTTGACGATGGCCTGGTGCGCCGCGGTGAGGCGGCGGATGGTATCGGCGTCGTCGGTCGTGACGTTCGTCATGCCGGAGAAGGTGTAAAAGGCGGATTCGATCTCGCTCTCGTCCGGCACGCGCTTTTCATAGCCCGTGAGGTCGAAGCTCATCGTAACGCCGAGCAGCACAAGAGCGAGCGAAACGATGACCGCGCCCTTTGCGCCCGCGCGGAAGACGCGGAAGCTCTTTTTGATGAGCATCTCGGCGACAAAGTAGCCCACAAGCCCCGCCGCCGCCATGCAGAGGATCGTGCCGGGCAGGGAATCGTTGCCGCTCGAGCGGTACTGGCCGAAGAGGAAATAGTAGAGGAACTGGCCGAGCGAAACGGCGGTGCAGAACGCAACGCCGTACTTGAAGACCGGCACCGCCCACGGGAAGGCGACCGTCGAGCCGGTCATCTCGCTCTTGCGCGTGCGGTAGAGGAGCAGCGCGATGAGGGCGATGACAAGCCCCGCGAGCGCGTAGGCGGCAAGGATCATGAGCGAGCCGCGCACGAGCGCGTAGGCGGTCACATAGTACGAGTCGCTCTCGCAGGTCTCGATCGAGGCGATGCCCACCTTGAAGTACATATAGAGGGGCGGGGAGAGAAAATCGAGCGCAACGTCGGTTTGTCCACTGTAGCCGTAGAGGAAATTGCCCGCAAAGTTGCGCAGCAGATATTCCATTCCCGGGACGAGGATATTGCCGACGAAATAGAAGACGGGCGCGGCGAGGATCTGCCCCGTCATCACCATGCACAGCGCGGCGAAGGAGTAGAAAAAGACGGCTTCGAGCATGGCGCTGCCCATGGCCGCGCCAGTAACACTCCAGAAGCTTAAGTGCAGCGGGGCTGAGACCGCCGCGCCGAGCAGAAACGTGACGAGAATGGTGGAAAGCTGGCAGAACAGTCCCGTGAGGTAGGCGGTCAGAAAGATGGTCTCGCGCCGCACGGGGAGCGCGTGGAAGCCGTTCGTCGCGCGGCTCTGCGTCAGGTGCGAGAAGGAAAGCATCGCAAAGAAAAGGCCGAAGAAGAAGGAAATGAAGATGCCGCCGCGCACGCCGGTGTTGAGCAGCAGGTAAGATGCATCCGATGCGCTGTAGCCGCCCTGATAGGCGGAAAGCTCTGAAAAGAGCGCGACCGGCACGAGGAAGAGCCACAAGGCGGTGTAGCCGAGCCAGAGCGGCCAGGTGTGCTTGAGCTGGCTGCGGAATAGGGTCTTATCAAAGAACGATGTCGCGGATCGCATAGTCCTCACCTCCCAGTTCATAGATGAAAATTTCTTCAAGTGACAGCGGCACCGCGTCGATAAAGATCGGGTGCAGCGCGGCGAGCTGCTGTTCCAGTTCCTCTGCGCTGCCGCGGCAGATGAGCGTGTGGACGCGCCCGGTCTGCGCGTGGTGCAGCACCTTGATCTCCTGCGGCAGGGTGGGCAGCTCCGCGCCCTCGAAGGCGAGCTGGAGCTTGACGGTATAGTCCTGCAATTCGCTCAGCGAATGCTCAAGAAGGAGCTTGCCGCGGCTCATCACGCCCACGTGGTCGCACACGTCCTCCAATTCGCGCAGGTTGTGCGACGAGACAAGCACTGTCGTGCCGCGCTCGGCAACGTCCTGCAGGATGAGGCTCCACACCTGACGGCGCATCACGGGGTCGAGACCGTCCACCGGCTCGTCGAGGATGAGATAGTCGGGCATCGTGCACAGCGCGAGCCAGAAGGCCGCCTGCTTCTGCTGGCCCTTGCTCATGCGGCGCAGCGGCCGCTTTTCATCGAGCGCGAAGACCTCGCGGAGCTTTTCAAAGCGCTCCTGATCGAACTTCGGGTACAGCCCGCGGTAAAAGCGCATCATATCGCGCAGCCCCGCCTGCATAAAGTAGAACCAGTCATCGGGGATGGAGGCGATGCGCGCCTTCACGTCCACGTTTTCCCAGACGGGCTGGCCGTCAAAGGTCACGCTGCCGCTGTCCTGATGATAAACGCCCGTCAAGTGGCGCAGCAGCGTTGTCTTGCCCGCGCCGTTCGGCCCCACAAGGCCGTAGACCGCGCCGCGCGGCACGCTCAGATCCGCGCCGTCGAGCGCGGCAAAGCCGTCAAAGGTCTTTTTAAGACCGCGTACTTCGATCATTTCGCTTCTCCCTCCCTGCACAATGCTTGAATGTCTTCTTCGCTCACGCCCATGGCGCGCAGCTCCTGCAAAAGCTCTTTGAGCTGATGCTCAAGCGATAAGCGGCGCGCGTCGTCCTGCGCGCGGTAGGTGTGCACGGCAAAGCAGCCCTTGCCGGGCACGGAGCAGCAGTAGCCGCTCGTTTCCAACTCGTTGTAGGCGCGCTGGATGGTATTGGGGTTGATGGCAAGCTGCGTCGCCAGCGCGCGCACCGAGGGGAGCTTATCCCCGTCGGCGATTGCGCCGGAAACGATCAGCCGCCGCAGCCCGTCGCACACCTGCTCGTAGATCGGGCGCGCGTCGCGGTAATTTAAGGTGATCATGGCATTCCTCCTGCATTCATCGGCTGCACAGCACGGCGAGCAGCAAAATGCCGAGCAGCAGTACAACAAGAACTGGGATCAGAAATATCAAGTGGAACATAGGCGCCTCCTGCTGTGTTAAGTGTGTTAGTACAGTTAGAATAGCATGGCGGACACCGGCTGTCAAGCGGGGAATGCAAAAATTTTCCGCCGTTTTGCTGTGCAAATCACTAAATGCAGGTAAAGAATGTATTAAAACTTATGCAGAATGCATGATTTGCCATGCGCGCACGACAAAAAACGACACTTGCCCCGTTGACAGCGGGCGGCCGATTTGGTATTCTCTGAGATATGAAAGAAATTCATCAAACGTTTTACGGAATGTGATTTTTGGGAAGGAGAAGTGTATGGAACAGTTTATGAAGATCAACACTGCGGTCAACGGCTTCGTCTGGGGGCCGGTGATGCTGGCGCTGCTGGTCGGCACGGGCATCTACCTGAGCATCGCTGTGGGCTTTATCCAGTTCACCAAGATCGGCTACTGGTGGAAAAACACCATCGGAAAGATCTTTAAGAAGGGCGAGGCCGGCGACGGCGAGATCACGCCGCTGCAGGCCGTGTCCACGGCCCTTGCCTCTACCGTCGGCACGGGCAACATCGCGGGCGTCACGGGCGCGATCATTTTAGGCGGCCCCGGCGCGGTGTTCTGGATGTGGCTCTCGGCACTGTTTGGCATGGTGACGAAGTTCTCCGAGGTAACGCTGGCTGTCAAATATCGCGAGCGCAACGAAAAGGGCGACTGGTGCGGCGGACCCATGTACTACATCAAAAACGGCCTTGGCCCCAAGTGGAAGTGGCTCGGCACCGTGTTCGCCGTGCTCGGCGCCATCGCGGCGTTCGGCATCGGCAACATCGCGCAGGTCAACTCCATCGCGGACTCCGTCAAGTCCGTCGCCATCGCGTTCAACGAGGACGCGGCGAATAAAGAGATGCTCATCTGCCTGATCACCGGCATCTGTGTCGCCATCTTCGTGGCGCTGGTGCTGCTCGGCGGCGTCAAGCGCATCGGTCAGGTCACGGAAAAGCTCGTGCCCGGCATGGCCGTCATTTACATCGTCTGCGCGCTCGTTGTCGTGTTTGCGAATATCAGCGCCGTTCCCGGCGTGTTCGCTTCCATCTTCAAGGGAGCTTTTAACCCCGCTGCCGTCACCGGCGGCGCGGCGGGCATGTCCATCAAGCTCGCGATGACCAAGGGCGTCGGACGCGGCGTCTTCTCCAACGAGGCGGGCCTCGGCTCCGCGCCGATCGCGCACGCCGCCACGTCGGAAAGAAACCCCGTCAAGCAGGGCCTTTACGGCATCTTCGAGGTCTTTATGGATACCATCGTCATCTGCACGCTGACGGCTCTCGTCGTCCTCTGCTCCGGCGCTGCCGCCGGCAGCTACGGCAACGAGGACCTTGCGGGCGTTCCCACGGCGGTCGCGGGCTTTGCCACAGTCTTCGGCGACAAGGCGGGCTCTCTGATTCTTGCGGTCGGCCTGCTGCTGTTTGCAACGTCTACCATCCTCGGCTGGGCGCTTTACGGCACGCGCTGCGCGGAGTTCCTCTTTGGCAGCAAGATCATCCGCCCCTATCAGATCGTCTTCTGCCTCGTCGTTGTGGCCGGCGCGGTCGCGGACCTGAAGCTCGTGTGGGATATCTCCGACACGCTCAACGGCCTCATGTCCATCCCGAACCTCATCGCGCTGCTGCTGCTGAGCCCCGTGGTGATTAAACTGACGCGGGAGCACTTTGCAGGACTGAGAAAATAATCGAAACAGCGGCGAGGCAGCTTTTTGAGTGAGAACGAAACAGCAGCATATTTGCCGCCGTGCGCGGCGACAAATATGCTGCGCTGAAAAAGCCTCGCAGAGTTTCACGTCCGCAGATGTGAAAGCTGTTAAATCTGTTTTCTGCCGCGACATGCGCGCCCTCCAGAGGGGCTTCTCTTGCCCGCTGCGGGGCAATTCACCTTCTGGCAG
>OLWJ01000126.1_pt1 | contig 22977 bp, 20 predicted proteins | sample 1674291 | NCBI WGS metagenome assembly OLWJ01 (sample SAMEA103958159, study PRJEB25191) | human gut metagenome | biome: human-associated habitat [ENVO:00009003]; feature: intestine environment [ENVO:2100002]; material: feces | place: Germany | collected 2013/2015
TCGTCCGGTCAGGAGAACAAGAGTGCGGGTCATGTGATCGCCTCATTTCTGAAATACAACTACCAACTCGGTAGGTTGGTACAGTTATAACACGGCGGCACGGATTTGTCAACCCTGTTTTTGAAAAAAATCCGGTAAGCGAATGTGACAATATTGAAAGAGTAAGAGGGCTTGCGGGACAGAGGCGAGGGAGGGTATAATGAAGAGCGTAAAGGATGTGAGCGTATGTACCGTATATTTATTGTGGAGGACGACAGGACCATCGCCCAGGCGGTGGCGCATCTGGCGGAGAGCTGGGGACTGGAGGTCCGGTGTGTCCGGGACTTTCGGGCGGTGACGGCGGAGGCGGCGGAATTTCAGCCGCACCTCATCATACTGGATATCGCCCTGCCGTGCTTTGACGGCTATCACTGGTGCCGGGAGCTGCGGAAGCAGACCAGTGCGCCCATCCTGTTTTTGTCCTCGGCCGGTGATAATATGAACGTCATCATGGCAATGAACTTCGGCGCGGACGATTTTATCGCCAAGCCCTTTGACGGCGGTGTTCTGATGGCTAAGGTACAGGCCATGCTGCGGCGCAGCTATGACATGGCGGCGCCGGCGGTGCTGCGGGAGAGACGGGGCGCACAGCTGTCCGCCGATGACCAGAAGCTGACCTATCAGGGGCAGACGGTGGAGCTGACCAAGAACGAGTACCGTATTTTGTCCTGCCTGATGGAGAGCGCCGGGAAGGTGGTCAGCCGGGAGAAGCTGATGCAGCGGCTATGGGAGACGGACAGCTTTGTGGATGAGAACACGCTGACCGTCAATGTGAACCGCCTGCGGCGGAAGCTGGCAGGTGTGGGGCTTGTGGACTTTATCGCCACCCGGCACGGGGTGGGGTACATCGTGGAGTGAGAGATATGGAGCTGCTCAAAGCATATCTGAAGGAGCGCCGGCTGACGCTGGCGGCATTTCTGCTGTTTGTCGGGGTGTTTGCTGTGTCCTTTGCCCTGTACGGCCTGCCGCTGGCGGCGGTGGGCTATCCGGCAGGGCTGTGCGTTCTGCTGGGGGCGTGCCTTGCGGCGTGGGATTACGGCCGCGCGGCACGGCGGCACAAGGCGCTGAAGCGTCTGCGGGAGGCGGGCGAGGCGGTGCTGCTGGACTTGCCGGCCATGACCACCGTGGAGGGGGCGGACTGCGCCGCCGTGGTGGAGACGCTGCGGCGGGAGCTGCGCCGGCAGGAGACGGCGCGCGCCGCCCGGTGGGAGGATATGACGGCCTATTACACCGCATGGGTGCACCAGATCAAGACGCCCATCGCCGCTATGCGCCTGACCCTGCAGGGGGAGGACACGCCGGCCGCCCGACGGCTGATGACGGAGCTGGGCCGGGTGGAGCAGTATGTGGATATGGCACTGACCTATCTGCGGTTGGAGGAGGGCGGCAGCGACTACGTGATACGAACGTGCGCCGTGGATGACGTGGTGTGCGCCGCTGTGCGGCGGTTTGCCGGGGAGTTCATTGACCGGCGCATCGCACTGGATTACACGCCGGTGGAATGGGAGACGGTGACGGACGGCAAGTGGCTGACCTTTGTGGTGGAGCAGCTGCTGAGCAATGCCCTGAAGTACACCGGGCAGGACGGGACCGTCCGGATCTACCGGGAGGGAGACGATCTGTGCATCCGGGACAGCGGCATGGGCATCGCGCCGGAGGACCTGCCCCGGGTATTTGACATGGGCTATACCGGGCAGAACGGGCGGCTGGACCGGCGGTCCAGCGGCATCGGGCTGTACCTGTGCCGGCGGATATGCCGCAATCTGCGGCATGAGATACGGATCGAGTCCGTGCCCGGCGTGGGCACCACGGTGAGGCTGACGCTGGGCCGCCCGGCGTTTGTGGCGGAGTGAGCTTTCCTCTGCGCGGCTACACCTCATCCGTCACGGCTGCGCCGTGCCACCTTCAGCTGTGCACACCCCAGTGTGAGCACTGGGGCGCCCTCAAGGGGAAGGCTAACGCTGCGGCGGGGAGATGGTGACATTCCTGTTCGTTTTTGGTAAGGCAAAGCGATGGATTGGGGGAAGGACCCGGACTATAATGGCCTTGTAAGGAAAAGGAGGTCATGCTATGAGCATTTTGGAAGTCAGTGGGCTGCGGAAGGTATACACCTCGCGGCTGGGCGGCAGCCGCGTAGAGGCGCTGCGGAACGTCAGCTTCACCGTGGAGCAGGGCGAGTATGTCGCTATCATGGGTGAGTCCGGCAGCGGCAAGACTACGCTGTTGAACATTCTGGCGGCGCTGGACGAGCCCACGGCGGGTACGGTGCGGCTGGACGGCCATGAGCTGGGCAAGATACGGGAGAGGGACGCGGCGGCCTTCCGCCGGGACAACCTGGGTTTTGTGTTCCAGGAGTTCAACCTGCTGGATACGTTCACGCTGGAGGACAATATCTATCTGCCGCTGGTGCTGATGGGAATGTCTTACGAGGATATGCGGGCGCGGCTGCTGCCTATTGCCCGGGAGCTGGGACTGACGGAGCTTTTGAAGAAGTACCCCTATGAGGTCTCCGGCGGGCAGAAGCAGCGGGCGGCGGTGGCCCGGGCCATCATCACCGAGCCGAAGCTGCTGCTGGCGGATGAGCCCACCGGCGCACTGGACAGCGGCTCCACCGACGAGCTGCTGCGGCTGTTCGCCGCCATCAACCGGGCAGGGCAGACCATATTGATGGTGACCCACTCCGTGAAGGCCGCCAGCCGGGCGGGCCGGGTGCTGTTCATCAAGGACGGCCAGGTGTTCCACCAGCTGTACCGGGGCGAGGACGATGACACCCGGTTCTATCAGCGCATCTCCGACACGCTGACCATGCTGCAGTCGGGCGGTGAACCGGCATGAGGGAAAAGACATTATACGCCCGGCTGGCCTGGACGGGCATGAGAAAAAACAGGCGGCTGTACCTGCCGTACCTGCTCAGCTGCGCCGGGATGGTGCTGATGTTCTACATCCTGATGGGGCTGTCCGGCTCGCCGGTGCTGGAGCACATGTCCGGCGGCGGCAGCAGCGCCATCATACTGCGGCTGGGCACGGTGGTCATCGCCGTGTTTGCGCTGATATTTTTGTTCTATACCCACTCGTTCCTCATTCGCCGCCGGGAGAGGGAGTTTGGCCTGTACAATGTGCTGGGTATGGGCAAGGGCAACATCGCCCGCATTCTGCTGTGGGAGACGGTCATCACCTATGGCCTGACCACGGGGACGGGACTGCTTCTGGGCATGGTACTGTATAAGCTGGCGGAGTTGGGCATGGTGCGGCTTTTGCAGGTGCCCGTGACCTATACCCTGACGGTGTCCGTATCGTCTCTGCTGGCTGCGGCGGCGTTGTTTGCGGCCATCCACACGCTGATATTGCTGAACGGGCTGCGGCAGCTGCACGGCGTCAGCGCCGTGGCGCTGCTGCGCAGCGAGAGCGTGGGCGAAAAGCCGCCCAAGGCGCAGTGGGTGCTGACGGCGGCGGGCATGGTTCTGCTGGGTGCCGCTTACGCGCTGTCGTTGTCCATCAAGGAGCCGCTGGCGGCGCTGCTGTGGTTCTTCGCGGCGGTCATCATGGTGATACTGGCCACGTATCTGCTGTTTATCAGCGGCTCGGTGACGCTGTGCCGCGGCTTGCAAAGGAACAAAAAATACTACTACCGGCCCCAGCACTTCGTGTCCGTGTCCTCCATGGCCTACCGCATGAAGCGCAACGGCGCGGGGCTGGCGTCGGTGTGCATTCTGGCCACCATGGTGCTGGTGATGATCTCGTCCACCACCTGCCTGTATGTGGGGCAGGAGGACGCGGTGAATGCCCGGTATCCCCGCGACATGGACGTGGCGGTATACGGCAGAAGCGATCATCCGCTGGACGAGGCGGAGGCGGAGCAGCTGCGTCAGGGTGTGGAGAGCACCGTTTTCAACTTCGGCGGGCAGACCAGTAATGTGGCGACATACCGTGAGATCAGCGCCAGCGGTCTGCCGGACGGCGGGGATCTGCGGTTGGGCAACGCCGGTGCGTCCGCAGCGGACAGCACCCGTGTGACGCAGCTGCATTTCCTGCCGCTGGAGGATTACAACGCTGCCACGGGGCAGAGCCTGACGCTGAACGACGGGCAGGTGTATGTGGCGGCTCTGCGGACGGATTTCCCTTACGACACCCTGACCGTCGACGGGGAATGGACGTTCCGGGTCATGGATCGGGACATTCCGCCGCTGAGCGGCCCCTTCATGGCGGATATCACCCCCGACCCTTATGGTGGTCATACCGCACTTCACGCAGTTCGTGCAGGAGCTGGAGGACGGACTGAGCGAGAAATACGGCTGGTATCTCACGGCCACGTGGCACTACGCCTTCGACACTGATCTGCCGGAAAACCAGCAGGGGAACATCGATGGCACAACGCCCAATCTGGAGGACGCGTTGAACGGCTATCTGGCGGGCGTCAGCAGTGACTGGGGCGTGGGCGTCAGCGTGGAGTCCAAGGCCGCCAACCGGGCAGACTTCTACGGCACCTACGGCGGATTGTTCTTCCTGGGCATCATGCTGAGTATCGTGTTCATCTTCGCGGCGGTGGCTATCCTGTACTACAAGCAGCTTTCGGAGGGCTATGAGGATCAGAGCCGGTTCGACATCATGCAGAAGGTGGGCATGACCAAGCAGGACATCCGCCGCAGCATCAACAGCCAGCTGCTGACGGTGTTCTATCTGCCGCTGGTGCTGGCGGGCGTGCACCTGTGCTTCGCGTTCCCGTTCATCCACAAGCTGCTGATCCTGTTCAATCTGGACAACCGGGGGCTGCTGATCGGCACAACGGCGGTGAGCTTTGCGGTGTTCGCGGTGCTGTATGCCATCGTGTACAAGCTGACGGGGAATACCTACTACCGCATCGTGGCGGAGGATACAGAAAAAGAGTAGAACGAAAGAGACGGCGGGAGCCGTCTCTTTTCTGTATTTTTGGGCAAAAAACGGGTTTTGTGTGGACAAATCATGGCGGCTTTCTGTATAATACGTACTGATACACTATTGTTAACGACAGCTTTATATACAGCGCGGCGTGCCGCGCGTAAGGAGGCAGTATGCGTAATATCTGGACGGTATTCAAAACCGATATACGGACGCTGAGCAAGTGCTTTTTCGCCTGCGTGGTGGTGGTCGCCATCGCCCTGCTGCCCAGCCTGTACGCCTGGCTGAATATCTACTCCAACTGGGACCCCTACGGCAACACCGGGGGGATATCCATCGCGGTGGCGTCGCTGGACGAGGGCTATACCGACGCGGACGGTACCTACGAGAACAAGGGCGACGACGTGGTGGCCGACCTGCGGGAGGCTACGTCCATCAACTGGGTCATCGTGGACACCGAGGAGGAGGCCAAGGGCGGCGTGGAGTCCGGCGACTACTACGCGGCGGTGGTCATCGACAAGCAGTTCAGCCGGAATATGTACCGGATGCTGACGGACTGGACCGGTAAGCCGGCCATCACCTACTACGAAAACGCCAAGAAGAACGCAGTGGCCACCAAGATCACCGACACGGCGGTGGAGACGCTGAAGCGCTCCATCAGTGAAAACTATCTGGAGGTGGTCATCGACGGCATCATGGAGCAGAGCAATCTGCTGGCGGCGGATCTGACCGCCGACGACCCGGAGGCCGCCGTGAAGGGCGTGCTGTACCAGGCCCAGGACCTGTTGCACGCCTGCGGGCGGATGATGGATGCCTTTGAGGCGGCGGGCGGCAGCGGCGTGTCGGAGAGCAGCGCGGCGGCGCTGGAGGCGGCCGTGGCCAATATCAACAAGAACCTGCCGGACGGCTCCAAGCTCCACGAGACGGCGGCGGAGATACAGCTGCGGCTGAACACGGCCCTGGCCCGGGTGGAACGGGCGCTGGACCGGCTGAGCAGCGCCATTGGGAACGCGCCGGAGTTGCCGTCGGCACAGCAGCAGCTGCGAGATGCGGCGGCGCAGCTGGAAAAGGCGGCGGCCACGTTGGATCGGTGGGCGGAGGATATCGAGATGGAGGCGCCGGCCGCGGCAGAGCAGGCGCGAGCCATTTCCGCCGAGTGTACGCGTCTGGCGGCGAAGCTGCAGGCGCTGGCTGACAAGCCCACCGCCAGCGACCTGCTGGCGGACTGCGACACGTTGGTGAAGTCCATCCGGACGATGGTGGACAGGATCCCCGTGACCTCCAAGGCGCTGCAAAAGGAACTGGACACCGTGGCCGGTCAGGTGGCGGACACCATGGAGGGCATGGCTGCGCTGGCTGGAGACGCCAAGGCCATGAAGACCGCGCTGGCGGAGACCGCTGACGCTGTGGGCGACACCATGGCGCTGCTGCGGCCGGCTACGGAGAAGCTGCTGACCTCGCTGGAGAGTACCATAGACGACCTGGAGGGGCTGACCACAGACGAATACATGGATACGCTGGTGAATATCCTGGGCGGCGACCCGGCGGTGTACGGCCAGTATTTTCCGGAAATGGTGCAGACCAGCGTGAATGCGGTGTATCCCATCGCCAACTACGGCTCGGCCATGACGCCGTTCTACACGGTGCTGGCCATCTGGGTGGGCGGCGTGATATTGTCGTCCCTCATCAAGATACACGCCCGGACGGAGGGCCTGATCGACCCGAAGCCGGCGGAGCTGTACTTCGGGCGGTACCTGTTCTTTTTCGTGCTGAGCCAGATACAGGCGGCGGTCATCGTCACCGGCGACCTGTACATACTGAAGGTCCAGTGCCTGCATCCGGGGATGCTGTATCTCACGGGCGCGCTGACGGCCTTTACCTTCAGCCTGCTGATCTATTCGCTGGCGCTGTCCTTCGGCGACGTGGGCAAGGCCATTGTGGTGGTCATCATGGTCATGCAGATCGCAGGCTCCTCCGGCACGTTCCCCATCGAGCTGCTGCCAGCCATCTATCAGAAGATCTATCGCTTCTTCCCCTTCCCCTACGCCATCGACGCCATGCGCGAGTGCATCTGCGGGATGTATGGGAATTACTACTGGCAGCAGATCGGTTTCCTGCTGCTGTTCGCCGCGGCGGCGCTGCTGATCGGCCTGCTGGTGCGGCGGCCCTTCATGGGACTGAACCACTTTATGGAGGAGAAGCTGGAGGAGACGGAGCTGCTGTGAAAGGAAGTGTTGACCGATGACAAAAGAACGGGACTATCAGGAGCTGTATGACCGCCTGCTGGAGGAGGTCAGCACCCTGCACCGGAACAACCGGCGGCGGATACGCGTCGGTATGCGGATGCTGCTGGCGGTGACGCTGGGATTGATGCTGCTGATGTTTCTGGCGGGGGGGAACAAGGTGTTCACCCTGATGCTGTGGATACTGTCCATGTTCGCAGTGGCGGCATATCTGATCGCCGTGGAGTACGCGGACTATGAGCTGCAAAAGAAGCTGGAGAACATCACCCAGATGGAGCAGGAGAGCCTGGGCACACTGCTGGAGCTGCCGGAGCTGCCCAAGGTGCCACGGATGGGTCTGCTGCTGCGCCACGGCACCCGGGAGGAACAGGAGACGCCGGAGACGGAGGCAACGGCGGCGGAAGCGGCACCTGCGCCGGAGGAGACGCCGGCGGCAGAGGAGATATCCCCGGCACCTGCGGAGGAGACGCCGGTTACAAAGGCACCGGCAGCGCCGGAGCCGGAGGCATATTCCGTGGACGAGATACTGCGGGAGGTACACGGCGGAGCACCGCAGGCAGACAACGTACCTGCCGCGCCGGTATACAGCGGCGCGCGGGTGCTGGAACGGCTGCTGGAGGATCCGGAGAAGCTGGCGTCCGATCTGGACGCGCTGACCCAGGCGATACAGGGGCTGTCCGATGACCTGCGGCGCGGTGCGGCGGAGAGCCGGGAAGGGCAGGTGGACCGATGAAGAACATCTGGAATATCTTTCGCGCCGACTGGCGGCGGCTGACGGCCAGTGTGGTGGCGGTGGTGGTGCTGCTGGGGTTGTGCCTGGTGCCGTGCCTGTACGCCTGGTTCAACATCCTGTCCAACTGGGACCCCTACGGCACGGCGTCCACCAGCCGCATCAGCGTGGCAGTGGCCAGCGAGGACGCGGGCTGCGAGGTGCTGGGTCTGGAGGTGAACATCGGCGCGCTGGTGCTCCAGGGGCTGGAGAGCAACGACCAGATGGGCTGGGTGTTCGTGGACAGCCGGGCGGAGGCCCTGGACGGGGTGGAGTCCGGCGACTACTACGCGGCGCTGATCGTGCCGGAGGAATTTACCGAGGACTTTGTGAGCATCCTGTCCGGCGATCTGCGTCACCCGCAGATACAGTATTACGAGAACGAGAAGAAGAACGCCATCGCCCCCAAGATCACCAGCAAGGCCAAGACCGCCGTGCAGGAGCAGATCAACACCACGGTCATAGGCAAGGCTGCTGAGGCGTTGACCACGGCGGGCTCCGTGTTCAAGGCCATGGGGCTGGATTCGGAGGCGCTGGCGGACGGCATTATGGATAAGCTGACCGGTGCGCGGCAGGAGATGGCGCAGCTGCAGAAGGTGCTGCTGTCGCTGAAGGACGTGATGAACGGGGCGGACGGGCTGCTGACCGCGGCGTCCGTGACCATCGCGGACGCACGGGGAACGGTGGAGGACGCCGATGCGGCGGCGGGCAGCACGGTGCAGCTTATCAGCACGGGCCTGAGCGCGGCGGACACGGCGTACAGCGACCTGCTGACGGTGCTGAACAACACGGATAAGGTACTGGGCGACATCGAGGATGCCCTGCGGAGTATGGATACCTCTGCCGCCGACGAAGCGTTGAAGGCGGACCTGCACCGGAAGATACAGGCGGCCATCGACGCGCTGAAGGTCCAGCTGGAGGCCGCTGAGGACGAGGCCCTGAAGGCGCAGCTGGAGACGGCCATCGCCGATCTGGAGGCGCTGGACGCGCTGGTGGATACGCTGGAGCCGTCGGCTCTGCAGGGACCGGTGCTGGATATGCTGCATCAGGTGCGGCAGGAGCTGCTGGCTGCGGCGGTGCAGACCAATAAGGAGGTCAACGAATATCTGCACACCACCGGGGCACAGGCCCAGACCACGCTGCGGTCCGTCCAGCAGCTGCTGGGGGCCGTGGGCGGCAGCCTGGGCGAGGTGTCCGGCACGCTGGACAGCTACGCCGATGCCATGACCACCGTACAGCCTACGCTGGACGCGGGCATTACCCTGGCCAACACGGTGGAGACGTATCTGGCGGATATCGAGGACGATGTGCGCCGGGTGACGGAGAGCGAAGCCTTCAAGCGCTTTACGGAGCTGATGGAGAGCAGCGATGCCGAAAGCATGGCCGACTACCTCAGCTCGCCGGTGCAGCTGAACACGGAGATCATCTATGAGATCAAGGACTACGGCGCGGCCATGTCGCCCTACTACGTCATGCTGGCGCTGTTTGTGGGCAGCCTGCTGACCGCCGTGATGCTGAAGGTACCGGTGACCCAGCCGGAGTTTGCCGGGTGCCGGGCCGTGGAGCGGTATTTCGGGCGGTTCGCCACCTTCTTCCTGATGGCCATGGCCCAGGCGCTGGTGACGGCCTTCGGGTGCCTGTACTTCGTGGGGATGGAGACGGCGGAGCCGGCGCTGTTCGTGCTGGCCTGCTGCCTGTGCTCGCTGAACTTCGCCAGTATGAACTACGCGCTGGTGTACGCCCTGGACAACGTGGGTATGGCGCTGTCGGTCATTATCATGGTCATTCAGGTGGCCGGGTCCGGCGGCTCATACCCGGTACACGTGCTGCCGCAGCTGTTCCAGACACTGTATCCCTTCATGCCCTTCCACTACGGCATGGATATGATCCGGGAGACGGTGGGCGGTATGTACGGCGACACATACCTGCGCTGCGCGCTGGTGCTGCTGGGCATGTGCGCGCTGTTCACGGTGTTCGGCCTGCTGGTATATTACCCGGCCCGAAGACTGAACGCGGCTATCGCTGCCAGCAAGGAAAAGTCCGGTATCATGTAAACAGAGAGTGCCCCCCGCAGGCCCATGGGCCTGCGGGGGGCACTTATGCTGTCGAAGCCATGAAAAAAAGTTATGCCCCCTTGCTTTTTGCCGTTTAAGGCAAAAAAGCGGGGACGTTTTTGTGCAGGGTGGAGAAAAGTTCGCACGGCGAGAATTTCCCCTCTTTTGCTGTTGCAAGGCGGGCGGGCCTATGGTACAGTACGGGTGGAGTGTTAGAAAATTAACAGGCAAAGCGACACGGCGTTCAACACGTTTTAGGAGGAGAGAGCATGAGATCGGAACAGGAGAAAACGGCGGCCATCGTCCGGGCCCACGACTGCGACAGCGCGAAGCTCATCGCCATCTTGCAGGAGATACAGGCGTCGGAGAACTACCTGAGCCAAGAGAATATGGAACTGGTGGCGGATATGCTGCACATCAGCGTCTCACGGGTGTACAGCGTGGCCACGTTTTATGAGAATTTCTCGCTGGAACCCAAAGGAAAGCACATCATCAAGGTCTGTGACGGCACGGCCTGTCATGTGCGGAAGTCCGGGCCTATCTACGACGCGATCTATGAGTACCTGAAGCTGGACGGCAAGCGCAGGACCAGCGCCGATGGCGTATTTACGCTGGAGACGGTGGCCTGTCTGGGTGCCTGCGGTCTGGCGCCGGTGATGACGGTTGACGGCGAGGTGTACGCCAAGATGACGCCGGAGACGGCGCTGGCGGAGTTGGAGGCCATTCGCGGGAAGGAGGCGGCGAAATGAGCAAGCTGACACGGGAGGGCTTCCGCGCCATGCACGAACAGGCGGCGGAGGCGCTGGAACGGAGCAGATCGTCCCTGAACGTGCTGATCTGTGCCGGTACGGGCTGTATCGCCAGCGGGTCCATGAAGGTGTATGAGAACCTGCGGGAGGAGTGTGCCCAGCGGGGACTGCAGGTGTATGTGGGCCTGACCCACCACGGTGACGCGGAGAAGAGCCTGCACATCAAGATGAGTGGCTGCCACGGCTTCTGCGAGATGGGACCGCTGGTGCATATCGAGCCGCTGGGTGTGATGTATGTCCGCGTGAAGCCGGAGGATTGCCGCGAGATCGTGGAGAGAACGCTGCTGGGCGGCGAGGTCATCGAACGGCTGACCTATCACCAGGACGGCGTGTCCTATCCCCGGCAGGAGGATATCCCCTTTTACAAGAAGCAGCACCGGGTGGTGCTGGCCAGCTGCGGCACCAGTGACGCGGAAAATCTGGAGGAATACATTGCCAAGGGCGGGTACACCGCCTTTGAAAAGGCGCTGTTCGACATGGACGGCGCGGCGATCTGCAGGGAGATTTCCGACTCCGGCCTACGGGGCCGGGGCGGCGGCGGGTTTCCCGCCGGACACAAGTGGGAGAGTGTGCGCCGGCACATAGAGGAACCGGTGAAGTACATCGTCTGCAACGGCGACGAGGGCGACCCGGGCGCTTTCATGGACCGCTCCATCATGGAGGGCAATCCCCATTCCGTGCTGGAGGGCATGATGATCGCCGGCGTCGCCACCGGCGCGCACGAGGGCTATATCTACGTCCGCGCCGAGTATCCGCTGGCGGTGAAGCGTTTGCAGGTGGCCATCGACAAGGCTGCGGCGGCCGGACTGCTGGGCGACGACATCATGGGCAGCGGGTTCAGCTTCCATATCCACATCAACCGCGGCGCCGGCGCCTTCGTCTGCGGTGAGGGCAGCGCCCTGACCGCCTCTATCGAGGGCAAGCGGGGTATGCCCCGGGTAAAGCCGCCCCGGACGGTAGACCAGGGATTGTGGGGAAAGCCCACGGTGCTGAACAATGTGGAGACGTTCGCCAACGTGCCGGGCATCATCAACAAGGGCGCGGCGTGGTATCGGGGCATCGGCACCGAGGGCAGCGCCGGCACCAAGACCTTCGCCCTGACGGGCAACGTGGTGAACACAGGACTGGTGGAGGTGCCTATGGGCGCCACCCTGCGGGAGATCATCTTCGACATCGGCGGCGGCATACCGAACGGAAAGAAGTTCAAGGCCGTGCAGATCGGCGGGCCTTCCGGCGGATGTCTGACCGAGGAGCATCTGGACTACCCTATGGACTTCGACTCGCTGAAGAAGCTGGGGGCCATTATCGGCTCCGGCGGCCTGGTGGTCATGGACGAGGACACCTGCATGGTGGAGGTGGCACGGTTCTTTATGCACTTTACCCAGAACGAGAGCTGCGGTAAGTGCACCCCCTGCCGGGAGGGCACAAAGCGTATGCTGGAGACGCTGGAGCGCATCATCAATAACGAGGGGAGTCTGGCCGATCTGGATCTGCTGGAGTCTCTTAGCGATACCATCACGGACACGGCCCTGTGCGGCCTGGGGCAGACGGCCTGCAAGCCGGTGATGTCCACCCTGCGGAACTTCCGGCAGGATTATCTGCGCCATGTGGTGGATCACCACTGTCCCATCTGCAACGGGCGCAAACGCCGGTTGGAGATCAAACCGGAGCTGTGCAAGGGCTGCGGCAAGTGCGCGCGGAACTGTCCCATGGAGGCCATCTCCGGGCAGCCCCGTATGCCCTACGTCATTGACAACGAGAAGTGCATCCACTGCGGCGCTTGCTGGGGCGCGTGCCCCTTCGGCGCGATCGACGCCATTGAGGAGGAGTGAGCCATGGCAAAGGGAATTATGGTCATCGACGGGCAGCGGGTGCCCTTTGACGGCGAGCGCAACGTGCTGGCGGTCATCCGCAAGGCGGGTATCGACATTCCCACGTTCTGCTATTACTCCGACCTGTCCGTTCACGGCGCGTGCCGTATGTGCATCGTGGAGGACGTAAAGACCGGGAAGATCGACGCCTCCTGCTCCATGGAGCCCCGGGACGGCATGGAGATCAGGACCAACACCGCCCGGCTGCTGAGGCACCGGCGGATGATACTGGAGCTGCTGCTGGCGGCCCATGACTGCTCCTGCACTACCTGTGCCAAAAGCGGCAACTGCCGATTGCAGGAGCTGGCCCAGCGCTTTGGCGTGCGGCATATCCGTTTCCCCAACAATAAGCCCCGGTACGAGAAGGATTACACCAGCTACGCGGTGTTCCGGGACCCCAACAAGTGCATCCTGTGCGGCGACTGCGTGCGGGTGTGCGAGGAGCTGCAGGGACAGGGCATTCTGAACTTTGCCTTCCGGGGCAGCGAGCTGCAGGTGATGCCGGCCTTTGACAAAAAGCTGGGCGAGACGAAGTGCGTGGGCTGCGGCCAGTGCGCCGCCGTGTGCACCACCGGCGCTATCACCGTTAACGATCAGATCGGCACCGCGTGGGCGGCCATCCACGACCCGAAGAAGCGTGTGGTGGTGCAGATCGCGCCGGCCGTCCGTGTGGCGGTGGGTGAGGCCTTTGGCATTCCGGCAGGCGTGAACGTCATTGACAAGATGACCACGGCGCTGAAGCTCATGGGTGTGGACGAGGTGTACGACACCAACTTCGGCGCGGATATGACCACCATACTGGAGGCGGAGGAGTTTTTGCAGCGGCTGAAAAACGGCGGGCCGTTCCCCATGTTCACCAGCTGCTGTCCCGCCTGGGTGCGGTATCTGGAGTTCAACGCCCCTAAGTATCTGAAGCATATCTCCACCTGCAAATCGCCCATGGAGATGTTCGCGGCGGTCATCCGTGACAAATACGCCGAAAAAGATGCCGCCGACGGGCGGACTACCTACAACATCGCCATTATGCCCTGCACTGCCAAGAAGATGGAGGCGGCGCGGCCGGAGTTCGTCCATAACGGTCGGCCGGATGTGGATCTGGTGCTGACTACCCGGGAGTTGGTGGACATGATGCGTGAGACGGGCGTGCAGCTGGACGAGCTGGAGCTGGAGTCCCCGGATCTGCCCTTCGGTTTGGGCAGCGGCGCGGCGGTGATCTACGGCGTCACCGGCGGTGTGGCCGAGGCGGTGGTGCGTCACTGCCTGCCGGACAAGAGCAAGAATGCGCTGCGGGCCGTCCGTGTCACCGATCTGCGGGGAGACGGATCCATCCGCCATGTGGAACTGAACGTGGACGGGCAGGAGCTGCGTATCGCCGTGGTCAACGGGCTGATCCACGCCAAGGAGCTGATCGCGGATATCGAAGCGGGCAAGTGCTTCTACCACCTGATAGAGGTCATGACCTGTCAGGGCGGCTGCGTGGGCGGCGCGGGACAGCCTTATGGGCTGAGCAACGTGAAGAAGAAGCGGGGCGAGGGACTGTATGCCGCCGATGCCTCCGCTATGTTCAAGCGGGCGGAGAAAAACCCCATCGTCACGTCTTTACTCAGGGAGTACGGCGAGGAAAAGTGTCACGCGCTGCTGCATGTGCACTACGGAGAATAAAAAAGCAGCCCCCGGCTCACACCGGGGGCTGCGGGTAAAGAAAGAGCATGGCCCCGTCGGGGCCATGCTCTTAGCTTGCCTTTTTATCCAGAATATACACGGTGACGTTTCGGCGGCCCCAGGAGTAGCAGTCCGCCTTGGTGGGGAACCACAGGTCCACGATGTTGCCCTTGATGGCGCCGCCGCAGTCCAGGGCGGTGCCCATGCCGTAGACACGGCGGCCGTTGGTGGTCTGGATGAACATTTTGGTGTAGTAGGGGATCACCTTTGGGTCTACGGCCACGGTGCCCACGCCCACCGCGGCACCCACCGCCGTGGTCCAGGCCGCGCCGCCGTCGCCGCCGCTGTAGTAGGCGGTGGAGGAGCAGAGCATCACCTTGTTATAGGTCATGGTGTCGCCGGAGGCGAACAGCAGGTAGCCGCCCTCGCCCACCTCGTTGGGGAAGTCTTTTTCGATGGTGTCGCCCTCCTCCACCTCGTAGACGCGGGTGCCGTAGCGCACCAGCTCCGCGTGTGAGGTGTCGTGGCTGGCACCGATATACTTGGTAGATACCACCTCGCCGCTGACCACAGTGTCCTCATACGTCTCCACGATCTGGCCGGGGATACCCTTGCGGATGATCTCCTCGGTGCCCTTGTCCATCAGGGGATCCGGTGAGCGAAGGATCTTGTAGTCCGTCTCCACAGTGACATAGTGCTGGTAGGTCAGCGTATCGCTGATGCGGATGGCGGGGTCCTCGCCGGCGACATTCAGCTCCACCATCTCGTCCTCACCCAGACGGATGCCGCTGCGCCGCAGCAGGGAGGACAGGCGCTCGGCCTCGGTGGTGAGGGTGTGTGTGTCGTCGCCGTGGGTGATGGTGACGGTGCGGCCCGGCTCCAGCAGCAGCTGCATGGACTTGTCGCCCAGGCTGCGGCGCAGCAGCAGGTCGTCATAGGTGCGCTCCTCGCTGCGCTCGTCCAGTACGTGGGGACCGTCGCCGTCCACCACGATGCAGATGGCGTCCATGGTGCGTACCGGCTCCGCCATAACGGCGGCGGCGAAGATCACCGCCGTGACGGCGATCATGGTGATGGCGCGGATAGAGGGATGATCGCGCATGATGTGGTGCACCTCCCGCAGGGCCGGGGAACGCAGGGCGTCACGGCAGCCGGTCACCAGCCGTCCGCAGCAGAAAGCGCGCCAGTTGGCCCTGACGTCGGAAGCGATGGCGTCCCAGGTCCAGGCAAAGCAGTGGCCCACTGCGCGCACGGCGCGGATCAGGGCCCGAGCCACGATGTAGGGCACATCGTGGATGGCCTGGCACACCGTGGCCGGCGTGATGCGGCGCCGCGGCTTTTTCGGCTGCAAGCGCTTCGGTTGTGTGACGACTGTTTGTTCCATAGTACCTCGCAGTATAGCCGCCCCTGGAGGTGTTCAAACAGGGCGGACAATAAAAATTGAAACAATTTGTAACTTTTGTTACCGATTAGCAATACCCGTGGAGTATAGCACTATCTTCCAATTTTGTCAAGTTTTAGGGGACGCGGCACGGAGAAAGACAAACTTTTTCCGGCTTTTCGTTGCGCGGGTGGGGAAAAGGTGGTACAATGGCGGCAATATGCAGTGAAGGAGAAACACGATGGATCTGTGCGATCGGAACGATATACAGGCACTGCTGGCGCGGCACGGCTTTCACTTTGCCAAGGCGCTGGGACAGAACTTTCTCATCCGGGGTGACGTGGCGGAGGATATCGCCGCGGCGGGCTGCGTTCCCGGCTGCGGCGTGCTGGAGGTAGGCCCCGGCATCGGCGCACTGACGGTGCAGCTGGCCCGGCGGGCGGAAAAGGTGGTGTCGGTGGAGCTGGACAAGCGCCTGCCGCCGGTGCTGGCGGAGACCATGGCGGACTATGATAACTTCACCCTGATCGAGGGCGACGTGATGGCGCTGGACCTGGCGGCGGTGACGGCGGAGAAGTTTCCGGGCTTGCCGGCGGTGCTGTGCGCCAACCTGCCCTACAACATCACCACACCGTTTCTCACGGCCTGTGTCCGGGCCGGGTGTTTCCGGCAGCTGACGGTGCTCATTCAAAAAGAGGTAGCCCTGCGGATCTGCGCGAAGCCGGGCACGGCGGATTACGGCGCGTTTTCCCTGCTGATGCAGTACTACACCGTGCCGGAACTGCTGTTCGAGGTGCCCAACAGCTGCTTCATGCCGCCGCCCAAGGTAACATCCGCCGTGGTGCGCTGCGTTACAAGAAAGGCCCCGCCGGTACAGGTGCGGAGCGAGGAGGCCTTCTGGCGGACGGTGCGCGCGGGCTTTGCCCTGCGGCGCAAGACGCTGGTGAACAGCCTGCAGACCGGCTGGCAGCTGCCTAAGGAGCAGCTGGCGGCCATCGTCGCCGGCTGCGGCCTGTCCCCCACCGTGCGGGGCGAGGCCCTGGGCCTGGAGGAGTACGCGAGGCTGTCCGATGCGCTGCTGGCGGCAGCGGGTGAATAAAAAGCTTCCCGGCAAATGCCGGGAAGCTTTTTATTCGCCTTTTTCTATCTTTGCCTCCGTCTCCCGCCGGATGGCGGCGCGAAGCGCCGTGAGGTAGGGGGAGAACGCCACGTTCTCGTCGGCGTAGGTCAGGTTCAGGTCGTACTCCCGGGGCAGCCAGGAGGAGATGGGGGACTCGTTGTGGGCGATGACGGCCTCCAGCTTGTCCAGCGCCTTATAGAGCTTGGCCTCCGGCGTCTCCAGCGCGTCCATCTCCGCGTACAGGGCGGCCATCTCCGCACGGTAAGGCTGGGGCAGCGTCTCCACCCATTGAATCAGGAGGGCGTCCTCCTTCGCTGTGTCGGCGTCGGTTTTCAGAAAGCTGGGGATGTCGCCGGTAAAGCACTCGCCCAGGTCGTGGATCAGGCACATTTTAATGACCTTGTCCATATCCGTATCCGGGAACTCGTCCCGAAGAAAGAAAGCCGTCAGCGCCAGCCGCCAGCTGTGGTCGGCCACGCTCTCGTGACGGTTCCCAGGCGTCCAGCAGTGGCGGGTGGTGTCCTTCAGACGGTTGGCGGTGTGCAGGACGGAGAGCAGCTCTTCAGGCTTCATGGCGGGGCCTCCTTGCATTTTTCCACAGTATAGCACGCTGCCGCGGTGCCGTCAACGCTTGCACTTGCACGGCGGAGAAAAGTGTAGTAGAATAGCGGAAGAACATAAAGGAGGGAGACTTTATGGGAGTTTTGTACGCGCTGGAGAGCATCCGCACGCCTGCGCTGGATAAGATCATGTCGGTCATCACGCTGCTGGGCGGCGAGTTGTTCTTCATGGTCATCGCCGTGACGGTGTTCTGGTGCGTCAGCAAGCGCGAGGGCTATTACCTGATGATCGTGGGCTTCTTTGGCACGGTCATCAATCAATTCCTGAAAATACTCTGCTGCGTGCCCCGGCCGTGGATAAAGGACCCGGATTTCACCATTGTGGAGTCTGCCCGGGCGGAGGCCACGGGGTATTCCTTCCCCAGCGGTCACACACAGAACGCCGTGGCCACCTATGGCGGCATCGCCCGGTATACTCGCTGCGGCTGGCTGCGGGTGGTGCTGGTCGTGCTGACGGTGCTCATCGCGTTCAGCCGGATGTATCTGGGTGTCCACACGCCGCTGGATGTGGGGGTGTCGTTCCTGATCGCGGCGGCGCTGGTGCTGGTGGTCTATCCGCTGATGGAGGAGGCCGACCGGCGGCCGGTGGTGCTGACGTACACCATACTGGCTATGGTGGTGTGCAGCGGGGCCTTCGTGGGGTATCTGTACCTGCGGGGCGATACGGGTGCTGCCGCTGAGGACACCGCCAACTACCTCAGCGCTTTGGAGAACGGCTGGAAGCTGCTGGGCGCCACACTGGGTATGCTGGTATCCAACATTGCTGACCGGAAGCACATCCGGTTCGAGACACAGGCGGTGTGGTGGGCGCAGCTCATCAAGCTGGTGGTGGGCTTTGCCTGCCTGCTGGCCATACGCTCCGGGCTGAAGGCCCCGCTGATCGCCCTGCTGGGCGGCAGCGCCGCCATCGCCGGGGGCATCCGCTACCTGCTGGTGGTGCTGTTCGCCGGGTGTGTCTGGCCGCTGACCTTCTGGTGGTTCAGTCGCCTGGGGAGAAGATGAACAACAGAAAAAGCGCATCCCCCGGCGTGTGCCGGGGGATGCGGTGCGTTATGGAGGACTGTCTCACTCGGTGACGGTGAGGGTGGGGTGCATGAGGGGGTCAAAGGTGGCGAGGACGCGGTCGCCCTCCACGGTATATTCGCTCCACAGGCGGATCTCGGCGCAGCGCTGTGTCCGGTCAAGGGTGATGCTGTGGATGGGCGTGGGTTCGGAGTAGGCTTGGTCGCGGCAGTAGACATCGGTGCTCTCGTCGCCGCGGAAGACGACGCAGAGGTCGTCACACTGGAGTACACCGGGTATGTCGCAGCTGCCGGTGTAAACGTTCTTGCGTAGCTGGCCGTGGAAGGAAACGGGAACGGCCTCGATGGCAGAATCGAGCGGGCTGGCAAGGTACAGACCGGTGCCGTCGAAGTCGATGGACACGCCCCTGTCCCAGCAGGCGAAAATGAATACGGCGGTGAACAGCAGCAGAATGGGAAGCCAGACCTTGCGGGATGTACATATCTGTTGCATGGGGAGCCCTCCTTTACGGTGTTGTACCTACTGTAAGTATACCAAAAACGGGGAGAAAAGCAACAAGAAAACCGTGCGCGGCTGTGCGGCGCACGGTTTTTGTATGTACGGGAGGTCAAGTGCTCTCCTTGGGCTTCTTCAGTGCCACGATGACGCCCACGGTGATCAGCACCGCACCGATGACGCTCATCACCGTGATCTGCTCGTCCAGCAGCAGGTAGCCTACCACCAGCGTCACGAAGGGGGAGGCGTACAGATAGTTGTTGGTGATGACCACGCCCAGCCGCTGGAAGGCGATGTTCCAGATGGCGAAGCATACGGCGTTGCCGAACACGCCCAGGAACAGCCAACTCAGCAGGACGTTGGTCTGGGTGAACAGGGGGTGCAGGTCGGGCATACCGTCCGTCAGCAGCATCAGCGGTACGGCGGTGATGAAGGCCCACAGCATGACGCGGCGGGTGACCAGGAAGTTGTCATACTGCTCGGTGTATTTCTTGATAAGGATAGAGTACACGGCCCACATGAGGGCGGCGGCCAGGGCGATCAGATCGCCCAGAGGGTTCAGGTGGAAGGTCAGCTGGCCGTTGAGAACCACCAGCACCACACCGGCGATGGCGATGACCGCGCCGATGTACACGAATTTACCCAGGCGCTCGCCATTGCGGGAGAACAGCTGGGCCAAAATGACCGTCAGGATGGGGGACAGGGCGATGATGATGCTGACATTGGCGGCGAAGGTGTAGGTCAGCGCTGTATTCTGCAGGAAGAAGTAGAAGCTGCCGCCGGTAACGCCGATGAGGATGAACATCAGCTCGTCCCTCCAGGGGAGCTTCAGAGTCTTGGGCCGCAGCGCCCACAGCGTGATATAGGCCAGGCCCATCCGCAGGGGGATGATCTGGATAGCGGTATAGGCGGTGAGCATCTGCTTGGTCAGCACGAAGCAGCTGCCCCACACCAGAATAGTGAAAATGGCGTACACATGGCCCATGACTTTTTGCGTGGCGGACATGGCGGTTCTCTCCTTATGACTCTATTTCTCTCATCTCACGCGGCAGCTGGCCGCAAAAAATCATTATACACGGCGGAAAAGGAAAAATCCAGTAGTTCCCGGGTATTTTCTTCCAAATGCCTTAACTTTCTATTAAGACGCTTGAAATGCGCTTGTTTTTTTTGCCATCCGTGGTATGATGGTAGCTATGAAAAATCAAGGAGGAAAGACTATGCACGCAGCGCTGGTCATCATGGCGGCGGGGATCGGTTCCCGCTACGGCGGCAGCAAGCAGACCGACGGCGTGGGGCCCCACGGAGAGATACTGATGGAGTACGGTGTGTACGACGCGGTGCGGGCGGGCTTTGACAAGGTCGTGTTCATCATCAAGCCGGATATGCGGGAGCTGATGGAGCGCCTGTGCGGCAATATGGCGTCCCGGCTGCACACGGCGGACGGGCGGCCCGTGGAGGTCCGTTACGCCTATCAGGACGACACGACACTGCCGGCGTGGTATACAAAGCCGGCGGGGCGGACAAAGCCCTTCGGCACGGCCCACGCGGTGCTGTGTACCCGCGATATCGTACACGAGCCCTTCTGCGTCATCAACGCCGACGATTTCTACGGCGCGGACGCTTACCGCACCATATATGCGGAGCTGCAGCGCCTGCCGAAGGCGGGTGCTGCCGCCATGGTGGGCTATCTGCTGAAGAACACCGTCACTGCCCATGGCACCGTGTCCCGGGGTGTGTGCCATGTGAAGGACGGGTATCTCAGCGACATCCGCGAGACGCTGAAGATCGCCCTGCTGCAGGACGGCGTCATCCGGGACGAGGATACCGGAGCGGTGCTGGACGGCGACACGGTGGTGTCCATGAACTTCTGGGGCTTTGCCCCCTCCGTCTTCGACGCGTTGGAGACGTATTTCCACGACTTCCTCCGCAGCGAGGCGGGGCAGTCGGTGAAGGCCGAGTGCCTGCTGCCCACCATGGTGGGCGACATGCTGGCGGCGGGAGAGCTGCGTGTCAGCGTGCTGAAGTCGGCGGACCGCTGGTTCGGCATGACGTATCATGAGGACCGCGCCCGGGTGGCGCAGGCGCTCAGCAAACTGCACGAGACGGGGGCATACCCCGAGGAATTGAGGTAACAGAATGGATTACGAAAGAGAACGCCGCCGGCAGAAGCGCTACCGGGAGGCCATGCGGAACCGCATCATCGCCGCCGTGTTGCTGGCCGGCATCATCGTGGGTGCGATATTCATCATCAAGGGCTGCAAAAAGGACGATGCTCCGGCGGACGACGCCCAGAACACGAATCAGCCCGTGGACAATGTAGGCGACACTACGACACCGGATAACGTCATCGTGGACGACGAGCTGCTGACACTGGTGAACCCCTGGAACCCCCTGCCCGATGACTGGACGGTGGACCTGGTGACGCTGGATGACGGCCACCGGGTGGACAGCCGCTGCTATGAGGCGTATATGGAGATGATTAACGCCTGCAAGGCGGCGGGCTACAGCCCGGTCAACTGCTCCGGCTACCGCACGCAGGAAACGCAGCAGAGCCTGTACGACAACAAGGTGCAGCGGCTCATCAGCAGCGGCATGAGTGAGGACGAGGCCAAAACCGAGGCGGCCAAGGCCGTGGCCATCCCCGGCACCAGCGAGCATCAGCTGGGCCTGGCGGTGGACCTGGTGGACGCCAATATGCAGGACCTGACCTCTGCTCAGGAGAGCACGGAGACCCAGAAGTGGCTCATGGCCAATTCCTGGCGGTACGGCTTCATCCACCGTTACCCCAACGGAAAGACCGATATCACCGGTATCATCTATGAGCCGTGGCACTACCGCTATGTGGGCAAGGACGCGGCACAGGAGATCTTCAACCGGGATATCACACTGGAGGAGTATCTGGGCAAGACGGAGCATTGATGGATATAAAGGGAGGGGCCGTCCGGCCCCTCCCTTTATACGAAGACATGAAGAAGTTATTTGCAGTTTTTCGCGTTCTTGGTGTTCTTGGTATTGGTGTTTTCCGTGTTGTCGGTGGTGTTGGTGTTCTTGGTGTTTTTGGTGTTCTTCGTGTTATCCATGAGATATACCTCCATTTTCTGTACCCTTTGTACCTCAGGTACAACCATAGTTTCACCGCCGCCGCAGAAAATATGTAAAAAAATTCTGGAAAAAGCCGTTGACAAACACGCCGGGATAGTATAAAATATCCGAGAAAACAAAGAAGGTCGGTGCATCCGCCTCACCTCCAGCAACGGCAAAGAGGTCAACAGCGTCATACAAGCGCCCGAAAGGGCTGTTTGTGTTGTTTCGCGGATGCCCGGGGCGTCCGCGTTTTTATTTTGGATTGGAGGTGCTTCGGTATTAGCAAGGTACAGCATCAACTGAACGAGGAGATCACCGACAAGGAGATCCGACTGATCGGCGAGAATGGCGAGCAGCTGGGCATTGTGTCCGGCGAGGAGGCGCTGCGTACCGCAGAGGAGCAGGGCCTGGATCTGGTAAAGATCTCTCCGCAGGCAACGCCTCCGGTGTGCAAGCTGATGAACTACGGCAAGTACAAGTTCGAGCAGAGCAAGCGCGAGAAGGAAGCCAGAAAGAACCAGCACGTTGTCGAGATCAAGGAGATCCGTATGTCTCCGGGCATCGACGTGGGCGACTTCAACACCAAGCTGAAGAACGCGCAGAAGTTCCTGTCCGACGGCAACCGCGTCAAAGTCTCCGTCCGCTTCCGCGGCCGCGAGATGGCGCACACCGAGATCGGACGCGATCTGCTCAACAAGTTCGCCGAGCTGTGTACCGAGGTGTCCACCCTGGACAAAGCCGCCAAGTTGGAGGGCCGGAATATGTCTATTTTCCTGTCCCCCAAGGTCGGCAAATAAGCATTTCATTCGCAAAGGATCATATTGGAAGGAGAAAACAACTATGCCTAAACTGAAGACCCATAGCGGCGCAAAAAAGCGCTTCAATCTGACGAAGACCGGCAAGGTCAAGAGAGCTCACGCGTTCAAGAGCCA
>OLWJ01000131.1_pt1 | contig 22690 bp, 17 predicted proteins | sample 1674291 | NCBI WGS metagenome assembly OLWJ01 (sample SAMEA103958159, study PRJEB25191) | human gut metagenome | biome: human-associated habitat [ENVO:00009003]; feature: intestine environment [ENVO:2100002]; material: feces | place: Germany | collected 2013/2015
CGGCCAGGAACAGGACGATAAAGACCTTGGCGAACTCGCCGGGCTGGATGGTAAAGCCCGCGATGCGAATCCACAGCTTGGAGCCCGAGATCGTGGTGCCGATAAAGATAGGCAGCATCAGCAGGATGATGCCGATAATGCCAAAGGTGTACTTGTAGCGCATGACCACGTCGAGGTTTTTGACCAGTGCAAGCGTTCCCACCATGAGCGCCACCGAGACAAACAGGATGATGAGCTGTGAGATGGCGAGAGCGGGGGCGAGACGCGTCACGAACGTGATGCCGATGCCCGAAAGTATAAATACGATGGGTAGGATGGCGGGGTCGGCGCCGGGCGCCAAGATGCGCACGGCGATATGTGCCGCGGCGAAGGCGGCAAAGAGGCCGATCGGCACGGCGAGCGTCTCAAAGGAGATGGCAGCGCCCGCGGTGAGGACGTACATCGCATACAGCAGGATGACGGGGAACGCCGAGGCGATGAGCAAGAGCAGCTCGGTGTTGCGGCGACTCATAAGCGGCACTCCCTTTCTAATTCTTATCGGAGGCTTCGGCCTCGGCGGACTGTTCGGCGGTTTTCTCGGAATCTGATTCGGAGGTCGATCCCTGATTGGTGTTGTCGCGAATCGTTTGCGCGTCGATCACCTGGCGGGTCTGCTCCTCGTCGATCTGGTGGCGGTACTTGGATATCGTGTCCTGCGCATCGTCGACACTTGTTTGCGGAATGCCCGCCTTGAGGCGGTTTTGCGTGTCTTCGGGCAGGTCGGATAGCTTGATGCTGGTTTCGCTTTCGAGCCAGTGGAGCTTGAGTCCGAGCGGCTTGCCGGGCAGGCCGCGCCAGACGGCGACATTGCCCTGGTAGGTACCCAGGTAGTACGAGCCGGTGACACCCGTGTAGGCCCAGATGCCAGCTGCCAGCACAAAGACGAGGGCCAGAATGGCGGCGATAGTAATGTTGCGGCGACGCACGCGCTGCGCCTCGCGCATAACGCCATCGTCAACCAGGTCAACGACTACTACGGTCACGTTGTCGTGGCCGCCGGCAGCAAGCGCCGCGTCCACTAGGTTGTCGACGCAGATTTGCGCGGTTGAGGACTGCGTGGCGATGTTCTCGATATCGCTATCGGGAATCATGCTCGAAAGGCCGTCGGAGCACAGGATCAGGCGGTCGCCTTCCTCGATATGCAGGGTGAAGTGGTCGGCATACATGGCGGGGTCCGAGCCCAGTGCGCGGGTGATGACCGAACGGTTGGGGTGGACGCGAGCCTCGTCTGCCGTGATCTCGCCAGCGTCCACGAGCTCCTCCACGTAGGAGTGGTCGCGGGTCACGCGGATGAGCGTGCCCTCGTGGAGCAGGTAGGCGCGAGAGTCGCCCACGTGGGCGATGGCGAGCGTGTCGTTTTCGATATAGGCGCAGGTGGCTGTGCAGCCCATGCCGGGCTTGCCTAGGCCGTTCAGGGCCGCCTCGATTACGGCGGCGTTGGCTGCCTCGACGGCTGCGGCCAGGCGCGCTGCGTCGGCGGACTGCGGGGCCGTCTTGGCAATAGTCTCGACGGCGATGGAAGAGGCTACCTCGCCGGCGGCGTGACCGCCCATGCCGTCGCATACGCAAAAGAGCGGCGACTGCACCAGGTAGGAATCCTCATTGTGCGGGCGCACGCAGCCAACGTCGGAGCGGGCGCCCCACATGAGTTGTGTGGTGGTACCGGCATCATAGGTCGAGTCGGTCTCGATGCGCTCCTCGGTCAGGGGTTCAAAGCTCATGGTCGAGCCGGGGTCTTTGAGCTTGGCCTCAACGGCGGCAACGTCGATTTCGGCGGTGTCACCGGGAGAGACGGTGTCGGTCTCGGCGTTTGATTCGGAATCGCCGGTGTCCGGGGAGTCGGGCTCCTCGGACATGCGGGCGGTCGACTCGTCGTCTTGCGGGCTGACGTCTATAGGCTCGGGCGTCGAAAAGTGCGACGGCGCGGGCGTGCTTTGCGACTGGGCGGCGGGCTCGGCCACGGCATCGGACTCGCTTGCGGGCGCAGGGCCGTCCTCGGGGGATGGCCCTGCCTCGGGCGCCGGCGTAGACGCGGGCGCAACCTCGGATGCCGGGGCTATGGGAAACGCCGGCGCGGCGGGCTCGGGTGCCGCAAACACCGCAGCGCTCTCGTTGATTGCCGCGGCGACGGGCTCTGCAAAGTGAGCCGGCGCCGGGGTTGCTTCGGGCGCTGTGGGCTGTTCCGCAGCATGTGCGCCGATGGGCGCCGCTACGGCATCCTCTCCGTCCTCGTTATCGGCGAGATCCGAAATATCATGCGTTACATGCGAAAGAGGCAGGGAGAACACGGTGTCCTCGGGCTCCACGGGTGCGGAGCCCGCCGGAGCGGCGTGGGCCGGCGCAGCTGTGGCGGCGGCCGGTGCCTCGGTCATAGTTGCGGACTTGTTCTCCTCGTCGATCATCGACGGTTCACCTTCATGACCACGTCGCCAATCTGGACTTCGTCGCCCTCACGCAGCGTCGCGGGCTCCACGAGCTGGCGGCCGTTGACGAGCGTGCCGTTAAGCGAGTTGAGGTCCTCGATGATGAGCGCCGGGCCCTGCAGCGAAAAGCGCGCATGCGAGGCCGAGACGAACGGTTCGTTGATGCAGATGTCCGAAGACGGCGAGCGACCGACGATGACGGGGCCGAGCATGTCTACGTGGATGCCGCGGATACCGCGCGGACCCTTGTCCACATCGATCGTCCAGATAGCCGAGTCGCGGCGCTGTCCACGCACAAGTCCCACGCCGGTCTTCATGACGGCGAACAAGAAGATATAGAGCAGGGCGACCAGGACGATGCGGCCTGCAAAAAGGACGATATCGATGTTCATAAGCGACTATCCCCTAAATTCAAAGGTGCTCAGGCCAAACGTCAGCAGATCGCCGTTGCGCAGCGGGCAGCGCGTAATGCGGCGGTTGTTGACGAGCGTGCCGTTGGTGGAATTGAGGTCCTCGATCGACCAATCCGAGCCCGTAAAGGTGAGCTGGGCGTGGCGGCGCGACACGTTGGGGTCGCGCAGGGCAATGTCGGAAACTGAGCGCTCGCGACCGATGGTCACCTGTGCGGAGGTGATGCTATGGCTCTCGCCGCTCACGACGTCGACGAGCTGGGCGAGCGGGCGCTGCGGGGCGCGAGTGCTCGCCATGTTGGAGGCGATGCCGGCTGCAGCGCCTAGGCCCACGGCGGCACCGGTCGCGGCGGCTCCGCCCATGCCGGCAAGCGCGTCGCGCGAGACGGTCTGCGGCACCGGGATAGGAGCGGCTGGGTCGGGGACGCTAGGCGCGAAGGGATCTGCTACGGCAAGCGGGTCGGGGGCGGCGGCGCGAGGCGTCGGCTGCTGCTGGGGCATGGCGGCGGGGCGCTGCTGCTGCGGGGCAGCAAACTGCTGCTGGCCGGCGCGCGGGGCGCTGGCGGCACGGCTTGCCGCGGAGTTGTTCTGGCCCAGGCCGTTTTGATAGGCGCGCTCTTCTTCGTACAGGCGGCCGAGCGTGGGGGCATCGACGTTCTCGGCAAAGACCGAGAACTTACCGGCGCGCAGCTGCGGATCGATCATAAAGCGCACGAGGGGCTCGCCGACAAAGACATAGCGGCGCTTTTCGGCCTGCGCCTTCACAAACTCGCGGACCTCGCGCGAAAGCTCGGGGTAGAACGGGGCGAGCATGGGATCGTCGTCGGCGGCGATCAGGATGGTATAGAGTGCCGGCGCCGTGTTGACGCCGTTGATCACCAGAGTCTGATCCTCCATGTCGCGAGCGGCCTGCTTGGCAAGCTTCTTAAAGGAGAACGGGGCACGGGTGGCACCGAAGATGCCGGCCACGTGGTCCTCGAAGATGTTCAGGAAGTTCACGAAAGATCACTCTCCGTATAGGTTCTTTGGTATCCGAGCAAATATAGGCATATCCCAACGATTATAGAGGATAGGGTTCCCGCAACCGCCGCCTTGGCGATGACCGCGGCTGCAAGGCTGGCAATTTCCATATGGTGTGCAAGACAGGACGCCGCTGCGCAGCCGATGCCGGTGACAGCGATGGCGACGATTGCGGCAAGGTTTGAGCCCTGATCGGCGCGCTTGGCATGGGCATTGAGCAGCGCAGATGACGCCGCGGCAGTTGCCGCGGCCAGCCCAAAGGCAGCCCAAAGGAGTGGGTCTCCCAGCGCTGCGGCAACGTTACCGAGCCCCAGCACGCCTCCGGCTGAAAGCGCGACCGTGGCCAGACGGGCAAAAAGCGCGCCCATGCCCGTTGCCGCGGCGGCGCTTGCCGGGCCGAGCCAAAATGACGCGACGCCGCCGGCGACCCCAGCTGCCAGGAAGGTATTGCCGGTCAGACAGCAAAGCGCGAGTGCACAGGTGAGCGCGGCGCTCGCGGCAGCCTCGGTACGACCCCAGGCGATCCACCAACCGGACATGGCGGCGGCAAAGATCACCGCGACGGGCAGCATCGACAGGATGCCCTGTGCCTGCATGGTGGCGTTGGCCATGAGCACCAAAAAGCCCACAGCCGAGATGGCCGAGCCGATCTGGGGGGCCAGGCCAGCCGCCGCTCCGATCGCGATAGCCGCAATGACCAGGCCGGGAAGCGCCGCGACCCCGGCCGTTTGCATCAACAAAAAGCTAAAGGTGCCGCACGTTAGCGCCGAGATAGTGCGCATGGTGTAGTCGCGCGCATGGCTCCAGCGCGTGCCCGCCCAGCCGAGTGCGGGGTCGACCTCGATGGCGTCGTCCTCGTAGTGCGACGGCTCGATATCGTCGAGCTCCTGCTCGTCATCCGAAAGCTCGCCAACCATTTGCTCCAGGCTGCGACGGCCCTCGCGCACGTTGCCCAGACCGGCAAGGAGCTGGTCACAAAATGCCTCGATGCTGTTGGGGCGGTCCTGCGGCATGGGGGAGAGCGCGCTCATGAGCGCGGCCTCGGCTCCCGGGGGGAAGTGTGGTATCAGCTCGCCGGGATAGGTGGCGCCGCCGATGATGCGGTCGAGCGAGTCGGCGGGCGTGGCCGCCATAAAGGGAGCGCTGCCGCACAGGCCCTCGTAGATCACACAGGCGAGGGCAAAGATATCGGCGCGCTCATCGACCGTGCCGGTCTCGATATCGAGCTGCTCGGGCGGCATGTAGCCGATGGTGCCGCCGCGCGAGCCGCCAAAGCCACCGGCGGACGACAGTCGCGCCATGCCAAAGTCGGTGAGCTTTACATTGCCCGAGTGGTCGATGAGCACGTTGGCGGGCTTAATGTCCAGGTGGAGTACGCCATTACTGTGGGCGAAGGTGAGCGCCTGGCCCAGGGCATCGGCAATGGCCGCGGCCTCGTCAAAGGTAAGTGAGTGGCCGTCCACGCGGTGCAAAAACTCGGCCAGCGACATGCCATCGACATATTCCATAACCAGGTAGGCATAGGCTGTGTCGTGCGTAAAGTCGATGACCTGCACGATATTGGGATGTTGAAGCATGGCGGCGGTGTGCGCCTCGCGCAGGACATCCATGATGTCGCTGGCGGGCATGCCGGCACCGTTGATAAGGGGGATGCGCTTAATGGCGACGCGGCGGCGCAGGTGCGTGTCGCGGCAGATCTCGATGGAGCCAAAACCGCCGGTCGCAAGTGTCTCGAGCGGCTGGTACCGCTTGAGCAGCTCGCGAGAGCTGGTGCCCTCCAAAGGAACGTCCGGCGAGAACCGGGCGGTATGTTGCGAGAAAAGCGGCATGGCCAACCCTCGTGCGTTTAAAGTTCGTTTGCGAGTGGCGGGCGCGGAGCCGAGCCGTTCGCGGTGGCATAGATGCTGCTAGTGTAGCACGCTCGGGTGCATGGTGAAGGTAGCGGGGCGAGGTGGCCTATCTGACTTGGCCCTCGTCTCAACGCATACGGAAAGCGCGCCCCAGTTTTCGGTCAAATTGTGGGATGCGTTTTCCGGATGGGGTAGGCTGCGGAAACTGTGTCCCAGAATATTGGCCCAGAATGGGATGCAATTTCCAGATCAGCGCTCAAAAGGAAAGCGCATCCCGCTTTGATGCGGGGACTGCGGACAAAAGCTGGACCGTGATCTGGCTCGGATTGGAGTTCGCCTGAATCGTTGATGCTGGCTGGTGTGGGCGCGGAGATAAACGAGCAGTCCGAGCGATATAATGACACGCTATGGAGGCCATATGCTCTTTTCCCGCCGTTCTGATACATCCGCCTGCGCCATTGCGCTTGTCGTAATGGCGGTTACCCCTTATCACCGGTTTTCATCTTCAATCGGCTTGGCATCAGGTGCAATGACCTGGCTCGTTATCCTTGGCGCATGCCTCGCAGCGTTTGGTCACGGTGTTGCGCTCCGCAAGGGGAGAGAAATAAGACGGCCGGGTCGCCTTGGCGTCTTCGGTGTTTTCCTTGCTGCTATTGCGGTGGTTCCCGAATGGGTCGACTTGGCCTTCTATGCTCGCGGAGATTCTATTCCAATCGCGTTTGCACCAATCTGGTTGTTGCATGGTGTTTCGTGTGCCTTGTGCTTCACTGGGTCGTTGCTCCTCTCATATGTAATTTGGGATACGGCGGGCTCTCCTTTGATACGGGGGGCGGCGCGGGACGGCGAAAGGGGGACCCGCCGATCGCAGAGCGCGCTTTTTGCAGAAACAATAGTTGTCCTGTCTTGCCTGCTGTTTTGCTGTCGAGTTTCATGGAGAGTCGTTCCCGAGCCATGGGGGATGCCCTCTGTAACGGCCGCATCAATTGGCATCGTGCTTTTAATTCCTCTGGTCTATCTCGTATTGGCTGCGGTCCCGCTGCTTTGCTGTCCCCGCGCCTTTGGTTGGGGGCAGGGCAACGTGTTTGCCCGTTCTGTGCTCGTAGCAGTTCCCATTGGCCTTGTTCCGGCTGTCGAGGTGGCATATTTTGCAAGCGGTGCCACGGTCATTGCATCACTGTCGATGGGGTCCGCTATTGCTGTTGCCGCCTTCGTATACACATTGCTAAGGGAGAAACGGGACAACAATTCGGATACCCCTCGCACGTCCGACCCATTCGATGCGGGGGTGTTTTCCCCTGCCCTGTCGCCTCGAGAAGAGCAGTTTGTTCGACTGCTGCTCAAAGGGAAAACGCCGGCGGAAATTGCCAGGGAGACGGGTACGAAGCCATCGACGGTGCGAACAACGCTTCACCGAGCATACGGGAAGGCGTCGGTTGCGGGCTCACGCGAGCTCGTGGCGTTGTTTGTGGACGAGGGTGATGCTGTAGTGCCCGAGCTGTCGCGGCGGCATGCTGACGATATGTTGGCATCAGCCCGGACGCGCCGGCTGTTTCGATACCTGCTCACATTATTTTTTATCCTCCTTGCGGCGGGCCCCTTGGTCATGGCGGATAGTGATTGGGGATCCGGTGTTTCATGGGCTGTTACCTTTTCTCTCTCAAGCTATGCATTGGGTCTCGGACTGCTTCTGTCACTGCACTACGCGGGTGAAAAACTGAATCGTGAAGCTGCGCTGACTAGAACGGATGGGGCGATTGGGCTCGGAAGCCCGTGCGTGTGGGCGATACTGTCTGCTGTGGAATGGTCTTTTGTCTATATCGCGGCATGGAGGTGCGTACGCGATCCGTTGATGGCTGTGCCGGTCCTGTTTTGCGGCATAGCGTCTATGGCTTCGCTCGCCGTTAAGCTGTGCCCGTTTAAGGTCCATACCCATACTCGGGCTATCGCGCCATTGGTTTCGATAGGTGTGGCTGCTTTAATCTATGCAGCCACTAGGGGGCGAATTCATGGACTTGCGGTACTGACGGGGATGCTGCTCACATATATAGTGCTGGGAAGCTGTCCGCAGCGCAAAATGCTCGGGGTATGGATGCTTTGCTTTGGGGCGACGGCTCCTGTTTGGGTTGTCTTGCTCAGCATGGCGCAGGATCTAATGGTTTTCGAGCCGTTGTTCCTTGCGTCGTTGCTGGGGCAAAGTTCGGCTGTCAATGTCGTCGTGGCAACGGTGATCGTCTGCTGGTCTGTGCCCATGTTCGTCACGCACATCGCGCTCGCCCGCTCGGTTGAGGACGAGAAGGCTGTCTTGGAGTACCGCGCGAACGGGTCCACCGAAACGGCCCGCGTGCGCCAACTGGCTCTGCTTACGTCGCGCTCCCTTTCCGATGTTCAGTCGCAAATCTTGCTGATGACGGCAGAGGGCGCAACGACAAAGGCTATTGCGGAGGATGTCGGTTACGCTGCATCTACGGTGCAAGCACTGCGGTCTGCTTCTTACCGCCAGTTGAGGATCAAAAATAAAGCGGAGCTTATTTCATTGTTATCGCAGGTAGATAACGTGTAAACGCCTGAGCGATCAACTCAATAGCGAGTGTTTACAGACATCTTTCTCTATTCATGCAAAGGTTGCCGTGCGTCGTCGCATTATTAACCGCTTTTGATTGGAGAAGGCCATGATTAAGCCAAGGAGCGCTATTGCTCGAATCGGAGTCGGCTTGGCGATTGTTGCGGGCTTGTCGATGGGTGCACCTGCCGCATCATTTGCTCAAGAGGAGTTTGACACTTCCCAGGTTTCTAGCATTTCGCAGAGCGCGGATGCCGGAATTGCCACATGCAAGAACAACATAGATAGAGATTTCGCTTTTCAATGTTCTGGCACGAGCGCAACCGGCTATCGCCAGAAAGAAGATCCATCTTCGGTCTGCATTCTTGGCGTGATCGGGATGGGGCCGGGCACTGTCGCTCGGCTCCATCCCATCGATGGGAGGATGATGACATTTGAATAGAAATCTAATACGGCACGAACTGTCCAAGATATTTGGCAATCCTATATTTGCGGTGGCTCTTATTTTGGCGACTGCCATTTCGATGGCAGCTGCCATCGAGGCGTGGTGGACACTCGAGGCCGAGCGCAAGCAGCTGTTATCTTTTGGCTACGGCATTGGTCTGCAGTCTCAGACATACCTCGGCCAAACGCGTGAAAGTAGCTTTGGTAACTGGATCGTTGTGAGCGCGAGCGCGCCGTTGCTAGCGTCGGTGTTTTTCTATGCGCTGCCGTTGCTTGCCATGTTGGCCGGGTCGTGGTCATGCCTGTCCGAGCGTTTGAGCGGTTACGAGGCACAGATCTGCACGCGTGTTTCTAGAAATGCATATGTGAACGTGAAGATGCTGTCTGCTTTCCTCTCTGCGTTTGCGGTCACGGCTATTCCGCTACTCGTGAACTTTCTGATTGTCTCCATGCTGTTTCCCGCGTATCTCCCCCGAGTCGACGAATCGACTTACGTCGGACTCTATCTGCATAGCTATTTTTCTGGCCTGTTTTATTCCCGGCCTCTGTTATACGTGCTGGTTTATACGCTGTTCGATGCGGTGGCGCTGGGGGTTCTATCCATGGCCGTGACCGGTCTGTCGGTTGTGTTTCGCAGCAGAATCAAGGCGATGGTCGTTCCATATCTGATTATGGTTGCATGGCATTTTGTTAACGACTGGATTTTTAGCGTCCTTTCATGCGTCGGCTTTAACTGCAACATTCTTAACAGCATCAGGTCGGAATCACTAAATAACTGGCCCGACATTCGAGCGGGGTTTGCGGAAATCATTTTGCTGTTCGTCTTTTCTTTGATTTCCGCGAGATTCTTAAAAAGGCGCGAGGTGGTCTGATGCTGTTTAGGCTGGTCGCTGCGGACCTGAGGACCGTTTTGAAGAAGAACATCGTTACTTTTATTGCGGTTGCGGCAGTGACCGTTGCGAACTTGGTGTACGCCTACGGATTGTCTTCTGTGTATGGGGTCAGGACGGATACCTTGGGGTTTGCGGATAATCTTGCGCTCGTGTTTGCCGGATCTGCTCCGTTTGAGCCTAGGCCCGGGGTCATGTTTGTGCCTCCGTTAGGGTGGCTATTCCTCATTCTGCTTATTCTCTATACAACACTCGATTATCCGACCGAATCGTTGCACGGGCTTGGTTTACAAGCACTTGTTCGATGCCGGGCAAGAACCCTTTGGTGGGCCTCGCGTTTTATCTCAGTGGCGGCGGTAACGGCATTTTCACTGCTCGTGGTGGTTTGCTCTGTTGTGATTTGGAGCTTGGTGGTGAGCTCCTCGTTCAGCGCGGTCATTCATGGCGAGTCGCTTCAGCTGGCTAATTTGGCGCCGTGGTTTCTCAAAGCTGCCGAGGCAGATGCGCTGCCGTTTTTCATAGGTCTCTTATTTGCTTTTGAGGCGCTTGCGTTTGCGCAGGCAGCGGTTGGGTTTGTGCTTGGGCCGTCAGTCTCGTTTGTGGTTTTAATGAGCTACCTGATCTGCTCGGCATATGCACGACATTGGGCGCTATTGGGTAACGCCTTGATGCTGTTGCGCTGGGGCGGAATTGTCAAAGAGGGAATCGCGGCGGGCTCGAGCGTCTTGTCATCAATTGGGCTTATGTCGTTATGTCTATCGCTGGGTGGACTGTGGTTTCGAAGGGCCGACCTTATAGAAAAGGGGGACAAGATATGAGCGTGATCGTTAGGGACGTATCGAAGCGCATGGGCAAAAACGATGTTTTGCGCAACGTGTCCATCGAGGTTGACCCTGGGACTGTGGTTGGGCTTCAGGGGATAAACGGTTCGGGTAAGACCATGCTTATGCGAGCGGTCTGCGGATTGATCAAGCCTACCGAAGGCGAAATCTCTATCGATGGCCAAAGGCTTGGGGTGGACATCTCGTTCCCGCCGAGTCTGGGGATGTTGATCGAGGCGCCTTCCTTTTTGGGATATCTGTCTGGCTACGATAATTTGGAGCTCATCGCTCAGATCAAGGGCGTTGCCACCCCCGAGGACATTCGCTCTGCCCTGCGGCTCGTGGGGCTCGATGCAGACGAAAAAAAGAAGTTCCGAGCATACTCGCTTGGGATGAAGCAACGTCTGGGGATAGCTGCGGCAATTATGGAAAAGCCGAAGCTACTTGTTCTCGATGAGCCAACAAATGCCCTCGACGAAGCGGGCGTGGAAATACTCAAGCGCGTTGTGGCGATGGCGGCATCAACGGGTCGCGAGGTTATTCTGTCCAGCCATGACGGAGAGGTGCTCGAGGAGCTGGCCGATCGGGTTTACTGCATGCGCGACGGTGCCGTTGTGAAAGTTCGGGAAAGGTCGTGAGCGCGATGAAGAAGACCCTGTGGACAAGAAGGGCGGTGCTTGCTCTTTTCGGCTGTGCTGCTACCGGCCTTGCGGGCATGAGGGTGAGCGTCGTTAACGGGAACCGGACGGTCATTCCTGAGAAATATTATGCGGAGGGCGAATGGCTCTCGATGGATGGGGCGTTTCTGGGGTCGAAGGATGTGGCGACTGACGGGTATTCGTTTTGCATAGACGGGGCAGAGCTGCTCACGCCGCGCGAGTATCTCAAGCGTGCGCATGATGATTATTCAAAATATGGCATCGTGGATACGAAAACGAAATTGAAGGACGCCGACATCACGTGTGTTATCGCCGTAAAGATGCGTGTCAGGAATAAGGACAATGTCGAAGGCGGAATCAAAACGTATGTTTGGCATTTGGTGCCGGAGTCTGCGCCAAACTATGACTTTGTGGTCAATACCGATCTGATAACGCAGGCAATGCCGGCTCTGGGCGGCTCTGCTGCGTTTGCTGTACAGGTTGGGGCGGAGAACGAGTTGCTCGTCCCATTCATGATGCAAAACACCAACGACTATTTCGAAGGTTACGAGACCGTCCGTTTTGAGAAGGCTTTTCCTGGGACTTATACGATGAAGATGACCGATCTGCCAGAGAGAAGGCTCTTAAGGTTTGAAGTGAAGTAACTCGAAGGTCCTGTTAGGGGAGCCTCGTCCTACGCTGAAGCGGGATGAGATTCCCTTCGCAGTGGCGCTCGGCCTAGCGCTTCTTCTTGTTCTTCTTCTGCTTGCGCCGCTTGCCCTTGGTCTCCTGGGGCTTGTCGCCCTGCTTGGCCTCGGCGGCGGCCTTCTCGGCCTTCATTTTCTTCTTCTTGGTCTCGATGCGGAGTTTTTTGTTGATGCGGGCCTTGAGGAAGGGACCGAACTGCTCGGCATCGCCACGGACGAAGGTGTCCTTGGGGATCGTCACGCCCTGGTCGGCGAACATGGCCACAAAGATGCGCTCGCCGTCGAGTACGTGGTCGAGCTTGTCAAACGGGAAGAACTGCGACTTGCCGCTCTTGCCCCAAACCATCAGGCCGTCCTCGTTGGCGGCGACGCGGCGATAGCGGCCACCCATGGACTCGTCGGCCTCGACGGCGTCGATAAAGTCGCGGGCTAGCGTGTGGTGCAGGTTCTTGCTCCACCAGGCCAAAAAGGCGCCGAACACGATCAGCACGACGCCGAACTTGATCCAGCTGCCGCCGGCCACCAACATGCCGACGCCGATGAGCGCGGCAATCGCGGCGGCGACGTACAGGGAGCCACGGCGCCTGGGCGAGGCGACCAGGCGCGCAAAGTCGGTGACCAGGTCGTTTTCGTACTGGTACTCGTTGAGGTACAGGATGCCGTCGTCGGCCGCGGCCTGCTCCTCGAGCGCGACCTCGACCTGGTCGGCTGCTTCGGAGGGAACGAGGTTGCTCTCTGCGTCTGCCATGCTCTTTAGACTCCTATCGCGGCGGGCTCGCCGTACGGGTTATTATGAATGCAGTATGCCGTGCGACCGCATGGCCGTCGCGGCAACAAATCTCAGTATACCCGGGGGAGCACCCATGGAATCGTTGTACCGAAAGTATCGCCCGCTCACCTTTGACTCCGTGGTGGGCCAGCAGCATATCGTCTCGACGCTCGAGCACGCCATCACCGAGGGGCGCCTGTCCCACGCCTACCTGTTCTGCGGACCGCGCGGCACGGGCAAGACCACCATGGCGCGCATTCTGGCCAAGGCGCTGCTGTGCCGCAATGCCGAGGCGGCGCGCGCCGAGGGTGCAAGCGGCTGCATGCCCGACGGCACTTGCGAGGAGTGCGAGCTCATCGCCGAGGGCAACCACCCGGATGTCTACGAGCTCGATGCTGCAAGCCGTACCGGCGTGGACAACGTGCGCGAGGAGATCATCAACTCCGTCAACTTTGCCCCGGTGCGCGGCAAGTACAAGATCTATATCATCGACGAGGTCCACATGCTCACGACGGCGGCGTTCAACGCGCTGCTCAAGACGCTCGAGGAGCCGCCGGCGCACGTGATTTTTGTGCTGTGCACCACCGACCCGCAAAAGATTCTGGAGACCATCCTCTCGCGCTGCCAGCGCTTCGATTTCCACCGCATCGGCAACGAGGATATCGAGCATCGCCTGGCATACGTGTGCGAGCAGGAGGGCTTCGATTACGACGACGAGGCGCTGGCTATCGTGGCGCGCCATGCAAAGGGCGGCATGCGCGACGCGTTGTCCACGCTGGAGCAGCTGAGCGTCTTTGGCAACGGTTCTGTGCATGCGGACGACGCCCGCTCGCTTTTAGGCGAGGTTTCGGACCAGATTCTGGGCGAGTTTTCCCGCGCCATTGCCGATCGCGATGTTGCCGAGCTGTATGGACTTATTCGCGCGCAGGTCGAGGAAGGTAACGATCTGCTGGAGCTGACGCGCGACCTGGTGGCGCACGTGCGCGACGTGTATGTTGCCTGCGTTGCCGGTGCCCGTGCCGAGTTGTTTGAGGGCGGCTCCGAGCAGGCCGAGGCGCTTGCTGCCGAGGCCGCTGCCTATGGCGAGCATCCTGCCGACCGCCTGGCCCGTGTGCTGACAGTGCTCGACGATGCCGCACTGGAGATGAGGGGCGCGAGCGACGTGCGCCTGGTGCTCGAGATTGCCTGCACGCGTCTGGCGCGTCCCGAGGCTGATTTAACGATTGAGGCATTGGCCGAGCGCGTGTCACGCCTGGAGGCCATGGTTGCCAACGCCGCCGTGCCGGCGAGCGTGGCTGCTGCTCAGGCCGCCGTGCCTGCAGCATCCGTACCCGCTGCTGCCCAACAGCCGACGCTCATTTCGGGCGCCCGCGCTGCCGCCCCGGCGGCATCCGCTGCCCCCGCTGCTACGTCCGCGCGCCAGGGCGGTATGCCTTGGGACCGTGGCGCTGCTGTTCCGGCTGCCCAGCCTTCGCCCCGTTCTGCGTCCGTGTCAGCTTCCAAGCCTGCAGCGCCTGCACCTCAGCCTGCGCCGGCTCCGACGCCTCAGCCCGTTGCGGCCCCCGCGCCTGTCATCGCTCCGGCACCTAAGCCCCAGTCCAACAACGCCGCCCAGGTTGCCGCCGCCGGTGCCGCCGAGACGCCCGCGGTCGAGGATGCCGGAGAGCTGCAGCGCAAATGGGCCGAGGTTGTCGAGCGTGTCAAGGCGCGTCAGGCTTCCTACGCAGGGCTTTTGCTCAACGCCCGCGCCACGGCCGACGACGGCTCCAAGCTCACGGTCTCGTTCCCCGCGGGTTCGACTTTTGCCATTAAGATGCTCGGTCGCGCCGATACGCAGTCGGTGGTCCTGCCGACGGTCTGCGCGGTCTTCGGTCGTCGTACCGTCGACTATGTCCTGGATGGGGGTGGCACGCCGGCTCCTCAACATGAGGAGCATTCTCCATCTGCACGGGCTGCGGCATCTGCGGACCCGCAACCCGTGTCCTCGGCGGCCCCTGTATCCTCGAGCGCCAGCGCGCCGCAGCAGCAAGCGGCGCCGGTAGCGGCATCGACCCCGTCGGCGCCTAAGCCCGCGGCGCCCAAACCGGCTGCTCCGACACCCGCGCCCAGGTCATCTGACCTGGGCAAAGCCCCCTGGCTACGCTCCGACAACCCCGCCGGCGCTCCTGCCACGGGTAAGCTCCCGACCGAGCCCGCACCCCGTGCGCCCGAGCGCTCGGCTGCCCCCAAGGCTCAGCCTGTCACGCAGTCCGCGCCGTGGGAATCCGAGCAGGTGCCCTACGACGACGCCATGGTCGGCGGCTTTGCCGGCGATGCGAGCGGGGACGATCTGCCTCCGTTCGACGTGCCGGGTGCGACGCCCGCGCCCAAGCCCGCTGCGGCGGCACCCGCGGCCCCTACAAGCGACGACGTCCCCGCGACTACCTGGGAGTCCAACCCCGGTGTGGGCAGCCCCTTCAGCCATCAGGGTGCAGCCCCGAGCATCCCGCAGACCGAGGACGAGGCCAAAGACCTCATCCGCAGCGTCTTCGGTCAGGCCACCATCTTCAAACCGGTGGAGTAACCGTGCGGGCGGGTATACTGCTCAAGAAGAGATCTCTTTGTCCGGGCGCATCTGTATTTCGGACATGTGTAGTGTGGTGCCGCGTATATCGCATTCGAGCAGACAGGTGCGTGACGGTCGCCCTAGGATGCTGAGGTCGATACGATACGTCGCATGGCTGTCCGTGTACTCGACTTGCTCGGCGTTGAGGGTTGCTCCGATTGTCAAGAAAGCGCCTGGTTCGGCATCGACAATCTTGGAGTCCTTTATCTTGACCTTGAACTCTTGGTAGAGGGACGGGCTGTTGTAGTAAATGGTTCGAGTTCCGTCGGTGCACTCATCGGTCGCTTCCCATTTGACGACGGGCTGGTCCGAGCTGGCTATCAGCAGCTCTGCTCCAAAGGCTATAGCATGGGTGATGACAACCAGCAATGCCCAGCCGACAAAGAGATAGAGAACCACATATGCGACGGGGTGTTTTGAGCGGATGTTTTGGAGCGCGTCGGGGGCGTTCATGGGGCACCTCCAAATTGCTATCTATGGCAATCAAATTATACCCCGGCGTCATACGTGCCGCCTCGAGTAGTGGCTCGGCATTTAGCCATTTAGTGGTATGCATTAAATGTCGGATTCCGGCTCTACGAGATTTAGCTTTCAATATTATGCAGATGCGAATTATTCAACTTTGCATAATCTATGGGTGCGGCTTGCGCTCCAGGACATGTATATCGACTGAGGTAACACGTCCGCCCCGCTCGCTGGCCTCGCGCCGTGGTACGATTTTTGAGTTTGAAAGTCCCGCCGTGCTCCGGCTGCCCTTGCAGCTCGGCGTGCGGCCGCACGTAAAGGAGCCATCATGGCCGGTATGAACATGCAGCAGATGATGAAGCAGGCTCGCAAGATGCAGGAGCAGCTTGCCGCCGCGCAGGAGAACCTCAAGTCCCAGACCGTCGACGCCTCTGCCGGCGGCGGCATGGTCAAGGTGACCGTTAACGGCGAGATGGAGCTCGTCAACCTCACCATCGATCCCGATGCCCTCGATCCCGAGGACGTCGATATGCTGCAGGATATGATCATGGCTGCCGTCAACGAGGCCGTCCGCGGCGTCAACGAGCTCGCCAACAAGCAGATGGGCGCCATCACCGGCGGCCTCAACATCCCGGGCATGCCGTTCTAAGACACGCATATATATGAGTGCAAATCACAGTCTGCAAAAACTGCTCGATGAGCTGGGCCGTCTGCCGGGCATTGGTCCCAAGTCGGCCCAGCGCATCGCCTATTACCTGTTGGAGGCCGATGCCGAGGAGGCCCGCCGCCTGGCCGAGGCCATCCTGGAGGTTAAGCAGGAGGTCCACTTTTGCAGCCGTTGCTTTAACTACGCCACGGCCGACGAGTGCTCCATCTGCCAGGACTCGATGCGCGATACCGCTCGCATTTGCGTGGTGGGCGAGCCGCGTGACGTCCAGGCGATCGAGCGCACGGGCAGCTACCACGGCCTCTACCACGTATTGGGCGGCGTGATCAGCCCCATGGACAAGATTGGTCCCGAGCAGTTGCACATCCGCGAGCTGCTGGCGCGTCTGGGCCGCGAGGACATCCATGAGGTCATCATCGCCACCAACCCCAATATTGAGGGCGAGACCACGGCGAGCTATCTGGCCCGCACTATCAAGCCGTTGGGCGTCGAGGTGTCGCGTCTGGCAAGCGGCCTCCCCGTGGGCGGCGACTTGGAGTATGCCGACGAGCTTACGCTTGGCCGCGCCATAGAGGCCCGTCGCGCGATTTAGGTGGCGAGCCTGCTCCTGCTGTATGTTTTCCTCGCGACGCACGGGGTAGCCATAATTTCCCCGTGCGACAGTGAGTTTGTTGTGCAACAAAGATGCTTCGTATCCGCTTATCGCATGGATGCTTCCGCTCGCATCCTTAATTTGCCCATTCGTTGCGCAACCTTTTGGGTTCGCTGATACACTCAAATATGGATTCGAATGAATGCGCCGCTCCCGAGCGGCGTGTTTTTGTTGGAGGAGAACGCATGCGGCCCGGTGGCACTCAGACAAAGCGCGGCGCCGCGGTGCGCATACGACGCCGACTGGGCTTGGCGCCGCGGGCGTACGCACTGCTATCGTGCTCGCTGGTGCTGGTCATAGCTGGCGTTTCTGCCTATGGCATGACCGTGCCGTCCATGATGCAGGCGCATGCCGCACGCGAACCGCGCGTGGGGCATGAGGTCAAAAGCGATCTGGGCACCACGACTGGATATGCTTGGGCAAGTGTGGTCGGGCATATTGTGTTTGGCACCGACGATGCGGACGGCGCCGAGGCCCCGGACAACGAAGTCACGCTTGCCAATGGCAAAACCATCGTGCTCACCAACACCAAGATCATCGATCGATTGTCCAACAATAGCGTGGCGGCAACGGTGAATAAGGTCGAGCAGCAAAAGGAGCAGGACGCCCAGCAGTCCGGAAAGCCCGGTAGCTCGGATACTTCTGGCTCCGGCTCGGATTCATCGAGTTCGGGCGGCGGCTCTGGGTCGGGTTCCTCTACCGGAGGGCCTGGAAACGGCGGCTCGACGGGCGGCAACACTGACAACGATGCAAACTCCGGCGGCCTTTCCGCTGCTGAGGAAGAGAGCATTCACAGTTGGCTTGTGACCAAGTACAACATGCTCGACGGCTATGTTTCTCGTGCCAATGACGTGGTCTCGACCTATAACTCTACGGGAGATCCCAGGCCGTGCGACAGCCTGGTCGGGGAGATGTTTGTCATTCGAGCCGAGTTCGGTCGTCAGACATTCTCGCCCCGGTCAAGGTGGTATCAGCAGTATGCCAATCTGTGGGGCTGTTACACCAACCTATGTCAATGGGTCGGCCATTACGGCGATGATGACGTCGCGCTCGGTAACTTCAACAATAACGTGGCGGCGCTTGCCCTATGATGACCGATCTTGCATCCACCACACCACAATCGCTCGGTCGCGATCCCATGGTCGGCCTGCGCCTGGCGCGTGTCGACGGGTTTGAGCCGGCCATTGCGCTCGGTCAGGACGAACTGCCTACCTATCTGCGTCGTTTTACGATGCTGTTTGCCGACGATGCCACCATGCGCCGTGGCGGTATCGGCCGCGTGACGCGTGCCGTCAACGCCCAAGGCGAGGCAGTGGCACTCAAGCAGCTCATCTTGCCGACGCGCGATGAGTTTGATGACGATGCCGCTCACGAGGCGCTGGTCGCCAAGTTCAAGGCGGCGTTTCGCGAGGAATACGAATGCCATCGCGCCCTTTCGGGCCTTAAGGGCTTTCCCCGCCTCTATGGCTGGGGCGAGGTCGACGGTGTGCCTGCAATTGTCATGGAATGGGTCGAGGGCGAGACACTTGCCCGCTTGCGTTCGCGACTCGCCGTGGACGATGCCGGACGCCTGTCGCCGCTTGTGGCGGCGCGTCTGGGTCGCGACCTGTTCGATCTGCTCTGCCGTATGAGCCTGGTGGGCGAGGGCTTTGTCCATCGCGATATCTCGCCCGCTAATATTATGGTGCGTACGGCGCGTCTACCGCTTGACCGGCAGCTTGCCGAGGGCACCTTTGACCTGTGCCTGATCGACTTTGGCTCGTCGCTGGCGCTCGAGCCTGCGTCGGCCGTGGCCGGTACCGGCGGCAAGGCGTCGTTTACGGAGCGCTATGCCACGCTGCGTCGCGCGACGGTTGCCTATGCCCCGCCCGAGATGCTCACCGACGATATTCCCGACCTGCGCGCTTTGCGTATGTCGCCGGCGATTGACGTATACGCCGCGGCAAGCACGGTTTACGAGCTCATTGCCGGCGTCGCGCCATACGAAGCCGCGCCGAGTACTTCGGGTGCCTCGGGTTCGCGCAAAAAGACGCGCGACATCGCGAGCCCCTACCGTCTCAAGATGGACACGCGGCCCGACTATCCCATTGGTGCCCATGCGCCCGGTTGTGATTTGACTCAGTTGCTTCGTCGTGAGCCCGATGTGGCGCTCGCCGCGGCCGAGCAGGCCCAGCAGCTAGGGCTTGAGCCGGATTCCGAAGAGCTACGCGATGCGCTGGCGTTTGTCGATGCCCAGCTGTTCGACGTGGTGATGGCCTGTCTGTCCAGCCATCAAAAAGATCGTCCCGAGCCGGCGGCGGTCGAGGCGGCGCTCTCGGCGTTTTGTGACCACTATGCGCAAAATGTCGGTCGTTCGCTTCGCGGCGAGCCGCTCACGCCGTGCCCCATGGATGCGTCTGGCCGCGCGGTTCGTCGCGCGCTGATGGTCGGCGCGACGGTCGCCTGTGGCGTGGTTTGGGCTGTGGTCGTGGTTTCGGCCGCGCTGCTGGCGTCGGGCGCTCGCGTGACGGCGACTTTGGGATCGCTCGTGTGGTCTGGGTCGCTACCGGGTATTATTGCCGCACTGGCGTTGGCGCTGCCAGGCATAGCCGGCGTTGCCGCGGGGGCACTTGCGCGCGATCGGCGCTCGGGCTTCCTGCAGGGTGTGCTTGCGCTTTCTGCCTGCGAGGTTCCGGTGCTGGTTGTGGCTGCATGTAGCGTATTTTCCCAACGCGCCGTGATGGGCGGCCTTGTTGCCGCTCTGGTTGCAACCTATACGCTTACGTGGTTTTTGCTTGCGATGGGCTTTGCCTTTGAACTTCCCGTTTCGGCACCGCGACGCACAAAAGCCCAGATGGCGACTCCGCTTGCCGGTGGAGCCGCAGCTGTCCGTACTTTTGGCGGACCTGTCGAAGTATCGTCCGATTCTATTTCTACGACCAAGGAGGCCTAGGTCATGGCATCTCAAGTTGAGCTCACCCCATGCGGGGCCATGTTTGACATCTTTAAGCGCGCAGCGCATCTGAGCCATATCGAGCTGTGCGGCTTGGTGCTTTCGTCCCGTCCGCTCGCCGACGGCCGCAGCCCGCAGAGCCGAGCCGCCGATCGCTCTTGGGTTTCCCGCTTTATCGTTCGCGCGCCGGTCGGCACGCTTCAGCAGCGCTACTTTGCCGAATACGGTACCTCGGCTGCGCGTATTATGTCGCAACTGGCCCTGCGCCAGCGCAATCCCATGGACTCCACGGCTGTGATCAATATGGTGTGCGGTCCTGCAGGTGAACCGATGGTACGCGCGCTCGAAGAGTGCCACCAGGACACGAATCTCTATCGCAACGCGCTCGATCGCCTGTCCCAGGCGGCGGAACTCATGCCCGCCGAGCGCGCCGAGGCCGTGCTGGTGCTGTTTGTCGCCGTCGGTTGTTCGGCGGATGTGCGGTCCTCGGTGAACTATGCCATCGACTACGCACACGCGACCTGTGGCGGAGGCACATCCACGCCGCGTTCGCTTGGCATGTCGCTGACTGCGGGCGAACGCGAACCCGCCCCGGCGCACCCCTTGGGCTTGCTGCGCGTGCAAAACAGTTTTGTCGTGAGCGCCCCGCGCTGGATTCAGCCGAGTGAGCAGGGTGTTGAGATTGGCGCGCTGGCCACTGGTGAGGGCGATATTACCGACGTCGGCGACGATGTCTCGGCCCGCCATGCCCATATCTGGTGCGATGCTCAAAATATCTGGCGCGTCGAGGACTTGTCGTCCACCAACGGAACCGTGGTGGTAAACGGGGCCACGCGCGTCTGCATTCAGGTCGAGCCCGGCCGTTCCGCCCAACTCAATCCCGGCGATGAGCTCAAGCTCGGCGAATCCACTACCTACGCCATCCTCTTCGGTGCTCTCTAGCCGGCAGATAGGGACGTTCCTTTTCTGCCGCCACTTGGGGACGCTCCTCGGCGCGCCAGAGCCGGTCGCCTGGGGATGGAGAGGCCATTTTGGCCCTTGGCAGTCACCCAAGGTAAACCTTTACCGCACGCCTATATTTGCCGAAATTACACTTGACGGCGGGGTACAATAAACCCGCATGCGGATTTCCGTTGCGGGCGCTTCCCATCGCCGGGGCGTGCCCGGGAGCATCCGGCATGCGGCCTTTGCGGCGCTCGGTCATGTGCAAGACGGGCGGTCGGGCCTGTAGGGCGCATCAGCTGCCCCTCGCCTCGGCATGTCTTCTCTCCACGCCATGTACCTGCTGCTGAGCCTGCCTGCCAGATGATTGGAAGCAACAGCGTAAATCCCATCACGCCAACATCCCGGCGATCGCCGGGGCCTGTATACCTATATGAGAGGAGAGGGGTATATGGCGCGTAAGTTTAAGTCTATGGACGGCAACGAGGCGGCCGCATATGTTTCGTATGCGTACACCGAGGTAGCGGGAATCTATCCCATTACGCCGTCCAGCCCGATGGCCGACCATGTCGACCAGTGGGCGGCCCAGGGTCGCAAGAACATCTTCGGCACCCCGGTCAAGGTCGTCGAGATGGAGTCCGAGGCAGGTGCAGCCGGTACCGTTCACGGTTCGCTGGGTGCCGGTGCTCTGACCACCACCTACACGGCTTCTCAGGGTCTGCTCCTGATGATTCCGAACATGTACAAGATCGCGGGCGAGCAGCTCCCGGGCGTCTTCCACGTCTCCGCGCGTTGCGTCGCTTCCCACGCCCTGAACATCTTTGGCGATCACTCCGACGTCATGGCTTGTCGTCAGACCGGCTTCGCCATGCTCGCCGAGGGCAACGTCCAGGAGGTCATGGACCTCTCGCCGGTGGCTCACCTTGCCGCCATCGAGGGCAAGACCCCGTTCCTTAACTTCTTCGACGGCTTCCGCACCAGCCACGAGATCCAGAAGGTCGCCATGTGGGACTACAAGGATCTGGCCGAGATGTGCGACATGGACGCCGTCCAGGCTTTCCGCGATCACGCGCTCAACCCTGAGCACCCGCACACCCGCGGTAGCCACGAGAACGGCGATATCTTCTTCCAGAACCGTGAGGCCTGCAACAAGGTCTACGACGAGCTTCCCGCCGTCGTCGAGGGCTACATGAAGAAGATCAACGAGAAGCTCGGCACCGATTACGGCCTGTTCAACTACTACGGCGCTCCCGATGCCGATCGCGTCGTCGTGTGCATGGGCTCCTTCTGCGACGTGCTTGAGGAAGTCATCGACTACCTCAACGCTCACGGCGAGAAGGTCGGCCTGGTCAAGGTTCGTCTGTTCCGTCCGTTCTCCATCAAGCACTTCGTCGACGTTCTCCCCGAGACCGTCCAGAAGATCGCCGTCATGGACCGTACCAAGGAGCCGGGTTCCATCGGCGAGCCGCTCTACCAGGACGTCGTCTCCGCTCTCTACGAGGCCGGCAAGACGGGTATCAAGGTCGTCGGCGGCCGTTACGGTCTGGGCAGCAAGGACACGCCTCCCGCGTCCGCGTTCGCTGTCTTCGAGGAGCTCAAGAAGGACGAGCCCAAGCGCGAGTTCACCATCGGCATTGTCGACGACGTGACCAACCTGAGCCTGCCCGAGGCCGAGGATGCGCCCAACACCGCAGCCCCCGGCACCATCGAGTGCAAGTTCTGGGGTCTGGGTGGCGACGGTACCGTCGGCGCCAACAAGAACTCGATCAAGATCATCGGCGATCACACCGACAAGTACGTTCAGGCCTACTTCCAGTACGACTCCAAGAAGACCGGCGGCGTCACCGTCTCGCACC
>OLWJ01000138.1_pt1 | contig 22240 bp, 15 predicted proteins | sample 1674291 | NCBI WGS metagenome assembly OLWJ01 (sample SAMEA103958159, study PRJEB25191) | human gut metagenome | biome: human-associated habitat [ENVO:00009003]; feature: intestine environment [ENVO:2100002]; material: feces | place: Germany | collected 2013/2015
TGCTGTTCAATGTGCTCCCGCTGATCAAGATCTTGATTCAGAGTTTTACCGACGCCGGAGGGACATATTCGTTCGGCGGCTATATCCGGGCGTTCCAGTTCAAACAGAACCGCGACGCCCTCGTCCACACGCTGGTATCCAGCTTCAGCGCAGCCGCGATCGCAACGGTCATCGGCTTCATCTTCGCGTACTGCGCCTGCTACATTAAAATGCGGGCGAAGCGCCTTTTCAATGTGATCGCCATTCTGCCGATCATTTCGCCGCCGTTCTCCGTGGCGCTGTCGATCATCCTGCTGTTTGGCAACAAGGGATTGATCACGCATACGATCCTCGGCCTTGCGAGCAACAATATTTATGGCTTCGGCGGGCTGCTGTTTGCGCAGGTATTCTCGTTCTTCCCGATGGCTTATTTACAGCTCAACGGCGTGCTCAGCACGATCGACCCCTCGATTGAAGAGGCTGCGCGTGACATGGGCGCGTCCCGCTTGCAGACGTTTTTGAAGGTGACGATCCCGCTGTCGCTGCCGGGCATCGTGAACTCGTTCCTGCTGATGTTCATCAAGTGCGCTGCCGATTTCGGCAACCCGATGACCATCGCCGGCGGCTATAACACGTTGGCCACGCAGATCTACTATCAGGCCGTCGGCGGCTATGAGTTGCAGCGGTGTACGGCGCTGGCGATGCTGCTGCTGGTGCTGACGATGATCGTCTACCTGATTTCCAAGCTGTTCGTGGAAAAGCGCACGTTCGTCACCATCACCGGCAAGGCCACGCGTGAGCGCACGATGATCGAGGAAAAGCACATCACCATTCCGCTGACCGTCATCTGCTGCATCTTTGCAGTGATCGTCGGCGTGATCTATGTGATGATCCCGGTTGTGTCGTTCGTCAAGCTATGGGGCATCAACTATTCGCTGACATTCGCGAACTACATTGAAGCGTGGAAGATTGGCAAGCAGGCCCTGATGGACACGGTCAAGCTGGCCGTCGTGACGACGCCGATCACCGGCGTGATCGCGATGCTGATGGCGTTCCTCATCGTGCGCAAAAAGAACCCGCTGAACAAGCCGATGGAGGCGGTCGGCATGTTCGGTATGATCGTACCGGGTACGATCCTCGGCTACGCCTATGTACTGCTGTTCAACAGTGCGCCGCTCTATCTGACGGGTACGTTTTTGATCCTGGTCGCGTCCTGCTGCTCGCGATACCTGCCGGTAGGCTTGCAGTCCGGCATCACCTCGCTGCGGCAGATCGACCCCAGCATCGAGGAGGCGGCGTCTGACCTTGGTGCAAACAGCTTGCAGGTGTTCACGAAGATCACACTGCCGCTCATCAAATCGTCGTTCTTCGGCGGGCTGGTCTACACCTTCGTCCGCACGATGACAGCCATGAGCGCGCTGGTGTTCCTCGTATCCGCAAGGCACAAGCTGCTCACCATCTCGATCCTCGATCAGGTGGATCGCGGCCGCTATGGCACGGCCTCCGCCATGTCGACGATGCTGATCGTGGTCGTCTACATCGCGATCCTGATCATCTACCGGCTGCTGGGCCTGCTCGGCGTCAACAAGAAAGACATCAAACTCATGTAATATCTCGGAGGCAGCTATGAAGAAACAGAACAAAGAGGTCACGCTCAAACAGATCGTCCGTGAATATGTCTCGCCCAGCAAGGAAGTGTTCCGCGCGGTGGACAATGTGTCCCTGGAGATCCATGCGGGGGAATTCGTTACACTGCTCGGCCCGTCCGGCTGCGGCAAGACGACGACGCTCCGCATGATCGCGGGCTTTGAAACGCCGACGTCCGGTGAGATCTGCATTGGCGGCGAACGTGTCAATGCGCTCACCCCGGACAAGCGCGATACGGCGATGGTCTTCCAGAGCTACGCCCTGTTCCCGCACTATAACGTATACAACAATATTTCCTTTGGCCTGCGGCTGCAAAAGATCAGTGAAAAGGAGATCTCGGAGCGCGTACACGCCATCATGGAGCTGGTCGGGCTGACCGGCATGGAAGAACGTTTCCCAAATCAGCTCTCCGGCGGCCAGCAGCAGCGCGTCGCGCTGGCCCGCGCACTGGTGTCGGAGCCGGGCGTCATGCTCTTCGACGAGCCGCTGTCCAATCTGGATGCCAAGCTCCGCACCAGCATGCGCAACGAGATCAAAAAAATCCAGCGCCGTCTGGGCCTGACGAGCATTTACGTCACGCACGACCAGACGGAGGCCATGGCCCTTTCCGACCGCATCATCATCATGAACCGCGGCTGCATCGAGCAGATCGGCACGCCGAACGAGATCTATTTCCATCCGAAGTCGAAATTCGTGGCAGACTTCATCGGCCGCTCCAACTTCGTGGACTGCACCGTTTTTGCGGCGGATGCGGAGCAGGTGACGATGAACATGCTCGGCACGAAGATCACAGTCGCGCAGCAGGCGGGCGCACAGGTGATGGCAGGGTCGCAGGTCAGCTGCATTCTGCGGCCGGAGTCGATCCTGATCGGAAAAACGGGCGTGTTGACCGGAACGGTTCAGACGGCGACGTTCATGGGTGCGATGATGGAATACTTCGTCGACGTGAACGGCACGACCTTCATCGTGGAGGACTATGACTTTGTCCGCGGCGGCACGTTCGCTGAGGGCGAGACAGTGGGGCTGAGTTGGAAGAAGGACACGCTCCACTACATCAAGCTGTGATTTTGAGGACGTGCGTCCTTAAAATAAATAACATGGAAGAAAGGAACCACAAAATGAAAAAGATCATCGCATTGCTTCTGGCCGTGATGCTGCTCGCCACTGTGTTCGCGGGCTGCGCGGCAAAGCCCACCGACGCTGACAACAGCGCCGCGAACACCACCGAGCCCGCCGCCGATACGGCGGACACCAGCGCGGAACCCACGAAAGACGCCGAGCAGCCAGCAGAGCCGACGGAAGAGGCCGAAGAAACGAAGAAGGCTCCGGAAGATTACACCGGTGAGGTGAACATCTACATGGCGTCCTCGGAAGACTTTGCCATCATGCTGAAGGAAGGTTTTGAAGAGGCGTATCCGAACGTGAAGATGAACTACGTCATGCTTGGCGGCGGCGAGATCCTCACCCGCCTTCGTGCGGAAAAGGACAACCCCGGCGCGGACATGGTGCTTGGCGGTGCGGTCGACATCTACATGAACGCCGATGCGGATGGCCTGCTCAAGCCGTTCAACTCGCCGATCCTGGACGACTTCAAGGAAGGCACTGTTCCCGAAGATCACATGTATGTTGTGGATCGCCAGAGCATCCTTGGCATCTGTTATGACAAGGACTGGTACGACGCAAAGGGCCTCGCATATCCGACCTGCTGGGATGATCTGTTGATCCCCGAACTGGCGGACAACGTCATCATCACCAACCCCGGCACCTCCACCACCGGCTATATGATGATGTCCACGCTGATCGCGCTGCGCGGCGAAGAGGCCGGCATGCAGTACATGATCGATCTGGACAAGAACATCAAGTCCTATGCCAAGGGCGGCACCGGCCCGGTCAACTCCGTCTCGCTCGGCGAAGCTGCCGCGGGCATGTGCTACATCCAAGTCGCCATTCAGCTGCAAGAGCAGGGCTACACCAATGTCGGCGTCTGCATCCCGACGGACGGAACCGGCGTGGAGCAGGGCGCGTCCGCTCTGATCGCCAATGCGGAGAACGAAGAGAACGCCGAGGTGTTCTATGAGTGGTACCTCACCGAGGGCCTGAAGTGCTATGAGGCGGTCGGTCTGTATCTGTACCCGTCCAATCGCAACGTCCCCGCCAACGCGGTTGCGGCGGAGTATGAAAAGCAGCTCAAGGACGCGCATGTCGATTATGCGTGGGCTGCGGAAAACTACGACCGTCTGGTCGAGGAGTGGGACGCCAAGATCTCCAAGTAACCCCTTTCCGGGCGTCTGAATCACAGTTCTTCCCAGCAAAGCGGGGAGCGCCGCATGGATTTCCCATGCGACCTTCCCTGCTGATATGCGTACACGAAGCCTTTATGCATCATTTCCAGCTGCCCCGCAGGGGCAGGGAAATGGCGCATACCGTATTTTTCCGTGTTTTGCGCGGCAAAAAATCTGCACGAAAGGGATGAGATCTATGAAAAAACATCAATGGTCGAGACTGCTGGCGCTGATCCTGACGCTGGCGATCCTGCTGGGCCTCGGCGTGACGGGTGTGTTTGCGGCAGCAGACGCGAAGCCGGCCACGTCAAAGATCCCCGCGGGCGCAATGGAGACGGATCTCTGGAAAACAGTGCTGCTGAAGGGATATCTGACATATGACGTGCCCCTTTATGCGAGTGACAGCTCTGTGGAGTTCTGGCCCGACCAGTGGGACGGCGGGAGCCACCTGCAGGGCGCGGCGGTCGACGATGACATGCGCTATCTCTATACGGCCTACGGAACCGGCTACGGCAAGATCGATCTTGTGACCGGCGAGGTCGTCGGCTACATCAAGGGAATGGGCTCCGCGCTGCACGCGGGCTGCATGGCCTATTATGACGGCTATATTTACAGCTCGCTGGAGGTTCGCGGAACGCTCAAGTGCTACATCATCCAGATCGACACCAGCAAAATGATCGGCGCACTGACGACGACTGCGGATTGGGCGGACGCCGTGCGCGTCATCCTGCTGGACGACGTGACCTCCGACATCCGCGACACCGTGGGCGACGACGTTGAAAACGGGCAGTATGCGCAATGCTTTGAAAAGAAGGGCCACCGCTATGCAAACGCGGGCTTCGACGGCCTGACATTCGGCACCTATCCGGGCGAATACAACGACCCGAACGCGGATATCTACATGATGCTCACCTACGGCACGTATTACTGGTCGGATCAGCCGGGAAACGACGCCACGCGCTTTGACGACGAGCATCTGCTGATTCGCGCGTACAACACGAAGGATTTCCTCTACGCGGACAGCAAATATCTGCTCCAGCTCAGCAACGACGCATCTGCGCCGGACGGAAACGGCTGGGCGCACACCGGCACGATGGACTATGACCGCGATTTCGCGCTCAAGGCCGCGAAGTCCATGTTCGTCCCGACGGGCAATATCGAATGGGGCACGCAGAACATGGAGTTTGACCGTTCGACCGGCGACCTCTGGCTCCGCACCTATGGCGGCAGCGCGGGCGGCCCGTGCTATGGGAAGAACTTCCTGGTGCTGGACGGCTCGAAAGCACCCGTCCACAAGGAAGTCCAGCTTGGGCAGAACCTCGACCTCTCCGGAGAGAAGGGCTATAATGACCTGAGCGGGCTGGATGACGCGGCGCGGACTGCGGTGGAGGCGAAGGCGAAGGAACGCGCGCTGCGTTACTCCAACAAGGCCGAGAACACCACGCTTTCCTCCTGGAACACTGCGCCGGGCACCGGTGAAAACTATGAGTGGATGCAGCAGTGGTCTGAAAACGGATATCCGATGGGTGATATCCCGTATCTGCGCTGCATCTGCGCAGGCGGAACGACCCATACGCCGAACGATACGAACCTGGCCTACATGGGCTACACGGACGTGCTGATCGACGGGACGAATCTGCCTGGCGGCGACGTGGGCCTGATCTCGCTCGGCAACGACTATTTCTACACCTGCAACTACACCACGATGCAGCTCTACCACTTCAACGACGGCCGCCGCGACAGCTGGACGGCGGTCACTGCGGACAACGTTGCGCAGTTTATCGAAGCGGAGGAGCTGAACGCCGAAACGGCGGACACTGCCCGCGCGGCACTTCAGGACAAGATCGTGCGCGCGGAGAAGTTCTATCCGGCGCAGTGGAAGTTCAACGACGCAGACTGGGCCGCGTATCAGTCCGCGCTGGCTGCCGCGAAAGCTGCGCTGGCCTCCACGGACGCGGCGGAGCTTCTGGCGGCGGGCGACGCCCTCGTCCGCGCGGAGAAGGACATGCGCTTTGACAACAGCGCGCTGACGGAGCAGCTGAACCGCTTCTCCCGCCTGACGGAGAGCTGCTATACGCAGGAGTCCTATACTGCGGCAAAGACTGCGGCCGATACCGCGAACGCGGCGCTGGCGCGCGGCGCGCAGCAGATCAAGCTGAGTAAGTGCGCGGCAGAGGTGCAGCAGGCGATGAACGCGCTGCAGGAAAACGCCGTCAAGCCGGCGGAGAGCACCGTCGACGTGACCCCGGAGACGAGCGAAGAGGACGGGAGCACCATCCTGACCTACAATCTGACCGGGAAGCGCATCGGCATGGTGAAGGCGACAGTCAGTGCAGGGACGAAGGTCTATGCGGACGGCGTCCTGATCGCGGTGCCGGAGCAGAACGGCGATCTGGCGCTTCCGGTAGCGGGCGTAAAGACGCTGCGCTTTGTCGGGGCGAAGGACGGCGTGACGAATGTGCAGCTGATCCGCTATACCGACGAAGCCAATGCGGTGCGCGGGATCTATGTCAATGATCTGGAGCTGAACGGCTTCCGGAGCGATGTGAAGTTCTATTCCTATGAGCTGGAGCCGGGCGCAAAGACCCCGGTCGTGACGGTGCGCACCTCCGACGGCATCACCGCCGATGTGACGCAGCCGGCGGCGGTTCCGGGCAATGCGGTCATCACGATCCGCAGCGACACAGGAAAGCAGGAGACATATACCATCTACTTTACCTACCGCGCCAGCGCCACAGCGGATCATCTGTCGAAGCTCACCTATCTCAGTGACATCGACAAATCGAAATGGACGCATAATCTCTCCGGCTATGGCCGTGACACAGATTACAGCGGCAACACCAAGGGCAATGACACCTGCTATACGGGCAGCGGCGGATTCTACATCCCGATCACGGGCAGTGAGCGGAAGAAGTTCTCGAAGGGCGTCGTCTTTGAGGGCACCGACCACAAGATGTCGCCTGCGGGTGCAAATGGCACAGAAGGCGACAGCGTTTATAAGAACAGCACCGTCCAAAAGGATGGACTGGCCAACTATTCCCGCATCAAATATACCATTGAGGGCGAGGGCTATCAGTTTTTCCGCGGCACGGTCGGACTCTCCGACACACGGTTCGATCATCCAGTAACGGACGGCACGCTCCGCTTCTACGCCGACGGCCGGCAGCTGGCGGAATACCCGTTCAAGGGCGGCATGAAGGCGTTCGACGTGGAGCTGAACATCGAGGGCGCAAAGACGTTCTCCATCCAGATCGACCCCGAAAACGTCAACGGCGCGCCTAACGCGCAGACAGACAACTGGTGCTGGGGCGATATCATCTGCATCGGCGACGCACGCTTTGAATCGACCGGCAACTCCGCGTATGTCAGTGACATCGACCGGACAGATGCGGCGGGCAACGAAAAGTGGACGCACGATATCAAGTTCTATGGCCGCGACAGAGGCTATTCCGACGGCTCCAAGGTGAACATCCCCTACGAAGCGGGGAATAACGACTATGAGACCTACTCCAAGGGCATCTCCATGGAGGCTACCGACCACATGATCCCCAAGAACGGTACGCAGGGCGCGAACGGCAGCGAGGGTGACGACGTTTACAAGAAGAACACCGTTGAAAAGTACGGTCTGGAAAACTACTCCCGGATCCGCTACTCCATCGCGGGGGACGGATACGTCCGCTTCCGCGGCACGGTCGGCCTGTCTGAGGGGCGGTTCAACCATGACAAGACAGACGGCACGCTCCGCTTCTACGCGGACGACAAGCTGCTGGCAGAATATCCGTTCAAGGCCGGCTTCAAGCCGATCGAGGTCGATCTCGCCATTGCGGACGCAAAAACGTTCACGATCCAGATCGACCCGGAGAATGTCAACGGCGTTCCGGGCGCTGTGGCGGACATCTGGTGCTGGGGCGATATCATCTATATCGGCGACGCACGGTTCGTCAAGGCGTCCAACCAGCTTGTGCCGATCGATCATGCGCATGACTATGTGTTGACGGCCACGACTTTGCCCGCGACCTGCACGGAAAACGGCAGCGGAACCTATACCTGCTCCGTCTGCCAGGATACCGTTACCGGCAGCATCCCGGCCACGGGCCACAGCATGACGCATCACGCGGAAAGCCCGGCAACCTGCACGGCGGACGGCGTGAAGGAATATTACCACTGCGGCCGCTGCAACCGGAACTTTGCCGACAACGCCGGTACGCAGGAACTGACCGATCTGACCATCACCAAGCTCGGCCACGAGATGACGCATCACGCGGAAAGCCCGGCAACCTGCACGGCAGACGGCATGAAGGAATATTACCACTGCGGTCGCTGCGGCAAGAACTTTGCCGACGGCGCCGGTACGCAAGAGCTGACCAATCTGACCATCACCAAGCTCGGCCACGAGATGACGCACTATCCGCGCATCGAGCCGACATATGAGACGGAAGGGCGCGTGGAGCACTGGTATTGCAGCCGCTGCGGCAAGTATTTTGCCGACGCGAACGGCAATGCCGAGCTGACCGGCTCCCGCACGCTGCCGAAGCTGGCCTATCCGGGCGGCGACCGGATCAACACGATCATCAGCGTGCTCCCGCCGGAGCTGCCGTTCACGGACGTCGTGTCCGGGAGCTGGTATGAGGCCAGCGTGCGCAGCGCGTGGGAACAGGGCCTGATCGACGGCGTGACGGCCACGCAGTTCCGGCCGGAGGGGCAGCTGACCACGGCGCAGACCGTCAAGCTCGCCGCGGCGCTGCACCAGCTCCGCACGAACGGCAAGGTCACGCTGACGAACGGAAGGCCGTGGTACGCGACCTATCTGGAATACGCGATCGCGAACGACGTGATCAAGGCGGAATACCGCGACAGAACGGCGGCGGAGCTGAACGCGCCGGTCACGCGCGGCGAATTCGTCCACATCCTGCACGGCGCGCTGAGCGGCTATCCGGCGATCAACACAGTCGCGGACGGCGCGATCCCGGACGTGGGCACGAAGGACGCTTACAGCGCGGAGATCTATGCGTTCTACCGTGCCGGCATCCTGACCGGCTCCGACGCGGCGGGCACGTTCCACGCGGCGAGCAATATCCGGCGCAGCGAGGCCGCAGCCATCCTGAACCGGATGTTCGACGCTTCAACTCGGCAGAGACTGACACTTCGATAACCCAACAAAGGCCGCGGCGGGGCGTCGCTCCGCCGCGGCGATCATACATTTCAGGAAATGGAACAGAAACGAATGGAACAGAAACGAATTTTATGCTACGGCGACTCGAACACCTGGGGCCACGCCCCGGCCAGCGGCCAGCGCCTCGCACCGGATGTGCGCTGGACGGGGCGGCTGGCAAAGGCGTTTTCCGGACAGTGCGTCATTCTGGAGGAGGGGCTGAACGGGCGGAGCACGGTCTTTGACGACGACTGCCTCCCCTGCCGGAACGGCATGAAGGGGCTGGGCTATGCGCTCGTGTCGCAGAAACCGATCGACGTGCTCATCCTGAGCCTCGGCACGAACGACCTCAAGCACACGGACGCGGTCGGCTCCGCCAAGGGGCTGGATCGGCTGCTGCGCCTTTGCAGCCAGGCGAGCGTCTGCTTCGACAGCGACAAGAGCCCGATCTTCCGCGAGAATGCCAAAATTCTGGTCATCTCGCCGATCCGTCTCCATCCGGAGATCGCGGTGCGCAGGCCGGAGTCGAGCATTGCGGGGAAGTATGAGGCGTCGACGCATTTTGCGGAGCAGTTTGCGCCGGTCGCCGCGAAGTACGGCGCGGCGTTTCTCGACGCGGCGCAGTATGCCGCGCCGCCGGAGACGGACTGCATCCACATGGACGCGGCGGCGCATGCCGCGCTGGCCGAGGCGATCGCGGCAAAACTACGGGAACTTCTTTGATATCCCCAGAAAGGAACCATATGATGAAACAGAATTGGCTGGAGCTGGAACACAAGACCTTCATCGTCACAGGCGGTGCGTCTGGCATTGGCCGGGCGATCGTGGAGGAGCTGCTGGCGGACGGCGCGAACGTCGCGGTCTGCGACATGAACCCGGAAGCACCGGAATACCAGAACGGCACGCCGCTCTACATCCCGACCAACGTGACCGACCGCGCAAGCGTCGATGCGATGGTTGCGCAGACGGTCGGGCATTTCGGCGGTCTGGACGGCATCGTCAACAACGCGGGCATCAACATCCCGCGCCTGCTCGTCGACGAAGGGCACCAGTACGAGCTGGACGAAGCGGTCTGGGACAAGGTGATGAACGTCAACCTGAAGGGCCTGTTCTTCTGCGCCCAATCCGCCGCACGTGTGCTCGTGCGGCAGCGCCACGGCGTGATCGTGAACATGTCGTCCGAATCGGGCCTTGAAGGCTCCGAGGGGCAGAGCGTCTACGCGGCAAGCAAAAACGCGGTCAACTCGCTGACCCGCAGCTGGGCGAAGGAGCTCGGCAAGAAGGGCGTGCGCGTGGTCGGCGTCGCGCCGGGCATCCTCGAGGCGACGGGCCTGCGCACACTGAGCTACGAGACGGCGCTGGCCTACACGCGGGGCATCACGGTCGAACAGCTGCGTGCCGGTTACGCGAAAACGAGCACGACCCCGATGGGCCGCAGCGGAAAACTGAGCGAAGTGGCAAGCGTCGTCGCTTTCATGCTGAGCGGCCGCGCCGGTTACGTCGACGGCGTCACCCTCAACATCGCCGGCGGCAAAACCCGCGGCTGAACCGGAAAAACCACCGAAACAAGGAAACCCCCGGCTCCTGTTGGAGCCGGGGGTTTGGTTATTTGGATACTTAGGGGATGAAGGTACCGATGAGGTTGGAGGCCAGCACAATCAGCACCAGCGCGACCGGATAGGTTGCGGCGTAGGCCGCGGCGACGTCGTCCGTGCCGGACACGGCGACGAGCGTGCCGAGCGCCGGGGTGGAGGTCATGCCGCCGGTCAGCGAGCCGAGGTTGTTCAGCAGCTGCAGCTTGAACGCGCGCTTGGCCAGCAGGAAGCCGACGATCAGAGGCAGCGTCGTCATGATGACGCCCGCGATGAAGCCGTAGACAACGAGCATCGCGCCGTATTCCGACGCCTGCACCTGCGCCACCAGCTCCACGCCGCCCTCGACGCCCGCGCCGATCAGGAACAGCATCAGGCCGAGTTCGCGGAAAACCTTCAGTGTGGAGGACGGGATGCGGAGGTTGATGCGGCCCATGTGGCCGAAGTGGCCGAGGATGAGCGCGACGATCAGCGGGCCGCCCGTGTTGCCGAGCGAGAAGCACGCGCCGTCGAAGCCCGCACCGGTCAGCGGGATCTTGATGGAGCCGAGCAGGATGCCGAGCAGGATCGCAAAGCCGAAGGCCGCGAAGCCGAACTCGTCAAACTCGGTGAGATAACGCTTGATCTCCTTCGGGGCGTATTCCTCGTCGCCGCCCTGAATGAGCTGGCGCTCCGCCGCCATGTCGGCATGGAGGATCTTCGGCACGATCTGCACGAAGAGCACGACGCCGATGACGCCGAACGGATAGGCCACGGCGTGGCCGAGGGCCACCATGCCCTCCTGCTTGGCGACCGCCTTTGCCGCGGAGAACGCAGGCGTGGACGTGAGTGCGCCGGAGAGGATGCCGGTGGAATAGTCGGAACCGATGCCGGGGATGAGCGCGAAGATGACCGTGCAGACCGCGCCGATCAGGATGATGATCGCGCCGAGGGGCACATAGGACTTCGCGTTTCGTTTCAGGTTGTGGAAGAAGTTCGGCCCGGCGATGAAGCCGACGCCCGTGACGAACAGGACAAGGCCGACGCTTTCGATGAATTTATAGCTCGTGACGGCAGTGGATGCGCTGCCCTCGATGTAGAACTTCGACAGAATGGGGATATTTTGCAGGCCGGGCTGCGTGAACAGATAGCCGCAGAGCAGCGCCATCAGGAACACGCCCGCCGTGCCGAGGCTGACGCCCTTGACCTGGATACTGCCGAGCGCATAGCCGATGAACGCGATGAAAAACGCGCCGAGCAGCACGACCGACGTCGTGCCCATGCCAAAGAGGCTGTTGATAAAATCCATTTCTTCTTTCTCTCCTCACATTGTGAAAGCGTGAATGTCCAGAAGAGGCGCACGCCTGTCTTTAAGCGGCGCTCTTTTGATCAAAAATGATGAAAAATGGGTATAGAAATGCCGCGCGACCGGCTTTGTTGGTCGCAGATCGCGCGGCATTGGTCTTTGCGGCAGGGAAATTAAAGAGTCTCGGTCTTTCTCGTATAGTCGGGGAGCAGACGCGGCGACGGCAGATCGCTGTCGATGCCGGCAGCCTTGCGCTCGGCCTCGAACGCGGCGACGTGGTCAAGCGTCAGCGCGCCGACGGTGACGTTCTTCGCCTTGGCGGCGGCGGACTTGCCCGCGTTGCGGCCAAAGACGATGATGTCGAGCAGACTGTTGCCCATCAGGCGGTTGCGCCCGTGGATACCGCCGACGACTTCGCCCGCGGCGAACAGGTTCTCCACGTCCGTCATGCCGTCCGGCGTGATGTGCAGACCGCCGTTCTGATAGTGCAGCGTCGGATAGACGAGGATCGGCTCCTTGCGGATGTCGATGCCGTGCTTGCCGAACATGCGCATCATCGCGGGGATGCGCTTTTCGATCGTGCCGGGGCCGCCCTTGATCTCGATCATCGGCGTATCCAGCCAGACCGCGTCGCCGAGCGGGGTCTTGACGCCCTTGTGGCGCTCGGAGCATTCGCGGATGATGGACGCCGCGGCGACATCGCGCGTCTCCAGCGGGTTCATGAATGCCTCGCCCTCGGCGTTGATGAGCATCGCGCCGACGGAGCGGACTTTTTCGGTGACGAGCGCGCCGTAGATCTGCGCGGGGAAAGCCGCGCCGGTCGGATGGTACTGGAGCGTGTCGGGATAGAGGAGCTTCGCGCCCGCGCGGTAGCCGAGGACGAGTCCGTCGGCGGTCGCGCCGTAGTGGTTCGAGGTGGGGAAGCCCTGATAGTGGAGCCGTCCCGCGCCGCCAGTCGCCAGAATGATGACCTTCGCCTTCGCGACCATCAGCTCCTTCGTCTCCATGTTCAGAAGAACTGCGCCGGCGCAATGGCCGTTTTCATCCTTAATCAGCTCGATGGCGGACGTGAAGTCGACGACCTCGATGCCGCGATTCAAGACTTCGTCGCGCAGCGTGCGCATGATCTCCGCGCCGGAATAGTCCTTGGCCGCGTGCATGCGCTTGCGGGACGTGCCGCCGCCGTGCGTCGTGATCATCGTGCCGTCGGGGGCCTTGTCAAATTCCACGCCGAGGTTCGAGAGCCACTGGATGGCCTCCGGCGCCTCGGTGACGAGCTTGTAGAGCAGATCCTTCTGCGCGGCAAAATGACCGCCGCCATAGGCGTCGAGGAAGTGCTGCGCGGGCGAATCGTTCGGCTTGTCCGCCGCCTGAATGCCGCCCTCGGCCATCATCGTGTTCGCGTCACCCATGCGGAGCTTCGTCACGAGCAGCACCTTTGCGCCCGCATTGTCAGCCTCGATGGCCGCGGAGCAGCCCGCGCCGCCGCCGCCGATGATGAGCACATCGGCCTCATAGTCGGGCTTGGTCAGGTCGATGTCGCGGCCCGCGAGACGGGACTGGCCCTCGAGCAGGGCGCACAGCTCCAGCGGGACTTTTTCGCCCTTGTTCGCGCCGATGTGGAGCGTGGTGAACTGGTTGTCGCGATAGTCGGGGTGGAAGGTCTTGAGCAGAACGTCCTTCTCCTCCGCCGTCATGCGGCGGGGATTGAGCTTGACGTTTTCCGCGCGGGCGGCCTCTACCTTCTTGATGGATTCCTGCAATGCTTTGTCCTGATACATACCGCTCGCCTCCTTACGCTTCGATGTCGCGGTTGTTGTAAAGCTCCTGGATCTCGCTCAGGGGCTTGCCCATGAGGTCTTCGATGAGCTTTTCAAACACGCCTTCGTGGATCTCCTCCACGCGCTTGTCCAGATGGTCGCAGTGCGGGGCGAGATATTTGCCGTTCAGGCGGCGGGCCAGCATCGCGACCTGCGGATGCGAAATGCCCGCAGGACACCGCGACGAGCAGACGCCGCACATGACGCAGTCGAACGATTCTTCCGCGCACTTTTCATATTCGCCGCGCTGCGCGTAGGCGATGTACTGCATGACGTTCAGACCCTGTGTACAGGCCTTGGTGCAGGCGTTGCAGCCGACGCAGGAATAGATCTCGGGATAGAGCTGCATCATGATCTGCTGCGTGGGCTTCACCTGCTCGATGTCGTAGACCTGCTTGACCAGCGGGAAGAACGGGAGCGTCGCGACGTACATGTTGTCCTCGACCTTTGTCGAGCACGCGAGACAGGCATGCAGCTCGCGGTCGCCCTTGATGCGGTAGATCGTGGCGCACGCGCCGCAGAAGCCGTTGCGGCAGCCGCAGCCGCGCACCAGCTGATAGCCGGAATACTCCATGGCCTCCATGATGGTCAGGCTCGCCGGCACCTCATATTTTTTGCCGAACAGGAAAACAGTTACCATTTTTTCCATTGTCTTTCTCCTTAATACTCGTCGGGCAGCTCGTCGAGCTGATCGAAGCGGAACACCGGGCCGTCCTTGCAGACGTATTTGTTGCCGATGTTGCAGCGGCCGCATTTGCCGAGCGCGCACTTCATCTTCAGCTCCATCGTCGTGTAGATATGTGTGCGGTCGAAGCCAAGCTCCATCAGTCCGCCCAGCGTGAACTTGATCATGATGGGCGGGCCGCACATGACGACGGTCTTGCTCGTGTCAAAGCCAAGCTCCTTGACGTAGTTCGGGACGAAGCCGACGTGGCCGTCCCAGTCGGGCTGCTCGCGGTCGATGGTCAGGTGAACGTTGATGCCGTCCTCCTTGCACCAGACGTCGAGGATCTCCTGGAAATCGACCAGATCCTCCTTCGAGCGGGAGCCGTAGACGATGTCGATGCTGCCATAGCGGTCGCGGTAGTGGCGGCAGTAGTTGATGACCGAGTGCAGCGGTGCGAGGCCGATGCCGCCCGCGATGAAGAGCAGGTCCTTGCCCGCAAAGTCGGTGTCGACCGGGAAGCCGTTGCCATACGGGCCGCGGACGGTGATCTGCTGGCCCTCCTCCATGCCGTGGAGCCACTGGGTCACGCAGCCGCATTTCTTGATCGAAAATTCGACGAAATCCGGCTCCGTGGGGCTGGACGTGATGGAGAACAGCGCCTCGCCCACGCCGGGGATGGAAAGCATCGCACACTGGCCAGGGATGTGCTCAAAGGGCTTTTTGCCGTCGAGGCCGACGACGCGGAACGTCTTGACGTCCGGCGTGTCGACGCGGATCTTGGTGACGACGCAGATGGCCGGGATCAAAGGGTCATGTCTCATGCTTCGGCACCTCCCAACGTTTTGACGACCTTGACGATGTTCATATGGATCGGGCACTTCGCCAGACACCGGCCGCAGCCGACGCAGCCGAAGCAGCCGTCGTTGTTGTCCGGGAAGTAGACCAGCTTGTGCATGAACCGCTGGCGGAAGCGCTCGAGCTGCGTCGGGCGCGGCTGTCCGGCGGACATCTTGGTGAAATCGGAGTACATGCAGCTGTCCCAGCAGCGGAAGCGGCGGACCGTCTTGCCGCCCGTGAACTCCTGAATGTCATAGCACTGGCACGTCGGGCACACGAACGTACACGTGCCGCAGCCGAGGCACGCCTCGGAGAGCTGCTTCCATTCGGGGCGGCCGAAAAGCTCCTTCGTCTTGCCCGCGCCAACTTTCGACAGGTCGAGGTTCGCAAGCGGGAGCTTTTTCAGGATCGCGCGCGTGGCCTCCTGCTGCGCCGCGACGGCCTCTTCGCCGCAGTCTTCCAGCATCGGCAGCTTCGCGGTCAGGGCCTCGCCCTTTTCGGTGTTCGCGCGCCAGTAGAGCGCGTCGCCCGCGATCCAGCAGGTCACGTCGCCCGCCGGGTCTGCCGCGTCAATGCCGAACGCGCCGCAGAAGCAGGTCTCCTCGGGGCGGGAACAGGCCATCGTGACGATCGTGCCGTGTTCGCGCCGGGCCTGATAGTAGGTGTCGACCGGCTCGGCCAGAAACACCTTGTCCAGAATTTCAAAGCTGCGCGCGTCACACGCGCGGACGCCGAACAGGACGAACGGCGCAGTCTCGTCGCGCATCTCGATCAGCTCGATCTGCTTCTCGCTGACACGGAAGCCCATCAGGTTTTCCACCTGCGGGAAGAACAGATCCTTCGCGGAGCGGACGGTGTTGAGCTTTTTGGAGAGCTGCATGCCCGCCTGCCAGCGGGTGAAACCGGCCTGACCGGCGGCGTCATCCGCCGGGATGTACAGGGCCTCGGCGGCATTGATGGCCGCAAACAGCTCGTTCAGGGCAGAAAGTGCGAGTTTTTTCATCCGTTCGCGCCTCCTCTCTCGTAGACGACGGACGGCTCGCAGTCGTCCTTGGTGAAGTTCATGAGCGGCGGGCGGCTGTCAAAGTCCGCGCCGGCCTGATATTCGCCGTACAGCTCGTTGATGTCCTTGATGAATTTACGGTTGAGCAGGTGCAGCGGGATATGCTGCGGACAGACACGGGAACATTCGCCGCAGTCGGTGCAGCGGGACGCCACATGGAAGGCGCGGATGATGTGGAAGAAGTTTTCTTCGAAGCTGTCGGCCGGGGCCTTGTTGTCGGTGCCGAGGTCGTGGTTATCGAAGACGCACTTCTCGCACGAGCATGCCGGACAGACGTTGCGGCAGGCGTTGCAGCGGATGCAGCGGGACAGCTCTCCGCGCCAGAACGCATATCGTTCCTCCGCGGTCATCGCCTCGAGTCTTGCGACCTCGTCAAACCGGTCGGAGGCGATCTCCTCGCCCTGCTCGCCGAGCATCTCGTCGCAGGTGACGATCTTCTTGCTCTTGCAGCTCGCGCACTTGCCGAGCAGCGCGGCGTCCTTCGCGATGGTCTCATTGCCGTAGATGGTCGAAACCTTCAGATTTTCGCCGTCCTCCTCCACAGCCGTCACGCCTGCGAGGCCAGCTTCTTTGATCTTTTCCATGTCGCACATGCCGTCGCACTGTACGCCGACGGCGTAGACATTTTCACGGAGGATGCGGTGCTCCTTCAAAAGCTGCACGAAGGAATAGCTATCGCACGGCTTCAGGAACACGCCGATCTTGCCGCCCTTGCGGGATTCGGCGATCAGATATTTCGAAAGGTTCGAGCCGGAAAAGACGCTGTACACAAAATCACGTTCGACCTCTTCGACGCTCGTGAAGCAGCCGGGCGTGAGATCGTAGAAGAACTCGCCCGCGCGCCAGCCGAGGACGCGGTCGACGGTGCCGTTCTGGAGAAGCTCGATGGCCTTTTCTTTTACTCTTTGCATCTCAAATCCTCCAATCTGCGGTTCTCGCCGAGCTTTGTGATGGTGGCGACGAAGTCGTTCATCGTGGCGGCAAACTTTGCGCCCTCGGCGGCGGAGACCCATTCGACTCTCGTCCGCTCGCGCTCGATGCCGAGAAAGTCCAGCATCGAGAACAGCAGCGTCATGCGCCGCCGCGCGTAGTAGTTGCCGGTGGTGTAGTGACAGTCGCCGGGGTGGCAGCCGCAGAGGATCACGCCGTCGGCCCCGCGCTGGAACGCACGGAGAATGAACATCGGGTTCAGGCGGCAGGAGCAGGGGATGCGAATGATCTTGACGTTCGCCGGATACTGGAGCCGGTTCGTGCCGGACAGATCCGCGCCCGCGTAGGAGCACCAGTTGCAGCAGAAGGCCACGATGGTGGGGGTCCAGTTGTTATTTACCTGCATATCGCGTCCACCTCCGCCATGATCTGTTTGTTCGAGAAGCCCTTGAGATCCATCGCGCCGGACGGGCACGCGACCGTGCACGCGCCGCAGCCCTGACAGACCGCCGGGTTGACCTGGGCCACGCGGCGGATGAGCGTCGTGCGGTTCGGGCCACGGAATTCTTTGTCGATGTACGTAATGGCGCCATACGGGCAGACCTTTTCACAGCTCGAGCAGCCGTTGCACATCATCTCGTCCGGCTGGGCCGTACACGGGTTGCAGGTCAGGCTGTCCTTGCACAGAAGGCCGATGACCTTTGCCGCCGCGGCGGACGCCTGCGCGACCGTCTCGGGGATGTCCTTCGGACCCTGGCACGTGCCGGAGAGGAACACGCCCGCCGTCGGGCTTTCGACCGGACGGAGCTTCGGGTGCGCCTCGGTGAAGAAGTCGTTCGTGTCCATCGACGCGGTCAGCATCGTGGCGATGCTTCTGGCCGACTTGTCCGGCTCGATGGCCGCGGCCAGGACGACCATGTCGGCGTCGATATGGAGCTGGCGGTTATCGAGCAGATCGCTCGCCTGCACCTTCAGCTTGCCGCCCTCGGGGACGACCTTGCCGACCATGCCCTTGATGTAATGGACGCCGTATTCCTCGACGGCGCGGCGGTAGAACTCGTCAAAGAGCTTGCCGGGGGTACGCACGTCGATATAGAACACGTAGACGTCGGTATCGGGATATTTTTCGCGGCAGAGCATGGCATGCTTGGCCGTGTACATGCAGCAGATCTTCGAGCAATAGCTCTTGCCCTTCTGCGCGCCGTCACACCGGGAGCCGACGCACTGCACGAAGACGATGGTCTTCGGGTGCGCGCCGTCGGACGGACGAAGGAGCGTGCCGCCCGTCGGGCCGGCCGCGTTCATCAGACGCTCGAATTCGAGCGAGCTGACGACGTCGGGACTCTTCGAGTAGGCGAACTCGTCAAACTGGTCGAGCTTGATCGGGTCGAAGCCCGTCGCGGCGACGATCGCGCCGTATTCCTGCTCGATGATGGTATCCTGCTGCTTGTAGTCAATCGCGCCCGCCGTGCAGACCTTGGCGCAGACGCCGCACTTGCCGTTTTTCAGCATGTTGCAGTAGTCGGCGTCGATGGTCGCCACCTTCGGCACAGCCTGCGCAAACGGGATATAGATGGCGCGGCGGGTGTCGAGGCCGAGGTTGAACTCGTTCGGGACCTTCTTCTGCGGGCACTTTTCGGTACATGCGCCGCAGCCGGTGCACTTCGTCTCGTCGACGAAGCGGGCCTTGCGGCGGATCTTGACGTGGAAGTTGCCGACGAAGCCGCCGACCGACTCCACCTCGGAGTAGGCGTAGATATGAATTTTCTCGTTCTGTGCGCAGTCGACCATCTTCGGCGTCAGGATGCACGCCGCGCAGTCGAGCGTCGGGAACGTCTTGTCGATCTGGGTCATCTTGCCGCCGATGGTCGGCTTTTTCTCGACGATGTCGACCTCGAAGCCGGCCTCTGCGATGTCGAGCGCAGTCTGGATGCCGGCGATGCCGCCGCCGATGACAAGCGCACGCTTCGTGACGGGGCTGGTGCCCGCGGTGAGCGGCGCGTTGAGCTGCACCTTTGCGATGGCCGCGCGGCCAAGGATGACGGCCTTCTCGGTCGCTTCTTCCTTGTCCTTGTGGATCCAGGAGCACTGCTCGCGGATGTTCGCGATCTCGACCATGTAGCCGTTCAGCCCAGCCTTTTCACAGGCCTTGCGGAACGTCTGCTCGTGCATACGCGGCGAACAGGAACAGATGACCACGCCCGTCAGCGCGTATTCCGCGATCTTCTCGCGGATCATGTCCTGGCCGGTCTGCGAGCACATGTAGGGATAATGGGTGGCGAAGACAACACCGGGCTCATGCCCGAGGGTCTCCGCGACCCGTTCGACGTCTACCGTCGCGGCGATGTTCGTGCCGCAATGACAGACAAATACACCGATTCTCTGCATCTTCGTCCCCCCTTACTTTCTGTATTTCCGGAATGCGCTGGTGATGGCCTGCTGCGGCAGCTCGTCGTCGAGCAGCGCCGGGATCTGCTCCGGCGTGAGATGGTTCATGCCCTGCTGGCGGATGACCGCGAGGCGGACGGACTCGATGAGCTTGGCCGGCTCGACATTGCGCGGACAGCGCTCGACACAGGCAAAGCAGCTCAGGCAGGTGTAGATGCCCTTCGAGGCCATCAGCTCGTCGATGCGGCCGTTTTCGACCATCGAGACGAACTGGTGCGGATGGTATTCCATCTCGTCATAGGCCGGACACGCGCCGGAGCATTTGCCGCAGCGCATACACTTGCGCGGGTTGACGCCGGCGATGCGCTGAATTTCGTTCATCAGATCTTCCTTCATTCCGCATCCTCCCCGACGCCGAGCGCCTCGGCCAAAAGTTCTGTAAAGTACCGGACGGGCAGCGTGCCGTCCGTATTCTGGCTCAGATTGTAGAGACAGAGGGGACATGCCGTGATCAGCAGCTCGGCTCCCTGTGCCTTCGCGCTGTCTGCGATTTTCTGTGCCTGCTTCGAGGCGTAGGCGCGGTTCTCAATGGTGGTATAGCCGCCGCAGCACTCGTTGCGCATGCCGTAATAGACCGGCTCGGCCCCGATGGCCCGGATGAAATCCTCGAGGATCGTCGGATTTTCGGGGTCGTCAAACTGCATCTCGCGGCTCGGGCGCAGCAGCAGACAGCCGTAATAGGCGCCGATCTTTTTGTCCTTCAGCGGGTTTTTGACCTTCGCGGCCACGGCGTCCCAGCCGATGCGGTCGCGCAGGACTTCCAGATAGTGCAGCACCGTCGTCTGCCCCTCATAGGGCGCGTCCAGCTGCAAATAGTTGTTGACCTTCATGCGGATGTCGTCGTTTCGCTGCATGTCGCCGTTCACGCGCTTGATCACGTGATGACAGGCGGAGCAGAGCGTCACCAGCTCCTGTCCGGCGGCGTCCGCCGCGGCCAGCGCGCGGACGGAGGAAAGGCGCGTTGCGATCTCGTCCGTCGCCTGCGGATAGACCGCGCCGCAGCACTGCCATTCCGGCAGCTCGCAAAGCTCGAAGCCAAGCGCCTCAGCGGCCTTGCGGCCGCAGGTGTCCAGCTGCGCGCCCTTTGTCTTGAGCGTGCAGCCGGGGAAATAACTGAATTTCATTTTCTGTCCTCCGGGGTTAGACCATCTGTTCCGGATGGAACACTTCGTCGAATTTTTCCGCCGTCAGGAAGCCGAGCGCCACGCACGCTTCCTTCAGCGAGATGTTCTCTTTATATGCCTTTTTCGCAGTCTTTGCAGCATTTTCATAGCCGATGTAGGGGTTCAGCGCCGTGACCAGCATCAGCGAATTGTGCAGGTTGTGCGCCATCTTCTCGCGGTTGGCGCGGATGCCGAATGCGCAGCGGTCGTTGAACGACTCGATGGACTCGGCCAGCAGGCGCGCGGATTGCAGGAAGTTGTAGATGCAGACGGGCATGAACACGTTCAGCTCGAAGTTGCCCTGGCTGGCCGCCATGCCGACGGCCACGTCGTTGCCCATGACCTGCACGGCCACCATCGTGACCGCTTCGCACTGCGTCGGGTTGACCTTGCCGGGCATGATAGAAGAGCCTGGCTCGTTTTCCGGAATGAAGATCTCACCGAGTCCGTCGCGCGGACCGGAGGCCAGCCAGCGGACGTCGTTTGCGATCTTCATCATGTCCGCCGCCAGCGCCTTGAGCGCGCCGTGCGCGAACACGATCTCGTCCTTGCTCGTCAGCGCGTGGAATTTATTTTCCGCCGTGCGGAACTCCCGCCCCGTCAGCGCGGAGACCTCTTCGGCCACCTTGACGTCAAAGCCCTTCGGCGCGTTCAGGCCGGTACCGACGGCGGTGCCGCCGAGGGCCAGCTCGCGCAGCTCCGGCAGCGCAAGTTCGATCATCTTTTTGTCTTTTTCTAGGCTCGTGCGCCAGCCGGAGATCTCCTGCGAGAACTTGATCGGCGTCGCGTCCTGCAGATGGGTCCGTCCGGACTTCACGACGCCCGCGTTCTCTTCCTCGAGGCGGCGGAACGTCGCAGCCAGTTTGTCGATTGCGGGCAGGACCTTGTCCTCCAGCGCGAGGACAGCGGCAATGTGCATTGCCGTGGGGAACGTGTCGTTCGACGACTGGGACATGTTGATATCGTCGTTCGGGTGCAGCAGCTTTTTGCCTGCCAGCTCATTGCCGCGGTTGGCAATGACCTCGTTGGCGTTCATGTTGGACTGCGTGCCAGAGCCGGTCTGCCAGACGACCAGCGGGAAATGGTCGTTCAGCTTGCCGGACGCGACCTCCTGACATGCCTGCTCGATGACGGTGAGCTTTTCGGCGGTCATCTTTTCGGGCTTGAGCGCATGGTTGGCGCGCGCGGCGGCCTGCTTCAGGATGCCGAAGGCATGGGTGATCTCGCGCGGCATCGTCTCAAGGCCCACGCCGATCGGGAAATTCTCGTGGCTGCGCTCGGTCTGTGCGGCCCAGTATTTGTCGGCCGGAACCTTGACCTCGCCCATGGAATCATGCTCGATGCGGTATTCCATCGTGTATGTATCCTCCAATTA
>OLWJ01000147.1_pt1 | contig 21711 bp, 19 predicted proteins | sample 1674291 | NCBI WGS metagenome assembly OLWJ01 (sample SAMEA103958159, study PRJEB25191) | human gut metagenome | biome: human-associated habitat [ENVO:00009003]; feature: intestine environment [ENVO:2100002]; material: feces | place: Germany | collected 2013/2015
AAAAAAGGGCGCTGCCCTTTTTTGACAAGCTAAAAAACGGCTCATATGCCGAAAAAGCGTTTTCCATTGTCCCAGGTGGCCTGCTCCACCGCTGCCGGGGTCATGTCCCGCAGCTGGGCGATCCTCTCGGCCACCAGGTGCACATAGGTGGAGTCATTGCGGCGGCCCCGATAGGGCACCGGGGTCAGGTAGGGGGCGTCCGTCTCAATCATCAGCCGCTCCATGGGGACGACCTGGATGACCTCCGGGGCCTTGCGGGCGTTTTTGAAGGTAGCTGCCCCGTTGAAGGACAGGTACCATCCCCGGTCCACCAGCTCCCGGGCCATTTCCACGGACCCGGCGAAGCAGTGGAACACGCCCCGCACCCGGGGAAATTCCCGGACTATGTCCATGGTGTCGGCGTGGGCGTCCCGGTCGTGGATGATCACCGGCAGCTGAAGCTCCTGGGCCAGGGCCAGCTGCTGCCGCAGCACCTGCTGCTGCAGGTCCCGGGGTGGATTCTCCGGCCAGTAGTAGTCCAGGCCGATCTCGCCGATGGCCACCACCTTATCCTCCTGGGCCAGAGCCCGGATCTCCGTCAGGTGCTCCGGGCGGAAATCGCCGCAGTTTTCCGGATGGATGCCCACGGCAGCGTAGATATGGGGAAAACGATGGGCCAGCTCCACCGCCGTCCGGGAGGACGCCACGGTGCAGCCGGGGTTCACCACCAGACCGACGCCGTGCTCCGGCAGAGAAGCCAGCAGGGCCTCCCGGTCCGGGTCGAACTGGTCGTCGTCATAGTGGGCGTGGGTGTCAAACAGCATGGCGGGCCCTCAGTCCAGGCGGACCTTACCCAGCCGGGCGTCCGCCACATACTGGGCCTTCAGCTCCCGCAGCCGGTCCATATGGGCCGCGCGCAGGTGGACCTGCTGCTTTTCCTCCGACTCCCACTGCTCCACCAGGAGGATCTCGTCGGCATTCTGGACAGACAGGAAATAATCGTACCGCAGGCAGCCGTCCTCCCGGCGAATGGCGTCGATGATGCCCTCGGTGGTCAGCTGGCGCAGGAAGCTCTCCCGGCAGCCGGGCTTGGCCAGATAGCGCACGTACAGGGTCAGGGTAGTTTCCATAGAGAAGCGCTCCTTATTGATAGTGTTGGTCCAGTACCGCGATCATGGCGGCAATGGCGTTTTCCCGGCAGTCCGGCAGGACCCGGACTCCGGGCACCCGGCGCACCGACTCGATGGCGTTGGCCGGGGCAAAGGGCATGCCGGCAAACTCCAGCATGGGGATGTCATTGGCGTGGTCCCCCACGCAGCACACATTCTCCCGCCGGATATGCAGCAGCTGCGCCAGACGGCGGACCATGCCGCCCTTGTTGGCGCCCTTGGCGGTGATCTCCAGCAGCGTGGATGCGCTGGCCACGATCTCATATTCCCGGCTCCAGGGCTGCTCCCGGATATACTTTTCCAGCTGCCGCAGCCGGGGAGGCTCCTCCTCAAACAGCAGCTTGGCAATAGGTGACGGAGCCTGGTCCAGACTGTCCAGCTCCACCGACGGAGAGTGGGTCAGGTGCAGGTGCCGGGCGGTGATCTCGTTGGGGTGCACCACATGGATGGAGTTGTCGTCGTGGTAGATCTCAAAGGTCAGGTCCGGCATTTCCGCCGTCAGCTGCCGGACGTGGTCCCGGATGCGCTCCGGCAGAAAGGCGGTGCAGAGGTACCGCCCGGCGGCAAAGTCATAGATGGCCGCGCCGTTGAAGAGCACGGTGGGGCCATTCATGGGGATGCCGTCCTTCAGGGCGGCGAAGGAGGGCAGGGCCCGGCCGGTGGACACGCAGAAGGTGCCGCCCTGGGCCATGAAATACTCCATGGCTGCCCGGTTTTCCGGCGATACCGGGGGGATGCCGCCCTTTCCCCGAAGGGAATCCTCCGTGTAGACGATGGTGTTGTCATAATCGCTGGCGATAAGGACGCCGTCAAACTTTCCCATAACTTATCCCTCTGCCGCAGGCGTGCCGCCTCCGCCGCTTCTGCGGCGTCCGCCCCGGTGGCGGGGACGGCGGCGGGACTGGGCGCCCTCCTGGGGCGCCGCGTTCTCCGCGGGCTTCTGAGACGGCTTGGGGGCGCCGCCCTTCGGCGGCTGGGGACGGTTCTCCTGGGGCTTGTCCCCGGGCTTGCGGCGGGGACGGCGGGGCTTGTCGTCGGCCCTGGGCCCATCGGGACGCTTCTTTTCCGGCGGACGGGGCTTCTCCCGCTTCTCCGGGACCTTCTCCGCCGTCTGCTGGGGCTTGCTTCCGCCGCCCCGGCGGCGGCGCTCGTTCCGGCGGCGGGCGGGCCGTTCCTCCCGGGCGGGGGCGTCGGGATCAAAGTCCGCAATGACCAGGGGCATGGGGAACTCGTCCTCCTTCCGCTCCTCCACATACCGGGCGGGCCGCTCCTGGGGCACCTGGATGCCGTCGCGGCTGCCCTTGCCGTTGCGCAGCACACACAGCTCGCAGCTGTGATAGCACCGGGGGGCTTCGGGCTTCTCATCCAGCCGGACATGAACCGTTTCCTTCAGCACGTTCACGTCGCAGATGTTGCCGGGGCCATCCGGCGTCTGGACAAAGGAGTCGTTCTTGGGCATGCGCTTCAGAGCGTCCTCATAGGCGTCCTGCTCATATTTCAGGCAGCACATCAGCCGCCCGCAGGTGCCGGAAATTTTCGTAGGGTTCAGGGACAGACTCTGGGTCTTGGCCATTTTGATGGACACGGGCACAAAGTCATCCAGAAACTGGGCACAGCAGAAGGGGCGGCCGCAGATCCCCAGGCCTCCCAGCATCTTGGCCTCGTCCCGGACGCCGATCTGCCGCAGCTCGATGCGGGCCCGGAACACCGACGCCAGGTCCTTTACCAGCTCCCGGAAGTCCACCCGCCCGTCGGCGGTGAAGAAGAACAGAATCTTGTTCCCCTCGAAGCTGCACTCCACCCGCACCAGCTTCATCTCCAGGTTGTGCTGGAGGATCTTCCGCTGGCAGATATCGAAGGCTTCCTTCTCCCGGGTGCGGTTGTGGGCCGCTGTGCGGCGGTCGTTCTCCGTGGCCACGCGGACCATGGGCCGCAGAGGCTGGATGACGCAGCAGTCGTCCACCGGGTGGTTGCCCATGGTGCACTGAGCGTATTCCAGGCCCTGGGCCGTCTCCACGATGACGTGGTCCCCGGTCTGCACCTGCACGTCGCCGGGGTCAAAGAAGTAGGTTTTGCATCCGCTGCGGAAGCGGACGCTGATCACAGTTGTCATATATTTCGATTCCTTTCCGTGTATGTCAAAGCAGCTTTTCCCACCCGGCGCACAGGGCTCCCAGCACATGGCCCACGCCCACGTTATAGCGGCACTCCAGGCAGTATTGCTTCATCAGGTCCGTCATGCCCTGCAGCTGGCGCACGGTAAGCCCCCGGCGCAGCTCCTCCGCCCCGGGAATGTCCGCAGGGTCTGGCTTGCCGCAGGCGGCCAGCAGCGCCTCGGCAGAGGCTCGCCAGGCGTTCTCCAGCAGCTGCTGGAGCTGCTCGCGCTTGAGGCGCTTATTCTCCAGCCCCACCAGGTATTGGCTCACCGGCAGCAGCTGTCCCGAAGCGAAGGCCCGGCACAGGTCCCGGGCGGAGTCGTCCCGGGCGTCCTCGTCCTCGCCCCGGAGCTTCCACTCCACGCACCGGGAGCGGATGGTGGGCAGCAGCGCCGCCGCCGTCTCCGTGCAGAACAGGAACGCCGCATAGGGCGGCCCCTCCTCCACCAGCTTCAGCAGCACGTTCTGGTCCCGCTGGTTCAAAGCGTCGCAGTCCGGGAAGATGTACACCTTGGCGGCCCCGTCGTTGGGGCGGATGTATGCGTCCTGCCGCAGGCTTCGCAGCAGGTCCACCGGCAGCTCCCGGTGGTCGGGGTCCTGCACCGTCTGGACATCGGGGTGGATGTCCTCCAGCACCTTGCGGCACTGGCGGCATTGCAGGCAGGGCTTTCCGCTTTGCGCCTCGCACTCCATGGCGGCGGCGGCAAAGCGGGCGGCGGCCATGCGGTCTCCGCTGCCGGAGAAGATGATGGCATGGGGCAGGGCTCCGCCTGCGGCGGCCCGGCGCAGCCGGCGGGCCAATGTGCTGTTTTCCGGCAGAAGCTGCCCCACGGTCCTTCCTCCCCATTGTCAAACTTTCCGATTTTATAAGTATAGCATACCCTCCGTCCCGTCCGCAAGGTGCCGGGACGGGTTTTCTGCAAAAAATAGTTTCCCGTCAGGAGATTATTCCCGGTAATTTTGGGCCATAATGGCAAAAAGATTCCTTTTTGCGAAAATAGTCTTGCTTTTGACAGAAGATATGCCTATAATAAGTTGTTCGCAATTTTATTTTATATACGGAGGGAACTACATGAGTAAGAAGTATTGCTATCTCTTTACCGAGGGCAACGCCAAGATGCGCGAGCTGCTGGGCGGTAAGGGCGCCAATCTGGCCGAGATGACCAACATCGGCCTGCCCGTCCCCCAGGGCTTCACCATCACCACCGAGGCCTGCACCCAGTATTATGAAGATGGCCGCCAGATCAACGACGCCATCATGGCCGAGATCATGGAATACATCGAGAAGATGGAGCAGATCACCGGCAAGAAGTTCGGCGATCATGAGAATCCCCTGCTGGTCTCCGTCCGCTCCGGCGCCCGCGCCTCCATGCCCGGCATGATGGACACCATCCTGAACCTGGGCCTCAATGAGGACGTGGTGGACGTCATCGCCAAGAAGTCCAACAACCCCCGCTGGGCCTGGGACTGCTATCGCCGCTTCATCCAGATGTACTCCGACGTGGTCATGGAGGTGGGCAAGAAGTATTTCGAGCAGCTCATCGACGAGATGAAGGCCAGGAAGGGCGTCACCCAGGACGTGGAGCTCACCGCTGAGGACCTGAAGGAGCTGGCCGGCCAGTTCAAGGCCGAGTATAAGGCAAAGATCGGCCAGGACTTCCCCTCCGATCCCAAGGAGCAGCTGCTGGGCGCCATCAAGGCCGTGTTCCGCAGCTGGGATAACCCCCGCGCCAACGTGTATCGCCGGGACAATGACATCCCCTATTCCTGGGGTACCGCCGTCAACGTCCAGTCCATGGCCTTCGGCAACATGGGCGACGACTGCGGCACCGGCGTGGCCTTCACCCGCAACCCCGCCACCGGCGAGAAGAAGCTCATGGGCGAGTTCCTGACCAATGCCCAGGGCGAGGACGTGGTGGCCGGCGTGCGTACCCCCATGCCCATCGACCAGATGGCCGAGAAGTTCCCCGAGGCCTATGCCCAGTTCGTGGAGGTCTGCCGCACCCTGGAGGACCACTATCGCGACATGCAGGACATGGAGTTCACCGTGGAGCATGGCCAGCTGTACATGCTCCAGACCCGCAACGGCAAGCGCACCGCTCCCGCCGCCCTGAAGATCGCCTGCGACCTGGTGGACGAGGGCATGATCTCCGAGCAGCAGGCCGTGGCCATGATCGATCCCCGCAACCTGGATACCCTGCTGCACCCCCAGTTTGACCCCGCCGCGCTGAAGGCTGCCGCCCCTGTGGGCAAGGCGCTGCCCGCCTCTCCCGGCGCCGCCTGCGGCAAGATCGTCTACTCCGCCGAGGACGCCAAGGAATGGGCTGCCCGGGGCGAGAAGGTGGTCCTGGTCCGTCTGGAGACCTCTCCCGAGGATATCGAGGGCATGAAGGCCGCCCAGGGCATCCTGACCGTTCGCGGCGGCATGACCTCCCACGCCGCCGTTGTGGCCCGCGGCATGGGCAAGTGCTGCGTCTCCGGCTGCGGCGCCATCGTCATGGACGAGGAGAACAAGCAGTTCACCCTGGCCGGCAAGACCTATCACGAGGGTGACTGGCTGAGCCTGGACGGCTCCACCGGCAGCATCTACGACGGCGCTATGCCCACCGTGGACGCCAGCGTGGGCGGCGACTTCGGCCGCATCATGGCCTGGGCCGACAAGTATCGCCGGCTGCAGGTCCGCACCAACGCCGACACCCCCCACGATGCCGCCAAGGCCCGTGAGCTGGGCGCCCAGGGCATCGGCCTGTGCCGCACCGAGCATATGTTCTTCGAGAGCGACCGCATCGCCGCCATCCGCGAGATGATCTGCTCCGACACCGTGGAGCAGCGCGAAAAGGCTCTGGCCAAGCTGCTGCCCATGCAGCAGGGCGACTTCGAGGGCATCTATGAGGCCATGGAGGGCTGCCCCGTGACCATCCGCTTCCTGGATCCCCCCCTGCACGAGTTCGTTCCCACCGAGGAGGCCGACATCGAGCTGCTGGCCAAGGATATGGGCAAGACCGTGGCCGAGATCAAGGCCATCATCGCCTCCCTGCACGAGTTCAACCCCATGATGGGTCACCGTGGCTGCCGTCTGGCCGTCACCTTCCCCGAGATCGCCGTCATGCAGACCCGTGCCGTCATCCGCGCCGCCATCAACGTTCAGAAGCGTCATCCCGAGTGGAACATGGTTCCCGAGATCATGATCCCCCTGGTGGGCGAGGTCAAAGAGCTGAAGTACGTCAAGAGCATCGTGGTCAAGACCGCTGACGAGGAGCTGGCCGCTGCCGGCGTGGAGATGAAGTATCTGGTGGGCACCATGATCGAGATCCCCCGGGCCGCTCTGACCGCCGACGAGATCGCCACCGAGGCTGAGTTCTTCTCCTTCGGCACCAACGACCTGACCCAGATGACCTTCGGCTTCAGCCGTGACGACGCCGGTAAGTTCCTGGGCGCCTACTATGACAAGAAGATCTATGAGAACGATCCCTTCGCCAAGCTGGACCAGGTGGGCGTTGGCAAGCTGGTGAAGATGGCTGCCAAGCTGGGCCGCGAGACCCGTCCCGAGCTGCACCTGGGCATCTGCGGCGAGCACGGCGGCGATCCCAGCTCCGTGGAGTTCTGCCACAAGGTGGGCCTGGACTATGTGTCCTGCTCTCCCTTCCGCGTGCCCATCGCTCGTCTGGCCGCCGCTCAGGCTGCCATTAAGGACCAGCAGTAAATGGTAAGTTGACGCCTGCGGCGCAGGCAAAACGACCGATATAAAAAACGGCCGCACAGTTCACCTGAACTGCGCGGCCGTTTTTTCGCCGCCTGCCCTGGCTGAAGGCCGGCGCATTATTTCCAAACGATTGCAAATTCCCCGGTGAACTGGCACGAATCCTCCACGGGGATCAGCATGGTATCCTCGCCCTCCCGGAGATAGCCCCAGCAGCTCACCCGGGCGGCGGTGTGGGTGCTCCCTGCGTCATAGGTAAGCCCCTGGTACCAGCTTTCGTTGACCAGCGCTATGATATCCCGTGCCCTGGGATGCAGCAGCCGGCCGCCCTCCTGGGCCCCGGGTCCCGCCATCATGCACAGCAGCAGCGGGTGTATGTATGCATACCCGGCCCACACCACATCCGGGTCACCGATGGCCTGCATCCCGCCCTGGGCAGTGTAGCCGCACTGAAAGCGCACGGCGGTAATGTACCCGACCCCGTCCGTCTCAAAGGTCAGCGATTGGGGAAAGGCGTTCTTCCTGAACCCCGGATAGCAGCCTGTCAGCATGTCCCGCACCCAGGTGCCGTCCTCCCGCAGCCGCAGAGGCGATTCCACCGCCTGGGCCATTTGATTGAAGTTCTCCGCAAACTCCGGAACCGTCAGCCGTCCCCGGTGGACAGGGATCATGGCACTCATCAGGCCGCATACTATGACCAGGATCAGCAGCCCGTGGGCCCCGGGCAGCAGCGCCCACCGCCAGCCGGGAATGTCCCGGCTCTGGCACAGCACCTCTCCCTCCCAGGGCAGCTTCAGTCCGTCCCGGCAGGCCTGATAGCTTTTTTTCAGCCGCCACAGCCGCACCACGGGAATCAGCAGCGCCATGCCGCATACCAGCGCCAGAGCCGTGTAGGCAAAGGCCTCACCCCACTCCGGCCGCCGCCCGTCGGGCTTTTCCACCGTCAGACCCAGCAGCCGCTTTCCCGGCGTGGTCCCCCACAGGTGCAGCAGCACCGGCTCCACCGCCAGCATCAGCAGCAGTGCGCCTATGGTGTTGAGCAGGGAGAACCCCTGCTGGCGGAACGATATGTGCCCTGCCAGCATTGCCAGCGCCGCCGCGCAGGAGCACAGGGCCAGGTCCAGATTCCGCGCCAGGAACCGCCGCCAGGGACATGGCTCCTGCCGGTCTGCCTGGGGCGCGGCGGGAGCCGCCTGGGCCGCCGTGTGCAGGGCCAGCCAGTATTTCTCCGGGTCCAGGCTGTCATAGCGGACCCGGTCCGCCTGCATGGCCCGGCATACGGCCTGGTCCCTCCGGGCCTGCTCCTCCCGGCGCTGGGCTATCCGGATGCGCTCCTCTAAAACGTCGGCCAGGTCCAGCTCCCCGGCCTGCATGGCCCGGATCTCCTCAATGGGCACGTCCAGCCGCCGCAGCAGCCGGACGCGCAGCAGCGTGTCCAGATCCTCCTGGCTATAGTCCCGATAGCCGTTCCGGGCCCGGACCGGATGCACCAGCCCCTCCTGCTCATAATAGCGGATGTTGGCCCGGGACAGCCCGGTCCGTGTCTCAATGTCCTTGATATGCATGGCGCCGCCCTCCTTTTCTCCGCAGTATAAGGGGTAAAGGGACTTGACAGTCAAGCTTTTTTTCAGGAAATCTCCAGCACCACCGGGCAGTGGTCGCTGCCGTACACCTCCGTGCGGATGGCGGCCTCCGTCACCCGGGGCAAAAGCCGCCGGGACACGATGAAATAGTCAATGCGCCACCCGGCGTTCTTTTCCCGGGCGTGGAACCGATAGCTCCACCAGGAATACGTGATCTCCTCCGGGTGCAGAGTCCGGAAGGTGTCGGCAAAGCCCGCGGCCAGCAGCTGCGTCAGCTTCTCCCGCTCCTGGTCGGAAAAGCCCGGGTTCATCCGGTTGGACCTGGGATTTTTCAGGTCCATCTCCTGGTGGGCCACGTTCAGGTCCCCGCAGTAGATCACGGGCTTTTTTCCGTCCAGCTCCAGCAGATATGCCCGCAGGTCATCCTCCCACTGCATCCGGTAGTCCAGCCGCTTCAGCCCATCCTGACTGTTGGGGGTGTAGCAGCACACCAGATAAAATTCCGGATATTCCGCCGTGATGACCCGCCCCTCGTGGCGGTGGACATCGTCCCCGAAGCCGTACACCACGGACAGGGGCTCCTCCTTGGTCAGCACCGCCGTGCCGGAATACCCCTTTTTGTCGGCGGAGTGGAAATACCGGTGATACCCCTCCAGCTCAAACACCGCCTGCTCCGGCTGCAGCTTGGTCTCCTGCAGGCATATCACGTCCGGGTCCTCATTTTTCACATATTCCAGAAAGCCCTTGGTCAGGCATGACCGCAGGCCGTTGACGTTCCAGCTTACCAGCTTCATGGCCTTCTTCCTCCGTTTTTTCTTGTATCATACCATAAACGGACCGATTTTCCAAGAAAATGATTGACAAACCCTCCTGCGGGGGATAATATATTCAGGTATCAATGGCGTAGATGGGAAGAGTACCCGGCGCAGCCTCCGTCACAAGAGAGTCCGGCAAGGTGAAAGCGGACACGGCGGCCCCGGCGAACATGGCCCCGGAGCCGTCCGGCTGAGCGCGGCGCGTCAGGCCGGACCGGGTGTGCCCGTTACAGCACCGGGGCGTGTGGGCGCTCCATGAGGCCGCTTTTCGCAAGAAAGCGGCGAAGCAAGGTGGTATCGCGGTGCTGCGCATCGCCCTTGGCTGCGGCCGGGGGCGTTTTTTGTTTGCCCCGTTTCCCGGCTGTGGGAAAAACACCAAACGTGATATGCATAATTTTAAGCCGCTCTTCCATTCGGAGCGGCGGAAAAGGAGATAGATCCCCATGGAAAAGCAGAAATTCTACATCACAACCCCCATTTATTACCCCTCCGACAAGCTGCACATCGGCCACACCTACTGCACCGTGGCCACCGACGCCATGGCCCGCTACAAGCGGCTCACCGGCTGCGACGTGCTGTTCCTGACGGGCACCGACGAGCACGGCCAGAAGATCGAGGACAAGGCCAAGGCCGCCGGAAAGACCCCCAAGGAGTTCCTGGACAACATCGTGGAGGGCCCCCAGGGCATCCTGGACCTGTGGAAGCTGATGAACATCTCCAACGACCGCTTCATCCGCACCACCGATGATTACCACTGTGCCTCCATCCAGAAGATCTTCCGCAAGATGTACGAAAAGGGCGACATCTACAAGGGCACCTACAAGGGCAAATACTGCAAGCCCTGCGAGAGCTTCTGGACCGAGAGCCAGCTGGTGGACGGCAAGTGCCCCGACTGCGGCCGCGAGGTCATGGACGCCGAGGAGGAGGCCTATTTCTTCCGCCTGTCCAAGTATGCCGACCGGGTCCGGCACCTGCTGGAGGACACCGACTTCCTGCAGCCCCGCTCCCGGGTCAACGAGATGGTCAACAACTTCATCAAGCCCGGCCTGGAGGACCTGTGCGTCAGCCGCACCAGCTTCTCCTGGGGCATTCCCGTGGACTTTGACCCGGGCCATGTGGTATACGTCTGGGTGGACGCTCTGTTCAACTACACCACCGCCCTGGGCTTTATGAACGACCGGTATCACGACTACGACAAGTATTGGCCCGCCGACGTCCACTTTGTGGGCAAGGAGATCGTCCGGTTCCACTCCATTATCTGGCCCGCCATGCTCATGAGCATGGAAATGCCCCTGCCCAAGCACGTTTACGGCCACGGCTGGCTGGTGATGGACGGCGGCAAGATGTCCAAGTCCAAGGGCAACGTGGTGGACCCCTATGTGCTGGCGGAGAAGTTCGGCGTGGACGCTCTGCGCTTCTTCCTGCTGCGGACCTTCCCCTTCGGCTCCGACGGCAACTTCTCCAACGAGCTGCTGATCCAGACCATCAACACCGACCTGGCCAACGACCTGGGCAACCTGGTCAGCCGCACCACCGCCATGGTGGAGAAATACTTCGGCGGCACCCTGCCCACGGAGCGGGAAAACAGCGACGCCGACTGCGACCTGAAGACCATGGCCTCCACCCTGCGGGACCGCTATGAGACGGAGATGGAGCGCTTCCAGTTCCAGAACGCCCTGGAGCAGGTGTTCAAGACCATCCAGCGGGCCAACAAGTATATCGACGAGAACGCCCCCTGGACCCTGGCCAAGGACCCCGCCAACCGGGCCCGCCTGGCCACGGTTATGTATAACCTGCTGGAAACCATCCGCATCTGCGCCGTGCTGCTGACTCCCTTCATTCCCGACAGCGCCGAAAAGATCTTTGACCAGATCGGAGCCTGCCCGTGCTGCCGCACCTGGGAAAAGGCCAACGTGTGGGGCAGCCTGCGCCCGGACGTTACCGTCCACAAGGGCGAGGCCCTGTTCCCCCGCATCGACGCCGAGAAGGCCCTGGCTGAGCTCAACGCCATCCAGGAGGCCCAGCGCAAGGCCGCTCTGCCGGCCCTGGAGCTGGAGCCCTATGCCCAGGAGAACGTGGACTTTGACACCTTCTGCCGGTCCGATTTCCGGGCCGTGAAGATCAAGGCCTGCGAGCCTGTGAAGAAGTCCGACAAGTTGCTGAAGTTCACTCTGGATGACGGCTCCGGCACGGACCGCACCATCGTATCCGGCATCCGGCACTATTACCAGCCGGAGCAGCTCATCGGAAAGACCGCCGTGGCGGTTCTGAATCTGCCGCCCCGGAAGATGATGGGCATCCCCAGCTGCGGTATGCTGATCTCCGCCGTCCACAAGGAAAAGGGCGAGGAAAAGCTGCACCTGCTGCTGCTGGACGACTCCATCCCCGCCGGTGCCAAGCTCTGCTGACATTGCTCATAAAAAAATTCCCGGTGCACCGCACCGGGAATTTTTTTCAGTCTGTCAAAAAAGCCTCGCAGAGTTCGCGGCCCGCAGGCTGCGAATAAGGTTCAATCCATTTTTCACGGCGGCGCCCCCCAAGGGGACTTCCGTTGGGCGTGTACGTCGCGAAAATACTTTGCGCGGAGAGAGTGTGTTTTCGCGCATTTTATGCGTGAAAACGCGCGGGTCGGAGTGAAAACTCTTTTGTCAAAAAAGGGCAACGCCCTTTTTTGACAAGCTCAAATTCCCGGTGCACCGCACCGGGAATTTTTCACGCTTTCAAGGCGATCCGGGGACATCAATACACCCGGGCAGGCTCCTCGCCGTTAAGCACGCGCAGAGCGCCCTGGGCCAGAGCCAGCAGCTCGTCCTCGCCGGGATACACGGTGATGGGGGCGATCCAGCCCACCATATCGGTGATGGCGTCCACAGTCTCCTTGCCGTAGGCAATGCCGCCGGTGAGGATGATCTGATCCACCTGGCCCTTCATGACCACGGCCATGGCGCCGATCTCCTTGCTGATCTGATAGTGGAAGGCGTCCACAGCACCGGCGATCTCCTTGTCGCCGTTGTGGGCGGCCTTCAGCAGGTCGCGCATATCGTTGGAGCCGGTGTAGGCCACCAGGCCGCCGTGACCGGCCAGCATCTTGCGGACCTCACCGGCGGTGTACTTGCCGCTGAAGCACAGGCTCACCAGCTGACCGGTGGGCAGGCTGCCGGACCGCTCGGGGGAGAAGGGGCCGTCGCCGTCCAGGGCGTTCTGGGTATCCACCACGCTGCCGTGGACGTGGGCGCCGATGGAGCAGCCGCCGCCCATGTGGCAGACGATAAGGTTCAGGTCCTCATACTTCCTGCCGTGCTCCTTGGCATAGCGCTTGGCAACGGCCTTCTGGTTCAGGGCGTGGAAGATGCTGGTGCGATGGAACAGGGGATGGCCGGCATAGCGGGCCACGTCGGACAGCTCGTCCACCACCACGGGGTCCACAATGTAGGAGGGGATGCCCAGCTGGTCGCCGATCTCCCGGGCCAGCAGACCGCCCAGGTTGGAGGCATGCTGCCCCTGAACGCCCACGGTGCAGTCGCGGACCAGCCGGTCGCTGACGGCGTAGGTGCCGCCGCGGATGGGGGCCAGCAGACCGCCCCGGCCGGAAACGGCGGACAGGGTCGTAACGTCGAAGCCCTGGTCATCCAGGGCCTGCATCACCAGCTTGCGCCGCCAGTCCTTCTGGGCGGGGATGGAATCAAATTTGTCGATCTCCTCGGCGCTGTGGCGCAGCGTCTTGTCGAAAAGCAGGGTTTCGTCCTCATAGACGCCGATCTTGGTGGACGTGGAGCCCGGGTTGATGACCAAAATTCTGTAAGACATGGGAATCTCCTCCTGTAGCATTGAATTGTTCCGAAAAAACAGCCGGATAACGACTTTATTGTATTATACAACAGTCGGTCAACCCGTGTAAACTGTTTTTTCTCTTAAAACGAAACTTTTCCGGGAAAATGTTAAATTTTTACCGGGCGTTATTCCGCCGCAGGCCCGGGGATATCCCCCACGCCGTCCAGCACCAGCCGGGGGCGGTAGGGGAATTTGGCAATGTCCTCCTGCCGGGTAACGCCGGAGAGCACCAGCACCGTGTCCAGGCCGGTCTCGATACCGGCCACCATATCCGTGTCCATCCGGTCGCCGATCATCACCGCGTCCTCGGAGTGGACCCCCAGAATGCGCAGCCCCGTGCGCATCATCAGGGGGTTGGGCTTGCCCACGAAGTAGGCGTTCTGGCCGGTAGCCATTTCGATGGGGGCAATCATGGCCCGGCAGGCGGGAATGATGCCGTCCTCCGAGGGGCCGGTCAGGTCACTGTTGGTGCCGATGAGCTTGGCGCCCTTCAGCACCAGCCGCACCGCCCGCAGAATGTTTTCGTAGTTATAGCTGTTGCCCTCGCCGATGATGACGTAATCCGGGTCCACGTCGTTCATGGTGATGCCCTCGTCGTGGAGGGCCATGATCAGCCCCGCCCCGCCGATGACATAGGCGCTGCACCCGGGGGCCTGACTGCTGACGAACCGTGCCGTGGCCAGGGCGCTGGTATAGAAGCGGCTCTCGTCCACGTCCAGCCCCATGCGGCGCAGCTTCTGCTGCAGCTCCTTGGGGCTGCGCTCGGAGGAGTTGGTCAGAAACAGGAAGTTCTTCTCCTCCCGGTAAAGCCAGTCCACAAATTCCTTCACCCCCGGCAGCAGCCGGTTGCCGTGATAGATCACGCCGTCCATGTCGCAGATAAAGCCTTTTTTCTTTCGCAGCTGGTCCATAAGGTCCCTCCTATAGGATAAAATTTACCGATTTCCGCAGTTTTTCCGCCAGATCAGGGCCAGGCCCCGCAGAAGCAGGCTGTCGTCCCGGCGGATGTCCCGGCGGCAGTAGGGGGTAATGATCCCGGACAGGCCCCCGGTGGCCACGGCAGTACAGGGCTGCCCCAGCTCCTCCTCCATGCGCTCCAGCAGGCCGTCGGCCATGGCGGCGGCGCCGTAAATGGCCCCGGCCTGAAGGCTGTCCTCCGTAACGGAGCAGATGACCTTTCCCGGCGGCTCCAGGGCAATGTCCGGCAGCTGGGCCGTGCCGGAGAACAGGGCGTGCAGGCTCAGCTTCACCCCGGCCAGAATCACGCCGCCCCGATAGCGTCGCTGCCGGTCCACCACCGTCACGGTGGTGGCGGTGCCGAAGTCGAACACCACCACCGGCAGAGGATATTCCGCCGCTGCCGCGGCGTCTGCCGCCAGCAGGTCCACCCCCAGGGTCTCCGGCTCCTCAATGGCGATCTCCAGCCCCGCCGGGGTAGTGGGACCCACCACCAGGGCCTCCAGCCCCGTAACACTTCGGATGGCCCGGGCCGTTTCCTCCGTCAGCCGGGGCACCACCGAGCCGATGACGGCCCCCTCCGGGGCGTCATGGCCCGCCAGCACCTGCCTCACGGCGTCCTCGTAGGCCGCAGGGGGCAGCATCTCTCCCGAGGGGATGCGGCGCTGGGATACCACCCGATCCCCGTGGTCCAGCAGGGCAAGAACAATGTTGGTGTTTCCGATATCGGCGGTCAGCAGCATAAAATTTCCTCACTTATACAGCGTTTTAGCTTGGCCGGAAAGTTTGCGCTTTCCGGCCAGGCTGTGGTTATTTCAGGGCTTTTTCTTGGGAATGGTAACGGTAATGGTGGTGCCCTTGCCGGGCTGGCTCTCCAGGTCCAGGGTGCCGTGGTGATAGGCCACGGCATGCTTCACGATAGACAGGCCCAGGCCTGTGCCGCCGGAGGCCTTGGAGTGGCTCTTATCCACCCGGTAAAACCGCTCAAACACCCGGCTCTGGTGCTCCGGCGCAATGCCGATGCCGGTATCCGCCACGGAAATGGCGGCGCTGTCTCCCCGGTCGGTGACGGTGACCCGGACGCTGCCGCCGGGGACGTTATACTGAATGGCATTGTCGCAGAGGTTATACACCGTCTCATACAGCAGACGGCGCACGCCCTCCACCGGGATCTCCGGGCCCTCCACGGTGATGGCCGTCCCGCTTTTTTCCGATTTGTCCCGCAGATCGGCGGCGATATCCCGGCACAGCGCCGAGACGTCCACACGCTCCCAGGGCAGGGGGTCTCCCTCGTCCAGCTGGGACAGGCGGATGATATCGCCGATCAGGGCCACCAGCCGCTGTGCCTCCCGGCGGATGTGCCCCACGAACCGGGGCAGGTCCTCCTGCCTGACCAGGCCGTTCTCAATGAGCTCTGCGCTGCCGATGATGCCCTGAAGGGGCGTTTTCAGCTCATGGGATACGTTGGCGGTAAACTCCCGGCGGCTCTGCTCCGCCGTCTCCTGCTGGGTGATGTCAAAGGCCAGCAGCACCGCCCCCAGAGTGTCGGGGCCGGACTGGATGCGGGAGATGTCAAACTGATAAATGCGGCCCAGCCGCTGGACACGGACCTCGCTGTGACCGGCGTCCATGGCGGACGCCAGCGCGTCGCTGACGTCGCGGCCGCGGTCCACCGTCAGGAAATCCTGGCCCAGGCAGCTCTCGCCGGCGCCGAACACCCGGCAGGCGGCGGCGTTGATGCTGAGCACCGCGCCGCTTTCGTTCAGCAGCACCAGCCCCTCCTGCATGTGGGAGGTGATCTGGCGGAACTCGTCGGACCGGCGGCGCAGGTCCGTCAGCTGCCGGTCGATCTGCTGGCGCTGCACATTGATGCGGCACAGCAGAGGCGACAGCTCCTCATAGGTGTCGTTTTCCAGAGGGTGCTCCAGATCCAGGGCATTCAGAGGGGCGGTGATCCGGCGGGACAGACGGCCCGCCAGAAGGCCCGACAGCACCAGGGCTGCGGCGGCGGTCAGCAGAATGGCCGGCAGCATTCCCAGCACCAGCATGCCCACGGTAGCCCGGCTGACGGAAATGCGCAGCACCGAGCCGTCCGGCATACGCTGAGCATAGTAGCTGGTCTTTTCCAGCAGGGTGCTGGAATAGCGGGTGGAGCTGCCGGAGCCGGTGCGCAGGGCCTCCCGGACCTCCATGCGGTCGCCGTGGTTCTCCAGGCTTTCGGCGTCGCGCTTGGTGTCGCACAGCACCGAGCCGTCGGCGGCGATCCAGGTCAGGCGGTAGCGGTCCGCCGTCAGCCCTTTCAGCTTATTCAGGTAATCCGTGCCCTCCGTCTCCACGGCGGCGGCTGCCAATTGCAGCTGATCCTGGAGCTGGGACTCCTGCACGGAGGCAAAATAGCTGTACAGGCAGGTCATGACGATGACCACCCCCGCCAGCAGCACGGCCACGGCGGACAGCATAAACGAACGGAAAATTTTCTTGGTCATCCTTGTTCCTCCAGCCGGTAGCCCACATTGCGGACGGTCTGGATCAGACTGCCGTAGGGGCCCAGCTTCTGGCGCAGCGTGCGGATGTGCATGTCCACGGTGCGGGTCTCGCCGTAATAGTCGGTGCCCCACACCTGGGCCATCAGCTGGTCCCGGGTGAAGGCCATGCCGGGATGGGACAAAAACAGCCGCAGCAGCTCGTATTCCTTATAGGTCAGGGGCACCCGCTGCCCGTCGCAGGAGACGGTGTGGGCGTCCTGGTCCAGGGTCAGGCCGGACAGGTGCAGCACGTGGCTGGGCCGGGCGCACCGGCGCAGCACGGCCTTGACGCAGGACACCAGCTCCATGACCCCGAAGGGCTTGGTGAGATAGTAGTCCGCGCCCAGGTCCAGGGCCTGGATCTTGTCATATTCCGCGCCCTTGGCGGTGGCCATGACAACGGGGATGGAACGGGTAGCAGGGGCGGCCCGCATACGGCGCAGCAGCTCCACACCGTCCACACCGGGCAGCATCACATCCAGCACCACCAGCTCCGGCAGCTCCCGGGCCGACTCCAGCGCGGACCAGAAGGCCCCGCCGTCGGCAAAGCCCTGGGCCTGGAACCCGGTGGAGCGCAGGGTGTATACCTCAATATCAAGGATACTGGCGTCGTCCTCTACGCACCAGATCATGGGTTATCCCTCCTTGTGCTGGCCGGTGATGGAAAAAATCACCCACTCGGCGATGTTGGTGGCGTGGTCGCCGATGCGCTCGAAATACTTGGCGATCATCAGCAGGTCCAGGGCATACTCCCCGTCGCCGGGGTCGGCGGCGATGCGGGAGATCAGGGCCTGCTTCACCTGGCGGAAATAGGCGTCCACGGTGTCGTCGGCAGCCAGAACGCCCTCTGCCTTTATTGTATCATGTTTTACGTATGCGTCAACACTTTCTGTCACCATAGAGATGGTGGCCCGGGCCATCTGGCAGAGAATGTCGTCATGCTCGGCGGTGCGGCCCTTCAGGAAGGTGACGATCTCGGCGATGTCCTGGGCCTGGTCGCCGATGCGCTCCATGTCGGTGATCATTTTCAGGGCGGCGGAGATCTGGCGCAGGTCCCGGGCCACCGGCTGCTGCTGCAAAAGCAGCTTCAGGCACAGCGACTCGATGGTGCGCTCCTTCTGGTCGATCTCCGTGTCCAGGGGGCCCACCTGGGCGGCCAGGGCGGGGTCTCCCTCCGTCAGGGCCTTGGCGGCCAGGGCGATGACCTCCTCGCACAGGGCGCCCATCTCGATGAGCTCCCGGTTCAGCAGCGCCAGCTGCTGGTCAAACTGTCTTCTCATTATCCGAACCTCCCGGTGATGTAGTCCTCGGTGCGCTTGTCGGTGGGGTCGGAGAACAGCTGCTCCGTTTTGCCGAACTCCACCAGCTCACCCAGCAGGAAAAAGGCCGTATTGTCGGAAATGCGGGCCGCCTGCTGCATGTTGTGGGTGACCATGACCACGGTGTAATGCTCCTTCAGCTCCAGGGCCAGGTCCTCGATCTTGGAGGTGGAGATGGGGTCCAGGGCGCTGGTGGCCTCGTCCATCAGCAGCACCTCCGGCTCCACGGCCAGGGCCCGGGCGATGCACAGGCGCTGCTGCTGGCCGCCGGACAGGCCCATGGCGCTTTTCTTCAGCCGGTCCTTCACCTCGTCCCAGATGGCGGCAGAGCGCAGGGAGCGCTCCACAATGTCGTCCAGCTTGGCGTGGCTGCGGACGCCGTGGGTCCGGGGCCCATAGGCCACGTTGTCATAAATGCTCATGGGGAAGGGGTTGGCCTTCTGAAACACCATGCCGATGCGCTTGCGCAGCAGGGTGGGGTCCACCCCGGCGTCATAGATGTTCTTTCCGTGGAAGTCCACCTGGCCCTGGATATTCACGGAGGGGATCAGGTCGTTCATGCGGTTCAGAGTCCGCAGGAACGTGGATTTGCCGCAGCCGGAGGGACCGATAAAGGCGGTGATCTGCCGCTCCGGGATGGCGACGGATACGTCGTGGAGGGCGTGGTTCTGCCCGTACCACAGATTCAGGCTCTTGGCCTCAAGAATGGGTTCCATAGCAATGCCTCATTTCTTTCGCAGCTTCCGCCCCACCAGGGAGGCGGACAGGTTGATCAGCAGGGTCAGCACCATCAGAATGGCGGCGATGGAGAAGGCCAGGGCCGTCTCGCCGCCCTCGGTGGCATAAACGTACAGGGCCACGGTCAGGGTGGCGGAGGAGGTGTGCAGAGCCTTGACAAAGCCCACCAGCTCCAGGCCGAAGCCCGCCGTATACAGCAGGGCGGCGCTTTCGCCCACAATGCGGCCCACAGCCAGGATGCAGCCGGTGACGATGCCGTCCACGGCTCCGGGCAGCACCACCGTGCGGATCATGTGCCATTTCCCGGCTCCCAGGCCCAGGGCCCCCTCCCGATAGGACTGGGGCACGGTTTTCAGGCTCTCCTGGGTGGTGCGGACGATGGTGGGCAGGATCATCACCACCAGGGTCAGGCCGCCGGCCAGGATGCCTGCCTGAAGGTTCATCCGCTGGACGAACAGCAGCATGCCCACCAGGCCGAAGATGATGGAGGGGATGCCCGTCAGGGTCTCGGTGGCGAACTCGATAACGGACACCAGGCGGCGGTTGGACGCGTATTCCGTCAGGTAAATGGCGGCCCCCACTCCCAGGGGCAGAACGATGACCATGGCCACCACGATGATATACAGGGTATCCAGAATGTTGGGCAGGATGCCCACGGTGTTCTGGATATAGCTGGTCTGGCTGGTCAGCAGGGACCAGGTGATGCCCGGCACTCCGCGATAGAAGATATAGCCGATGAGAAACAGCAGCAGGGCGCAGGTCAGCCCCGCGCACAGCCATACCAGGCCCCGCATGCCCCGGTCATACAGACGGCGGCGGGGCGACAGCTTTTCCTTCATGGGTCAGTCCTCCTTCCTTTTTTTGATGAACACGTTGAGAAATACGTTGATGAGCATAATGAACAGAAACAGCACCAGGCCGATGGAGAACAGGGCCTGCTGATACAGGCTGCCCACCGGGGCATAGGACATGCCGGAGATGATGCCGGTGGTCAGGAACCGGACGGACCGGAACAGCCCCGGCATATTGGCCACATTGCCTGCCACCATGATGATGGCCATGGCCTCGCCGATGGCCCGGCCCACGCCCAGCACCACGGCGGTGGCCACGCCGCTGCGGGCGGCGTGAAGGCTGACCCGGAAATACGTCTCGGCGGCGGTGGCTCCCAGGGCCAGGCTGGCCTCCTCATACTCCCGGGGCACCGCCCGCAGGGCCGTCTCCGACACGTTGATGATGGAGGGCAGCACCATAATGGACAGCACCAGGATGGCCGCCAGCAGACAGGCGCCGGACCCCAGGGAGAAGGTGGTGCGGATCAGCGGCACCAGCACGATCATGCCCACCAGGCCGTATACCACCGACGGGATACCCGCCAGCAGCTGCACGGCGGTGCGGATCACGGCGGCCACCGGGGCCGGGGCCAGCTTGGAGAGGAAGATGGCCGTCATCAGGCCGATGGGCACGCCGATGACCATGGCCCCGGCGGTGCCGTAAACAGAGGTGAGGATAAAGGGCAGGATGCCGTATTCCGCGCCGGTGGTGGTGTTGGTGGGGTCCCAGACCTGGCCGAACAGAAACCTGAACAGGCCGATCTGGCGGATGGCGGGCAGGCCCGAGAGGATCAGGTACACGCTGATGACCAGCACAAAGCCCACGGCCACGATGCCGCACAGCAGGAACACCAGGTGGATCACATTTTCCAGGGCCTTACGGGCCCCTGTATTCTTTGAACGCATAGTCGGTTCCTTTCTTGTCCGGAACGGGAAATGCCCCTGGCCCGGGATTCGGGTCAGGGGAGGTTTCCCGGGGTGGTTACTTGGCCACGGGCACCGCACCGGCGTTCTTGATGAGGTCGGAGGCGGCGGCAGAGGTGGCGAAGTCAAAGAAAGCCTGGGCAGCGGCGGAGAGAGTAACGCCTTCCTTGGTCACCAGCACGAAGGGGCGCTGGATCTGGTAGCTGCCATCCAGGACGGTGGCTTCGGTGCAGGCCACACCGTTCACAGTCAGAGCCTTGACGGTGGCCTTGCCTTCCACGGCGGACAGGGAGGCATAGCCAATGGCGTTGGGGTTGCCGGCAACAGCCTCAATGACGCCGCCGGTGGAGGTCAGCTCCTGGTCCAGCTTGCAGGAGTCCTTGGTGTCGGTGATGGACTCAAAGCCGTCCCGGGTGCCGCTGCCGGACTCACGGCCGATGCAGGAGATGGCGCCGGGGTCGCCGCCCACTTCGCTCCAGTCGGTGATCTTGCCGGTGAAGATGTCGGCGATCTGCTGAACGGTCAGGTCCGCGACCTTGCTGTCGGCGTTGACGATGATGGCGATGCCGTCCAGGGCCACGGTGGTCTCCTTCAGGCCGGCGGACTTCTCCTGGTCCTTCAGGGCCCGGGAGGCCAGGCCGATGTCGGTGGAGCCGTTCTTCACGGCCTCGATGCCTGCGCCGGAGCCGGTGGGGTCATAGGTGACGGTGACGCCGGGATTGTCGGCGGTGAACTGCTCCTTCAGCGCGCCGATGACCTTGTCCATAGAGGTGGAACCGTTGGTGGACACGGTGCCGGAGAGAGCGGTGTTGTTGTCGTTGTTCTCAGGGGTGTCATTGCCCTTCTGGCCGCAGCCGGCCAGGATGCCCAGCACCATAACGGCGCACAGGGCGATGGAAAGAAACTTTTTCATTTTTTCAGAATCTCCTTTCGATTCGCGTTTTGGGATTTCCTTGGTACAGCTCATAGCATACGGGGCGGATGTAAAGGGGAAAAGACGCGTTTTGTAAAGTCTGCGTAAAATGCGGCGGATCGGTGCCGGAGAGGATGGCATAGCGGCGATTTTTTCTTCTCGTGAAAATATTTTCCCCGTGAACCAATTCGGACCGGAAAGCTGCTGGTCATTTTGTATAGACGCCTTGCCGCGCCGTATGAATGTCCATAGGTCCGACGGAATGCGGCTTT
>OLWJ01000163.1_pt1 | contig 21138 bp, 19 predicted proteins | sample 1674291 | NCBI WGS metagenome assembly OLWJ01 (sample SAMEA103958159, study PRJEB25191) | human gut metagenome | biome: human-associated habitat [ENVO:00009003]; feature: intestine environment [ENVO:2100002]; material: feces | place: Germany | collected 2013/2015
CCCGTGTTCGCTGGCGAAGAGGGCATCTGCGCCGGCTGCGGCGTGGCTACCCTTTTCACTCATCTTTTACGCTTGGGGCGAGCCGCTTTGGATTTTGCTTTTGCTGTTCAGTTCATTCTTTAACTGGTTCATCGGTATATTGATCGGCAAATTTCGGGATACCCCGCGCGCAAAGTTAGCCGTTGGCGGCGGTATTTTTGTAGATATTCTGCTTTTGCTCATCTTTAAGTACAGCGCGTTCATTGTAGAAAACCTGAACGCCGTTTCGGGCGCGGCCATTCCCGTGCCGCAGATCACGTTGCCCATCGGTATCAGCTTCTACACGTTCCAGGCTATCTCCTACATTTTGGACTGCTACTGGGAAACGGTGGACGTGCAGCCGAAGTACCACAAATTTCTTTTGTATCTGTCCCTCTTCCCGCAGCTCATCGCCGGCCCAATCGTGCGGTACAGCGTTGTGGAGCAGGAGATCGACAACCGCTCCGTCAACGCGACCGACCTATGCGAAGGTGCGCTGCGCGTGATCCTCGGCCTTGCGAAAAAGGTCATCATCGCGAACAATTTGTGGTCCATCGTCAACACGTTCTTCGGCAAGGACATCACGGGGCTTTCCGTGCTCGGCACATGGTACACCATCATCGTGTATTCGCTGTATGTTTACTTTGACTTCAGCGGTTATTCCGATATTGCCATCGGCCTCGGTCGCATGTTTGGCTTCCACTTTGACGAAAACTTCCGTCATCCGTTTGCCTGCACCACCATTGCGGAGTTCTGGCAGCGCTGGCACATCTCCCTCGGCTCCTTCTTCCGCGACTACCTTTTGTACGTGCCGCTCTTCGGTAAGCCGCGCAAGTATTTCGGCCTGTTCCTTGTTTGGTTCTGCACCGGTCTTTGGCACGGTGCCGCATGGAACTTCATTTTATGGGGCCTTTACTACGGCTGCTTCATGCTGTTCGAGCAGAAAATGGGCAAAAAGCGCATGAAAAAGTGGCCGATCGTGTGGAAGCATGTGTATACGAAGCTTGTCATCATCCTCGGCTTCGGCATCTTCTATTTTGAAGATCTCGGCCAGCTTGGTCAGTTTTTCCTCAATATCACGGGCATCAGCATGATTGCGAACGGCGCGCCGTTTACGGACCCCATGACGTTCTCCTCCCTGCGCAACAACATCTTTCTCATTTTGTTCGCGATTCTCGTCAGCCTGCCGGTATTGCCGAAGATCAAGAGTTATTTTCTCGAGAGCAAAAACGATACCGTTTATGCCATCGGCCGCGTCGGCTCCGTTGCGGTCTGTATGGTGTTGCTCGCCGTCGTGAGTGTTCTGCTCGTTGATACCACAAACAACGTGTTCCTGTATTTCAGATTCTAAGGGGAGGTGCTCATTGACATGAACGATTTTAAAGACCTTGACCTTGATTATTTTGCTCCCCGCAAGCCCGCCGAACCGAAAGCGAAACCGGAGAAAACCGAAGCCGCAGATGCGCCGACTGCGGATGAAAGCACCGAACCTGCAGAGCGTCGCCGCAAGCCGAAGCCGAGCCGCCGCGAGCTTTTGAACATGCGGCTTTCCGTTTTATCCGTCGGCGTTATGGTCATTCTTTTCGCCCTGATGACGCTGTATCTGCTCCTTTTCCCGCGCTCCACCGTCTCACAGATTGAAAACCGAAACCTTGCGGAATTCCCGAAATTCTCTTTTGCATCGTATTTTTCCGGCTCGTTTACGGCGGACGTCGCCACATGGTTTGACGATACCGTGCCGAACCACGACGGCTTTAAGAATATGAGCAACTCCATTAAGAATCTGTTTGGTATGAAGATGTTCGCTTCAACGGTCAGCACCGCAAAGCCCGAGACGGACAGCACAGATAACACCGATACTTCTGCCGCAAACGGTGACACCCAGACGACCACACCCGCAAACGGCACCGTGCCAAGCAACACGAACCTGCTGCAATACGCCGCAGGGCGTGTGTTCCCGGCCGTGAGCGCTGCGGATGAAAAAATGGGCCGCGATTTCAGCACCGAGGATAACAGCACACTGGAATGGGTGAACAACCTGCTTGTTGTAAACTGGGATAATCACTGGCGCTGTATGGAGGCCTTCGGCGGCGGTAGCGGCACCGCTTATGCCAATGCGCTCAACGACCTGCAAAGTAAGGTCGGCAGCGGTGTGACCATTTGGTCTATGCCCGCGCCCACCGCTTCCGCCATCTACACCCCGAAAAATGGCATTGATTATGTTGGCAACCAGAAGGAATGCTTTGACGGCGTTGCCGAAAAGCTGAATGCCGGCATTCAGTCCGTAAACGTTGTGGACGTAATGAAAAAGCATGCGGAGGAAGATATTTACCTGCGCACCGACCACCACTGGCAGGCACGCGGCGCCTACTATGCCGCCCGCACGTTTGCCGAGGCCGCAGGCGTGCCGTTCGCAGACCTTTCCACCTACACGGAAGAATCCATTCCGGGCTATGTAGGCACTATGTACGGTTTCTCGCAGGATACGCGTATTTTGAACGACCCGGACGATTTCCACTACTTCGTGCCGGCCTCGAACTACGTGGCTTCCTACTACGATACTTCTTTTAACTACCAGTACGAAGACGACCTCTTTGCCGATGTGGACACCGCAAACGCGTACCTCAAGTTCCTCGGCGGCGACTCCTGCATCGTAAAAGTCGATACGCAGATGAAAAACGGTCGCAAGCTGCTCGTCATTAAGGACAGCTTCGGTAACGCGGAGATTCCGTTCTATACGAATTCCTTTGAGCAGATCTACGTTGCCGACGTGCGCTATTTGGAGTGCAACCTCGTCAGCTTCATCAAAGATATGGGCATCACGGATGTGCTCTTTACGATGTCCGCATACTCCGTTGTGGGCGATAACGCCGACAACATTCAGAACCTCATCGCGCAGAACGCCGGTGAGACCATCGCCGATTCGCACATTGTCCCGTCTGTTACGCCGAAAACGGTCATGCCGACCGCGACAAGTGCACCAACGACGACTTCCGGCACGGATACGGCCGCTAACACCACCTCGACCGGTACAGATGATACCTCTTCCGCAAAAGAATAACAAAGGAGAGCCTATGAAAGAACTGGAATATCCCTTTGACGCCGCTTACATCATCAAAAAGCGCAAATCTTTAAAGAAAGCACTGCTCGCAGACGGCACCTCGCGCATCAGAAAGAAGATTGCCGTGTTCGGCGGCTCCACCACAAGCGACATTGTAAAAACGCTGGAGCTTTTCCTCTTAGATGCCGGTATTGAGCCGGAATTTTACGAATCCGAATACGCGCAGTATTTTCAGGACGCCATGTTCCCGGATGAAACGCTTTTAAGCTTCAAGCCGGACATTGTGTTCATCCACACCACGAATCGCAACGTGACGAACTGGCCCGAGATGACCGACACCACGGAGCAAATAGACGAAAAGCTGCACACGGAAATAAACCGTTTCACGGCGATGTGGAAAAGCATTGCGGAAAAGTTCCACTGCCCCATCATTCAAAATAATTTTGAAATGCCGCTTTACCGCCTGCTCGGTAGCCGCGACGCGTGGGACATCCACGGCCGCACGAATTTCCTCACGCGCTTAAACGAAGCTTTTTACGCCTACGCACGCGAAAATGAGAGCTTTTATATTCACGACCTCAACTTTGTTTCTGCCGATTACGGCCTGAAAGAATGGTCGAACCCGCTGTTCTGGAACATGTACAAATACGCCATGTGCTTTGAGGCGATCCCGTCCTTTGCGTTCAGTGTTTCGCACATTATCAAGTCGATTTTCGGCAAGAATAAAAAGGCGCTTGCCCTTGACCTCGATAACACCCTGTGGGGCGGCGTTGTGGGCGACGACGGCGTAGACGGCATCGAGATCGGACAGGAGACCGGCGTTTCGCAATCCTACTACGAGTTTCAGACATACGTAAAGCAGCTTAAAAGTCTCGGCATCGTGTTGACGGTCTGCTCTAAAAATGACCATGAAAACGCCATTGCGGGGTTAAACCACCCCGAAGGTGCACTGCGCCCGGACGATTTCGTCATCATTAAGGCAAACTGGGAAAACAAAGACCGCAACATTGCCGAGACCGCCGCAGAACTGAACATTCTGCCGGATTCCATCGTTTTTGCGGACGATAACCCCGCCGAGCGCGAGATCGTGCGCACGCAGATCAAGGGCGCGGCCGTGCCGGACATGGACGGCGTGGAAAACTACATCACGACGATTGACCGCAGCGGCTTCTTCGAAGTGACAACCTTCAGCGAAGATGACTTGAAGCGCAACGAAATGTACAAGAAAAACGCCCTGCGCGCCGCGGAAATGGCGTCGTTCGGCGATTACAACGACTATTTAAAGAGCCTTGAGATGCACGCCGTCATCGATGATTTCATCCCGGTGTACCTTGCGCGCATCACACAGCTTACAAACAAGAGCAACCAGTTCAACGTGACCACCCGCCGCTATACCCCCGCCGAAATGGAAAGCGTATTTGAGGATGACAGCTATATCCGTCTGTACGGCAAGCTCATCGACAAATTCGGCGACAACGGCGTCGTTTCCGTCGTCATCGGCAGAAAAAACGGCACGGCACTCGACATTGACCTATGGCTGATGAGCTGCCGCGTGTTAAAGCGCGATATGGAATTTGCCATGTTGGACCGCCTTGTGGAGCGCTGCCGCGAAGTGGGCGTAGAGACGATTAACGGCTACTACTACCCCACCGCAAAAAACAAGATGGTCAGCGACCTTTTCGGTCGCTTCGGCTTCACGAAGACGGAGGAGCACGAGGACGGCAGCACCGTGTGGCAGTTGCGCGTCGCGGACTACAAGCCGCAGAACCACGTGATCGAAGTGTTCGGCAACGGCCACGCAGAAGCGTGATCCTCGCTAAATTAAGTATTAAATCAAATCACAGAAAGGAATTTTACCATGGACACAAGAGAAATTTTTGAAAGACTGGACCGCGTATTTCAGGATGTTTTTGACGATGACACCATTCACGTCACGCCGAAAACGACCGCAGACGACATTGAGGATTGGGACAGCCTGGAGCACATCACGCTGATCTCCGCCGTAGAGCGCGAGTTCCGCATGAAGTTCAAGATGGGCGAAATCTCCTCCATGAAGAACGTCGGCGAAATGGCTTCCATCATCGCAGCACGCGCAAAGGGCTGATCTTACCGCAAAAGAAAATGCCGCAGACAACCGGGTTTTCCCGTGCCTGCGGCATTTTTATATTTACGGTTATTTATAACGGTTCATGAAGTCGAGGTAATCGTCCTCCAGCGTGCGCTTCGGTTCTTCCTTACGCGGAGCGGTGTACGGGTCAGCCGTTTCCTGCTCGGCGGCACGGCGGCGCTGTTCCGCACGTCTGCGGCGCGCTTCGCGGCGCTTTTTGCGCACGCGCTGCCCATGGACGTACACGATAAGCAGCAACACCGCAAAGACAATGACAAGCACCAAAACAAATTTCAAAATGCCGAAAATCACCGAGCCGCCCTTAGAGCCGCTCGCTTCGGAGGATGCACTGCTTTCGGCCGCGGAAGATTCCGTACCGCCGGCGGTGGACTCTGCGTTGCTTGCAGTGCCCACAGTCGCCGAGTCTGTGGGGTTGCCAGATTTATACGTTTCCGCTGCCGCCGCCACGGCGTTAAAGAGCTTTAAAACACCTGCATCATATGCGCCGGTCTGAAAATCCGCTTCCAGATTATCGTGCAGCAAAGCGCTCAGCTTCGTGCCGGAGAACGCGCCGTGCAGGCCGTCACCGGCCACCGCCATATAGTCGCCGTCCGAAACGGAAAGGCCTATGATAAGCCCGTTTTTGCTGTCGCCGCCAAGCTTCCACGTGTCCATGACCTTTTTAAGGTAGGCCACGCGGCCATCATAATCGGATTTTTCGCCGGGCAAAGTGTTCATGGTGAACACCGCAATCTGCACACCATACGTCGCATTGAGGTCAGCATTTTTATCGTTGATTACCGTTTTCGTACTGGCGGAAATCACACTCGCTTCGTCATAGACATAAAGATCCGCGGGCTGCTCCGGCACTTCGGCGTCCGCTGCCGTCGCGCTTACGGTGCTGCCCGTGTCGCCTCCGTCTTCGGAAGACGAGGTGCTCGTGTCGCCGTTTCCGGCTTCATCCGCAAACGCATACAGGTTGCCGGTGGAAAACACCATCAAAACCACAAGGCATATCGCCGCAAAGCGTCCCATACCCGCTTTATATAGATTTTTCATCCAATCCCTGCCTTTCGGCAGCCCGGCTGTGCCCGGCCGCGTAAAATAATACCGCACAAAACCTGTTTCGTAGTTTTATGCGGTATCGGTTCTGTTGTACCTATTTTAAGAGAATTTTTCGCTGCTGTCAAGTAAAGCCAAGACTTTGCATCTTACGATCCTCTTAAGGTTATTTCAGCTCTACAATCGTCACGCCGCTTTCGCCCTCACCATATACGCCGAGGCGAAAGGATTTCACGGCCTTGTGGCGGCGCAAATGCTGCTGAATGCCGTTTCTCAATATACCTGTACCTTTGCCGTGGATAATCGTCAGCATGTTGAGATTGTGCATCAAAGCGTGATCGATAAACGCATCCACTTCCATGAGCGCTTCTTCCAAGTTCATGCCGCGCACATCCACTTCATTGCGCGCCGGAGCGGAATCCATCTTCTTCGTCACGGTGCGGTGACCGCCTGCGGCTTTCTTCTTTTCCTTCGGCTTCTGGTCGGTCAGGCGCAGGTTTTTCAGCGGCACGCGCGTTTTGATGATGCCTGCCTGCACCAAAATCTGGTCGCCGTTTTTCGGCACATCCAAAACGGTCGCAATCTTATCGATGTCGTAAATCAGTACCGTATCGCCGACCTGTAAGGGGCGCGGCAACACATAATCTTCGTCTATGCGGCGCTCGTGCACCGGGTCGCTGACCTTTTCCATATCGCGGATGCCTGCCTTCAGGCGCGCTTTCTGCTCTGCGGTCAATAATTTCTGCTTGTTGCGGCGCAGGTCTTCGAGCTCGTCTAACAGGCTCTGGGCTTCGCGGCGCGTTTTCTGCACAAGCTCCGCCGCTTCCATTCTGGCGCGCTCAATTTCGTGCTTCGCGTCCTTTTCGGCGCGGTCGCGCAGCGCTTCAGCCTCTTTTTCCATGTTCTGCGCTTTCAAACGCAGCTGCTCGGCACTTTCACGCTCATCTTCCATTTTGCGGCGGCTCTCCTCCAAGCGGGAGACGACCTCCTCAAACATAGTGCTTTCATCGGAAACGAGCTCCTTTGCGTGCTCTACGATGTCCACCGGCATACCGAGACGTGCGGAAATGGCAAATGCGTTGGAACGACCCGGTACGCCGATGAGCAGGCGATACGTCGGGCGCAGCGTCGCCACGTCAAATTCGCAGCAGGCGTTTTCAACGCCAACGGTCTGAATGGCATATGCCTTCAGCTCTGCGTAATGCGTTGTCGCCATCACGCGCGTGCCTTTGGTACGCATGGCTTCGATAATGGAAATAGCAAGCGCGGCGCCCTCGACCGGGTCGGTGCCCGCACCGAGCTCATCGATTAGGATAAGACTCTTGTCGTCCGCAATGTTGAGAATGCGGATGATATTCGTCATGTGCGCCGAGAACGTGGAGAGAGACTGCTCAATGCTCTGCTCATCGCCGATGTCCGCCAAAACGTGGTCGAAAATCGAAACTTCGCTGCCATCCGCCGCGGGGATCATCAGGCCGCACATGGTCATCAGCGTCAAAAGGCCCGCCGTTTTCAGCGAGACGGTCTTGCCGCCGGTGTTCGGGCCGGTGACGATGAGCGCATCAAAATCGCTGCCGAGGTACAGATCGGTCGGCACGACCTTATTTTTATCGATGAGCGGGTGGCGCGCCGATTTGATGGCGATGCGCCCCTCCTGATTGAGCTTCGGCACGGTCGCCTTCATTTTGTAGGCGAGCTGCCCTTTTGCGAAAATGAGATTCAGCTCCACCGCCGCGCGGTAGCTCTGGATGATGCCGTCCGCAAACTCGCCGATCTCACGGGAAAGTTCCGTCAAGATGCGGTCGATCTCGTCCTTTTCGTCCGAGCGCAACACGCGGATTTCGTTGTTCGCCTCCACAACGCCGATCGGCTCGATAAACACGGTGGCACCGCTGCCGGAGGAATCGTGAATGAGGCCCTTGACTTCATTGCGGAACTCCGCCTTAACCGGCACAACGTAGCGGCCGCCGCGTTGGGTAACAATGGCCTCCTGCAAATACTTTTGGTAGGTCTGCGAGCGGATCATTTTATCAAGCTGCTCGCGCACGCGCAGCGATGCCGCGCGGATCTTGCGGCGGATAGCCGCCAAGGCGACGCTTGCGGTATCGGCAACTTCTTCCTCGCTGACGACGGTCATCGAGATGCGGTCTTCGATAAACTTATTCGGCTGCAAGGTCTCGAAGCGGTAATCGAGCGCCGTTTTGACGCTTTCGCTTTTTTTACGCCAATCCGAAACACTGCGGATGGCACGCAATGTCGCGGCAACAGACAATAATTCCGCCAGATTCAGCACGCCGCCCGCTTCTGCGCGACGCAGCGCATTCGTGACATTCGTCATGCCGTAAAACGACGGTGCGCCGTACTTTGCCATTAAAACAAACGCGTCGTCCGTTTCCTGCAAAAGGCGCTCCACGTGGCGGATGTCGGTATCCGGCTCAATTTTCTGCGCCAGCTCCGCCGCATCCGGGCAAGTGGTTTCATTTGCAAGCTGAAGCAGAATTTTATCCAGCTCCAGCGCTTTATGATCTTTCAGCATTTTGTTCCTGCTTTCTTTTCGTACCCGGTTTTGCCGGGTCAATCTCCTCTGTTAATCCAAAAACGTTTTATAAAACTCCAAGGTCTTCGGTACGGTATGTAATGTATGGACAACGTAGCTTTCCGTTGCGGCGTTCAGAATTTTCAGCGCATCCTCCGGCAGCGAGAAGTTATAGAGCTTTTCAAAATCCACATACGCAATGTGTCGCATGGCGGTCAGCACGCCCGGCGGCAGCGCGACATACGGTTCATTCGCGCCGTGAAAGCACTTGTCGCACAGAATAATGCCCCTTTGCGGCAGAAAGAACATCGTTTCCGCCTCATACGCGGCGCAGTTTTCGCACGCGACTAAATTTGGCATATAGCCCGCCGACGAGAGCATACGCAGCTCTGTCACGGACTGCAACAGCCGTATCGGCCGCGTGCCCTTTGATAAAAAATGCAGGGAATTTAAGATGAGCCGCAGGTATTCCTCGGAATCCGTATCCTCCGGCACCATTAAGTACGCCAGCTCACAGAAATACTGCGCCAGTGAAAGCGCGGCGATGTCCCGCCGAAGCCCGAAAAAGACCTCGATCGGCTCGGCATCGTCAATCATGTATTTTTCCCGCCCCTTAAAAATAGAAAGGCGGGAATAGCACAAAAGCTGCGTTGCGGCGCTTTTGCTGTCCTTTAAGTTTTTGGCGCGGCGGGCAAACGCACGCACCACGCCCGCGTCACGCGTCAGCACCGTGACAAGGCGGTCGCTCTCGCCCACCGTCTGCTCCCGAATGATGAGTCCCTGGGTCTTTACCTGCATCAAAGTCTCCTGCCGTAAAATCCACGTCGGCAAGCTCCCGGCGTGTAAGCTGCACGTAGCGGATGTAATCCTCCGCCTTGCCGCTTTTATAAAAGCTGTTCCACGCGGCATACGCCGCATTCTGCATCGGGGAATTTCGCATACAAACGCCTCCTAAACCGTATGGCTGTTTTTAGCTTCTGCGGTTTTTGCGGGTTTTATCCGTGGAAACGTCTGTCAATTTCTCAAAATGTGACCGTTTTCCCGAAAATCACGGTTTATTGGTACTGGTCAAAATCGTGCTCGTTAAAGCCGAGCTTTGTGAGGATCTGCGGGCGCTGGCGCCAGTCCTCCTTCACCTTTACCCAAAGGCGCAGGTTGATCTTGCAGCCGAAAAAGCGCTCCATGTCTTCTCTTGCCTTCGAACCGATTTTTTTCAGCATTGCGCCGCCCTTGCCGATGATGATGCCCTTGTGCGTGGCGCGTTCGCAATAGATTGTCGCATCAATCTCCGTCAGATTGCCGAGGTCGCGCATGCTTTCCGTCACGACTGCGACGCCGTGCGGGATTTCTTTATCCGTAAAGCGCAGAATTTTCTCGCGCACAATCTCGGACGCAATGACGCGCTCCGGCTGGTCTGTGAGCGTATCTTCCGAGAAGAAGTGTCCGCCCGGCTCCGCCAGTGCGATGAGCTCTTCACGCAGCGCGTCCATGCCGTTGCCGTCCTGCGCGGAGACCGGCACCACAGCTTCAAAGTCGTAGAGCGCGGAGAGCTTCGCAATCTGCTCCATCAAAACGCTTTTGTCCTGCAAAAGGTCGATCTTATTGATGGCGAGCAGCGCCGGCACACCTAAATCTTTAAAGCGGTGCACAAGCTCTTCATCTGCTTTGGAGATTTTCGTATTTGCCTCCACAACAAGCAGGCAGGCGTCCACATCTGCGACGGACGAGGTAACGCTTTTCACCATATAATCGCCGAGGGAGTTCTTCGGCTTGATGAGGCCCGGCGTATCGATGAACACCAACTGCGTTTCGCCCTCTGTCCACACGCCCATAATGCGCGTGCGGGTGGTCTGTGGCTTATTGGAAACGATGGCAAGCTTCGTACCGAGCAGGCGGTTCAAAATAGAGGATTTGCCCACGTTCGGTCTGCCCACAATGGCGATAAACGCCGATTTTTCGTTCATGTAGTTTTCTGTATCCATAGTTTTCCCGGGGCACGCAGCCGCGGTTTCCTTTCTGATAATTTATATCACTTTTTATGAAGCTTTTCCCGCACGCCGCATGGCACTTTGAAAATGAAGAAAAAGGCCAAAATGAGCGACAGAATGAAAAGCACAAGGTAAAGCGGATTTGTGACGATTGTTATCAAAAGCGCTAAGATCGCTTCTGGGCGCCACAAAACGGCTATACCGACAAAAGCGGCAAAAACGGCGCACACAAGCACCGCTCCCGCCGCGATATCTTTTGTTTTGCCGATGAGCGGATTATAGCTTTTCTGCGCGTAATCACACAGCATCTCCATGGCGGTGTTGAACGCCTCCGCCGCGATAACCATTGCGATGGTCAAAAGCAGAACGCCGTATTCGCTGCGCGTTACGCCCAGAAAGGGCGAAAAAAACAAAACGTATACCGCCGCTGTAAGGTGTATACGCATGTTTCGCTCCGTTTTCACGGTATGGAAAAATCCGCGCGCGGCATCGCGAAAGCTGTCCGCCTGCGTGCGGGTCTTACCGTTTGTTTTCCAATCCGGCACCATGTTAAACGGTGTAGCTGGAAGTGCCCGGCAAGCCGAGCTGCGACATAACGTATTCTTCTTTTTCACGCATGCGCACACGCTCCATGCCGCCGTTTTCGTGGTCATAGCCGAGCAAGTGCAGCATAGAATGCGCCGTCAGGTAGCCGATCTCGCGCTCTAAGCTGTGGCCGTAGCGCTTTGCCTGTGCCATTGCCATTTCCACGGAGAGCACAATGTCGCCGAGAATCTTCGCGCCGGTATCGTGGTTGATGTCATACACGCCGTTCTCACCCATGGGGAAAGAGAGCACGTCTGTTGCGGCATCTTTGTTGCGGTACTGCGCGTTTAGCTCGCGGATCTGCTCGTTGTCCACGAATGTCACGCTGATTTCAGCGGAATCCTCAAACTTCTCCATCCGCAGAACCGCGTGGCAACAGCGACGGATGAGCATGCGCACGCCGGTCGGCACTTTGACCGCTTTCTGGTTGTTTGTGATGATGACTCTGATTTTTTCCATATGCTAAAATCCTTTCGATAGGGGTTATTTTGCTGCGGACGCTTTTTCATACGCCCGAATGATATCCTGCACCAAGCGATGGCGCACAACGTCTTTTTCGGTAAAACGGAAAACGGAAATGTCATCCACATTGCGCAGCACACGCATCGCGTCCTTCAGGCCCGAGCGTCTGCCGTCCGGCAGATCAATCTGCGTGATGTCGCCTGTGATGACCATTTTGGAGTTGAAGCCGAGACGCGTCAGGAACATTTTCATCTGCTCGCAGGTGGTGTTCTGCGCCTCATCCAGAATGATAAAGCTGTCGTCGAGCGTTCTGCCGCGCATGTACGCAAGCGGCGCCACCTCAATGCTGCCGCGCTCCACAAGGCGGGCATACGATTCCGCGCCGAGCATGTCGAACAGCGCATCGTAAAGCGGGCGCAGGTAGGGGTCTACCTTCTGTTGCAAATCACCGGGCAGAAAACCCAGCTTCTCGCCGGCTTCCACGGCAGGGCGCGTCAAGATGATGCGGTTCACCTGCTGCGCACGGAACGCCGTCACAGCCATGGCGACCGCAAGGTACGTTTTACCGGTGCCCGCAGGGCCGACGCCGATGGTGATGGTGTTATTGCGAATATTGTCGCAATAATTCTTCTGTCCCACCGTTTTGGGCTTTACGGGCTTGCCTTTCGCCGTGATGCAGATGCAGCCGTCCGTAAGCGGAGCCATCTGTGCTTCGCTGTCCTCCATGACCATGTCGATGCAGTAGCCGACGTTCTGGTCGTTTAGGACTTCGCCCTTTTCGACGAGCCGCAAAAGGCTTTCTGCCGCACGCACCGCGCGCGAAACACCGGGTTCTTCGCCGATGACGTGGATCTGCGAATCGCGGCAGGAAAACGTTACACCGAATGCCTTTTCCAGTCGCTTTGCGTTCACGTCAAAGCTGCCGAAAAGCTCTGCCGCGTATTCTGCTTTGTCTACATGAATGCTTCTTTCCAAATCGTTCTCCTTTTGCCGCACGGCTTTGAAAAACCGTGCAGTCTAAAAAACCGAATTTCCTGTTTTATTATAGCATAAGTGTTCCCAATGTGGTTATGAAATTTTCAACGAAATTTAGCCGTTTCCCTGTACATTTCCGACAAATACCCCTATAATCTCCGGATTTTCAGGCTCTTCAGGCAGGGTGAGCGGCGCCTCCTGCGCAATGTTTTCAAGGCATACGCACCGGGACGTGACGTAAACCGCGCCGTCTTTTGTCTGATATGTGATGTTTTCCGTAAGCACACACCCGTCTTCTCCAAGCGCAAGCTTTTGCAGCTGATGCAGATTTTCAAGCGCGCGGCGCTGCGCTTCTTTCTCCGTGAACGTAACGGGCACGGTCTCCTCCTCATATATGCGCACCGTTTCCACCCATAGCGGCAATGTGTGCCCCTGCAAAACGAACGGCGTGCGGGTGTATGCCGTCTGGCCTTTCGGCGCGCCGGAAAGCGAGAGCGGCACGCGCACGCCCAAAATATACAGCGCGCGCTGTGTACCGAGGTCCGTTTCACGCACCGTTTCGGTACTAAGCGGACAGGATGCCGTGAATGTGCGCTGTGTCTCCGCCAGAATCTCCGCACGGGCGCGGGTGTAAAAACAGCGCACGGGGTTATATTCCGGGTCATACGGGTCGCCCACCTGTGTGATGCCGGAAACGAGCACCTGCCCCGCGGCGCAGGCAGAACCGACTTTCACGAGCACCGTGCCGTTTTGCGCCGTGATAGAATGGATGAGCCCCGCGCGTGACGCGACGATGTCCCCCGTGCCGTCGTGCTCCGCGCCCTCCGCCTTTGTGACGGACGTGCGCAGCTCAAGCTGTACGGTGCAACCCTCCGTGTTGAACGATGCCCACGAAAGCTCCGGCAGCTCCTCCAAAAGCGCGACAGAGGCCAAAGCGGTATCGGTGCTTCGCGGCGCGCCGATATACACGCCAACGCGCTTTGCTGCCGCCAAAATTTCGCTTTCGGCATACGGAATATCTTCACCGGAGATCGTCATCTCCCAGTAAAAGCCGGAAAGGAACAGTATCAGCGCCACGCCGAGCGCCGTGCCAAGCAAAAGTCCCGGTCGGCGCAGCATGCGGCGGAACTGAAACGGGAAGCCGCTTTTCTCCGCAAGCTTCACCCGCGCGTGCGTGCGTTGTTTGATCTTATGCAGCTTTTTGTAGTCCTTCGCATACAAGGTGAAAAGTACGTCTTCCCCATCCTTTTGAAGTCGAATGGGGCGCAGACCCGTTTTCACCGCAATGTTCATAAACCGTGCCGTATCGCCCGAAACACGCGCCGTTGCCGTGCCGAGCACCCAATGCGTGATTTTCTTCATGCGAACCTCACCGCCTCAATATGTCCCGTGATCACCGCGCCGTCCTCTTCAAGACACAAAAGCCGTAAGCTTTTCCCCTCCACCCACACGGCGCGCCGCCCGCAGCGCAGGCCGATCTTTTCCGTTTCGTATTCGATTACGCCGTCACAACCCTCTAAAATAAGCTTCGCCGTGCCGAGAATCTCCGTGCGGATCGTGCCGTCCTGCATGGCATAGCGCAGCTTATCTGCAAGCTCACCCATGCGCCCACCCTCTTTCTTTTTACTCCTCTATACGTATGTGCGGAAAAACACGCATATACTTTTTCAAAAGGAGGGTTCACCGTGTCGAAGCATACAGAACACATCGCTTTTTTCATTCGCCAAAAATTGCAGCTTCCGGCGCTTTATGTCCGCGCCGCCGCGCTTTTACTGCTCGCCTTGCTCCTGCTCAGGCACCGCACCGCTGCCGCCGCAGGCGTTGTCAGCGGCATCCACACATGCCTCGGCACGCTGATTCCCTCGCTGTTCCCGTTTATTTTACTCGCGTGCCTATGCACGAACAGCCGCGCGGCGCAGGTGCTGTTTCGCCCGCTTTCCCCCGTAATGCGTCATGTGTTCCGCCTACCCGCCTGCGCCGCTCCCGCCGTTTTGTTGGGGCTCACCGCAGGCTACCCTACCGGCGCGAAGATCACCGCAAATTTATACGCGGCCGGAAAGCTCACAAGGGAACAGGCGGCGCGGCTGTTATGCTTCTGTACCGCGCCGGGCTATGCGTTTGCGGCAGCCTATACGGGCGGTTTATTATTAAGAAGCGACCGCATCGGGCTGAATTTATTTTTTGCCTGCGCACTTGCGTCGTTACTTTTGGGACTCACCCTGTCGCGCTTTGCCGAAAAACCCGAAAAAAGCCTAAAATCGCCAGAAGCTGCTCCCGGCGGCATCGTCTCCGCTGTGCAGGACGGCATTAAGGCCACCGTTTCCCTTTGCGGGTTCGTCCTTGTGTTTTCCATGCTTTTGGCCGTTTTGCACGATGCCGGCATTTTTCAGTTTTTATGCGGGTTCCTCTCCCGCCTTGGGCTCACCGTGCCGCTTTCCGGCGCATTGCTGACGATGGGTCTGGAGATCACCGCCGGAGTCACACAGTGCATATATTGGCACCTGCCGGTTTATTTTTTAGCGTTCGGGCTCGGCTTTTCCGGCGTTTGCATCCACTTGCAGATCTTCTCCTTTTTCCACAAAGCGGGGCTGCCGCTGTCGAAAACGAGATATGTTCTCGCACGCTTTTTAAACGGACTGCTTTCCGCTGCATTTTATTTGCTGCTTTCCTATTTTCTCCCGGCAAACACCTCGGTTGCCGTGGAAACCTCGCCCCTCAACACCGCGCCCATGGCGGGCAGCGCGGCATCATCCTTGGCGCTCATCGCGCTTTCTGTGTTCTTTCTTCTCACGTGTATTTTCCGCAGCGGAAAAACACCGTCGAAAATTTGTGGTGGAAATTCCACCGGGAAAATGCTACAATGAGAACAACTCTAAGAGCAACCTGAAAATCGGAGGCGACGAAAGTGTTCGGACGCAAAAAGAAAAAACAAACACCCGCTCTGTTTGGCAGCCGCATTGAGCCGGACTGCGCTTACTGCGCGTTTCATGCAGACGGTGTACAGAAAAAATGTCTTGCGGGGCAGCTCGGCGGAGAGCACTGCGCAAAATTTCAATATGACCCGCTGCGCCGCGAGCCGAAAAGCGAACAAAAGCTCGGGCAATACAGCGCCGAGGAATTCAAACTATGAAAACTTATCTTAAAGCGTTTCGTTTAAAGCGCTTTTGGCTGCTGCTTTTGCTGCCTGCGGCGTTCCTTTTGGACTTCGCCGCACGGCAGAGCGCAGATTTTGCCGAGTGGTATGCCGTGACGATCTACCCCGTGTACGCGCAGTTCTTTTCCGCCATTACGGGAGTCTTCCCGTTTTCTGTCGGCGAATTTTGTCTGATTGCGCTTATCCTTTTCATTTTGGCGTATCTCATTCACGGCGTTTATAAACTCATTCGTCATAAAGAGGGCCGTTTTGCGTACTTTGTGCGGTTTTTGTCGATTCCTTTTCTCATCGCCACGTGCATCGCATTTTTGTGCGTAACGAACTACGGCACGAACCACCGCCGGTACAGCTTTGCCGCCGTCAGCGGACTTACCGTGCGGGAGTCCTCCGCCGAGGAACTTTACGATGTGTGCGTGTATTTAATCAACGAAGCGAACACATTGCGCGAAAACCTGCCCGAAGACGAAAACGGTGTATTTCAGCTTTCAAACGATGTTTTTCTCGATGCGGACGAAGCAAAATCATCATTCAACAGCCTTCATGATACGTATTCCACGCTCTACACAAACGGCAAACCGAAGCCCGTGCTGTTCTCGGAAGTAATGTCGTACCTTGACATCAGCGGCATTTACTGCCCGTTCACGTTTGAAGCGAACGTCAACGTCCACATGAACGACGTATTGATCCCCGTGACGATGTGCCACGAGCTTTCACACCTTTCCGGCTACATGCGCGAGGACGAAGCGAATTTCATCGCATTTTTGGCGTGCCTGCAAAGTGACGACCCGGAATTCCGTTACAGCGGTGTGTATTTGGCATCCGTCCACGCGATGAATGCTTTGCTCACTGTGGACAGCGACCTGTGGAACCGGGCGGACGCTTTAAAAAGCGACGCACTGCGCCGCGACATTCGGTCAAATAATGTGTACTGGAAGCAGTACGAAACGCCCGTTTCCGAGGTCTCCGACCGCGTGAACGACGCGTATTTAAAAGCCAACGGGCAGGAAAACGGTCTGCGCTCTTACGGCAGAATGGTCGATCTGCTTCTCGCCTACTACCGCGACGAGCTGCAATAGATATAGTTTTGGGGGAGTTCTCTATGTGTGAAAAAATCATTGCGGCGTGTGGAAACGACTGCGCGGTATGTCCGCGCTACAACGTGCCGCCGTACACCAAAACCGCAGAAGAACTGCACCACACCGCCGAGCTGTGGTATAAAATCGGCTACCGCGATCACGTGGTGACAAACGAGGAGATGATTGCCTGTACCGGCTGCAAGGAAGAAAACTGGTGCCGCTATCGCCTTGTAAAATGCGTGAACGAAAAGCACATCGCACATTGCGGCCAGTGTGAAAACTACCCGTGCGACGTCATGAAAGCGTGCTTCACGGTGACAGGCTCGTTCATCTCCACCTGTAAAAAAGTCTGCACACCCGAGGATTTCGAGACATTGCGCAAAGCATTTTTCGAGAAAGAAAAGAACCTGACGCATAATTAAGACGACAAAAGGCCTTTGCACCGTCCAAGACGGAGATGCAAAGGCCTTTTTATGTATGATTATTTATTCGCGTTCATCTCGCGGACTTCTCTTAAAATGTCCTCAAGGTCATATTTTTCGGGCGCTTTCGGCGCGGCAGGCTTTGCCTGCACTGTTTGTGCAGCCGGCTTTGGGGGATTTGCCGGGCGCTGCTGCACGGGCTTCGGCGCAGGTGCGGCGGGCTTTGCGGCTCTCGGTGCGGCGCTTTGCCGTGGCGCGCGATTCACTGAGGTCTGCACCGCAGCGCGGCGCACGTTCTGTGGCTGCATGGAGACCGGCGTTTCCGGCATGATGGGGCGTTCTGCGGTGTACTCCGCCGCTACCGGCATCGCCGGCAGCTCGCCGGTGTCTTTATCCGGGTCAAAGGACGTGGGCACGCGGGACTCTGTCTCACGGCGCGCCTGCATCTGCTCGCGGCGCATGCGCTCTTCTTCGCGTCTTCTGCGGTTGCGTCGTTCCTCCTGCTCAATCTCATCCAGCACCTCGGCGCGGTCCGCTTCGCCGCTGTCGCGGTTACGGCTTGCACGCTGCCACAAAATGATGCTGACAATTCCGCCGACACCGAGCACGATGCACACCGCACCCGCAACGAACAGCGTGCGGCCGACGCCGTTATCGGCCTTCAGCTCATTAAAGAACGATTCCGCTCCGCTGCTGTCTTCGCCTGCGGTGTCGGTCGTGCCTTCCGTGGTGTCCACCGTTTCAGTGCTGTCTGTGGTATCGGCCGTATCGGCTTCATCCGCAAAGGTAAGCGGTGCACACAGCGCAGCGCCGAGTAAAACCGCCGCTAAAACAGCAAATATACGTTTAGAAAAAGTGTTTCTCATAATCCATTTCCTCTTTCGTGATAACTTATGTGTCACGATTTCGAATTCATTTTTATTTAGTTTAGCATATTTTGCATGGTGTTTCAACGGCAAAATAAACAAACCCGCCGCTTCTCTGCACGGTTCATGCAGTCGAAACGGCGGGTGCTGTGTCTATTTATATTTCTTTAGAAATCGATCTTCTCTGCAATGTACGCTTCAAGCTCGTCAATCTTCACACGCTCCTGCTCCATGCTGTCACGGTCGCGAACGGTAACGCAGCCGTCATTTTCACTGTCAAAGTCATACGTGATGCAGAACGGCGTGCCGATCTCATCCTGGCGGCGATAACGCTTGCCGATGGAACCCGTATCGTCAAAGTCAACGGAAAACTTCTTTGCGAGCGCATCGTAAACCTCGCCGGCCTTTTCGCTCAGCTTCTTGGAGAGCGGCAGAATCGCTGCCTTAAACGGTGCCAGTGCCGGGTGCAGACGCAGTACAACGCGCACGTCCGGTTTTTCTTCGGTGCCGAGGTTTTCTTCGTCGTAAGCGTCGCACAGGAACGCCAGCGCTACGCGGTCCGCGCCGAGAGACGGCTCGACGACATACGGCACATAGCGGGTGTTCGTCTCCGGGTCGAAATAGGAGAGGTCCTTGCCGGAATGCTCCTGATGGCGGGTGAGGTCATAGTCCGTGCGGTCTGCAATGCCCCAAAGCTCGCCCCAGCCGAACGGGAACAGATACTCAATATCCGTCGTCGCCTTGGAGTAGAAGGAGAGCTCCTTCTGGCTGTGGTCGCGCAGGCGGATGTTCGCTTCATCCAGACCGAGGTTCAAAAGCCAGTTTTTGCAGAAATCCTTCCAGTAGTAGAACCAGTCGAGGTCCGTGCCCGGCTTGCAGAAGAATTCGCACTCCATCTGCTCAAACTCGCGAATGCGGAAAATGAAGTTGCCCGGGGTAATCTCATTTCTGAAGCTCTTGCCCACCTGGCAAACGCCGAACGGCACCTTCTTGCGCGTGGTGCGCTGAATGCTCGGGAAGTTGACAAAAATACCCTGTGCAGTCTCCGGGCGGAGGTACAGCTGGCTCTTTGCGTCTTCCGTAACCCCCTGGAACGTCTTAAACATCAGGTTGAACTGGCGGATATCCGTAAAGTTGTGGCCGCCGCATTCCGGGCAGGCAATGTTGTTGTCGGCAATAAACTGCTGCATCTGCTCGTTCGTCCAGCCGTCTGCGGATTCGCCGGTGAAGTCTTCAATGAGCTTATCGGCACGGTGACGGGTCTTGCAGTCCTTGCAGTCCATCAGCGGGTCGGAGAAGCCGCCCACGTGGCCGGTTGCCACCCAGACTTCCGGATTCATGAGGATTGCGGAATCCAGCGCCACGTTGTAGCGGCTCTCCTGCACGAACTTGCGTTTCCACGCGTTTTTTACGTTGTCCTTGAAAAGGCAGCCCAGCGGGCCGTAGTCCCAAGAGTTGGACAGACCGCCGTAAATTTCGGAGCCGGGGTATACGTAGCCTCTGTTTTTGCAGATCGCCACGATTTTTTCCATGGTCTTTTCTTCGGGCTTCAGAACTTTCTTCATTTGTTAAACTCCTTTCGCGCCGCTGGCTGCTGCACGGCTTCGTGCAGCTGGATGCTGCGCTTGTGATTTATCAATCATACCACGTTTTTCAAAGATACACAACTACCGCGGCGGGATTTTATACGAAAAAGCGGCACTCCGCAGAGTACCGCCCGAAATTTCCGCTTGTTTAGATTTATTCGCCCTCGTCCGCGATGAGTTTTTTCATCTGCGGCAGACGGAACAGAATAACCGCCGCGATAACTGTAAAGATGAGCTCCGGCAGCATGTAAGTGCCGTTGTAGCAGAAGGAGTAAAGCCACGGGTGGCCCACCCAGGAAGCGCCGAACGCCACAAACTCATCAAAGTTTGCAAAGATAATGGCACCGGAAATGAAGTGGCACACAAAGCGCAGCGCAACAGCCAGCGCCGTGCCACAGCAAATGCCTACATAACCCTTCTTGCGGAAAATGCCCGCAATGCCGATAACTGTGTATGCCACGATGTAATCGAGCAAAATCGTGCCGATGAGAGCAGAAGGCGTCATGCCCCAGCCGAGGATGCCGTCCATCGTGATGCCGAACGCAAGCTGAACGACGGATTCCACAAAGGAAGCCGCAAAGCCCCACTTAAGACCGTACATGATGGAAATCATGGCGCAGGGCAGCATGGAAAGCAGCGTGATGGAACCGCCAAACGGCATCTGAAGCACCTTGATCATGCTGAGCACAGCGCCCAGTGCGACCATAACCGCGCAGGCCGCAAGCTTTTTTGTATTGTTGTTCTTCATAGTTCATTCCTCCGGTTTTCTACCGAGATTTAGGGGATAAAGCGGAGAAAACAAAAACCGCGCACCCATTCGGCACGCGGCATAAAAAGCACTTAGAATAAGCGTATTTTCCTACGTCGGCATTATCCGAATCAGGTAACAGGTTTCGGCGTTCACGCCGCTCTCAGCCGACTTTATACGTCAGCACCCTTTTTTCACATTCAGTATAGCACGGAACTTTTCGCTTTTCAACTAAAATTTGTGTTTTCGGGCAGAAAACAAGGCTTTTCTTGATTTTGGAGAAACAAAATGATAGTATAAAAGAAACATAAGCCAACGGCAACGGTGGTTAAAAGTTTTGCTTAAGCTTTTTCAAGAAGCTTAAAGCGAACGTGTGCGTTCGCTTGGGTTCATTAAGGCAGTGCCCTAAGTCGTCGTCCGCAGACGACGAAACACCTTTTGCCTCCCAAAAATCAGGACGGGAGAACAAACAGTCCGGTGGACTGTTTGTTC
>OLWJ01000165.1_pt1 | contig 20985 bp, 19 predicted proteins | sample 1674291 | NCBI WGS metagenome assembly OLWJ01 (sample SAMEA103958159, study PRJEB25191) | human gut metagenome | biome: human-associated habitat [ENVO:00009003]; feature: intestine environment [ENVO:2100002]; material: feces | place: Germany | collected 2013/2015
GCTCGTGGTGCCGTTCCTCTCTGCAATGATCGACACGGCGGATGACCCGGCTTCGATGATTGACGAGCTCATTGCAATGCTGCAAAAGAAGCGCGAAAAATTAGCCGCGAAAAAACAAACATGACGGACAAAACAGAAGGCAGAGCACATCATCGCTCTGCCTTCTGTTTTGTAATGATATAGCAAGCTTCACTTGCATTGTCCGAAGGGCAATATCACCCGCCGCAGATGAATATCATTTATAATTGGTCTTTACCTACAGGGGTGCAGAAGAGCTTTTCAAATTCCTCGCGGGTCTCGGAATAGGCCAGTGCCCACATCATTTTGGCGATGACGGCTTCCGTTGTCATGTTGGAAGCTTCGAGCACGCGGTATTTTTCCTTGATGATATGGCCCACGCGGTAGACGGAAAGGTTGCTGCCCTCGTGCGGAACCTGTGTGGTGATGACGACGCGTACGCCGTTTTCCATTAACGCAGCGATCTTTTCCTCAAACGCGTTGTCGCCGTAATACGGGATGCCGCCAACGCCGAAGCTTTCGATGACAACGCCGCGGCAGTGCGCGGTGATGTAATCAAACACGGACGGGTCCATGCCCGGGATGACGCGGATAGAGAGAATCTCCGGTACTAATTTATCGTAGAACACCGCGCCGGGGCACTCCGGGCGCTCATCAATATAGCACAGGAGCTTTTTATCGTAGAACACGCCGATGTCCGGGAAATCAATGCTGGAAAAGGCGTCAAAGCTCTTTGTATGCGTTTTTCTGGCGCGGGTGCCTGCAATGGACGTGCCCGTTAAAAACGACGTGTGTGCCGCACGCACGGGCATCTGTGGCGTATACAAACGCTTCAAACAAATTGCGCCGCGCGTCGCCGTCCGGCACCTCGATGGATTTCTGCGCACCCGTTAAAACAACGGGCTTTTCGTTTTTCTGGATGAGATACGAGAGCGTGGCCGCCGCGTAGGACAACGTATCCGTGCCGTGGGCGATGACAAAGCCGTCGTACTTTGCATAGTTATCGCGGATAATCTCCGCCACGTGGATCCACTGCTTCCAACACATGTTGGTACTGTCTAAGCTGTACGGCTGCACGGTATCCACCGCGCACAGGTTTTTCACCTGCGGCACGGCATTTAAAAGTTCCTCCGATGTAATCGCCGGCGTGAGGCCGTTTTCCGTTTTCGCCGAAGCGATGGTTCCGCCGGTCGCAATGAACAGAATTTTTTTCATTCTGCATTTTCCCCTATTCTTCGTGAAATTGCGGAAATATCATACCACATTTTCCTGCATAAATGCAAGCCGCAGAACCGACAAAAAGAGACGGGCCGCAGCCCGCCTCTTTGCTTTTGCGAAATTATTTGAGTGAGATGTTGGACGCAAGGGACAAAAGTGCATCGCCCGTCAGGCGGTACGTTGTCCACTCCTCCATGCGCACAGCGCCGAGGGAATCATAGAACTTGCGGCTTGGGGTGTTCCAATCGAGGCACGCCCACTCCAGTCTGCCGCAGCCGCGCTGCAAAGCGAGCCGCGCAAGACGCTTTAACAGCAGCTTGCCGTAGCCCTTGCCGCGATATTCCGGCAGCACGAAAAGATCCTCAAGATAAATGCCCGCGCGGCCAAGCCACGTGGAGAAATTGTGGAAGAAAAGCGCAAATCCCACGGGCTTTTCGTCCTCCGAAACAAGAAAAACCTCTGCTTTTTTCTTTTGGAAGACCCACTCTTTTAAAAGCTCCGGCGTTACAATGACCTGATCTTCCATATTTTCATACGCGGCGAGCGCATGGATAAACTCTAAAATGACCGGAATGTCTGCTTCGGTTGCAAAGCGAATGTTGGCTGCCATGGTTTCCCCCTTATTCTTTCGGCTTTCTGTTGCGGACAATGAGCATGAAGCGGTGCTGCACGCTTGGAATATAGCCTTGCTTTTCACACAGTGCGTCGAGCGCATCGAGCTGCGGCAGGCAGCTTTCTACTGTGAAATTGCCGAACTCCCACGGCAGAACCTTTGCGTACCACACGAGTGCGCCGACATCCAAATAGCGGTCGGTTACATAGGCCTGGTCGCAGAAATTCACCGTAAAGCCGGCGTTTTTGAAGCGCAGCAGCTCGTTTTCGAGGTTAAAGCTCGGCATGGCGGTTTTGTTATTGCCGAGCAAAACGCGCAGGCGCAAGTCGTTGCTGCCGCCTACCTGCTGCGTGATGAAATATCCGCCGGGCTTTAGGACGCGGCGCACCTCGTTTACGTCATAAGAATCGTGACGATTTAAAACAAGGTCAAAGCTGTTATCCGCAAACGGCAGAGGTTTGTCCTCTTCGGTTTTGCGCACGGTGATGCCGAGCGGCGCTAACTTTTTTTCGCACAGCTCAAAATTCGGCTGCCAGCTTTCCGTGACGCTTGTCTGCGAAAACGGGTGGCGCAGGGACAAAAGGAACTCTCCGCCGCCCGTACCCATATCCAAAATGACGGACTGCGGCTTTAAAAAATCGAGCACCTTTTGCTTATAATCCCACGGCAGCGGGGCTTCCACTACACGCCCGCGGATGTGCGAAAAATCCCAGCCGTGCATTTCGGCGCTTTGTTCTTCCTGCGCCCAAAGTGCGTGTTTTTCAGTTTGTGTCATGTATTGTGGTCCACCTTGTGGAAAGTTTTGAGGTTACCCGTTTTGCCGTGACGACGGTTAAGCTCCGCGCGCACATCGTCAAGCGGGATGTTCTCGTTCACCATCATGACGGTGAGGTGATAGAGCAGGTCGCTGATTTCGCCCACGGTGTCCTCTTTTTTGCCGTTTTTCGCGGCGATGATGACTTCGCTGCACTCTTCGCCGCACTTTTTGAGGATCTTATCAAGCCCCTGCTCGAAGAGATAGCAGGTGTAGGAGCCCTCCTGCTTTTCGTCCTTGCGCTCCAAAACGGTATCATAAAGCTGCTGCAAAATGTCCATAGTGTTTCCTCCGTCAGTTTCTTGCAATCTCTTTGTAGAAGCAGCTGTGGCTGCCGGTGTGGCACGCCGCACCCGTCTGCACGACCTTTACGAGCAGTGTATCGTCGTCGCAGTCGGCATACATGCTGATGACCTTCTGCGTATGGCCGCTCGTTGCGCCCTTGTTCCACAGCGTTTGGCGGCTGCGGCTGTAAAACCACGTGTAGCCCGTCTCCAGCGTTTTCGCCATGGATTCGCGGTTCATGTATGCCAGCATGAGCACTTCGTTTGTGGAGGCCTCCTGCACGATGCACGGGATGAGCTCCGACTTCTTGAAGTAGCGCTCAAGATGGTCTTCCTCTTCTTCGCTGCACTTGAACGATTTGCCGGAAAGGCGCTGACTGGCGGTGATGGCCGCCGTTAAGTCCAGCGCTTTCGTATAAATGGATTTGCCCGCAATCGCACCGTACACGCCGAGAGCGTTGAGGTCTACGATGTCCTTTAAGTTGCTGACGCCGCCGCTTGCGATGATGTTGCAGCTGACGGCGCGGTTGACCTTATCGAGCATGACGAGGTTCGGGCCGTTCATGGTGCCGTCCTTATAAATATCGGTCACGATGAGGTAGCGCACACCGATGTCTTCCATGCGCTTTGCCATTTCGAGGTAATCCACTTCGCTTTGAGCCGTCCAGCCCTCTGCCGCCACCTTGCCCTTTAACGCATCAATGCCGACGGCGATCTTTTTGCCGTATTTTTTCACGGCCTCGCGCACGAACTCCGGGCTGTGCAGCGCCGCAGAGCCCAGAATGATGCGATTGATGCCGTGCGAAAGATAATACTCCACGGTGTCCATATCGCGGATACCGCCGCCGACTTCTATATTCATCGAGACATTATCGCGAATGGAGAAAACAGTGCTGTCGTTTACGGGGCGGCGTGCCTTTGCGCCATCGAGATCGACAAGGTGCACCCAGCGCGCGCCCTGCTCCTCAAACGATTGCGCGGTCTTGACGGGATCCTCCGCCACCTGCTCCGCCGTGGCGTAATCACCCTGGAACAGGCGGACGCATTTGCCGTCCTTGAGGTCAATCGCCGGTAAAATGATCATGTTATATCCCTTCCTTATTCATTCCAAATTATCGTGTATGCAAAAAAGTTAAAATTTCAAATTATTCCGAAAGCGTGCCCTTGGTGGAAAGCACCGCGCCGGTGCTGTTTTCTGCTGTGGCATCGCACAGGGCGTGCGCGCAGGCTTTGAACAGCGCTTCGATCATATGGTGAGAATTTTTGCCGTAGGGGCAGCGCAGGTGCAGCGTGAAGCCGGCATTATCGCTAAGCGCGCGGAAAAATTCCTCCGTCATGCAGGTGTCAAAATCGCCGACGCGCTCCTGCGGGAACGCAGCGTCGAACACAAGGTACGGGCGGCCGCTGACATCTACGGCGCAGAAGCCGAGCGCTTCATCCATAGGGATCATGGCATGGCCGTAGCGCACGATGCCGCTGCGGTCGCCGAGCGCCTGCTTAAACGCACGGCCGAGCACGATGCCGGTATCTTCCACCGTATGGTGGCAATCGACATTCCAGTCGCCCTCGGCTTTTAACTGAAGGCCGAAGCCGCCGTGCACGGCAAGCGCCGTGAGCATGTGGTCGAAAAAGCCCACGCCGGTATCGACGACAACCTCGCCGCCGTCAAGCCCCAAGGTCAGCTCAATGTTCGTTTCTTTTGTTTGGCGCACAACTGTTGCCGCACGTTCCATATCGTTTCCCCCTAAAAGGGCCTAAAGCCCGATTTACGCTTGCTCTTTTTCTTCAAAGAACCGCTGAATGTGCTCTGTGACCACTGCGTTTTCGCCCGTGGAGCCTGCCGTGATGCGCAGGGCGGACATGTTTTTGAAGTACCGCACCGCGATGGATTCGGCCAAAAGGCGCTCGTAGAGCTCCTTTGCGTACGGCGTGCGCAGAACGACGAAGTTCGTAACGCTCTTTACCGTTTGGAGCTTTTCCGGGAAGCGCTGCGCCATGCGGTCGAATTTCTGCTGCAATTCGTCTCGCGAAAGCAGCAATCTGCGGATGGCGACATCGGCTTCCGCGCGGTTTTTCAGCACGGCTTCCGCCATTTTCTGCGAGCAGGTGTTGACGTTATACGGCGACTTTACAGCCTTGATGGCGCGGACAAGCTTTTCGTTGCCCACGGCAAAGCCTACGCGCAGCGCGGCGAGACCGAATGCTTTGGAGCACGTTTTCAAGATGAGTAAATTATCGTAGTTTTCAAATTCACCGAGCATAGATTCGTTCCAGAAATCCATATAGGCTTCGTCGAGCACGACGAGCGCGGAGACGCCCCTGATGATTTTGCGCACGGCTTCGCGCGTGAGGCCAACGGACGTCGGATTGCACGGGTTGCTGAAAATGAGCAGCTTTACGTTCTCATTGTTGCAGGTTTCGATCACCTTGTCAATATCGATTGTGAAATTTTCGTCTTTTTTGATTTCGATGCCGCGGCATTCCGAAACGTAGCCGTAAAAATCATACATGGAAAAATCCGGCGTGAGCGTCGCGTAGGTCTCGCCCTTCATCAGAAAGCTCTGGAAAATGACGTTGATGAGCTCATCGCTGCCGTTGCCCGCCGCAACGCACGCCGGCTTTACCTTATAGCTTTTGGCAAAGGCGGCGCACAGGTCTTTTGCGGTGGGATCCGGATAGCGGTTGAGCTCCACTCTCATCATGGCGTGCAAAGCGGACGCCATAACGGATTCCGGCAGGCACAGGAACGATTCATTTGCGTCCAGACGAATTTTATACTCGCCCGCAATGGGTTCATACGGCTCTAAATCGCGGATCTTTTCATTCAGCGTATACATAAACTACCTCCGGAGTCACTTTTTCTTGCGGACGGCGATGGAATTCGCGTGCGCGGTCAGCTCTTCGGTCTCGGCAATGCGGATGATGTCGTCGGCAGCTTTCAGAAGCTCCGCTTCCGTATAGTAGATAAAGCTCGATTTTTTGATAAAATCATCGACGGAAAGCGGCGAGAAGAAACGCGCCGTGCCGCTGGTGGGCAACACGTGGTTTGGACCCGCGAAGTAATCGCCGAGCGGCTCCGGAGAATAGTTTCCGAGGAACACGGAACCGGCGTTATCGAGCTTGCCGATGTATTCGAGCGGATTTTCGCAGCAGACTTCAAGGTGCTCCGGGGCGAGCTCGTTTGCGAAATCGACGGCTTCCGCCATGTTTTCGCAGACAATAATTGCACCGAAATTTTCGATGGATTCTTTAATAATGTCTTTTCTTGAAAGCGTCTGCATTTGGCGCTCAATCTCCGCAGCGGTCGCCTTTGCAAGGTCTTCCTCCGGGGTAATGAGAATGGCGGACGCCATGCGGTCGTGCTCCGCCTGGCTCATGAGGTCGGCGGCCAAGAACTCCGGCTTTGCGGTTTTATCCGCAATGACGAGAATTTCGCTTGGACCGGCAATCATGTCGATATCGATGGTGCCGTACAGTAATTTCTTTGCCGTGGCGACGAAAATGTTGCCGGGGCCGACGACTTTATCAACCTTCGGGACAGTCTCGGTGCCGTAGGCGAGCGCCGCGACGGCCTGCGCGCCGCCGATGAGGAACACGCGATCTACGCCGGCAATCCTTGCGGCGGCCAAAATGTTTTTATCCGGCTTGCCGGTACGTCCCGGCGGCGTGACCATGACGATCTCGCCGACTTCGGCAATTTTCGCCGGGATGACGTTCATCAAAACAGAGGACGGGTACGCTGCCGTACCGCCCGGCACATACACACCGACCCTGTGCAGGCCGCGCACGCGCTGACCCATCAGAACACCCGTGGGCGAGGGGTCGATGCGGCTTTGCTGCTTTTGTCTGGCGTGGAACGCGCGGATATTTTCTGCGGCGCGCTCCATCGAAGCGATGAACGCCGGGTCGCAGTCTGCGGTGAGCGCATCGATCTCCTCTTTTGTGATCTCCGCTTTCTCCGGCGCCCAGCCGTCGAACTTCATCGTATAGCGGCGCACGGCTTCGTCGCCGTTATCGCGCACGTCCTTCAAAATTTCGGCCACTTTATCCTCTACGCTGCGGTCGTTTTCGCTGACGCGGGCTTTAAGGCTTTGAATAAACGCTTCACAGTAGGCTCTATCGCCTTTGGCAATACGGATCATACGGATTTCTCCTCCCTGTTCTTTTCGATCTGCGCTTCCATGCGGGCGGCAAGCGCTTCAATCTCCTGCTTTCTCATTTTAAGGCTGGCGGTGTTTGCGATGAGACGCGCCGAGATACCGGCGATGGTCTCCGTGACCTCCAGACCGTTTTCTTTTAAGGTGGTGCCGGTCTCGACGATATCGACGATGCCGTCTGCAAGGCCGAGCAGCGGGGCGAGCTCTACGGAGCCCTCGATTTTGATGATGCGCACGTCCATGGCACGACTTTCAAAGAACTGCCGTGCGACGTTCGGGTATTTGGACGCGACGGTCTTCGCTTTGTAGCCGCCGAAGAAATCCGTACCCTTGCGGCAGGCGAGCGCAAAGCGGCAGCGGCCGAAGCCAAGATCTAAGATTTCGTAAAAATGACTGCCGTTTTCCATGATGGTATCTTTGCCGACGACACCGAGGTCGCACACGCCGTTTTCGACGTAAGTGATGACATCGGCAGCTTTGGCCAAAACGACTTCGATCTCGCCGTTTCCAACGGGAAGAATCAGTCTTCTGCCTTTTTCGCGCACTTGCGTGCAATCAAGGCCGATCTGCTCTAAAAGGTTCACGGTGTCTTTTTCGAGGCGCCCTTTTGTGAGGGCAATTCTTAATGGCTTCATGCGTTTTCCTCCCCTCTAAGGACGATGACTTCCGGGATGCCGCGGCGCTTTGCGTAGCGCTCGGCCTCGTCTACCGTATCGAACACGGAGCTTTCGCAGATTTTGCCGTTTGCTGTCAGCTCGCGAATTTTCATCTGTGCTTTGATTTCCGCGCCGCTTTCCGCGTGGACGAGCACGTCCGGCGTGGGCACGCTTTCAATCCGGCCGTCGTCGAGCAAAACAGAAGCCAGCGCATCGACGTTTGCGGCAAAGCCGATAGCGGGCATGGGGGCATCGAATTGCTTTAAAAGCGTATCGTAGCGGCCACCCATTAAAACAGCGTCACCGTAGTTTTCCACATAGGCGCTGAAGACGACGCCGGTGTAGTAATCATTGCGCTGCACAAGGCCGAAATCGACCATCAGGCGGTCATCGAGGCCGAGCGACGACAGCGCAGTATATAGCGTGCGCATATAATCGAGCGTTTCGGAAAGCACGGGGTGGCCTTTGCAGAACTGCTCCGCTTCCGCGAAGACCTCTGCCCCGCCGAACAGGCGCGGCAGCTTTTTGATGGCTTCGGTATACACGGATTTGGGGAGTGCGTCGAGCATATCGCCGAGGGCGGCGTAGTTTTTGGACTCAATCGTCTGGCGGATGTCCTCTTTTTTATCTGCGGAGACGGGCAGTTCATCGGCGAGCGCACCGAAGAACTTTGCGCTGCCGATCTCCAAGCGGAAGTTTTCCGTGCACGCGGAAAGCGCCTCAACAGCGGCGGCGATGACCTCGATATCCGCTTTCAGCCCCGATGCACCCAAAAGCTCGATGCCCGCCTGCGTTGTTTCGTCGCTGCGACCGGAAAGGTCCTTGCGGTTGCGATAGATCGGCTGGTTATAGTAAAGCCGAATGGGCTTTTCCATCGCCTGCAACCGCGTTGCGGTAAGGCGCGCGATGGGCAGCGTTAAATCGGGACGGAACACGATGAGCCTGCCTTTGTTATCCGTAGATTTATACATCTCATACTGAGGAATGGCGGCGTTTGGGGCATCGAACACGTCGTAGTATTCCATGCCGGGCGTGATGACCTCATTATAGCCGCGCATTTTGAATATATGCGTGAGCCGCTCGCTCACGGTACGCTGCGAAAGGCACTCTTCAAACAGAATATCCTTGGTGCCCTCCGGCGTGATTTTGTTGAACTTCTTCATAACGACCGTCCTTTTGCTTTAATGTAATGACGTGTTACAATAATATCATGTAACTGTGTGCTTGTCAAGACTTTTCCTGTTTTGCGTATACATGTATATACGCATAGATATGCAGAAAGGCGGAAGCAACTTCTTGCGTCCGCCTAATGGCATTAAAACAGTGATGTCTGGCTGCTGTCCGGCAGACCCTGCAGTGCGCCGGCGCTTTTTAAAACGTCGATAACAGCGCTGGATACCTTGGCGCGGGACTGCACTTCGTCGATGGAGATGAACTCCTCGCCGCCCGTGCACGCTTCATACAAGCTGTGCGCCGCTGCCTCGCCCACACCGGGCAGGGACGAGAACGGCAGACGGATCTTGCCGTCTTCGACAAGGAACTTTTTCGCATCGGATTTATACAGGTCGACCGGCAAAAGCTCGATGCCGCGGCACAGCATTTCGTTGATGATCTGGAATGTGGAATACGCCGCGTCCTCCTTGACAGTAGACTGGTGCTCCTTTTGCTTCTGCTCCAGCTCGCGCATACGGCGCTGCACGGCGGCACGCCCCTGCACGGCGGTGGCGCCGTCGAAATCTTCACTGCGCACGGTGAAGTACGCCGCGTAGTATTCCACGGGATAATGCACCTTGTACCAGCCGAGGCGCAGCGTCGCGATCATGTAGGCGGCAGCGTGCGCTTTCGGGAACATGTACTTAATCTTATAGCAGGACTCGATGTACCAATCCGGCACGTTGTGCTCCTTCATGGCGGCGATGTGCTCCTGCGTGAAAAGCTTTTTCGCGTTGCCCTTACGGGTGATTTCCATAATCTTAAACGCCATTTTCGGCTCAAGGCCCTTTAAGAGCAGGTAGGTCATGATGCTGTCTCGCGTACCGATGACGGTGGCGATGGTGCAGGTGCCGTCTTTGATGAGGTCCTGCGCGTTGCCGATCCAAACATCCGTGCCGTGGGACAGACCCGAGACCTGCAGAAGGTCGGAGAATGTCTTCGGCTGGGCATCGATGAGCATTTGGCGCACGAACGGCGTGCCGCACTCCGGCAGAGAGAACGTGCCCGTCAACGAGCCGATGTCCTCCGGCGTGACGCCGAGCGCTTCCGTGGACGTAAACAGCGACATGACCGCCGGGTCGCTCATGGAGACCTTCATGACGGGAATGCCGGTGTAATCTTCGAGATAGCGATAGATGGTCGGCACATCGTGGCCGAGCTCGTCCAGTTTACAGATGGTGTCGTGAATGGAATGGAAGTCGAAGTGCGTGGTGATGTTATCGGAATTCTGGTCGTTTGCGGGGTGCTGCACCGGGCAGAAATCGTAGACCTCTTTGCCCTTTGGCACGACGACCATGCCGCCCGGGTGCTGGCCCGTGGTGCGCTTGATGCCCGTGCAGGAAATGGAAAGGCGTTTTTCCTCCGCGCGGGAAAGCACGCGGGAACGTTCTTCGGCATACTTTTTCACGTAGCCGAACGCGGTTTTCTCCGCGACGGTTGCGATGGTGCCGGCCTTGAAGACGTTTTCGCGGCCGAACAGCGTCTCCGTATAGCGGTGCGCACCGCTTTGGTATTCGCCGGAGAAGTTGAGGTCGATATCCGGCGTTTTGTCGCCGTCAAAGCCGAGAAACGTCTCGAATGGGATGGTGTGGCCGTCGCGGTCGAGATCTTCGCCGCAGCGCGGGCACTTTTTCGGCGGCAGATCAAAGCCGGAAAGGTAGCTGCCGTCCGTGATGAACTCGCTGTATTTGCACTTGGGGCAAATGTAGTGCGGCTCGAGCGGGTTAACCTCCGAGATGCCGGACATGGTCGCGACGAACGACGAGCCGACGGAGCCACGCGAACCGACGAGATAGCCGTGCGCTTCGCTGTCTGCCACGAGCTTTTGCGCCGTCATGTACAAAACGGAGAAGCCGTGCTTGTTGATGGAGCCGAGCTCGCGCTTTAATCGCTTTTCGACGATCTCCGGCAGCGGGTCACCGTACTTTTCCTTGGTGCGCGCCCACGTAATGGAGTTCAGCTGCTCCTCTGCGCCGTCGATGAACGGTGGGAAAACACCCTCCGGGATGGGGCGGATTTCCTCGATCATATCGGCAATCTTGTTCGTATTGGTGACGACAACCTCATACGCTTTTTCTTTGCCGAGGTAATCGAATTCTTTCAGCATTTCGTCCGTGGTGCGCATGTAGAGCGGCGCCTGCTCATCGGCATCCGTGAAGCCCTGACCCGCCATCAAAATGGCGCGGCCTGCGGCGTCCTTCGGGTCTTTGAAGTGCACGTCTCCCGTTGCGACAACGGGCTTTTTCAGCTTTTCGCCGAGCTTTACGATGGTGCGGTTGTACTCTTTTAACTGCTCGATATCGCATGAGCCGTTGCGCACCATGAACATGTTATTGCCAAGCGGCTGGATTTCGAGGTAATCGTAGTAGGAAGCAATCTCGAGTAATTTTTCCCACGGCTCACCGCGCGTAATGGCGCGGAACAGCTCGCCCGCTTCGCACGCGGAGCCGATGATGAGGCCCTCGCGGTACCGGTTCAAAACGCTTTTCGGCGTGCGGGGACGCTTATAGAAGTAATTCAGGTGGCCGAACGAGATGAGCTTATAGAGATTCTTTAAACCCACCAAGTTCTTAACGAGAATGATCTGGTGGTAGGTCGGCAGCTTTTTCGGGTCGCCGCCCGCGAGTGCGGTGTTGATCTGCTTGACATCCGTCAGCTTGAAATCATCGACGAGGCGCTGGATGAGGTTGATAAAAATCTCGCCGAGCACGGCGGCATCGTCGCACGCGCGATGGTGATTAAAGGGCTTTAGCTTTAAATACTTCGCGACCGTATCGAGCTTGCAGTTTTTGATGTCCGTCAGCATGGAGCGACACATGGCGACCGTATCGATATACACATACGGGAACGTCATGTCGTGGCGGCTGCACACGGCGCGCAGGAACGAGGTATCAAAATTTGCGTTGTGCGCGACAAGAATCACGTCTTCGCCGCAGAACTCGAAGAATTTGCGCACGGCTTCTTCCTCTTTCGGTGCGCCCGCGACCATTTCATCCGTGATACCGGTGAGCTCCGTAATCTTTGCGGGAATGGGCTTTTCGGGGTCGACAAATGTATTGAAAGATTCGGTGATTTCGCCGTTATGTACACGTACCGCGCCAATCTCCGTGATGCGTTCTTTGCTCGAAGAAAGACCGGTGGTCTCGAGGTCAAAGCAGATGTAGTCCGTATGGAGCGGCTTATCGGTCTCGCCGGTGACGGCGGGCACGAGGTCGTTTACAAAGTAGCTTTCCACGCCGTAGATGACCTTGAATTCGCCGCCGCCCTTCTTGATCTTGAGCCACGCGTTCATGGCATCCGGAAACGCCTGCGCGACGCCGTGGTCGGTGATGGCGAGGGCCTTTTGCCCCCATTTATAGGCGCGGTCGATAAGCTCGCCTGCGGGGGTCATGCCGTCCATGGCGGACATGTTCGTATGCAGGTGCAGCTCTACGCGCTTTTCTTTGGCGGTATCGACGACCTCCACCATTTCCGCGCGGAAAATGGTGTTCGGGCGCATAACGTTTTCGCGGTCGTATTTATCGTACTCCACGGAGCCCGTCACGAGCAGCGCCGTGCCCTTTTTGATGTCATCAATCTTTTCGCAGTCGTTCGCCTGCTGAATAAGCTTCAGCGTGATGGAATTTGTGTAATCAGTAATGTCGATGGAATAAATTTTGCGGGAGCCGTCACGCGTTTCGCGGGATTCGATGTCGAACACCTCGCCCCAAACGGTGATACGTCCGGCTTCGATGGTCGCTTCGGAAATCGGCACCGGCTCCTTTTTCGGCAGCTTGCCGAGAACGGGGCGCGCGGTCTCCAGAACGATCTGCGGCATGAGCGATTTGCCCTCGCGCACGCTGACGCGGCGCTTCGCAGCTATCTCTTTCATGGCAGCTTCGTAGCGCTCCATTTCTTCGATGGCGGCGGCGCGCGCACGCTTTTCTTCCTCGACGTGCAATCGCTCGATGACGGATTCGTCGCCGTTTTGCAGTTCTGTTTTGCCCGTGAACGTCACCGTAACGGGCACGCTGAACCACTCCTGCACTGTTTCGCTGATGGCGCGGTCGGTATGGCGCTTTTCGAGCAGATTGAGTCCGCCGTGCAGCAGCTCTATTGTAAGGGTGTTTTCGTTTATGGTGCAGTCTGCGTCTTTGAATGTGCCGTTTAAGCTTGCGTCAAGCTCACGCACGCGCTCCAAAACGGAGGTAACGCAGCTTTCCTGCCACGCCTGAGCGGGGAATGCGGGGGCAAGCTCCACGCGCATATCGGGCAGAATGCGCTCGTGCAGCATACCGTTTACCTCGCGCAAGTCGCTGTACGGCACGAAGGCTTCAAACTTCGTTTTCAGGCGCACCAAACGGTTTTCCCTGTGTATCTCTATTTTTTCGATCTGACCGGCAGCGACGCCGTCTTTCGGCGTATAGCCGGCGCTTTTCAGCAGATCGCCTAATGTTTTCAAGTGCATCTCTCCTATGTAGAAAGGTCTGTGTTTTTATGGTGTGAGATGATGCAAAAAGGCCGTACCGCCCGGCACAGCCTGTTTTATTGCAAATTAAAGCTTGTCGATTTCTTCCATCAGGGCGTCCAGAAGCTCAGCTTCCGGCACCTTGCGGATGATCTGACCTTTTTTGAAAATGAGGCCCTCTCCCTTGCCGCCGGTGACGCCGAGGTCGGCCTCGCGCGCTTCGCCGGGGCCGTTGACAACACAGCCCATGACGGCAACGGTGATGTCCTTATCAACGTATTCGAGTGCCTTTTCGACCTTATTGGCAAGGCCGATGAGGTCGATACGTGTTCTGCCGCAGGTGGGGCAGGAAACAAGCTTTACGCCGCCGCGCAGACCGAGCGCGCTTAAAATATCGCGGCCGGTGCGAATCTCCTCTGCGGGGTCGGCCGTCAGGGAAACGCGCAGCGTATCGCCGATGCCGCGCTGCAAAAGGCTGCCGATGCCGATGGCGGACTTGACGATCCCCATGCGCAGCGTGCCGGTTTCCGTCACGCCGAGGTGCAGCGGGTAATCGCAGCGCTCCGCAATCATCTCATACGCCTTGATATTCGTATCGACCGAGGAGGATTTCAAGGAGATGACGATGTCCGTGAAATCGAACTTTTCGAGCAAAGACGCGTGGTAAAGTGCGCTTTCGCACAGCGCTTCCGCTGTGGGCGCGCCGTACTTTGCGAGGATACTCTTTTCGACCGAACCGGAATTGACGCCGATGCGGATCGGAATTTTCTTTTCGCGGCACACGGTCGCGACGGCTTTTACGCGGTCATCGCCGCCGATGTTGCCGGGATTGATGCGGATTTTATCCACGCCCGCCGCTGCGGCCTCAAGCGCAAGCTTATAATCAAAATGAATATCCGCCACGAGCGGAATGGAAATCTTCTCTTTGATGGCGGGGATCAGCCGCACGGCATCCATATCGGGGATGGCGGCGCGGAGAATCTGGCAGCCGGCTTTTTCCAGTGCGACCGCCTGCCGCACGCTGCCTTCTATATCGGTGGAGGGCACGTTCAGCATGGACTGCACGGTGACGGGCGCGCCGCCGCCGATTTTCACATTGCCCGCCATGACCTGTTTTGAAATGCGTTTCATTGTATCGTCCTTTCCCTTATCCGCCTGTTGCGATGCGCATGATGTCCTGGAACGTGACGGCGAGCACCAGGCAGATAAGCAGTGCAAAGCCGCCTGCGTGCACCCAGCGTTCGTACTTTGCCGGAACCGGCCTGCGGAAGATCGCTTCGATGATGAGGAACACGAGCCGTCCGCCGTCGAGCGCCGGCAGCGGCAGTAAATTCACGATGCCGAGGTTCACGGAGATCACAAGCATGATGTACACGATGTTGTTGACCGCCGCACCGAAGCTCTGCTTGAGCCCCGCGCTTGCGGCCTGCGTGACTGCCTGCGCCGTACCGACCGGACCCGCGAGCCCGCTAAATCCAAATCGGCCTGTCACCATGCCGATGAGGCTGTTGAAGATCATACGCACGGTGGAATACGTATCCGCAAACGCGTTTTTGATGAGCGTCCACGGCGTTTTTTCTTCGCCCAACACGTAAAAATCCAGCACGGCGCGGTACTGCTTGCCGTCCGCAGATGTTGTGTTGATGGTCATATCGTTAAAGGTGACGGTCTCTTCGCCGCGCTTTACGGTAAGGTCGAGCGCAGCGGTGCCGTCTGTGGAATCAAGCGCCGCCATACTTAAAGCAAAGGAAAGATCCTGCCCGGTGCGGACGGTGTAGCCGTCAATGGAGGTGATGACGTCGCCCACCTCCACGCCGGCGGCTTCAAACGCGGAATTTTCCGCAAAACCGGCGATCTGCATGGTGGCGTAGCGGTCTTCCTGCCCGCAGATGACCATCATCAGCAAAACGGCAAGCAGGATATTCATGATGCCGCCCGCCGCAACCACGATCATGCGCTGCCAAACGGGACGGTTGCCAAACGCGCGGGGGTCGTCACTTTTTTCGTCCTCACCCTCCATGGCGCAGTAGCCGCCGATGGGCAAAAGCCGCAGGGAATACTGCGTTTCGCCGCGGGTGAACGAGAAAAGCTTCGGCCCCATGCCGATGGAAAATTCGTTGACGCACACATGGCTCAGCTTCGCTGTGAAAAAGTGGCCGAACTCGTGGATGAAAATGATGAGCCCGAAGAGCAATACGCCGATAACGGCGAGCAGGATGCCCTGCACCACCGTGCTCATCTTGCGCTCTCCCCGCAGCGTTCCAGCACATAGGCGCGCGCTTTGCGGTCGGCTTCCAAAACGTCCTCCACGCTTGTAACGGGCGCGGTTTCAAATGTATCGGCTACATGGCACACGAGCTCGCCGATGTCCTGCCAGCCGATTTTTTCTTTTAAAAACAGCGCAACAGCGGCTTCGTTTGCACCGTTGACCGCCGCGGGCAGTGTACCGCCGCGGCGAATGGCACGCTTACACGCGCCAAAGCACGTGAAGGTTTCTTCGTCCGGCGCATAGAACGTCAGCTTCTGCCAATCAGCCAAATTCAACTGCTTTACGGGCGACGGGAAGCGGCGCGGGTAGGTGAGCGCATACTGGATGGGGATGCGCATATCCGGCACGCCGAGCTGCGCGATGACGGAGTGGTCCTTATACTCAATGAGCGAGTGCACGATGCTTTCGCGGTGCACAACGACGTCGATGTCGTCCGGCTCCATATCGAAAAGCCACTTGGCTTCGATGAATTCAAGCCCCTTATTCATGAGCGTGGAGCTGTCTATGGTAACCTTCGCGCCCATGTCCCAGTTCGGGTGCTTTAAGGCGTCTGCGGGGCGGATATGCTGAAGCTCCCCGGCTTTTTTGCCGAAGAACGGACCGCCGGACGCCGTTAAGATGATTTTATTTAAGTCGCACTTTTTGTACATACCCTGCAAACACTGGAAAATGGCAGAATGCTCGCTGTCTACGGGCAGAATTTCGATGCCGCTTTCCTTGGCGGTCTTCATGACGAGTGAACCGCCTGCGACGAGCGTTTCCTTATTCGCAAGCGCCATCTGCTTTTTGGCTTCGAGTGCCGTTAAGGTCGGCTTGAGACCCACCATGCCCACGACGGAGTTTAAAACGATATCAACGCTTTCCAGCTCCGTCAGGGCACAAAGGCCCTCCATGCCGCTGTACACCTTCACATCGAGGTCGCGGACGGCGGCGCGAAGCTTAGAAGCAGCTTCCAAATCAAAAACCGCAACTGCTTGCGGTTTAAATTCCCGGATCTGCTCTTCCAGAAGCCGAATATTGGAATGGGCAGCGAGCGCCTCCACTTTAACGGCGTGCTCCCCTTCCTTTTGTATACAGCGCACAACGTCGAGCGCCTGTGTGCCGATGGACCCGGTAGAGCCGAGCAAAGCTAACTTTTTCATGCAGACCCATCCTTTCTTACGACACGATCGGCAGCAGCATCGTGACCATGTAGACAAACGGTGCGGTGAAAATCACGCTGTCGAAACGGTCCAAAATACCGCCGTGGCCCGGAATGACGCTGCCGAAATCTTTGATGTGGCAGCTTCTTTTAATGAGCGAAAAGCTGAGGTCGCCGAGCACGGACACAAACGCGCCGAAAAAGCCGATGATTAAGAGCGAGAGCCAGTTTGCCTGACGTTCGCCGCCGTAAATGCCGTAGGTGAAAATGAGACCCACGAGCTGCAAAATGATGACGCTGGACAACACGCCGCCGATGAGGCCCTCCACAGTCTTTTTGGGGCTGATCTCCGGGCACAGCTTGTGCTTACCGAAGAGCTTTCCGGCGAAAAACGCGCCTGCGTCCGGAATCCACGCGGAGAATACGCACACGAGCGCGTAGAACATGCCGTGCTGGTCGCTCAACGTGCGCACCAGAACGATAGTCTGCAACGCGAGCGGGATCAAAACGACCATGCTGTACACAACGGCCATTTCTTTAAAAGTGATCTCGCGGTGGTGGCGCAGCAGCGCGCAGAAAATGCACGCCGTGAACGCGGAATAAATAAAGATATTTGCCTGCTGAAATTCACAGAACTGCACCAGCACGGCAGCTGTCATGCTGGGAACCGTGATATACCAGCGGTCGGAAAGTTCCAGCGCCTTGATGACTTCAAAAACAGCGAGCGCGGAGATAAACGCAATGGCAATATTGAGTGCCAGCGGAAAAGAGCGGTTGAACACGACGATTGCCATGAAAAATGCGACCAGCGTGACACCGGATAAAACTCTGTCCTTCATATACCTATGGTTTCCTTTCACCGTTCGGAATGTAATAGAAACGCGGTACGGGGCGGCATGTGCCACCCGCACTGCAAAAAATCATACACCGCCGAAACGGCGTTGTCTGCTGTTGAACTTTTCAATGGCTTCGTCCAAGTGCTTCGGCTTGAAATCCGGCCAGAGAATATCAAAATATTCAAATTCGGTATAGGCGCTCTGCCACAAAAGGAAGTTTGAGATGCGCTCTTCGCCGCTTGGACGGATGATGAGATCCGGGTCAGGCTGGCCGGCGGTGTACATAGCGCCGGAAAGCGTTTCCTCCGTGATGTCCTCGGGCGAAAGCTCGCCGTTTTTGACGCGCTCTGCCAAAATGCGTGCCGCGCGGGTAATCTCTGCGCGGCCGCCGTAGTTCATGGCGAGGTTCAGCACCATGCCGGTCTTCACGCTGCTCGCTTCCTCCACGCGATGAATGAGCGCCTGTAAGTCGGGCGCAAAAGCGGAAATATCGCCGATAAAGCGCACCCGGATATTCTCATTCATGAAGTCGCGCAGCGCTTCCTCGAGGTACTGGTGGAAAAGCTTCATCAGCGCAGAGACCTCCTCTGCGGGACGACTCCAGTTTTCCGTGGAAAACGCGTAGAGCGTGAGATATTTTACGCCGATAGACGATGCATACCGCGTGATGGTGCGGAAATTCTGCGCGCCCGCCGTGTGGCCCGCCGTACGCGGCAGACCACGCTTTTTAGCCCAACGACCGTTGCCGTCCATGATGATGCCGATATGCGCCGGCACCTGCACGGGCGTTTTGTTTTCTTTACTTCCAAATGCCATTTCGGAGCCTTCCTTTTGCTTACAGGGTGAGAACTTCCTTCTGCTTTGCGGCAGAGCGTTCGTCTGCCTGCTTTACGTACTTATCCGTCAGCTCCTGCGTTTTCTTTTCCGCCTGCTTCAGGTCGTCCTCGGTCAGTTCGCCGTCTTTCTTCATCGCCTTCAGCTTTTCCATAGCGTCGCGGCGGATGGAACGCAGGGCGATTTTTGCTTCTTCTGCCATGTGGCTGACGTCCTTCACGATATCCTTACGCTTCTCTTCGGTGAGCGGCGGGAAAATGAGGCGGATGGTCTTGCCGTCGGACTGCGGGTTGATGCCGATGTCCGAGGTCTGGATGGCACGCTCAATGGCGCGGCAGACGGAACCGTCCCACGGCTGAATGGTCAGCACGCGTGCCTCCGCAACGGAAACGGCTGCAAGCTGGTTGACCGGCGTGGGTGCGCCGTAGTAATCAACCATGACCTTATCGAGCACAGCCGGGTTTGCGCGGCCTGCGCGGATGGCGGCGTAGTCGCTTTCGAGTCTCGCGATGGTTTTGCCCATTTTGCTTTCTGCTTTTGCCAATACTTCCTTCATAAGTATATTCTCCTATCTGTTATTTCATTATACGTTTTGTGTGCTCTTTATCAGGGCGCACAAGGCTTCTCCCCTAAAAAGCTTTAGTCCTTCGTGATGACCGTGCCGACGTTTTCGCCGCAGACGGCGCGGACGATGTTCTCCGGGTCCTCAATGCTGAACACAAGGAACGGGATGCCGCGGTCGTTACAGAAGGAAGCGGCCGTCATATCCATGACCTGCAGGTTCTGATTGAGGATTTCCATATACGTGAGATGATCGTACTTCTTTGCGTTCGGGTTCTTCTTCGGGTCACTGTCATAAACGCCGTCAACCATGGTCGCCTTTAAGATGACTTCGGCGTCGATTTCTGCACCGCGCAGCGCTGCGCCGGTATCGGTGGAGAAGTACGGGTTACCCGTGCCGCAGCCAAACACGACAACGCGGCCTTTTTCAAGGTGACGCACCGCACGGTTGCGGATGTACGGCTCTGCGACCTCCTGCATGGCGATGGCTGTCTGTACGCGCACGTCAAGGCCGACCTGCTCAAGGCCGTCCGCCACGCCGAGTGCATTGATGACCGTAGCCAGCATGCCCATGTGGTCTGCACGGGTACGGTCCATGCTGCCGCTGCTTCTGCCGCGCCAGAAGTTGCCGCCGCCCACAACGATGGCGACCTCGCAGCCCATATCCACGATCTTCTTGATGGGCTCGCAGATCTTGACAACGGTGTCAAAATCGATGCCGTGACCGATCTTGCCGGAAAGCGATTCGCCGCTGAGCTTTAAGAGAACTCTTTTGTACTTTAAATTCATACGTTCATCCTCGATTCTTTAGTATTCCATATCCTGTGACGCACACCCGCAAATTTTTTCAATTTGCAAATGCACAGATTTATACTTATACTTATTTTACATGACAGACCCCGATTTGTAAAGCGTATTTCCGAAATGTTCACGGAAATGAAAAATTTTTGCACAATGCACGAAATTCAAACGGCGTTCACAGTTTTGTGCTAAAAGTGTCTTATACTTAAAAAACGGCTGAAAGGAGCGAAAAACCACATGCAGCTTAGAAAAACGATTTTAGCTTCCGTGCTTTCTGCGGCGCTTGCGCTCTCTGCGGCCGCCTGCGGCACAGCGGAAAATACACAAAGTGTGCGCAGCGCGGCGGCTTCAGAGCACGCAGCGGAAACGCCGACGCCTTCCCCCGAAGCGACCGCAACGGCATCGCCTACCGCCGAGCCGACGGTAAAACCCACCGCATCTCCCGCACCGGAAAGCAACGAGGTAAGCGAAAACGCAGAGATTACCGCGGAGCTTGAAGCGATGGCGCCGCTTTTGGAAGCACACATTCTGGCACAAATGAACGGCATGGCGTTTGACGCAAATGATCCCGTTTACTTTTGGCAGACCGCGGCTTTTGCGGTGGACAACTGCGGCATGACGTTTTACAGCGCAGAGACGACCGGCAGCGCGCTGGTGCTCTCTCGCGGGGTGATGGAAGAAATTGTGAGCGGACTATTCGAAAGCGCCGCAAATGAAGATCTGCCGGATATTCCCGACTCGCTTTCGGGTGAGATTTCGTACGATGCAGACAGCGACACCTATGCGCGGCCTATAAGCGGCGGCGGCTTTTCCGTGGACATACAAGACTGTGTGAAAAGCGGAGATGTGTACACCGTGACGGCAGCGCTCATCCGCGACGAGAACGAGGCGGAACCACAGGCGATCTTCACGGCGGAGCTCGTGCCGAATCCGCGCGAGGACAATACCGTATTTATATATAGTATACGCACCGTGAAACAAATTTCATAAGCAAATTAAAAATGTCGCGCAGAATGTGTATTTCTTCTGCGTGACATTTTATTATCAAACTCTCTGTGAAACACAACAAAATAGTTCCCTAACACTCCGTTCATTTTTAGTACATGTATATCGATATAGAAATA